>ENA-OROD01000013-OROD01000013.1-human-gut-metagenome-genome-assembly--contig:-NODE-13-length-169610-cov-7.194951_pt1 | contig 169610 bp, 152 predicted proteins | sample MGYA00242123_ERZ509038 | MGnify/ENA primary metagenome ERZ509038 (study PRJEB26280, sample SAMEA2338719) | human gut metagenome | biome: human gut; feature: human-associated habitat; material: faeces... | reverse complement strand
CGAGATCTATTATCGATAACGGTGTTCCAAAGACGATCATTAATTTAAATAATTGTATCATAAAAGACTATAAAATAAAGAAAAACTATCCCGATGGTATTATAGAACTTTATGGCAGTGCGCTCAATATAACAAACAGCACGATAACAGGTTGTACGGGGGGAGTGGGCATGATCAGAACGGATGCCGGCGCCGATTCCGTCAATAAAATAAAAATCACAAGCAGCAACATCACCGACAATAAGAAAGTGGTTTTTTCCGGCGGCAGTATGGACATCACTATCGACGGCGGAACTTTTGAAAATAACGACGGCGGTTTAATCGCCGTAAGGAAGCTGTATACTACCGGCTCTGTGGTTACAATCAACGGCGGAACTTTTAAAAACAACAGCGCGAAAAACGGCGGCGTGATTTCTTCAAGCGGAAGCACGGTTACAATCAACGGCGGAAATGTCAATGCCTATGGCGGCAGATGGGCTGCCGGCATAGGAGACGGCGACTCGCTCCAGGATAACTGGACAACAAAATACACCGACAATTATTCCATCGTCATCAGCGGCGGAAGGGTAAATGCCGTGGGCGGTGTCGGATGTCCCGGTATAGGAACGACAGACGAGGTCTCCACGCTTGCGAGACGCGGCACCTCGGGACTTACAATAAATCTGAACGGCGGAGAAATTACCGCAAAATCCGGCTATCCGGATAAATTCAATCCGCAAGGAACAGCAGGCTACAGCGGAACCGACGCGGCTGCGGCAATAGGCGCGGGAAACAAAACAAATATGGAGTCAAACTCCATTTCGGTTTCGTCCGTGGCTAAGATTATCGCATCGGGCTTCGGGCATTATTCCGTGACGGAAAACGGCGTGCAATACAGTGCTCTGCCGACGGTAAATATAGACTCGGACGGATATGCTTTTCTCGGCAGATTCCCTGAGCTTGCCTCGTCAGGCAGCAGAGTTTTCGAGCTTTTTGAGGCACAGCGGTTTGATACCGTGATAAACGGCGAGACATATCAATACAGGAAATATGTCACGCAGCCTGCCGACGGAAGCACCGGCGAGATTTATTACTACTGCGCAGAAGCACCCGACAACAGGTGGCTCTTAAAAGCGGGAGCCGACGGCAGTATCGGAAATTCGGCGGTGGTTCCGCTTGATTCTCTGTCGGCACTTGAAAACAAAATGGACGAGCTTACGCTCACGCTCCATATAGACGAAAATTCCGTCAAGATAGGTGAGGTTGCCGCTCCGGCACACTTCCGTTCGATTGCGCTGTCACTGCCTAATCCGCAGGAGCACGGCGGCATATACGCGCTGAAGATACCGACGGCAGCAATGTACGGCTACAGCGGAACGGCGGCTCTGCCGAAATCCGGATATGCCACAATCACGATAGGCGCAGAGGAGCAGGGAACACTCTCCGGCGAGATTGCCTATCCGAGCCATATGAATATCAAAGCAGACTCCGTTTCCGCAACGCTTACCGACCTTGATATCTATCGTGACGGGCAGTATACCGATGGCAGAAACGGTCTTGTCGGCGACAGCTTTATGGAAAACGTCTTCGCCTACAGGATTTATATAGAGCATGACGACAATGTTGCATATCTTTATGCAAAATACGCCATAGATGACAATGTAAATGTAAGTATAGAGCCATTCGGTATGACCGTTTCAGAGCAGACAATCGGCACAGACCGCATAATCACGGCGACGCTTGATATGACGGGTGTAACCGAGAAGGTAATCCGTCTGAAAAAGACAGATACCGTGACAGTGGAGGGAAAGACAATCACGCTCAACTCAGTGGTGTATAAGATAACCGTCGTAAAAAAGGCTTTATATAAAATAGAGCTCAATGCTCTCAACAGGGTTTATGACGGTACAGAAGTCAGACCGTCGATTCTCCGCCTTTATTCCGAGGAAACGGGAGCAGAATATGCGGCAACCGATGCCGAGCTGAATTCGGTTTTCTATTCCTACTATGCGCAGGAGGGAACCTTGTGGACAGAACTCGGAACGGTCGCTCCGAAAAACGCGGGACAATATAAGATTTCGGCAGTAATACATGCCGACACATTTACAGCCATGTCGGAGACGGAATTTACGATAGCAAAGCGCACACTTACGGTAAACCGAATACAAAATCCGCTGACATATGTCAGTGCCGCGGAGCACGCGGGCTGGACTGCGCCGCGCGATATTCAAGACCCGGGCATGATATATCTGTCCGGCGTAGTGGGAGCGGACGAGGTCTCTGCGAGTGCGGTGAGTGTTTTCTATAACGACATTTCCATCGGATACAGGGTGGACAAAATCACGCTGACAGGCATCACGCTTTCGGGTGCGGATGTAGGCAACTACGAAACCGCCGATACACAGAAGGTTTTCGGGCAGATCAGCTATTCGCTTGACGGTGCGATCTTCCGCAAGAAGCCGGGGACGACGTGGGACAAGTTCTATCCCGTGGACAGCCCGCTTCCGGTAGCTCCCGGAACGGCAGACTGGCATTCTCCCGCAACGGGCGGCGTGTATGATTCACACAGAGACTATGTGTACGCAAGAACCGAAAATATGGGCAACAGTCAATCGGTTTATGCTGTGGATATCGAATTCGGTTCGATGTATTTTACATATTCCATGTCGGAATGGAATGCCGGCACCATGGTTTATGAAGAGCTTGTCGGCGAATCACGCTGGACGGGTTTTGAAGGCGGCAACAATGAAATCGTAGTTACAAACCGCTCAAATTCCCCGATATGGTATACGCCGAATGCCAAAATAGATTTTCTGCATTCCGCTATCGGTGACAGTCCGGTAGGCATCAAGGCAAACTTTTATGCGGACAATTCCTCGTCCGGCACGCCGATAACGGGGATTTGGCAGGAGGTTTCGGCAGCCACGGCAGGAGACAGGGAAAACTTCGGCGTTCCCACGCATCAGGCGTGCTATATCAGGCTCTCCGGAGTTCCGCAGCTCGGTGATTCCGATCACTTCACGGTGGTCGGCAATGTGTCGGTAACGATATCGCGTACAGGCGGATAGTTCTACAGATATAATCCGCAGAAAGCGGTTTATATAAAAAAACAAAAACCAAAAACAAAAAATATGCTTTTGAAAGGAGCAATCAAAATGAAAAGAATTTTGGCAATTATTATTTCGGTCGCAATGATCGCGACCATGCTCGCGGTTTCCGTGAGCGCGGAAAAAGAGGTCGGCGGTGATAACGGCGTTCTGACATTCGAACCGACAACCCCGACCGGAGAAGACCTGAATGTCAAGGTCACGGAGATTACGCACAAATATGCTGTAGACCTTGTCTACTCTCTTCAGGATCTGGTCATAGACGGAGCTATCACATGGAATGTCAACACCATGAAGTATGAAGTGGGCGGCAACACCCTTGAGAATACCGAACGCAAGGTTAAGGTGTACAACCGCTCCGACCTGCCGGTATATGCGTATGCAACCATTACCAACACCAATGACGCCGACGGCATCACGGTAGCTGCAGTTAACAACAGTGATTTGACCAAACTGACTGTTGCAAAGGCAACCGCCGGTGCGGGAGGAACAAACGGCACATCTACCGTCGAAGAACTTGTCATCAACCTGAAAAGCGACAACTGGAATGCTGTTGCGGAATACTACGCAGCACAGAGACTTGCATCTGCAAATCAGGCGACCGATACTTTCAGAATCGCAACCGTCACCGTCACTATCACCAAGGATTGAGGCTTAAAGAGATTTTAATTTGCTGCGAGGCAATTTAAAATAAAAATCAAAAAAAGGAGGAAAACAAATGAAGAAAATTTTTGCAATTGTGCTGAGTGCAGTGCTTTGTCTCTGCATGGCTGTCCCCGCATTTGCGGCAGGAACGCCTGAGGCAGAGTACACCGGGCAGACTTCCGGACAGGATGTCAATATCACCATCAGCGGTGATATGGTTCATGTCTATCTTGTGGATATAGAATTCACAAATCCGACATTTACTTATTCGTCCGGCTCCAAGTGGAACCCCGATACATACCAGTATGAGCCGAGCACGGGCGCAGAGTGGGCAGGAGAAGGTGCTGTAAAGATCATTAACCATTCAGACCTTCCCGTCAATTACGATATCACGGCGGAAAATGTAACCAATGCTTACGGTCCGCTTAGCATCAACATTACTGGCGGAACAGGCACTGTTGATAAATGCAACGTCGGCGACGCCCGCGGAAGCCATAACGCAACCGCGACCTTCAAGGTAACGGGCACACCTACTGTTGCCGAGATAACAGCTCAGAAACTCGGTGAAATCAAGGTCACCATCACGAAGTAAGATCCAAGCAAAATCTGCAGGAAGCGAGAAGCGCAATGAAAAAGAAACTGCTGCCGATATTTTCATACTGCGTGGTTTTTGCGCTTTTTCTCTCTTTGCAGATGGGTTTTGCCGCACTGTCGTCTGCACACGGAGAAAAAATCGATGTGCTGATAAGCGTCGGGAGCGAAAGGGAATACCGCTATGCGATAGATATTATTTTTAAGAATATTTCCTTTGTTTATCAGCTGGAAAGCATTGCTGTCAACTCCAAAACGGGCGAGAGATATGTAAACAGCGGAAAATGGCTTGAGCAGGGCGGCGCACCCTCGCCGTCGTTTGACGTGCTGGTGGTAAACAGATCCGACACACCGATACATTCGGAAACTGTATTTTTTGCCGCGGACTTTTATCTGTGCGGCGCGGATATTACCGTGAAATGCGACAGTGACAATGTCCTCCCCGCAGTTTTGCTGGAGGCGGAAAAGAAAATCGTATACGAACTAAGAACAAGCGCAGTGTTCGGCATATATCCGGAGCTTTCCTCCTATGATGGTGAGAAAAATATTTCGGCAACGGTGAAAATAGACCGTGCCGACGGAATGGCGACCGACGGATATCCGTTCAGAGCACGAAGGCAATAACGTCAGAAAGAGGTGCTGCACAATGAAAAAACTGAATAAGCACGGTGCAAAATCTCTTTGTGCCGTTATTATGGCGTTTGCCTTGATTTTGCTCTCTGTTCCGGTATTTCCCGTACACGCGGAAAACGATGAAACGAAATCGGGCGATTACAAATACGCCGTTACCATTGAATTTGGCTCGATGACCTTCTGCTATGACTACGGCAGGTGGGATGTAAACGAAATGCGCTACAAAACTGATGGTGAAATCGGAAATCCCGCAAGCGGTACAGAGGCGGGTTATCCCGGTTGGTATGGCTTTGACGGTACGGCAAACCGTATCAGCGTGAAATATTCAAACGAAAACGAAACGGATCTTCCTACGCAGAACAGGAAGCTCGCAGTTACATTGGATTACCGTGCGCTTTTTGCCACAGAGGGAAGAGTGGTAGGTGGTGTCACGATGGAGTTTTATTCGGATGCCTCGCTTACCGCTCCGTTTTCGCCGAGCTTTACTGTGCCTCACACCGATCCGGAGGACGAGAATGCCAAGACGGTAATCTACACTTCGCTTCGCGGAGAGCCGACCGAAAACGGCGGCAAATATTTATCCGACAGCTTTGTGCCGGTCGGTATGCTGACGATACGCGTCGGCGAAATATCCGACTGACGGAAAGGGAAAGCTATGCATTCATTCAGCAAAACGAAATTGAAAAAAGATATTCTCGTCGCACTGGCTGTGACTACGGTTGTCGCTGTGCTTATCATCGGGCTGGTTTTGATAATCCGCATGGAGCCGAAAATAATTGATAAAAACGAAACTGCGGGAGAACCGCAGAATCAATCGGCAATTGCGGGCTATGCGGCATATGAAGCTCCCGATGTCTGCAAGGTAAAAATCTGCTGTGAGCCGACGATTGAGGGCGGATATGCCTCAATCTGGCTTACAAATCCCGCCGATAATGATGTTCTCATCCGCGCGGAGCTGTATTCGGTGAAAACAGTATATAATGCCGAAACGGGGCAGGCAACCTTCCTGCCGGATAAGCTGCTCGGCAGGACAGGCTTCATTCATGCCGGAACATTTGTGGAAAAGGTTAAGGTGAAGAGGCTTCGTTCCGGCGAGGAAACCAAGGTAATGGTAAAAATATCAACAATGTATGAGGACTCTCGGACCAGCAAGGGCATCTTCTATATCCGCACGACAGTGCATTGAAAAAGCAAGGTCTCCGCGAAAAATCAACGGCAGATTTTTCGCATAATTCATAATAAAAATACGGCGGGCTCAAAGCCTGCCGTATTTTTGTTTTCATAAAGGAGATACTGTTTAAAAGGTACCTCTTATCATATTCGCGCGAGCATCAATTGCGGGATCTTTTGATTTCTTTTTCCTGCTTGTCGCATATGGCATTGATACGGCTTGTGAGAGCGGCAAGATCCTTGCTGTTGCAATTCCTGCTACGCTCAATAATCCCGATCAGACGCATTCCGGCGGAATGAAGCTTAGTCCATACGGCTGATGCGCGGTGCTTTCTCAGATAATTGCCGTGAGAGGCTTTTTTGCGACTGCCGACTGCCAACTGAGCGCCGCTTACCGGGTCAAAAGAGTCTCCGCTATAGGGCGCCGAAGCCTCAATTCCGAGTCTTTCGGTGACAGTGGCGGCAAATACGTCACAGACGCCGTCCGCGCCGTGGTTGACATAGATTTTTTCCGGCAGCTTCTTTATAGAGGATATCCAGTCAATCAGCTGATTTACATCGGCATGTGCGGAAATTCCCTCGAGCGTCTGAATGCTTGCCGCTACTCTGACATCCTCGCCAAACAGGTTTACATATTTAACCCCGTCCAAAAGGCGTCTGCCGAGCGTTTCCTCTACCTGATAGCCCACAAAAAGCACAGTACATTCCGGTCGCCAGAGATTGTGCTTCAAGTGATGTCGGATACGTCCGGCTTCACACATTCCCGAAGCCGAGATGATGACCTTCGGCGTCGGGTCGGAATTGATCAGCTTGGAGGCATCACTTGTCTCTGTCAGATAAAGGTCGGAAAATCCGATTGGATTGATGCCTTTTGCCAGCAGTGCGTCGGTCTCATCGTCAAAATATTCATGCAGTGTTTCTTTATATATATTTGTCGTCTCAATCGCAAGCGGACTGTCCAGGTAGACAGGGAAATCGTTTGGTATAAGCTTCTGTTCCTTGATTCGGCGAAGCATATACAAGAGCTCCTGAGTGCGCCCTACGGCAAATGAGGGAATTACCACATTGCCTCCGCCGCTCAGAGTGGAATCAATGATTGCTGCCAGTCTGAGCTCAAGATCCTTCGGTTGCTTTGGGCGGGGGCGATCGCCGTAGGTGGACTCTATAATCAGAGTATCTGCCTTATCCGGTGCGTGCGGGTTACGCAGGAGAGGGCGGTTCGGTGTACCTACATCTCCGGAAAAAACTATAGTGTGCGTATCTCCGTTTTCCGTTATTGTAATTTGAATGCTTGCCGAGCCAAGCAGGTGACCCGCATCGAAGAAGACAGCAGAAATTCCGGCACATGGCGTTATTTGATTTCCGTAATCGGTTGTCCGAAAACGCTGCATCAGTGCTTCAACATCTTCAAGCGTATACATCGGAGTGTATCCCTCTTCACCGGAGCGTTGAGCTTTCCGGTTTTTCCATTCCGCTTCCGACTCCTGAATATGTGCCGCGTCTGCGAGCATAATCGCGCAGAGCCGATGTGTCGCCGAGGTGGAATATACTTCTCCGCAAAAGCCGTTCTTTAAAAGCAAGGGCAGTTTTCCGGAGTGGTCAATATGAGCGTGTGTCAGAAAAACGAAATCCACGGAGCCGGGCGGAATGGGAAGCTCATCGTTTTCATAGATGTCGGGCCCCTGCTCCATACCGCAGTCTATCAGTATTTTTTTACCGCATGCCTCAAGCAGTGTACATGAGCCTGTAACTTCATGGGCTGCGCCGAGAAAAGTCAGTTTCATAAATGCCTCCTTGCTTATCCGTTGCCCTTGGGTGTGACCTTTCCGGTCTGTCTCTTGGAGGGCGGCTGTTGATCGGTTTCCGGAAATTCATGGTGCGGCAGCGGATCGGTTTCCGGATCATAGATTCTGTCGGGATCAAGCGGACCGCTTTCCGCATTTCCGCGGCAGAGCTCGCAATACACGTTTCCTTCGGGAATTACACGCCCGCAGAGCAGGCAATGGCTGAAATATTTTCTCATCTTGGCAACCTCCTTGTGTTTTTATAATTCATCTGCGTGAGGTATCTGTATCGTTTTTCTCCGATAGTGATGCAAGAAAAAGAATTTTTGTGTGCTCAATAATTTTCCGCGTGAAGCTCAAAATAGCTCTGCGGATGGTTACATGTCGGGCATACCTCCGGGGCACTTACTCCGACTGCTATATGTCCGCAGTTGCGGCATTCCCATACTTTTACTTCGCTTTTGGCGAAAACCTCGGCGGCTTCCACATTGCGAAGCAGTGCGCGGTAACGCTCTTCGTGGTGCTTTTCGATTGCGGCTACGAGGCGGAATTTTGCCGCAAGTCCGGTAAAGCCCTCCTCCTCGGCGGTTCTGGCAAAGCCTTCATACATATCCGTCCATTCATAGTTTTCACCGTCTGCGGCGGCAGCAAGGTTTTCCGCGGTATCGCCTATGCCGCAAAGCTCCTTGAGCCAAAGCTTTGCATGCTCCTTTTCATTGTCTGCTGTTTTGAGAAAGAGAGCGGCGATCTGCTCAAAACCCTGTTTTTTTGCAACTGATGCGAAATAGGTATACTTGTTTCTCGCCTGCGATTCTCCGGAGAAAGCCGCCATCAGATTTTTCTCGGTCTGCGTGCCGGAATATTTGTTTCTTGTGTCCATTTTTTTGTTCCTCTCTTTCATATTATCAGGATATGTTCCCATAAATATTATATCGGAAAATTCGCTTACTGTCAATAGTTTCGATGCCGGAAAACGGAACGACCTCGCGATTTTCCGGGTTTCCCGAAAATATCGCGAGGTGAAATGCGGTTTTAGTTCCCGAGCAATGCGTTCAGATATATCCTGAGTGTCGCCTCGTTCATTGCTCCTATGCGTGTAGTATATATATTTCCGTTTGCGTCGATAAATGTAGTCTGCGGGATAGATGAGACATTGTATGCGCTTGCGGCATTGTCCTTTGTATCAAAATACACGGGGAATGTGTAGCCCTTGCCTGAAACAAATCGCTTTGTACCATCAACAGTATCGCGGTATCCGTCTGTAAGATTGACCATCATGAATACCACCCTGTCTCCGTATTCCTTGCAGAGCTTGTCAAAGTCGGGTAGCTCCTGCTTGCAGGGAGGACACCAGGTTGCCCAGAAGTTTATGACGACAGGCTTACCGAATTTATCGGAAAGACGGACGGTATTTCCGTTTCCGTCGAGTACTGCGAAATCCGGCGCGGTATTTTTCACCGGCTCAGGTGCGGTCGTTCCCACCGCGGTTGTTTTTTGAGGCGTTGTCTGTGCTGTTTCGGTTGAATCCGACGAGGTTGTTTGCGCCGGTATTATGTCTGTTGCGGAATATGGCTGTGTGGTCATTTCCGTTTCCGATGCCTTTGTTTCATTTGCAGAGGCAACCGTATCGGATGTTGTTGCGGCTGTTTTCTCTGCGGTTGTCGGCAGTTCAAAAGGCGGCGTGTATTTCTTTGACAGCTGTCCGTACAGCACTATAGCGCCGACAAACAGTATCACGAGAAAAGCCGCAAGTATTGCAAATGCTGTTTTTTTCATTATTTTGTCCTCCTTGGATTATGAAAATACCGACATCAGCCTGTCCATCAGTCCGCATGCCATCAGAATTCCGACAAGTATCAGAAAACTGCCGCAGACGATGTTTATTACACGGTAGTGCTTCTTGATGAAGGTAAATGCCGTGTTAAGCTTTTCAATAAGCAGTGCCGAAATGAGGAAGGGAACACCGAGCCCCATTGAATATGTCACAAGGAGCAGTACGCCCTTGACTGCCGTGCCTGATGCACCGGCGAGAGTGAGAGCCGAGCCGAGAAAGGCACCGATGCACGGCGTTAGGCTGACCGAATAAATCACGCCGAAAAGAAACGCCGATACGATGGTATTTGCTGTCCGCCCGCTTTGCATTCCTTTGAAAAAGGGAAGCTTAATGACTTCGAGATATGAGAGACCGAAAATAATTATCAGCAGTCCGCCGACAATATTTACTGCGGTTTTGTATTCTTTGAGAAATGCGCCGAGCGTTCCGGCGAACAGTCCCAGCAGGCTGAATACGACGGTGAAGCCGAGCACAAAACTGAGTGCCCTGAAAAACACCTTGTGCTTTTTGTCCGCGCCGCCTGCAAAATACGAAACGTAAAGCGGCAGGAGCGGAAGCATGCAGGGAGAGATGAAGGATATAAAGCCTTCAAGAAAAGTAATGACAAATTCCATATACTACTCCTTTACTGTCAATCAAAGATGGATAGCAGATAGCCGTAGCCCTCAGCTTCCATTTTTTCATATGGGATAAAGCGCAGTGCGGCACTGTTGATGCAGTAGCGCACGCCGTTTGGCGAATCGGGGTCGCCCTCGAATACATGACCGAGGTGTGAATCTCCGGCGCGACTGCGTACTTCGGTGCGGCGCATTCCGTGGCTGTTGTCCTGCCGCTCAATTACGGCGGGCGCCTCTATGGGCTTTGAAAACGCAGGCCAACCGCACCCGCTTTCAAATTTGTCTGTTGAGGAAAACAGCGGCTCGCCTGTTACCACATCCACATAGATACCTTTTTCAAACTTATTCCAAAATTCATTTCGGAATGGGCGCTCCGTGCCGTTTTCCTGTGTGATGCGGTATTGCTCCGCCGTGAGCTTGTCACGAATAGCTTCGGCGGCGGGCTTTCTGTAATCGCCCGGATCGATTTTCAATTTTGAAAACAGCTCTATCTCCTCGCGCGGTATATGGCAGTAGCCGTTCGGATGCTTCTTCAGATAATCCTGATGATATTCCTCAGCCGGATAGAAGTTGACAAGAGGTCCGAACTCCACATAGAACTCCGTGCGGCGGCTCTTTTCGAGGTCGTATATACGCCGTGCCGCCTCTTTTGATTGCTCGTCTGCATAATAAACTCCCGTCTGGTACTGACTGCCCACATCGTTGCCCTGACGGTTTTTTACCGTCGGGTCAATCACATAAAAGTAGGCGAGCAGGAGGGCATCAAGGCTGACTTTTTCGGGGTCGTATTCCACACGAACCGTTTCACGAAAGCCGGTTTCACCATTGCAGACCGTCTCATAGTCGGCATCCGCCTCGCAGGTGCCGTTGGCGTAGCCGCTTGTGGCATCAATGACACCCGAGATAGACTCCATCAGGTGCTCCAGACCCCAGAAGCAACCGCCTGCGAGATAGATTACATTCCTGTGATTTTCCGAATTACTCATTTTTCCCGTCTTTCCTTTCGTACTATCAGGTATTACTCCCGTTCCGCCGCTTGCACAGCCTGTCAGCAGTACGGCGAAGAGGAAGAAAACAGCCAAAAGGAGAGAGAAAAGCTGTATAGTCCGTTTCATATAAATTCTCCTTTTCAATTATTTTGTTACGAGTGTTTGTTTGACTGTCGGAGCCGCTTTTATTCTTCTGCTTTTCTCTGCGGGCAGAGAAGTGTACCGAGCAGAAAGCCAAAGACAGCTCCGAGTGCGGCGCCGAGATAAGGATTTGAGGTTACGCTGCAGCTTCCGGCACCGCACCCGGCAAACCGATAGAGAAGATAACCTCCCGCCGCCCCGACAATTACAGTCAGTACGTAAATAATGATACAAAGCGTTTTTCCGTTATTCTTTTTCATTGATTTTCGGCTCCTTTCCGCCTTTCAGTATTTTTCTGTCGATATCGGCAACGGTTATTCCGCGCAGGCTCTCCCGACAACGCTCGTCAAGCCGGGTATATATATTCTGCATGAGCTCGCCCATGCCGGAGGAAATCAGACATTCCTTATCCACATCGCCGCTCCTCCACGGAGAACCGACAAAATGCGCGTCGATTGCCTCTGCAATCCGCTCCAGTGTGAGTGCTTCGGCATCTGCGGTGAAAACATAGCCGCCGCTGTTGCCTCCTTTTGTATCCACTATGCCGGCTTTTTTCAGCTTGGACATTACCTTGCGGATCAGTACGGGATTTGTGCATACATTCCGTGCAAGCTCCTCACTGCTGAGTACCTTTTCCATATGATTCAGATATACGAGTGCGTGTACCGCGATGCTGAAAGAACTGTTCATGATATATCTCCTTTGCATTTGAGAATATGCTGTAACCGATTTTGTTACATCTCTGCTGTAATTATAACAGTTACAGTATAATTTGTCAAGGGGTTTATTGAAAAAAAGTTTTCGGGCTTTCATAAAAAGGTCACTGCACAGAAAATACCCGCAACGACGGCATAAAAGGTCGCCTATGCGGGTATTTTTCGGTTAATTTTGTAAAATATATTTATATCGGAAGTCTTACCGTTATAGCAGTACCGCTTTCCGAGCTTTCCTCTACGCGGACATCTCCGCCGTGCAATGCGGCAATCTCCCATACCAGCGACAGTCCGAGTCCCACACCGCCGTTTTCACGGCTTCGTGATTTATCAACACGAAAGAATGGCTGAAAAATGCTTTCTCTGTATTGTTCCGGTATGCCGCAACCGCTGTCCGCAACCCGAATAAGAAGATGATTGTTTTCTTCTGTTATCGTAATATGCACCGTCCCGTCCGGACGGTTGTATCGTATGGCATTTTCGGTAAGATTGAAGAGCAGGCGGTAGATCAGTGTGTCACTGCCGGTAATAATACCGTCGCCTGTACTTTCAAGGATTATACCGTTCTTCTCCGCAATCGGTGCAAGGTCGGTAAATATCTCCTCTACCATCGGCGCAAGCTCTATACGGTCGGTACATGGGACTGCTCTGAGCTCACTCATCTCAAGCAGAGTTTTTGTCATCTGCGTCATCCGCTCGGTTTCTTCGCGCAACAGGCAAAGAAAGTCCGCTGTTTCCGGCAGTACCTCGGGATGCTCTGCGGAAAACAGCTCAAGTTGTGCCTGCATCAGTGCAAGCGGCGTCCGCAGCTCGTGAGCCGCATTTCCGGTGAACTGCCGCTGTGCGGTAAAGCCCTCATTCAGGCGGTCAAGCATCTGATTGAATGATCTGCTGAACTTCCGGAACTCCGGAAGAACCTCTTCGGTAATTTTCATATCAGTCAGATTGTTCGGCTGAACCCTTTCTACCTGTGAGGCAAAGGTGCTCAGCGGCTTCAGCGCGCGTCCGCTCAAGAAGTATGCAAGCACGCCGCCGAGAAGCGTTACCGCCACTGTGATATACCAGTTGGTAGTGATAAATGACTCCTGCGCACCGTGAATTACAATAGTCAGCTCCTGATCCGTCTTTTCACGTTCGGGGTCAAAAAAGTCCGGTTCTCCCTTATCCGTATCTCCGTAGCCAGCAAGGTGGGAACCGATGGAATCCATATAGTGTCTTCCGGAATAGCTGAGAAGGAGATTCATGGTGATACAGGTTGCACATATGAGGAGCGCTGTCATCAGGGTTATTCTCCATTGCAGAGGAAGCTTTTTCATGATTTTTTCTCCTCCATAACATACCCCTCGCCGATGCGGTTACGGATAGGGTCATATCCGAGCGCAGCACGCAGTTTTTTTCGCAGTGCGGAAATATGTACCCTGATAGAATTGCTGAAATTGTCAACGCTGTTGTCCCATACATGGTCAATAAGCTCTTCCTGACTGACGGGACGCCCTCTGTGCAGAAGCAGATATTCGAGTATGCCGGTCTCTTTTCTCGTTAGAGTCAGCGTTTGCCCGTCGGTGGCGGCGGTACGTGTCTTAGTATCAAAGGAAAGCGCACCGCAGGACAGAATGACATCGTTCTGCGTGAATTGTCGCAGTGTCAGACTGCGTATTCTCGCTTCCAGCTCCTCCAGGTGAAACGGTTTTGCCAGATAGTCATTAGCTCCTGCGTCAAGCCCCTCCACTTTGTCGGCAACCTCACTGCGAGCCGAAAGTATCAGCACCTTCGTGTCCCTGTCTGATTGCCTGAGCGTCCGCAGTACCGTCATACCGTCCGCTCCGGGAAGATTAAGATCCAGCAATACGAGATCATAACGCTCCACGCAGAGCAGTCTGAGTGCTTGCTTTCCGTCATGACAGAAGTCCACGCTGTAAGCAAGGCGGCGCAGACTGCGGACGATTGTTTCGCAGAGTGCGCGTTCATCTTCTACTATCAAGATGTGCATAAAAACCTCCTTGATTTGCATTTCATATTTTTACAGCTTCATTATACCACGGCGGATATAAAGTTTTTGTTAAGTTTTCATTCTTAACGGAGATTTTATACCCGCTGTGCTAAAATGAAGGAGCAAGAGAAAGGGGGGATCGAATTGGTTCGATCGAAAAAAGCCGTGCTTCAGGTCGCTTTACTCATATGCGGTGCGGCGATGCTGTGCTACGGTGCTCTGCGCGGAGAGGCGGATACCGTACTGAGCAAGGCAATACGATTGTGTCTGGAGTGTGTTGGAATTGGATAAGAAAAAAGTCGAAAAAAAGAAAAAAGAAAAGAAAAAAGAAAAGAAAAAGTCGGGCATATCGCAAAGCATCTCCCGCTTTCGCGGCTGGATTCAGGCGGGAGCGACATTGCTTACCAACATTCATCTGCCGAACTTTCTGAAGGGCGGTATTTATCAGGGAAAGGGGAAAACCGTTTGCGTACCGGGGCTGAACTGCTATTCCTGCCCGGCAGCGTCCGGCGCCTGCCCTATAGGAGCTTTTCAGGCAGTGGTAGGATCGTCGAAATTCAGATTTTCCTATTATATTACGGGCTTTCTCATCCTGCTGGGAGTACTGCTGGGACGCTTTATCTGCGGTTTTCTGTGCCCCTTCGGATGGTTTCAGGAGCTGCTGCACAAGATACCGACAAAAAAGCTCTCCACAAAAAAGCTGAAGCCGCTGAGATATGTGAAATACGCGGTTTTGCTTGTAATGGTGGTTTTGCTTCCCGTACTTATCACAAACGATGTAGGCATGGGAGACCCGTTCTTCTGCAAGTACCTGTGTCCGCAGGGCGTACTTGAAGGAGCGATACCGCTTGCTGCCGTCAATTCCGGAATACGGGCGGCACTTGGTGTACTTTTTTCATGGAAGCTCGGTATTCTGATTGCGGTAGTGGTGCTGAGCGTGCTGTTTTACCGTCCGTTTTGCAAGTGGCTGTGTCCGCTTGGTGCGTTTTACGCGCTTCTGAATAAAGTGTCACTGCTCGGAATGAAGGTAGATAAGCACAAATGTGTTTCCTGCGGGAAATGCGCAAAAGCCTGCAAGATGGATGTGGATGTGACGAAATCACCGGATCACACCGAATGTATCCGTTGCGGAATGTGTGTCCGCGCTTGTCCCACGAACGCCGTCAGCTTTCGCTACGGTTTCGGCAAGGGAAAAGAAAGCGACTGTCCCGCAGGGAAAACGGAAACTCTTGAACAGATAAAACAAGAAGAAATTTCAAAAGAAGAAAAGGAGCAAAAACAATGAAAATAACAAAAATATTAACGGTACTGACACTCGTTATGCTGATATTCAGCCTTGCCGCATGCGGTACGACCGGAGGCGGAAAGAAAAACGACGTAAACAGAAAAAGCGAAATTGCCGCTTTGATAGCAACAGAGCCTAAATCCATGGATGAGGCGGCAAAACTGCATCAGAAGCTGATGGCACAGGAAAATGCAATTCTGTCCGAGAACAGCACCCTTTGGGAAAAGGTCTTTATGTCGGCAAATAAGGGTTCTGTAATGATTGAGGATGGCAGCAACTACGGCGACTTCCTGCTCAAGACGATTGAAGGGGCAAAGGAACAATTCAAGGCAGACGAACTGAAGCTGCTCAAAGAAGGTGCCGAACAGATACGCGAGATAGAAGGCAAGCTTACGATATTGGAGCAGAAGTATCCCGGATGCGGCAAAAAGCCGTCTGACGGCGATATGAGTGTCCCTGCTGAAAACGGCAAGCCGATAGAAAAGGGAGACCTTATGAAATTCCCCGCATTTGAAGGCAAGGACCTTGACGGCAAGGATGTAAAGAGCAGCGAGCTGTTTTCCGGCAACAACGTTACCGTGGTAAATTTCTGGTTTACTACCTGCAGCCCCTGCGTGGGCGAGCTTGCCGATCTGGAGGCACTGAACAAGAAGCTCGCTGAAAAAGGCGGAGCTGTTGTCGGAATCAATTCGTTTACGCTGGACGGAGACAAGGCGGCAATTTCGGAAGCTAAGAACATTCTTGCGAAAAAGGGCGTGTCTTACCGTAATATCTGGTTTGCCTCCAAAAGCGAGGCAGGGAAGTTTACAGCCGGTATTTATACGTTCCCCACAACTTATGTGGTTGATAAGAACGGCAATATCGTAGGTGAACCGATTGTCGGTGCAATAACCGGAAAGAAGCAGGCGGAAACGCTGCAGAAGCTTATCGATCAGGCAATTGCAAACAGCAAGGGCTGATATGTACCCGAGACAGAACGCGCTTTTCGGAGCCGAAAGACGGTACAGATAAGAAACGAAAAACAATTTCAAAAGAGTGTGTGCTGTATCCACATGATACGGTACACACTCTTGATTTTATCATCTCTTTTGACGTTTTTTATCTTACTTTCGTTTTGAGAGAATTTACGGCTGCGAATAAGGCATGAAGTAAACTCCGGAAGTTGCCTCGCAGACAAAATATCCGCATAGCCCTTTATCGGTCAAAAAGATAACTTTTGAGATAGTCGGCAGTTGCCTCGGAAATTTGCCTGATATCTTTTCCCGATGTATTGATGAGCAGATCGCAATTATCACGCGCACCCCATTTCCGTTGGCTGAAATAGTTGTAATATCTCGCTCTGCCTTTGTCGATGGAGCGTATGTTTCTTTTCATTTTGAAATCGGACAGGTTTTCGTTTTCGGGACTGCGTTCACGACAGCGTTTCAGCTTGCTTTCCATATCCGCATATACAAAAATACGGAATGGATTCTTTTCCCGCAGAATATAGTCGGCGCATCGCCCTACGATTACACAATCGGATTTTACGGACAGTTCCTCGAGCAAACGGTGCTGCTCCGCATAAACGCCGAAGTAACGCTCCAAAGCATAATCGGGCGCGTCATAGAAACTCATCCCGATATGTATCGGGTATGAAACGAACGGGCGATCTGACGTTATGCGGTCGACATACTCCTCTGAAAGAGACGTGCGTTTGGCAATCTCGGTGACGATTTCACGGTCATAATAAGCCAATTGCAACTTTTCGGAAATCCTGCGCCCGAGCTCGCGCCCGCCGCTGCCGAATTCGCGTCCTATTGTAATAATTCTTCTTTTCATTCTGCACCTCCTGTAAAAATGCCGCAAGGCATCGACCATGCATTGCAAAGCCGATGCCTTGTCCATATCATACGTGGCTCGTGGGCTTTGCCTGTGCTTCTTGCCTACGGGTCGTGGTGTAAAACCGTTGCTGAATCAGGGATAATTTCTTCCCGCACCGTTTGAGCGGATGTACCTGACGCTTTTAGAACAATTGTGCGGCGTCTTGAAATATTCCGGCGTTTTGCTGTTTCCACGGCAGAAATATATTTTATCATGTACACCGCCTCTCTGTTTATATTATATTCCCAAGATGGAATAATGTCAAGTATTTTTCGCTGAGAGCACACGAAAATTCGGACAGACCGTCTTTTCAAAAAAAGATATTAGCATAAACCGATGCGTCTCATGCCTTTTCTCCGAAGTACCGATAAATGCTTTGACTGCCATACCGGAAGAAGGAGGAACAGAGCATGTATTTCAGATCTGAAAGGAAAAAAACAAGAAAAGCGACAGCTCTTTTTTTGAGAGTTGTCGCTTTTCGCCGTATTCGTCTGAAAAAACTTCAAATTGTCGCCGGGCGGGCTTTTTTCAGCCACTTTACCGTATCCAGAAGCGTTTCCTTCAGCGAGCGCGGTGTATAGCCGAGATCGTTTTCGGATGCTTTTTTGGAAAATCTGGCGTTGCTTTGGAGCACATGAACCGCATATGGAGTAAAGAACAGCTTTTTCTTTCTGCGGATACTGTCCAGCTCATAGAACGGCGCAACGATTTTTGCCAGCGCGATGGGAATATACGATACGGCTTTTTTTATGCCGGTGCTTCCGGCAACCGTTTCGAGAATATCTCTGATTGTGGCATAGTGACCGGAGAGAATATAGCATTTTCCGCGTACGCCCTTTTCCGCACATGAGACAATGCCTGCCGCAACATCCCGCACATCTACGAAATCATATCCGCCCTTTACGGCAATCGGCAACTTTCCGGCGAGAAAAGACAAAAGCAGCTCTGTGATGCTTCCTCCTGCCGTGTCTCCGGGACCGATGATGCCTGATGGAAGTACAATGCTTGCGTCAAGCGAAGCTCTCGCGGCATCCAGAACGATTCGGGTTGCCATCGCCTTGCTTTTGGCATAATCGCCGACGAGCCTGTCAGGGTTAAAGGCATCGGTCTCGGCATCTATTTCAATGCCCTTCGGTTTTTCCGTAAGAGCATGTACCGAGCTGACATAAACCAGCTTTCCGACGCTGTGAGAAATGCATGCATTGACGATATTTTTCGTACCGCCGACATTGACCTTATAAAGCTGTTCACCCGGGCGGCTGGCGACGGAGACGATTCCCGCGCAGTGTATCACACAGCTTTGTCCGTCCGCACCGTCGAGAAACGAATCAAGAGATGATGGGTCGCAGACATTGCCCACACAAACATGTATTCCGTTCGGCAGAGTGCCTGCAAGCGGATCGTCTTTCATGACCAGAGCGTAAATATCAGCCGCTTTTGTGAGCAGTCTTTGTACTACCGCTTTGCCGAGAAAGCCTGTTGCTCCGGTAACAAAATATTTTTTATACATTTTTACCCTCCTTTTTCAAGATAAGTGTTGAATATCTTTCACAGTTATAGTATAATGCAGATAGAGATAAATAGCAACCGTCAGCTTTTATGAAACCGAAAGATATCCGACAGGAGTAGCCGATGATGTCGCTTATCTTTGTGAATATTTTGTGAAGGGAGTTTTTCTATGAAAAAGACAGATGCCCGTGTGCGCTATACGCAGAAGGTGCTGAAAGACAGCCTCCTGCAGCTGCTTGAAAAAAAGCCTATAAACAAGATTACGGTCAAGGAGGTTTGTGAGCTTGCCGAGCTGAACCGCGCAACCTTCTATGCACACTATACCGACTGCTTTGCCTTGCTTGAGAGCATAGAAAACGAGATGCTTGAAGGCTTCGAGGAGTCGCTGAAATATATTCGCTCGCTCGATGTCACTTCACTTATGAGCGCAATCTATGAAATGATAGAGCGCAACGATAATGCTTGCCGCGTACTGGTCTTTCACGGAGGCGACAGAAAGATTCTCGCTAAAATGACAGAGCTTGCGAGAGAAAAAAGCATCGACTATTGGCGCGGGGAGCTGAAGCACGCCACCGAAGCGGAGCTCGATATGCTTTATATCCATCTTTCAAACGGATTGCTTCATGTGGTGGTGGATGGCTACGGCAGATACAGCAGTGAGGAGCTGTCGGGCTTCATAAACCGGATTGTCGTAAGCACACTGCGGGCGTTTCGGTAATTTTAAAAGGGGTGTGTTTTATGAATTTTATTAAAAGGAAAACTATGAGACTTGCCGCCGCTTTTCTGGCGGCAATATGCCTGCTTCTTTCGGGCTGTACCGGAGCCGATGCTCCGGAAAAGCCGACAGAGAAGGAAACGCTTACTATCGGCAGTGATATTTATTCGCCGTATTTTTATCTGGATGATAACGGCGACTTCGCCGGTATTGATGTGGAGATAGCCGAGGAAGCCTGCCGCAGGCTCGGTGTGACACCGGAATTTAAGCAGATATCATGGCAGAATAAGGACGCTTGCCTGAAAAGCGGGACGGTAGACTGCCTGTGGGGCAGCTTTTCCATGAACGGAAGGGAAGACGATTACTCATGGGCGGGACCGTATATGTACAGCAGGCAGGTAGTTGTTGTCAAAGCCGCAAGCGATATCCGCACGCTGAAGGATCTGAACGGGAAAAACATCGCCGTGCAGGATGCCACAAAGCCTGACGAGCTGTTTTCAGATGATGCGATAAGCGGAGTTTCTGTCAAAAAAGTATACAGCTTTGCCACGATGACGGATGTATTTGCCGCACTGAAAAAGGAATACGTCGACGCATGTGCAGGACACGAGACAGCCTGTCTTGACCATATTCGGAATATCAGCGGAGAATATCGCGTGCTTGACGAGGCACTGTTTTCTGCCGATCTCGGGGTTGCCTTTGACAGGGAGACGGGAGCGAAGAGAGCCGGACAGCTGACAGCCGTTCTTACCGAAATGAAGAATGACGGAACCATACGAAAAATTCTGGAAAAATATTCGCTTGACATTGATTTTGCGCTGAAGGGGAATGAAAAATGAAGCAGAAAACGAAAAGAACTCCTTTGCAAAAGCACGATATCCGTGTTACAGCACTTATTATTTCAATCGGAGCCATTATGATGCTGGGTACGCTTTTCTTCAGCATTGAATACAGCCGAAGAGAAGCACAAAAGACGATGGACAGAAATATAAGCGATCTGAAAAAGCAAATCAACGATTACAACGAATTTCTGGCGGCGGATGAAGTAAAAAGTCTCATCAGGCTTACCGAGAAGGCAGAAAGCCTCAGCGAAGCGCTTGCCATGCTTGATGATGGCGCAAGGCAGGAATATATTGAGAGGATCTATGACAGTCAGAGACTGAGCTGCATACTTGTACTCGACGAAAATCTGAATCCGGACAACTTCATGAGAACCGTCAAATGTAACGGTACGGCGGATGAATGCTATGAGAGCTGGATAGCGGAGCTGCAAAGTCCTGCCATAAAGGCGATTTCAGACCATCCGAAGAAGGTTTATTCGGCGAGAATCCGGCATGGCGGGGATAACTACGATATTGCCGCCGTAGCCAGAACTGATGCAAAGGGCATTATATTCTGCGCATCAAGGCAGGCAGACAAGAAGCTGGAGCTTCATTATTCTCCTGTCAGAAATCTTTTGGCGAGAAACGAAACGAGACTTGACGGAACACTTTGCATTGCCGAAGACGGCAGAATAATTGCAACAAATCTCGATGGCGCATATGCCGGAGCGGATGAGATACCGGAGCTTACATCTCTGAAAGAGCGGAAAGCCGGAAATGAGCTTACAATGATTGTTTCGGGCGGAGACGTCTTTTACGGCGGTATCGTCAAATGCCGGAATTATGATATTTATGCTTTCTATCCGGCGGGTGCAATATATTCGCCCTGTCGCGCCATCATGCTGTTTGCGTTTTCAGTCTATGTGATGATTGTATTCATAATCGGCTTCTTCCATTTCAAAGCAAGAGCGGAACGCGCCCGCGAGATCAATCGGCAGTATGAAACCATACAGGCTATCAGCCATGTCTACAGCCTTACGGCACTGATCGATATCAAGGCAAATCACTACGAGCTTTTGAAATATCCGCCGGATTTGAGTAATTTCGCAAAGGACGGAACGCTTGATACGCAGTTCTGCAAGGAAATTATCGGATATGTCGATGAGCGGTTTCGCGAGGGCTATCGCGATTTTCTGAATACCGAAACTATGACAGAGCGTCTTGCGGAGGCGGAATATGCGGAATATGAATATCAGAACAGAAACGGAGATTGGCTCAACGACAAGCTGATTGTACGCGAAAAAGACAAAGAAGGAAGAGTGGATTCCGTAATCCTTGCCCGAAGCAGCATAAACGAGCAAAAGAAAGCAGAGCTGGAATATCAGGCAAAGCTGGAAACGGCTGTACGAAACGAACAGACGGCAAATCAGAGCAAAACGGATTTTCTGCGCAGAATGAGCCATGATATACGCACACCTATCAATGTTATACTCGGAATGCTGGAGATTGCAAACCGAAATCCGACTGATACAGAGCTTCTGGCAAGCTGTCGCTCAAAGACACAGACTGCGGCAGAATATCTGCTTGAGCTGGTCAATGACATTCTGACGCTGAACAGGGCAGGCGTAAGGAACAGCGACGATACACCGATGACGGAGGAATTTCGTTTGCAGGAGGAGGTTCGGAAGCTGTATCTGATAGCGGCAGAGACGGCAAAGAGATATGACGGAGTGATACTTGAGCCTTTTCGGATATCCGGTGAGGATAAGCCGCTGGTCGGTGAACCGCTGTATCTGCGCCAGATTATGATAAATATTATTGCCAATGCTATCAGATACAGCAAAAACGGAGGAACAGTACGTTGCTCGGTCTCACAAAATCCGGCGCAGAACCGTGACGGCTATGCCGAAGTGCGTTTTATCTGCGAAGATAACGGCATCGGAATGAGCAAGGAATTTCAGAAAAGAATGTTTGAGCCGTTTGCGCAGGAGAGCGCGGTCAGCGTCAGTCACTTCGGCGGCGTCGGGCTCGGACTTTCAATTGTGCAGAAGCTGGTAGACAGGCTGAACGGAACCATAGAGGTGGACAGTGAGCAGGGACGCGGGACACGATTTGAAGTGAAGATTTTCTATCAGTATGCAAATACTCACGATGAGGCGGAGACGCATACCTACGCGAACGCTTCTCTTGCAGGGCTTACCGTGCTGATAGTTGAGGACAATGAGCTGAATATGGAGATTGCCGGGTATATGGCTGCAGAAGCGGGGGCAAGTGTCGTCAGGGCATTTGACGGCAGACAGGCAGTAGAAATATTTGCCGCTTCGGCTGTAGGCGAAATCAACGTCATTCTCACGGATGTGATAATGCCGGAGATGGACGGACTGGAGGAAACGCGCCGTATCCGCGCGCTTGACAGACCTGATGCCAAAACAGTCCCGATTATTGCCATGACGGCAAATCTGTTTGAAGATGATATCCGCGAATATACAGATGCCGGCATGACGGGTGTCCTGCCGAAGCCGTTGAATATGAGTCAGCTGGTTGAGACGGTGGCAAAGCAAACAGCGAAAGGCGGGAAAAACAATGGATGAATTGAAAGAGATATATGAGATTGCAGGGTCAGATCCCAAAGAGGTGATCGCGAGGTATGGCGGGAATGAGGAGATGCTGAGGCGTTTTCTTCGCCTGTTTGCAAGAGATGACAGCTTTGCGAAACTGCAGGAGGCACTTGCCGCCGGCAATGCGGACGGCGCTTTTCGTGCCGTTCACACGCTGAAGGGTATATGCGCCAATCTCGGATTTGCGAGGCTGTATGAAAAGTCGTCGGAAATGACCGAGCTTTTGCGCCGTGGCGAGCTTGATAAAGCAGCCCCGCTTTTCACCGGACTTGAGGATGAATATGCGAAAGTCCTCGGGGTGCTGAATCGATATTTGTAAATTTGCGGCAGCACCGCATTGCGCGGCAAAAAATGCAAAAAAGGATTGAAAGCCGACCGGATTTGCAGTATAATCAGAATTGATAATAAAATATAGAGTAAGGAGAACTTAATACCATGAAAAATTTCAAGTTTTCAACGCTGGAGTATAAGCGCCCCGACCTTGAGGCGCGCCGCGCTCAGCTTGCAGCATGGAAGGATGCCGTCGAACGCGCGGAGAGCTACGATGCGCTGCGTGAGCTTCTTTTTGAGATTGACCGCGTGAACTGCGAGCTGTTTACGCAGTATTCCGTCGCGCACATCCGCCATACGCTCGATACGCGCGATGAATTTTACGAGGCGGAGATAAGCTATCTTCAGGATACGCTTCCCACGCTCGGCGGTGCCGAAGTCGCGCTCAGCGAAGCTATCGCATCGGGCAGATTCCGCGCGGATATCGAGAGAGAATTCGGCAAGGAGTATTTTGTATCCTCAGATATGCAGAAGAAGCTCTACTGCGAGGCAAATATTCCTCTGCGTCAGCAGGAGAGCCGCCTGAAAAACGAGTATCAGAAGATTATGGCTACCGCCGAGATAAATTTCGACGGCAAGACGCTTAATCTCTACGGCTTGCAGAAATATTTTGAGCATGCCGACCGTGCGGTGCGTGCCGCCGCCGTCAAGGCATATTCAAAGTTTTACGAGAGCAACGAGCCGCGTCTGGAGGAAATCTGGAGCGAGCTTATCAGCATACGCAATGAGATGGGCAGAAACCTCGGCTACGAGAATTACATTCCCGTCGGCTACCTCGAGCAGGGACGCACGGACTACGGCGAAAAGGAAGTCGCCTCTTTCCGCGAGCAGGTGCGCAAATTTCTTGTGCCGCTGTGCAGTAAGCTCTATGACGCGCAGGCAAAACGCCTCGGCATTGACCATGTAATGTGCTACGATGAAAAGATGATATTCCCCGACGGCAATGCCGAGCCTGCGGGCGACGATGCTTTCATGGTAAAAACCGCGCAGAAGATGTATCACGATATCAGCCCCGAGACAGGCGAGTTTATCGACTTCATGATAGACCATGAGCTGATGGATCTGCAGAATAAGCCCGGAAAGGCATCAACGGGCTATATGACGAGCCTGCCAAGCCTGAAGGCACCCTTTGTATTCTCCTGCTTCAATCATACCATCTTTGATATGCAGGTGCTGACACACGAGCTCGGGCATGCCTTTGCGGGCTATATGGCTATGCGCAGTCAGCCTATCTCCGATTATTACAGCGAATCGACCGACATCGCGGAAATCCACTCCATGTCCATGGAGCAGTTTGCTTATCCTTATGCCGAGTGGTTCTTCGGTGAGCAGGCAGACAAATTCCGCTTCGCGCATCTTCAGGAGGCGCTGACCTTTGTGCCCTTCGGCGTGGCGGTTGATGAATTTCAGCATATATGCTATGCTCATCCCGAGCTGACGCCAAAGGAGCGGACATATCAGTGGCATCTGCTTGAGGAGAAGTATATGCCGTGGCGCCGCTATGAGAATGATCCCTTTATGGAGCGCGGAGGCTTCTGGTATCATAAGCTGCATATCTATCTTTATCCGTTCTATTACATCAACTATACGCTCACGACTATGGGCGCGATGGAATTTAAGAAGAAATACGCCGAGAATAAGTCCGCCGCATGGCAGGATTATCTCAATCTTTGCAAGACAGGCGGCAGTCGCAGCTATCTTGAGACACTGCGCTATGCAAATCTGTCAAATCCCTTTGAGGCAGGCTCTGTAGAGCGCGCATGCGGCTATGCGGAGAAGATTCTGCTCGATGAGATTGCAAAGCAGGGAAAATAAGCTGTCGGCTCACGCAAGAGCAAACAGCGAAGTGCCAAGTGAAGCGCAGTAAATTATTTGAGTCTTGATTTTAAAATCCTAAGCAGAAGAAAAGTTTAAAATTTTTCGGGAAATGAGGTGATATCTTGATAAGCGAGGATAAAATAAATTCCGTGCTGACGGAGAACAGCGACAAAATCTTTTTCTATGCACTGCGGCATACGGGAAACGAATCAGAAGCCGAGGATCTGGCTCAGGATATCATGCTCGCTATACTCTCCTCATATAAAAACCTGCGAAACGACGATGCGCTCTACGGTTTTATCTGGAGGGTGGCGCAGAATCAATGCCGCCTGTGGGCAAGAAAGAAAAGCAGGAGTGCGGCAATGGTTTCACTCGACGAGACGGAGACGGAGATAGCCGACGAGCCGGAAGAGGAGGAAAATCCCGCCGTCGGGAAGCTGCGCAAGGAGCTTTCGCTCTGCTCCGTAACCTACAGAAATCTGCTCATAGGCTTTTATAAATACGGGAAGTCGTGTGATGAGCTGGCAAAGGAATTTCACACATCCGAGGGAAATGTGAAATTCATGCTTTTCAAGGCAAGAAAAAAGATTAAGGAGGGTATGCAGATGGAACGCATTCTCGGAGAGAGAAGCTATGAGCCGCAGAATATCGCCGTTTTGTATTTCGGAAGCGGAGATAATATTTACTATCGGCTTTGTAGAAAAAAGATAGTTCAGAATATACTCATGGCTTGCTATAACGACGCCTGCACCCTGCAGGATATAAGTCTCCAGATAGGTTGCGCCGTGCCTTATATCGAGGATGAGATCACGCCGCTTATCGATTCGGGTATGCTGGTTCGCCCCTCGCGGGACAAATATTCGACAAATATAATCGTTCTGACATCGCTTTTCGAAAGAGACCTGAAAAATCTCATCGGCGATGAATACGAAAAGATGGGAGATATGATAGCTTCTTTTGCATCCGCGCATGAAAAGGAGATAAGAAGTATCGGCTTCATCGGCTCAGATATGGATGAGGGCGCTTTTCTCTGGCATATCGCGCTTATTTCGCTTAAAAAGCTTGCCGAAGATTTCCGTGAGACAAAATACGAAAAAGATATCGTTTTCGGCGTAGAGGATTACAATCCCGAGTTTGAGGCGGCACTCTGCGCTATGTATGCTCTCGACGGGAGCCTGCTGCAATTTATCGATGTGATATCGGAAGAGAGCAAATTCCCGCCGCACAGCTGGATATATAAAAACGAAGCGGGCGTGAATCTGCTTATTGATATTGCCCGCGACGGAAAGAGAAAGCTCGGAGATATAGAAAAAATAGTGCTTGAAAACATAAGTCCGTTTGTGAGAGAGCGCGCCGGCGCATATCTGCCGTCGATGCCCGCATATACTGAGGATCAGTGGGCGCGGCTCGAAAAGATAACTTCGCCGCTGACGGACGAAATGAAAGCTTCCTTTGACCGCATATTCGATAAGTGCCTGTGGCTCCTCGGCAGTCATACGCCGAAATCGCTGAAGGAGAAGATACCGTCGGTTGCAAGCATATATATGGGCGGAAATATCTTCGGCAATGTTCTGGGCTCCATGCATTCGCGTGGTCTGCTCGCTTTTGCACCCTCGGATTTCGTCCCTACAGCATACATTATCCTGAAATAAAACGAAAAAATAAAAAATCGTCATGAAAAAATGGCGATTTTTTATTTTTTTTGCTAACCTTTCGCCGCTTTTGTTACTATGTTAACGAAAAGACCGCCGAGGCGACAGGCAAATGCGGCGCTTTAACAAAAATGAAAGGACTTTTTTGAAAAATGAATGCAATAAAAAAGGGAATTTATTCGCTGAAAGTCATTTTCAGATATGCCGCCCTGTGGGGAAGCTTATATCTGCTGATAATGATACTTTCCGCGGGGCTGTCGACTGTGCGCATATATTTTATGGAGCGCCTGATAGACAGTCTGGCGGGGAGCGCGGGAGAATATACGGGTATCATAATATTCGGCATACTGCTCGTGCTCTCCATAATACTCGGGAATCTTTTTTCGCTCCTCTCGGGCTTCATGATGACTATGATTTCATCTGAGCTCAATAAAAAGCAGATACCCGTGACGCTCACAAAATTCCGAAACATAAAGTACGAATGTTTTGAAAACAAGGATAATCAGGATATGCTCCAGAAAATATCGGAAAATCCGCAGTCGGCTGTTCTTTCGGTTTTCGGAGTGATGATTTCCGTGATATATTCCGTCATCGGTACGGCAGGTATACTTGCGATGTTCTCGCGTGCCTCATATCTGCTCGGAGCAGTCGCCGTTATCACGATGATACCAATGTTTATCCTCGAGAGCACGGCGGCAAATAAGGAAATGAAGCTCCGCTGGAATATGACGACCGATATAAGAAAGAGATTCTATCTGCAGAAGCTTTTCGTGGACAAGAATGCATTGCAGGAGATAAAGCTTTTTGATGCGAAAAAGGAGCTCATAGCGAAATCCGACGAGCTGACGATGAGGATAAACCGCGATATGGAAAAGACACTGAAAAAGGTGCTGTTTCTTTCTTCGGGTTCCTCTGTATTTATCATTATCTTCACGGCGGCTACGCTGGCTTTCCTCTCTGTCATGCTTGTAAAGGGAAGTATCACGCTCGGCGTTTTTGTTTCGCTCGTGACATCGCTTACTTCATTCTACGGGCTTGTGCGCGGGCTGGTTTCGCAGGTGGCAAACTATCTGCGGCTTTCCTACGGGATTGGCTATTATCAGGATTTTCTTGCATTGCCGGAGCGCAGGCTTCAGTCGGGTGCGGCACATGATATAAGGGGCGATGAAATCCGCTTTGAGCATGTTGATTTCCGCTATCCGACGGGAACGGCGGATGTTTTGCGCGATGTGAATATGAAAATAGGCAAGGGAGAGCGCGTTGCTTTTGTCGGCGAGAACGGCGCGGGAAAATCCACGATGATAAAACTGCTCCTCGGGCTTTACGAGCCGACGGCGGGTCATATCTACATAGACGGAGTCGATATCCGCGAACTCTCCGATGAGGAACGGAGAAAGGTATTTTCCGTTATCTTTCAGGATTATCAGAGCTATCAGCTTTCGCTCCGCGAAAATGTCGCTCTCGGCGACATAAGCAAGTTGCATGACGACGCGAAAATCAAGGCGGCACTCGATGATGCGGGCATAGGCGAGCTTCCGAAAATGAACGATAAGGGGCTCGACCTGAATCTCGGTAAGATATACAGCGACGGCATAGATGTTTCGGGCGGACAGTGGCAGAGAATAGCCATGGCGCGCTCGTATATCTCGGATGCACGCTTCGTGATAATGGATGAGCCGACGGCGGCTCTCGACCCGATAGCCGAGAGCAAAATGTACGAGCGCTTTGCCGACGTGCTTTCAAAGCGAGGCGCGATAATGATTTCGCACAGGCTTGCATCGGCAAAAATGGCGGATAAGATATTCGTTCTTTCGGGCGGCACTGTAGCCGAAGAGGGAACGCATGAAGAGCTTCTCAAAAAGGGCGGACTTTATCACGAGATGTGGGAAAAGCAAAGCTCATGGTATACGGCAAAGGAGGCATAAGACTATGGAAAAATCAAAAAGAAGCATGGCAAAAACAATATGGCTTTCGATTCGCGATACATTCAGCGCGATGCCTGTGATAACTACGGTGACGTTTATTTTTCAGCTTATATCTGCGGGAATATCTGTTGCGCTCGTGTTGTTTACGGCAAGGCTGATAGATACCGCAGGTGAGGAGGGAAGCGGTGAGCTGGAAAATCTGCTTCTCATCTGTGCCGTCATAGTCGGATGCTATCTTGTAAATCTAATTCTCGAAAAGATTTCGTACAGGATAAATCAAATAGACGCTGTTCCGAAATTTGAGGTCTTTCACCACAGGCTTTCGGCATTTACGGTTTCGCTCTCGCTTGAGGCTTCGGAGGTTCCTGAGATATCGAATATGTTCTGGCGTGCAAAGGATGCCGTATATCAGGATAGAATGGGAAATGTCTTCCGCGGAGTTTTTGATATAATACCGAATGCTTTCAGGATAATAGGAACGGCTGTCGTGCTCTGCAAATATCATCCGCTCCTTGTTCTTCTGGCGCTTCTCTCCATAATCCCGTCGTTTATCATCAGACTTATTTATGGGCAGAAAGGATATGAGCTCTACAGAAAGAATACGGAGAAAAGCCGCCTCGGCACATATCTCTGGGGTGTGCTGACGGGCAAGGACACCATAAAGGAAATGCGCGTGATGGGCTCGTCAAAATATCTCACGGATAAATATTTCACCGTGCAGAATGAGGTTTTTGAGGAAAACAAACGCTTCTCTCTGAAATCGCGCTTCCGCACATTCCTCTGCGATTTTTTCAAGATATTTTCATATGCGGCATCGATTGCTTTCTGCGTTTATCTGCTCCGCTCCTCGCTCATAACCATAGGCGCTTTCAGCGCGTGTCTCGGCGCATTTACCTCCATGCAGGGCGTTTCCGAGAGCCTGCTTTCAAGCTTTGCTTCGATAAAGAGCCAATGCAACTACGCAAACGACTATTACGACTTTTTTGATTTCAAAACCGATAAAAAAGCGAGCGAAAAATGCGATGGCTTCAAAAAAACACTCTCGGCGAAAAATCTGGTATTCAGATATCCCGGTGCAGGCAGAAATGCGCTCGACGGAGTGAATTTCACCGTACATAAGGGCGAAAAGATTGCCGTCGTCGGCGAAAACGGAAGCGGCAAGACTACGCTGACAAAACTGCTGATGGGGCTTTATGCACCCACAGGCGGGGAAGTGGATATGGATGGCAAAAATATCTGCGATTTCGACGGAAGCTACTATGAGAATTTCTCGCTTGTGGCGCAGAAATTCGGCAGATACAGCCTTACTTTCGGAGAGAATATAGCTTTCAGCCGATTCGGCGAACTCGGCGACAGGGCGCGAATTGAATCAGCCGCAAAATCCGTCGGTATAGATAAGCTGGCAGAGGACATCGGCGGGCTTGATACGGAGCTCGGCGTGGAATTCGGCGGAAAGGAGCTTTCGGGCGGACAATGGCAGAAGGTGGCGCTGGCAAGAGGCATTTTCCGCGATGCGGATATACTTATCCTCGATGAGCCGACGAGCGCACTCGACCCGATGATAGAATATGACATACTTTCCGATTTCATAAATATGGCAAAGGAAAAGACGGCTTTTGTCATATCGCACAGAATAGGCATATGCCGCATGGCTGACAGAATTCTCGTTATGAAAAACGGCAAAATAGCCGAAATCGGAAATCACAGAGAACTTCTTGCCGCGGGCGGCGTATATGCCGATATGTGGCAGAAGCAGGCACAATGGTATGAAGAATAAAGGAGGAATATTATGTATAAACTTGCAAGCGCAAATATCTATTCAAGAAAGGAATGCCGTGAATTTGAGGCATTGCTCAGTCAGGGCTGGGAGATAAAACATATGCAGGCGGTTCAGGCTAACGACGGGGTTGTCGTCGTAGTCGCGGTGCTTTACCGTGAAACAGAGCAAAGTGACGAAGCGTAAACGCAAAAGAAGTCCCCGATATCGGGGACTTCTTTTGTGCTTCGGCAAAAAAGAAAGCGCACCAAGGGGGGGACGGTGCGCTTCCTTTTTATTCAAAAGAGATTTACTCGATTGACGATTTTATTTTGCGGGATATTTCCGCGGGTGGCTCATCAGACAGGGAGATCGGGAAGCTCTATTCCCTTGTCGGTGCTGTCAAGAGGCGAAGTACGGATTATATCATCATCCTGCAGGATTATCAGCTCTATCACAGCCGATTCGAAAATTTCTTTCATATTTTTCCTCCTGAGATTTTAGTCGAGTTCACCCTCGAAACCGCCTGTCTTATCTGCATTTGCAAAGTTGAAAGCGGAAACGCCGTATTTATAAGTGCAACGGGCAAGCTCGCCTGTCTTATCGTTTTTATCCTGCTTTGAGTAAGCATATGATTTTATGCTGTATGATACGCTTTCGCCTACGACACCGTTACAGGATATTGTGCAGGTAAATACCTTATCAAACTCGGTAGCGTAGACATCATCGCTGTATATCTTGTATTCGTTTGCGGCTGTACCTTTCTTGAAATCTGCGCTTGTATAAGTCTTATCGCCGATAGTGAGAACCGTATTTTCCACATCGGTGGTGATAAAGTAAAATACTATCTTATTTGTGGAATCAAAGTATATTGTTTTGCCTTTGAAATGAGCGCTTTCAAGCTTTGTTCCGGTTGTTTTGTTGTCGGTTGTCGTGACGGCGGAATATGTTGTTCCCATGCCCTCATAGCCTGCATTTATCAGGGTATCTGTTTTGTAGCCTGTGAATTTCTGAGCGGCTGTACAGTAGTCGAAGATATCATATATCAGCGGCTTGAGCAGGGAGTATTTTTTCTCGCTGTATTGGAGTGTATTTGCATCGCATTCGAGAAGCTTTTCAAAATATTTTTTCAGGCTGACATTTTTGATTGATTTTATCACATTGCCGTCGCAGACAAGCTCAACATTTATGAAATCGCCGAGCTGCTGGGGTGCGATGTTGCGGAAAGTAAACTTATATTTGTTTTCATTTGCAAGAGTAGGAGACATTTCTTCAATTGAACCGCCCATTATAAATCGTACTGTAACAATATCTTTAACGCTATCAGAAAAGCGAACATAGACATTGTACGAGAAATCCTTGCCGAGAGTAGCCGAATTATTGAGATAATCGCGAACGATATATTTGCGTCCGTACTGAATGGCATGCTCTACCGCGGTGCTGCTGACGGTTTCGCCGTCCTTGTTTACTCTGCTTTTCGGGCAGATGAGTATAGCATCGTAGGGGAATACAATTTTGGCAGAAGCTATTTCAACAGAGTCCGGCTCAATATATATGAATTTCAGGCTCGTACAACCATTGAAAGCATATTCACCGATATATTTGACGGATTTCGGGATGGTCAAAACTTCCGGCAGACTGGAGCATCCCTCAAAAGCGCGCTGACCTATGTATGTCACGCTTTCCGGAATATTTATCTTTGCAAGCGATGAGCAGAATCTGAATGTTGCACCGTCTATTTTTGTAAGGGATGCGGGGAGCTGAACCTCTGTCAGCAGAGTACAGCTGTTGAATGCATTTTGTCTCACTATTGTTACATCGTCGGGAACGACGAGCTTTCCGGCAAGCTTCTTCGGAGCCATAACGAGCATTTTTCCTTGGCTGGTGTTGGCGTAGAGAACGCCGTCTGCCGCAGTGTAGTATTTGCTTCCTTCTTCGCATTCAAATCTTTCAAGCTCTGTGCAGAGGTCCAGAGCGGATGACTGAATATTTCTTGCTGTTTTCGGTATAGTCAGAGTTGTACCATCGATAGAATATACAAATAATATCTCGCTTTTGTCAAGATTATAAAGAATGCCGTCCTCTGCGCGGTAATATGTACTCATCCAGTCTACGGTGATAGTCTCTATTCCGGTGCATCCCGAGAAAGAATTATGCATACTCCATACTGTGCCGGGAATATGAAAATGCTTTATTCCCGTGCATCCGCCAAAGGCACTGTTGCCTAATGACCTAAGCGAATTGTTCGGCAGTTTTATTTCTGTGAGCGCGGTGCAGTCAGAGAAAACGCTTGCTCCGATATATTCAAGCGTATTCGGAAGAGTAATGCTCTTGAGTACTTTTTTGTAGGCATAGAATGTTCTGTCGCCAAGCTTTGTTATGCCCTCGCCGACCACAACATCGGAGAAGCTGTCTTCATATTCAGCCCACGGTCTTTTACTGTTATTGTAGTTGCCTGTGCTTCCTATACCGCTGAGAAGCATAACTCTGTCGTCATAGATTCTCCACTCCATTGTGTAGATGCTTCCGCTGTAGAGTACTTTTGCAAAGGTATTTCCGTGTGCCTGCGCATAGCTCTCGGCAGTGGAGCCCGCATCTCCGTAGATGACGGTGGAGGCAGGTATATCGGCGCCATCGTCTATTGCTACATCAGAGGAAAGAAAGAAAACCTTTTCAAAACTGCTGCCCGAGAAAGCACCCGCATCGATTTGCGTTACGGCGCTCGGTATATTTATGCTCGGAAGTTCGGGAACATATGCAAATGCACGCTCGCCTATAGATGTTACACTGCCGTTTGTCGGGATGACGCTGTTTTCGCAGATGGCTATGAGCTTTTTTGTTGTGGTATCTATGAAGCAGTTGTTATTGCGATTGTACTTCACATCATGGATGTAACTGGCACTGCCTGTCGGGAATATAACGGTAAGATTGCTGTTGCAGAAAACAAACGGGCATTCGCCGATGCTTGTTATGCAATCGGGTATTACTATACTCGAGAGACCGTTGCAACCCGAAAAAGCGTTGTCACCTATTGCGGTGACGCTGCCGTCTGTCGGAATAACGCTCGTGTTGCATCCCGTGAGCAGAGTTTTTGTCGCCGTTTCTATGATGCAGTTGCCGTCACTGTGGAAAACGGGATTGTTTTCGCTGACGGTTATCTTTTCAAGCCCGACAAACCATGAAAATGTGCGTGTGCCTATCTTTTCCACTGTGCTCGGAATGTATATCTCTTTAAGACTCCGGCAAGCGGAAAACGCACTGTCGCCTAAGGTAGTCACGCCCTCGGGTATGACGGCACTCGCAAGATTTACACATCTGTAAAAGGCGCAGGAGCCTATAGATGTTATCCCCTCGCCTATCTCTACGGAGCGGATATTGTTTGTGTAATTAAAATACCACGGGCTCGGGAAAGCACCGTCCGGACCGTAGTTTGCCATTTTTCCCGTGCCCTCAAATTTAAGCAAGCCCGTATCTGTATTAAATGACCATGTTATATTGCTTCCGTCGCCCTCGCCGCCGCATTTTCCGCTGTAATTTACCGCGTTCAGCGAGAAGCAAAGCGCACACATAATTGTAGCTATTGCAACACAAAGCAATAGCAATTTCCAATGTTTTTTCATCATTTCATCCTCCATATACAGTATTTACAAGAGAGTCAATTGCCGCAAAATATGGTATAATTGACAATTCCTGAGTATATTTTACATTCATACGCTATCGATTTCAATAGAAAACGGCATTTTGAATTATCTGTTCACAACATTGTGGAGCAAATTCACAGCTTTTTTGCAAAGGCGATTGACATAATTGAAAAAATGCTGTATAATTTGTATAATAATGTAGCAATGCATCGAAAGGACAGAAAATAAATGCTTACGGAATTCGGAAAAATTTTGCGTATAATCAGAATAAACAGCGGTGACAGCTCAAGAGCAATGGCAAAAAAGCTGAATCTTTCCCCATCTTATCTGTCGGCTATAGAAAACGGAAAAAGAAACATTCCCTCTGATATAGAAAAGCTGCTCTGCGATGCATATCCGCTTTCTTCGACGGATGTTACGAAAATACGTAAAACCATCGTCGGTTCATGTACATCGATAAAGATAAATCTCACGGAATTTGCAGAAAAGAAGAAGCGGCTTATTTTTGCCATTTCGCGCGACGATATAGCAAACGAAACACTCGACCGGATAGAGGATCTGATTTTTCGCAGTGAGAGGGATGGGCAGAAATGAGAAATAACAGCATTGAGCCGGCTCCGGCTTTCAATTTTGCCTTCGGCTTCGGCAATGTGCGCATCTGGGCTTTTGAAAATGAGGCTTCGTCAAAAAGCACATTTTTTGCCGGAATGAGCGGTACTTATTTGCTCAAGGTAAAGGACGAAGCCGCTTTTGCGGGCAGATTCGGCGGCAGAAAGCGCAGGCTTTCGGAAAAGGTGCGCAGCGAGACTGTGGCAATAGTAAGAAAGCTCGGCGAAGAGGCGCTCATGGATTATTCCGAGAGCTTTGATATCTATCGCCAATATACGAGAAAGCACATCCGCGCATTGCAGGATATAATCTGTGAAAAACTGCAGAAATCTCCGGATTTTTCGGCGATGGGATTGCATGCCGTTTCCGTTAGTATAGACAATATTATCATGCGTGGATGCGATGAACCGGCAAATTACAGATTGCGCGGCGATGTCAGACCGCGAGGCACTTACTCTGCGGCAAAGCTGATTGCCGTGGCGGCATTTTCATTTGTCATGTGCGCGGGCGTTTTCTTTTTTATAAATAATCTGCTCCCGAAAAGACAGCCCGATACGCCTACTGTAACTTTGCAGACCACTGTGAGCGATACGACAGCGCAGAGCAGTACTTCTTCTTACGATACGACATCGTCGGAGAATAGCGTAGCTTCGACAAGCGAGACGACGGCAACAACCGCAACTACAACCGAAACAACCGCAACGACAACCACAGTAACGGAGACGACTACAACGAGCACAACAAAAGAAATAACGACAACAAAATGGACGACGAGAGAAACAACGAGCCAGACGACAAGACGGACGCCGATATGGATACCGTCTACAACAGTGCCTACTATTCCGACTGTTACAACCTCAAGAACTCCTGTAACGGTGGCGACAACGACACCCGCTGTAACCGTGGCGACAACAACGCCTACCTCTCCACCTGCTACTACCGCAACCACGGCAACTACTACTACCACTGCTACAAAAACCACCACGATCGAGACGACGGCGACGACATCGAAACCGTCGCAGAATCATTATGACGGCGAAACTTTTGATTATGAAAAAATGACCGTGCGCGTGGTTGGCAGTCGATGCATTATAGAAAAATATAACGGCAGCGAAACGAATGTATATATTCCCGATAAAATAGACGGACTGACGGTATACAGAATAGAATATAACGCTTTTCAGAATAATTTTACACTCGAAAGTATTCGTTTTCCGAGTTCACTCAAGGAGATAGGAGGATCTTCGTTCAATAATTGTACTTCGCTTTCTTCCGTGACATTTCCTTATGGCTTGGAAAGAATTGAAGCAGGTGCTTTTTCTTATTGCACTTCTCTTACGGAAATTTCGCTTCCCGACACCGTAAAGTTTATTGAAAGTAGTATTTTTGAGCATTGTCTCTCGTTGAAAAGTGCAAAGCTTGCGGGCAGTTTCAGCGAAATGAATTCTACTTTTGCTTATTGTACGAGCCTTGAAAATGTCACTATTCCCGATAGTGTTAAAATCATTTCCGGCTCTTGTTTCCGCGCCTGCAAAGATATAAAGGAGATACGGCTTCCCGAGGGACTGAAGATGATAAAAGAAACCGGTTTCTGGGAATGCGGCGGCTTGGTTACGGTATATATCCCGAAGAATATCGTGGTTGACGATGACGCTTTTCTCGGGTGCCATGATACAGTTTTTTATGTTTATGCAGACGAGCTTCCCGCGGGTTGGGGAAAGAGTTGGGAGCAAGCTGACTTCAGCGCAAAGACAATAAAGGAGGCACCGTGATATGGAAAATTTATTTTGCCCCATCTGCGGAAGCAGGCGCGTTTCTCCCGCCGCAAACGGCATATATATGTGTGCTTCATGTGATAATGCTTTCTCATTTACAAAGGAAGTCACGTATGCGAAAACCACGGCTGATATATATAAAGCCTCTGTCGAATGTGTGCTTGAAATCAATACAATAGCGGGTGAAAACGAATCTTCCGGCACCGGAATCGTCATTTCGCCTCACGGATATGTGCTTACAAATGCACACATCACCGGTGAAGCAATGATGGGCGTCGGCAATATGAAAAATTATTGTGATGTGATAATCGCAGGCAGGCGCCCGAGAGAAATTCTTTTCAGGGCAGAGCTTGTCTACAGCGACAAAGCAGCAGATCTTGCGCTTCTTTATTGTGCAGAGGCTGAGGAAATGCCTGCGCTGAAGATTTTATACAGCACCGTCAAGACGGGCGATAAAATCTGCGTCATCGGCAACGGCAAGGGTGAAGGACTGGGCATAGTTGACGGCATAGTCAGCGACACCTGCAGGGAAATAGGCGGGAGAAAGCTGATGATGATTTCAGCCCCCGTAACAACGGGATATTCCGGCGGACCTGTGCTGAGCGCAGACGGGGAATTTATCGGCATGGTTACCGGCGGCAGAGACGGAGAAACCGCTATGAACTATGCCATTCCGTCAGTCACTATCAGAAAATTTCTTGCCTCGGCAGAGAAAAAAGCCGGTATCAGGCTATAACGGCGATTATAAAATAAATCAAAACGGCACGGCAGATTATCTGCCGTGCCGTTTTTATGCTTTAAAGAAGGTTTGACGGGAATGAGGCATCAGGCTTGTGACTATATCCGCAATTTTGGATGAAAAATACAGTTTGTTTCCTTAAAAGTAGCCAAATTGGAGATAAAGTAGCCAAATGGTATAGTTGACTTTTGTCATGATGCGTGTTAAGATTATATAAAAATAGATAAAATTATATTTTTATGTCAGATGGTTATATATCTGCATGAAAATACAGAAGGAGTTTTTTATGGCTAATATTTCAGAAATCATCAAGTATGAGGGCGACAACGGCACTTTTATCTGGAAGCATCCCTGCGAGGATTTCAACAGTATGACACAGCTCATTGTATAAAAATGCAACAGAATATCGAAATAGAATTAGAACAAGCCGTGACATTGCGGAAAGAGGCTATGAATATGCAAGGCTATTATATAATGAAGCAAATCGGCTTGGAAGATTGAGAACTAATCATAACGAAGTATTTGAAAATGCTATTACTAAATGTAAAAATCCAAAATGTAAAGCTAATGAAAAGGAGAAATAGAAATGGCAATGATTAAATGTGAAATGTGTGGAAGCACGGATATAATTAAACAGGACGGCGTATTTGTGTGTCAGTCGTGCGGGATAAAATATTCACCTGAAGAAGCAAAGAAAATGATGGTTGAGGTGGCTGGCACTGTAGCAGTAAAAGGCTCGGTAAAAGTAGAAAATGCCGTTTCAGCTGAATCGCTTCTCAAGCGTGCGTTTATGACGATGGAAGATGGTGAATTAAAAAAAGCAAATGAGTTTTTTGACGGTGTACTTGATATATCTCCTGAATGTGCCGAGGCATATCTTGGCAAGCTTTTGCTGGAATATGGTTTTTCAAAAGAAGCAGATTTGGCTAAACTGGAAGAGCCTTTTGACAGCAGTAAAAATTATAAGAAAATAATGAAATTCGGTTCGCCGGAGCTTTGTGCAAGAATAAAGAAAATTAACGATGAAATCACTAAAGCGAAAATAGAGCATGATGCAGAACACGCAAAAGTGGTTCTGAAAAATTCCGTGAGAGAAATGAGAATTCCGATAGCGGCAGGAGGTTCGCATACCATTGGACTAAAATCAGACGGGACGGTTGTCGCAGCTGGAGACAATGATAAAGGTCAGTGCAATGTTTCAGAGTGGAGAAACATAATTGCAATAGCGGCAGGAAATTCGCATACCATTGGACTAAAATCAGATGGTACTGTAGTCGCAACCGGAGATGGCTCAGAAGGCGAATGCGAGGTTTCAAGTTGGAGAGACATAATCGCAATAGCTGCCGGACTTTGCCATACTGTTGGGCTGAAATCAAATGGTGAAGTCGTTGCTGTAGGTAGCAATGAGGCAGAGCAATGCAATGTATCTGAATGGAAAAATATTGTTGCAATATATGCCGGGTGGTTTACTACGGTCGGAATAAAATCAAATGGCGAAATTATCTCAACCGATAATATTTCGTTAAAATATAATGATTTGAAGTCGGTGTCAATAGGAATAGATGCTATGGTTTATTCCAGATTTAACGGTGATGTTGGAGATTGTTTTACTTGTACTTCTTCGTCTGGTAGGTACTATGTTAAAGACTTGATGTATCGGGGAGATGACAACACTGGTGATTACGATATAATCCAAGTCTCGAATGGTGACGGCTATGTGGTTGGGCTCATGGCAAATGGAACGGTGGTTGCGAATGTAAACTGCACTTGCTATTATCCGGGCTCGTCCTTTAAGGCTCCGAATGCAGCTTGTAATGTTTCAGACTGGAAAAATATTATTGCGATATCAGCAGGAGAAGATCACACGGTCGGATTGACAAAAAATATGACAGTGGTTGCCACTGGTTATAATTATGACGGAAAATGCAATGTTTCTAAATGGAAAGATATTATGCCGTTATCAAATGCAAAAACATTTGAAGAGGACAGACAGCAAAAGATAAAGACTATCGACGAAAATTATGCAAAAACAGAAGAGTTATTACGCCAAGAAATGGCGCGTCAGGAAGAAAAGCGAAAAGAAGAAGAGCGTAAAGAAATGGAAAAGCGCACTCGGCGTTCGCAAGGCGTATGTCAATATTGCGGCGGCGCATTCAAAGGATTGTTCTCAAAAAAATGTTCTGTTTGCGGAAGACCGAAAGACTATTGATTACATAATAAATCTTCAGGAGAAACACAATGTCCATATTTAAATGTAAAATGTGCGGCGGCACAATAGAATTCAGTGAAGGCGCAAGTGTAGGCGTATGCGATTATTGCGGTACGAAACAGACGCTGCCTCGCCTTGATAACGACAAAAAAGCAAATTTATATGACAGAGCAAATCATTTCCGCCGAAATAATGATTTTGACAAAGCCATGAGCATCTATGAGCAGATACTCACCGATGCGGAAGCATATTGGTCGCTCGTACTCTGCCGTTACGGCATCGAATATGTGGAGGACCCGCAGTCGCATCGGCGCGTTCCCACGGTAAACCGTGCGCAGTTTACATCGGTTTTTGCCGATGAAGATTATAAATCGGCTCTGCAATATGCCGATGCAAATCAGCGTGAAATTTATGAAAACGAAGTCAAGGAAATAGATGATATTCAAAAAGGTATCCTTGCCATATCGCAGAAAGAAAAGCCTTTTGATGTATTTATCTGTTATAAGGAAACGGATGCAAACGGCAGAAGAACACAGGATAGCGTGCTTGCAAATGACTTATATCATCAGTTGACGCAGGAAGGTTTCAAGGTCTTTTTCAGCCGTATTACACTCGAGGATAAACTCGGTACAGCTTATGAACCATACATATTTGCGGCATTGAACAGCGCAAAAGTAATGGTGGTACTCGGCACAAGACCGGAATATTTCAATGCCGTGTGGGTCAGAAACGAATGGAGCCGCTATCTTGCGCTTGTCAAAAATTCGGGCGGCAAGAAGATACTTATTCCTGCATATAAAGATATGGACCCCTATGACCTGCCGGAAGAATTTTCTCATTTGCAGGCGCAGGACATGAGCAAACTCGGCTTTATGCAGGACCTTATCCGCGGCATCAAGAAAATAATAGGAGCAAGCGAGCAGAAAGCCACTGTCAAGGAAACATTAGTGGTTAATGCGGGAAGCGGAAATACCGCACCGCTTCTCAAGAGAGTATTTATGTTTCTGGAGGATGGAAACTGGCAGGAAGCGGATGAATACTGCGAAAAGGTGCTTGATATCGACCCGGAATGTGCCGAGGCATATCTCGGCAAACTGATGGCAGAGAAGAACATCAGCAGGAGAGAAAGCCTTGCGAGCTGTAATGAGCCTTTTGATACGGACAATAATTATCAGAAGGCAATCCGTTTCGGAGATGAAAAGCTGAAAGCCGAGCTTGGCGGCTATATAAATAAGATAAAAGTGCGCAATGAAAATGCCCGACTGACAGGTATTTATAATAATGCGCAAGCCACGATGCGAAACGCAAGATGCGAGCAGGAATATACAGGATTCTGAAGTTGTATATACAGACAAAGAACATAATGTTGTAGCAAAAGTGTTCCGAATTGTTTTTGTCGACGCAAACACAATAAGTGTATATTGCTATAAAAACTTAGGAACATATACTTTGACGAGAACTATATATTGAGGCAGAGAAAATAGCGGTATAGTAATTTTGTGGAAATTAAGCAATCACAACAAAAAGCCCTCGCGAGAGGGCTTTTTACATTTTTATTCACGCTTTCAGATGCGTCACAAGTATGGCTATCAGACCGCGGAGAAGGAAAAGGCTGCCGAGACCCGAGAGCAGTATCAGTGCGCTTTTGCATATCTGCTTATATTTCGGCAGTTCGCCGCGCTTTTGATAATATGCTTTTGAGGAGTTTTTTTCACTTATGAATCCCGTCGGTTTCAGCGCGTTTTTATAGGAAAACAGCGCGAACACCGCTATGAAAAACATGCCTGCCGCAAAACCGAAATACCGTGTTTTCTCGCTATAGAGATTTTGCAATATAAAAGATACTGTTATCATGGCAATCAGCCCGATGAAGATAAGTATAAAATATTTCTTCTTCATCTTGTTTACCTTGTCACAACAGCGCCGTCGCCGAGAATCTCACGCAGGAGCAGGAGCATATTTTTCTCGGGAGAAGCACCCATGCCGACAGCTTTTATATATTTGCCCTGCGAAATATCATAGAATATGACTTCACAGCCGCCCTCAAAAATCTGCAGGAGAGTCGATATGCGCTCAAATATCTCACCGCTCATATCAGGGACCTTGAGATAAAGCTTCTTCGGCTGCACTTCCGTCCTTTTCTCGGGAGCGGGATTTGATGCAGGTGCTTTTTTCTCGTAGCGCTCATAACGGGCGGGCTTGGCTGGGACATCTTCCATGCTCTCAAGCAGTGGCGTTGCGTAGCCGTTGAAAGCAGGGCGGAGAAGCACGACATCGGAAACTATCAGCTTCGGCGCGCTGTCCTCCTTGGCGGAGACTCTGCCCGCCGCGGCTATTGCCGAATCGGGATTTATCATATATGAAATCTTTTCCAGCACCTTGCTGAAAAAAACAAGCTCTATTTCGCCTGTTTTATCTTCAAGTGTGGCGAAAGCCATCGAGCCGCCGTTTTTCGTCTGCTTGTTTGTCCTCGTGGTGATAATTCCGGCGATGGCGATGCGTTCGTTATCGGCATATCGGCGCTCCGGTTCGGCTTCCGCTTCTTCATCAAATGAGAGCAGGATATCCGATATTCTCGATTCCGCGCCGAGAGCTTCGATATGCGCCGCATATTCATCGAGCGGATGACCCGAGAAATACATTCCGGTGCTTTCCTTTTCCTGCTTCAGGCGTTCGCGTAAGGGAAATTCTTCGCGCTCCTTAAATTCATATTCAAGGCTCGGCGGCTCTATTTCCGCACCCTCAAAAAGCCCTGCAGAGAAGAGATCAAGCTGTCCCTCCGCCTGACTGCTTTTCTTTCTGGCAAAGATATCGAGTACATTCTCGTATTCGGCAAGGAGCATGCTGCGCTTTGTCTCGAGCGAATCGAAAGCACCGCTCTTGATAAGCCCCTCTATCTGCCGTTTATTAAGCTCATGCGAACACATCCGCGAAACAAAATCAACAAATGAGGTGAACCTGCCGTTTTTGCGCTCCTCTATGGCGGCATCGAGGATATTGGCGCCGACATTTTTTACTCCGAGAAGCCCGTAGCGTATGGCTTTTTTGCCGTTTTTGTCCGTGACGACGCTATAGAGCTTTTCGCTCTCGTTTATATCGGGCGAAAGCACGGAAATCCTGTAGCTTTTTGCTTCTTCGATATATTCCACGGTTTTTGTCACATTACCGAGCACCGAGGTGAGCAGGGAAGCGAGATATTCGCTCGGATAATGGCATTTCAGATAAGCCGTGCGGTATGCGGTATATGCATATGCCGTGGCGTGGCTTTTATTGAAGGCGTATTTGGCAAAGGAGGACATCGTATCGAAGATTTCGTTTGCATCGGCTTCGCTTGTGCCGCGCGCGACGGCACCCTCGCAGGTGACATTTCCGTTTTCATCCTTTTCGCCGTAGACGAAAGCAGTGCGTGCCTTTTCCATCTCGGCGGTTTTCTTTTTCGCCATGGCACGGCGCACGATATCCGCGCGCCCGAAGGAAAAGCCCGCAACTTCGCGGCATATCTGCATTACCTGCTCCTGATAAATGATGCAACCCGAGGTTTTTTCAAGTATTTTACGCAGAGACGGTATCTTATATTCGGGAGTTGATTCTCCGGTGCGGTTACGCAGAAACTGCGGTATTGATTCCATCGGTCCCGGGCGGTAGAGCGAAATAGCGAGCGTTATATCCTCGATATTGCGAGGCTGCATATTCATGAGCAGGCGGCGCATTCCCGAGGATTCAAGCTGAAATATGCCGCTCGTTCTGCCCTGCGAGATAAGCTCGTATGCGCCTGTGTCATCGAGTGAGACCTTGGTGATATCGAAATCGGGCTCTGTTTTCCGTATCTGCTTTTCCGTATCGGAGATTATCGTCAGATACCGCAGACCGAGAAAGTCAAATTTCAGCAGTCCCAGCTTTTCGATGATATCCATCGTGAACTGCGTCAGCACCATTTCGTTGTTGACGGCAAGAGGGACATGCTCATATGCGGGCTTATCCGTTATCACAATGCCTGCGGCATGAGCCGAGGCATGGCGCGGCATTCCCTCGAGAGCCATGGATATATCTATAAGGCGGCGAACCTGCTCGTTTTCATCATACATGCGCTTAAGTTTTCCCGTGAGCGCTTCGCGGAGCGTGATATGCGGGTCATAGGGAATGGCTTTTGCCACTATATCGACATCGGCATAGCTCATGCCGAGTGCCCTGCCGACATCGCGCACCACAGCCTTTGCGGCAAGCGTACCGAAAGTGGATATGCCGCAGACATGGTCGGCACCGTATTTTCGCGAGACGTATTCTATTACCTTGCCGCGCCTGTCATAGCAGAAATCGGTATCGAAATCGGGCATGGAGACGCGCTCGGGATTCAGAAAGCGCTCAAACATGAGGTCATATTTTATCGAGTCCACATCGGTTATCCCGCAGAGATAAGCGACAAGGCTGCCCGCGCCCGAGCCTCTGCCGGGACCTACGGGAATTTTCTCGCGCTTGGCATATGCGATGAAATCCCACACGATAAGATAATACTGCGCATATCCCATTTTGCTTATGACGGAAAGCTCGTATTCTATGCGCTCGCGATATGTGCTCTCGCTGTTTTCTTCAGTGAAAGTAATCTCGCCCGATGACTTTTTGCTCTCAAAACCCTCGTAGGAGAGACGGCGGAGATATTCCTCGGGTGTTTCACCGGTTTCGGGAGTGAAGCGCGGCAGATAGATATGGGAAAAATCAAAATCGTAATTGCATCTGTCGGCGATTTTCTGCGTATTTTCCAGCGCTTCGGGAACAGAAGAGAAGAGCCGCTCCATTTCCTCGGTCGATTTATAGTAAAATTCGTCTGTTTCAAAGCCTATCGGTCTGCCGTCGGCAATGCGGCTGTTCGTCTGGATGCAGAGAAGCACCGCCTGCGTATCGGCATCGGCGCGGCGCATATAATGCACATCGTTTGTGGCGACGAGCGGGATACCCGTCTCGCGCGACATGGCGATGAGTGCCTCATTTACTTCTTTCTGCTCGGGCATGCCGTGGTCCTGAAGCTCGAGATAGAAATTTCCGTGCCCGAATATGCGGTCAAATTCAAGTGCGCGCTCGCGTGCACCGTCGAAATCACCCGCCATGATATGCCGCGGAATATATCCCGCAAGGCAGGCGGAAAGCGCGATAAGCCCCTCGGAATGCTCGCGCAACAGCTCCATATCTATGCGCGGCTTGCCGTAGAAGCCCTCGGTATACGAGCGGGAGACCATATATATCAGGTTCTTATACCCCGTTTCGTTTTCGGCAAGGAGGACGAGATGATATTTTCCGCCGTCTGCGGCTTCGCGCCTGTCAAAACGCGATTCCGAGGCGGTATAGACCTCACAGCCGATTATCGGTTTGATGCCCTCTTCCTTGCACGCACGATAGAAATTGACAACGCCGTACATCGCGCCGTGGTCTGTTATTGCGACGGCATTATGCCCGCAGGCTTTTGCCGCTTTCGGTATATCGGCTATGCGGAAAGCTCCGTCCAGCAGGCTGTATTCACTATGCAGATGAAGATGAACGAAAGACACTTTTCTCCCTCCTTTACTTATTTTTTATCGCTTCGAGAAAATCCGAAATTTTGGATAAACGCTTGCTCTCCTGCGATTTGGAGACGGGCGGCACCTCCATTCCGGCAAGCTCGGCAAGCGTGAGATACGGGTTTTCGACGCGGAGCTTTGCTGTTTTGCGAAGCTCCGGCGAAAGCTCATCAAATCTGCCGAGCGCGATAATTTCATTTATGATATTTATATGCTTGCCCGCGGTGAGCGCGGTTTTCCTGAGATTTGCCACCTCAAAGTTTGTCGAGCGGTTTGCCGCCTCTGCCGTGATGTGAAAAGCCTGAGCATTGAGTACATCGAAATAGCAGGTTGTCGCGCCGCACATTCCGAGCAGGTCGGAAACCTTTTGCACGCCCTGGAGATATAGCACGCATTTTTCGCGCCTCTCCACCTTTTTCGGCGCAAGCTCACGGCGGCAGAGAAGCCCTGCGAGAATATTTGTAAGCTCGCGGTCGCGCATCACAAATTCCGCCTGGTACTTTTTCTCGGGAGGATAGACGAAGCCGCAGGAGATGAACGCCCCCGCGATGAAGCTTCGCTCGCAGTCGGTGCAGAGCAGTGAGGAGCAGACGGCATTTTCCGCAGAGAGCGAAAAAATATCATCCATCATATCGTCCTCACCTATGCCGAAATAGGCAAACGCCGCTTCTACCGTATCATTGTCATTGACGGAAAAGCGCAGAGCCTTGCCGCTTTTTGAGGCGACCGTTTCGGTTTTACCCTCGTCGCCAAAGGTCTCCGAGAAAAACCGACGCACAAGCTCTATAGTTTCCGCTATTTCCGTTGTGACGGAAATACCGCTTCTCGTAAAGCCTCCGGAAAAAAGCAATATGCCGAAAATCCGCGCTTTTTCACAGCATTTCTGCTTTGGTAGCTTTACGGTCATCTCTTCCTTTGCCCGCGATGAAAACGACATATTACCCCTCCGATGAATTTCAGTTTTGTTTAATCCTTGATATGTATGAATTCCGTTTCGAGCGAAACGCCGTAGCGCCCCGCAACTTCTTCCTTTATTATGCGGCAAAGCTCCAGAACATCGCTGCTCGTGGCGCTTCCGCGGTTGATAATGAAGCCCGCGTGCTTCTCCGAGACCTGCGCGTCTCCGCATGAAAGCCCTCGAAGTCCGGCATCATCGATAAGCTTGGCGGCAAAATGCCCGACGGGACGGCGGAAGGCACTGCCCGCGCTCGGATATTCGAGCGGCTGCTTGTCTTTTCGTGCTGCCATGTTGGAAGCCATTTTTTCTTCTATTTCCGCGCGGTCACCGCGATGCAGTGCAAATGTTGCCGAGAGCAGAAGATAAGGTTTGTGCTGAAAAATGCTCTCCCTGTAGCCGAGCGCAAGCTCTGCGGCAGGCGCGCGGTGAGGCGTTTCCGTTTCCGTATCGAAATATTCGACCTCGGTGAGCGTATCCTTTATCTCGCCGCCGTATGCGCCCGCATTCATATATACCGCGCCGCCGACGCTCCCGGGAATGCCGAAGGCAAATTCAAGCCCCGACAGGGAAGCATTTTTTGCGATGGTGCTGAGTGCCGAGAGCGGAAGCCCGCATTCCGAACGGATGATGTTTTCCGAGACCTCTGTTTTATTGACCCACTTTGTAAATATCACTGCACCCGAAAAACCGCCGTCGTCGAAAAGAACATTCGAGCCGCAGCCTATGACTCTGCACGGAATATCAAATTCGCGGCAGGCGGCAACGGCGAAAACAAGTGCGTTTTTGTTCTCGGGGAAAATCGCATAGCGCGCTTCTCCGCCTATTTTGAAAGTGCTGTATTTTGCAAGTCCTTCGTTTTGCTTTATCTGCGTGTCGCCGCGTGCTGCAATAACGGAAAGGAAATCCTCTCTCATACATACCTCCGAACATAATTATACATAATAAGTATACCACATAAGTCGGAATATTGGTATAGCTTTTTGCAAAAAAGTTCAAAAATTTATTGACAAACGAAAAAAGATGTGATATCATGAATCTGTACCAAATGATACAGTTTTGGAGATGAAACCATGAAAGAAGAAACGCTCGGCAAAATACTTTCGCAAAGCCCCGTTTTTTCGGGTGCTTCGCGCGATACGCTCGCGCGCCTTTGCTCCTGCAATGTGCGCGGCTTTCGCGGCGGCGAGACTATATATTCGCCCGCGAGCTTCTTTCGCGGCATAGGCATGGTGATAAGCGGAACGCTTGCTGTCCACGGAAAGAACGGAGAGAGAGATATCCTGCTACGCACGATAGACAAAGGGGGGATTTTCGGAGCAGCGGCTCTTTTCGGCGGCAACGGCGAATATGTGAGCACTGTTTCGGCAAAGAAGAAAAGCGAGGTGCTTTTTGTGCCGGAGGAGACGCTCTCGGAGATATTTATGCTTGACAGCGGCGTTTCGCTTGCCTATATACGCTTTCTCACGGAGAGAATACGCTTTCTCAACGGGAAAATAACGGGCTTCTCCACTCCGGATACAGAGAGTGCCGTCGCACTGTCGCTCCTTTCGGCTATGCCGGAAAGCGGCGGGGAATTTTCCGTCAATGCTTCACGTATGTCATATGCGCTCGGCATAGGGCGGGCTTCGGTATACAGAGCTTTTGCCTCTCTCTCGGAGGACGGTATCATAACATACGGGAACGGCAGGGTTACCGTTCTCGATAAAGCTCGTTTATATGGTGCAACGAGAAAATAAACGATTTCGGAGGAAAAACAAAATGAAAAAAATATTTGCATTACTGCTTGCGCTTGCAATGGTATTCGCATTTTTCTCCTGCGGCAAGGTTCAGGAGGAAGCTGTAACGGTTCGCATGATTGCACTCAAAGGACCGACAGGCATGGGCGTATCCAAGCTCATGGCTGATAACGACGACGGAGCGACGAAAAACAAATATAATTTTACGATAGCCGCCGCTCCGACGGAGGTTTCAGCCGCAGTCATCGGCGAAAAGGTGGATTTCGCCGCCATGCCGGTAAATCTCGCGTCCGTGCTGATAAACAAGGGCGCGGATATAAGCCTCGTGGCTGTGAACACGCTCGGCGTGCTCTATGTTCTCGAAAACGGCAATGAAGTGACCGATATCGCTTCGCTTAAGGGCAAGACGATATATTCCACGGGTGCAGGCGCAACACCTCAGTATGTGCTCGAATATATCCTTGAGAAAAACGGCATCGACCCCAAAAAGGATGTTACCATAGAGTACCTTTCCGAGCATGCGGAGCTTGCGGCAAAGCTTGCGGCGGGCGAGGTTTCCATAGGCGTGCTTCCCGAGCCGAATGTCACAAGCGCACTCATCAACGGCAAGGGCAATCTGCGCATCGCTCTCGATATCACGTCAGAGTGGGACAAGGTCAGCACAAGCAAGCTCGCGCAGGGCTGTATTGTCGTTTCCAATAAGTTCAGGAGAGAGCATCCCGAGGCATACAAGGCTGTTGTCTCCGAGCTTGCGGCATCGGTAGAATATGTAAATGCAAATGGTGAAGAAGCATCAAAGCTCATCGAAAAATACGGTATCATTCCGAAGGCGGCTCTGGCAAAGAAGGCGCTCCCGAACTGCAATATCTGCTTTATCACGGGCGATGACGCCAATAAGTGCATGCAGGATATGCTCGCCGTGCTTTTTGAGGCAAATCCCGCTTCTGTCGGCGGCAAGCTTCCCGCAGATTCCTTCTACGGAAAATAATACTTTTTGACGGAGGGCAAAATGACCTTGCCGAAAATTAAAAAGACAAATACAGGCAATAAAAGCAAAGCGGCGGCGCGTATTTTACGCGCCCTGCTTTGCTTCGCTTTCTGGATGGGAATATGGTATATAGCGGCGGCGGCGCTGGGCAAGGCGGTCATTCTCCCCATGCCGCACGATGTGGCAAAAAGGCTTATCGCGCTTGCCGGCACAAAGGATTTTGTGCTGACCTGCCTGCGCTCGCTCGGATCTGTTTTCGCGGGGATATTTTTCGGCATGGCTTTCGGCGGCGTGCTCGCCGTGCTCTCGCATTTTGTTCCCGTAGTGAAAACGCTCGCTTCGCCGATGCTTTCCGTAGTCAAGGCGACACCCGTGGCTTCATTTATCATACTCCTGCTTTTCCTTGTGAACAAAACGGCGGTGCCGCCGATAGCTACCTCGCTTATCGTGATGCCGATAGTTTATTCCAATGTGACAAAAGGCTTTTCCTCCGTGCCGCGTGAAAAATCCGAGGTGGCGCGGATATACCGCTTTGACGCGGTGAAAAAATGGAAATACTGTTACCTGCCGTGCATAATGCCGTATTTTGCGGCGGCTTGCAGAAGTGCTGTCGGCATGGCATGGAAAGCGGGAATCGCCGCCGAGGTCATATGCTCGCCAAAAGGCACGATAGGCTCCGCACTCTACAATGCGAAAATCTATCTCGAATCCGAGGATATGTTCGCATGGACTGCAGCGGTGATAATACTCAGCATAGTGATAGAAAAGCTGATAGTAAATCTGATACTCGGTCGCTTTGAAAAGGAGGAGAGAGCATGATAAGGCTGGACGGAATATGCAAAAGCTACGGCGAAAAAAGCGTTCTTAACGGTGTTTCTCTCCATGTGGGCGATGGGGAAAAGATTGCGATAATGGGCGAATCCGGCTGCGGCAAAACCACGCTTTTCCGCATAATCGCGGGGCTTGAGCTGCCGGACTCGGGAAGTGTTTCCGCCGCACCGCCGGACGGCAGGATATCATATTGCTTTGCCGAGCCGCGCCTTTTTGAAAATGCGGACGCTCTCGGAAATGTGACGCTCGTTTTCCCGCGCGGCGACGCAAAGGCAAGCGAAAAGAGGGCAAAAGAGATACTCACGGCTCTCGGGATGACGGATTTTCATGCATATCCCCGCGAGCTTTCCACCGGAATGGCACAGCGCGTTTCGCTTGCCCGCGCGATAGCGTATGACGCACCCCTCTTCCTGCTTGACGAGCCTTTTCGCGGGCTGGACGCGCAGATGCGCGATGAGGTCATGGCTTATCTTTTGGAGGCACTGCGCGAAAAAACCGTGCTGATGATAACTCACAGCGCGGAAGAAGCGGAAAGGCTCACCGAAAGGACGCTTGTCCTCTCGGATGGTATGCTTTGCGAAAAAATGTAAACACGAATATTCACGCATGACGGCGAAGCTCCGATGTGCAAAAAAGTACCTTCTGTTTGGTATAAAATTCACAACAGATTGTTACTTTTGCACAAGAGGGGCTTCGCTCTTTGATTATTAAGGAGAATTTTCAAAAAACGCTTGAAAAACGCTTGAAAAAAGAGCGTTTTAAGTATATAATAAACATGAATAATAAAACTATTTTGGGAAAAATCACAAAATCGAAGGGCAGTGAATTGTTTGCAGAAAAACACGGATATGGCACCCGTACTTTTTAGCGGAGGCGTGAATTTTTACGCGTATGACTACCTCGGAGCGCACATGACCAAGCGCGGCGGGGAATATACATATACCTTCCGCCTCTGGGCGCCGAATGCAAAAAGCGTTTATCTCGTCGGCGACTTCAACTCGTGGAGCGAAAGCGAAAACCCGATGGAGAAGGATGAGGAAAACGGTATCTGGCACTGCGAGATAAAGCGACCCTGCAGACTCGAAGGAAACAAATACAAATATGCCGTAACGGGGGCGGACGGCAGACTCCGCATGAAGGCGGATCCCTACTGCCTCTACAGCGAAACGCTCGCAAAGAGCGCATCGATAATCTGCGATATCGGCGGCTACGAATGGGGCGACGGTGCCTATATGGCAAAGCGCGGCGACATTCTGAAAAAAGGCGCGGAAAAGGGGCATTTTTACCCTGCTCCGATGAATATATACGAGCTTCACGCAGGCTCATGGAAAACGCGCGACGGCAGGACGAACGTCGACGGCGACGCGTACCTGAATTACCGCGAGATAGCGGACGAGCTTGCGCCTTATCTCACCGATATGGGATATACCCATGTTGAGCTGATGCCGATAGCAGAGCATCCCTATGACGGCTCGTGGGGCTATCAGATCTGCGAATATTATGCGCCGACCTCGCGCTTCGGAGAGCCGCAGGATTTTATGTATTTTGTCGATAAGCTGCACGAGAGCGGCATCGGCGTGATAATGGACTGGGTTCCCGCGCATTTTCCGAAAGACGAGCACGGGCTTTCCGACTTTGACGGCACGCGCCTATACGAATATCAGGGCGACGACCGATTTGAGCAGAAAACATGGGGCACGAGATGCTTTGATGTCGGCAGACCCGAGGTGCAGTCGTTCCTCGTTTCAAATGCGCTTTTCTGGATGAGAAAATATCATATCGACGGACTGCGCATAGACGCAGTGGCTTCCATGCTCTACCTCGACTATGACCGCAAGCCCGGCGAATGGATACCGAACGAACACGGCGGCAATGAATGCCTTGAGGCGATAGCTTTCTTCCGCAAGCTGAATACGGCGGTTTTCGCGGAATTTCCCGCGGCGCTGATGATAGCCGAGGAATCGACGGCATGGCCGATGATAACAAAGCCCGCGGATGTCGGCGGGCTGGGCTTCAATTTCAAATGGAATATGGGCTGGGCGAACGATATGTTCGAATATATGCAGACAGACCCCTATTTCCGCTCGGGAATACATAATAAGCTCACCTTCCCGATGATGTATGCTTTCTCCGAAAATTATATACTGCCGGTTTCTCACGACGAGGTCGTTCACGGGAAGAAATCCCTGCTCGACAAGATGTTCGGCGAATATGAGGACAAGTTCCGCGCGATGCGCGTTTTCATGGCGTATATGATGACGCTTCCCGGTAAGAAGATGCTCTTTATGGGCACGGAGTACGGTCCTTTCCGCGAGTGGGATTACGAAAACGAACTGGAATGGTTCATGCTGAAATATCCCGCACACGGGGCAATGCACGGATATATTCGTGCGCTCAATAAATTCTATCTTTCGACCCCCGCGCTCTATGAAATAGACGATTCGTGGGAAGGCTTTGAATGGATAGATGCCGACCTTGCCGCGATGAACCTCATCTCCTACAGGAGAATCGATACGCGCGGCAGAGGCGTTTATATTGTTCTTAATTTCGCTCCGGTGGAGTGGGATTACGAGATGCGCGTGAAGCGCCGCGGCGAATATGAGGTGATATTCTCCTCCGACGATAAAAAGTACGGCGGGAGCGGCACGGCGGGAGAGGGCACGACCTACCGCGCATACGGCAAAAAAATAGGTGACAAAACAGAACAACTGATAAAAATGAAAATTCCGAGCTACGGTGCTCTGATACTGAAAAGCAAATCTCCGGCAAAGAAAAAATGACTTTAATTTTTTGAAAATATATTAAGGAGGACTCTTTCTATGTACAGAAAAAAAGAATGCGTGGCAATGCTGCTCGCGGGAGGACAGGGAAGCCGTCTCTATGCGCTTACCGAGAAAACGGCAAAGCCTGCCGTGCCCTTCGGCGGCAAATACAGAATCATTGATTTTCCGATGTCAAACTGCGTGAATTCGGGTATAGATACAGTCGGTGTGCTTACGCAGTACCAGCCCCTCGTACTCAATGAGTACATCGGCAACGGACAGCCGTGGGATCTGGACCGCACGCGCGGCGGCGTTATGGTGCTTCCGCCGTATCAGGGTAAAAAATCCTCCGACTGGTATAAGGGTACGGCAAATGCCATATATCAGAATCTGAATTTCATCGAGAGATATGATGCGGACTATGTTCTCGTGCTTTCGGGCGACCATATCTACAAGATGAACTACAGCAAGATGCTCGCCGCTCACAAGGCGACGAATGCCGACTGCACGATAGCCGTGCTGGAGGTTCCGATGGATCAGGCGAGCCGCTTCGGCATACTGAATACAAATCCCGACGGCACTATATACGAATTTGAGGAAAAGCCGAAGAAGCCGAAGAGCAATAAAGCTTCCATGGGTATTTACATTTTCAAAGCCGATGTGCTGAAAAAATATCTTACCGAGGACGATTCCGATGAGAGCTCATCAAACGATTTCGGCAAGAATATCATTCCGAAAATGCTCGGCGACGGCAAGAAGATGTGCGCTTATCTTTTCGAAGGCTACTGGAAGGATGTCGGCACGATAAAGAGCCTCTGGGAGGCGAATATGGATCTGCTCGGAGATAATCCCGCCTTCGACCTCTATGACAGGTCATGGCGTATTTTCTACCGCCACAGCGCAGAGCCGCCTCAGAAGCTTTATGCGGGCTCTGTTGTCGAAAATTCGATGGTTACCGAGGGCTGCAAGATACACGGCACGGTGAAAGACTCCGTACTCTCCGAGGGTGTTATCGTTGAAGCGGGTGCCACCGTCATAAACAGCGTCGTTATGCGCGGTGCGCATATATGCAGCGGAGCTACCGTTGAATATTCCATAATTGATCAGAACAGCGTGATAGGAGAGGACGCACACATCGGTGCCTGCAACGGAAGCGACGGAATAACCGTTATCGCCGAGGAGCTGAATATAAAGCCGAATGCCGTGATAGGGCGCGGTGAAATGATAGATGACGCCAATGCGGGCGACTACATAAACTGAAAACGGGGAGGATAAGAGCATGAAAACAGCGGGTATAATTTTTTCAAATATACATGACAGCAATATTCCGGAGCTTACGAGATACCGTACTCTTGCATCGATTCCTTTCGGATGCAGATACCGTCTCGTGGATTTTGCCCTTTCGAATATGGTAAATTCCGATATAAACAATATCAGCATCATCACCCATTATAATTACCAATCGCTCATGGACCATGTCGGAAGCGGCAAGGACTGGGATCTGGCACGCAGAAGCGGCGGCGTGAAAATTCTTCCGCCGTATATCACGGCTTATGCCAACAATGTAAATTCGCTCTACAATACGCGCCTTGAAGCGCTCAAGAGCGTAAACTACAGCATATCGAATATAAATGCCGATTATGTTGCTCTCTCCGATTGCGATGTGATATGCAATATAGACCTCAGTGCCATGATAGCAGACCATGTGGCAAGCGGAGCGGATATCACCATGGCTGTTCAGCGCATGCACCTCACAAGAGAGAAGGCAAAGGCGAATGTCATAGTCAAATACGACAATACGGGCAGAATAACGGATATGGAGGCTTATCCTACGAATTTCGAGGGAGAAGCCGATATAAATCTGAATATCCTCGTCATGTCTGCGGCTTATCTCAAGGAGATAGTCATGGATGCGATAGCGCACAACTATGTCAGCATGACGCGCGATGTTTTTCTGCGAAATTTAAAGCATCGCAACTACAGGGTATATAAATTTGACGGATATTTCTCATGTATCTCTTCTATGAGCGATTATTTCCGCCACAATATGGAGCTTATCTCCAATGAAGAGGGATACCGCGAGCTTTTTGAGATAGAGAGCCGTCCGATATATACAAAGGTACGTAACTCTGCGCCCACATATTACGGTCCGGATGCCAAGGTCAAGGATTCGCTCATTGCCGACGGCTGCCGCATTTACGGCACGGTGGAAAACAGCATTCTTTTCCGCGGAGTGAAGATAGGCAAAAATGCAGTAGTCAAAAATTCCATTCTCTATCAGGATGTATTCACGGGCGAGAATGTCACGCTCGGCTATATCGTTGCCGACAAGAATGTAGTAATCCGTGACGGAGTGACGCTTTCCGGTCACGAGACGTTGCCTTTCTATATAGAAAAGGGCAAGATGGTTTAACGGGGGATATATTTATGAAGAAGATACTTTTCGCGGGAGCGGAGGCAATGCCTTTTGCGGCAACGGGCGGACTCGGCGATGTAATGGGTTCGCTTCCGATAGCGCTGAAGGCTGCCCGCCCCGACTGGGATATACGCGCCGTGTTGCCTCTTTATTCAAAGATAAGCGACGAATATCGCGCCGAGATGAAATTTGAATGTTGGACTACCGTTGCCGTTTCGTGGCGTCAGCAGTACTGCGGAATATTCTCACTCGAACGCGGTGGCGTGAAATATTATTTCATAGATAACGAATACTATTTCAAGCGCGATGCGCTTTACGGTTTTTTTGACGACGGCGAGAGATTTGCCTTCTTCTCAAACGCGATACTCGCGCTCATGGGAATGGTTGATTTCTTCCCCGATGTCTACAGTGCAAACGACTGGCAGACGGCACTTTCCGTAATCCTGCTCAAGCGCAGAAACGGCATGAGCCCCGGATATTCCGGCGTGAAAGCCGTATATACAATCCACAATATCGAATATCAGGGCGTATACGGCAGGGAAACGATGGGCGACCTCTTCGGGCTTGATGAGATGGACGCCTCTACCGTTGAATTTGACGGAGCCGTGAACCTTACCAAGGGCGCGATACTTTGTGCCGATGCCGTAACCACCGTCAGCCCGAAATACGCCGAGGAAATCCAGACGCCGTTCTTTGCGCATGGGCTTCATGATATCCTGCGCGAGCACAGCTTCAAGCTCAGCGGCATAGTAAACGGCATAGATACGGACTTTTACAATCCGAAAACGGATAAGGACTTGAAATTCAATTATTCCTACCGCGGACTCACGGGAAAAGGGAAGAACAAGGCGGCGCTTCAGGAGGAATACGGACTGCCTGTTTGTCCCGATGTGCCTGTGATAGCAATGGTTTCGCGGCTTGTCGACCACAAGGGTTTTGACCTTGTGCGCGAGGTGGCATATGAACTGCTCTCGCGCGATATGCAGTTTGTTCTGCTCGGCACGGGCGACTATGATACCGAATGTTTCTTCCGCGAATATGCGGCGAGAAGCGGCGGCAAGGCGGGCGTGAAGATAGAGTACAACAGAAAGCTTTCCAAGCTCGTATATGCGGGCGCGGACATGTTCCTCATGCCTTCAAGAAGCGAGCCCTGCGGTCTTGCGCAGATGATAGCTTCACGCTACGGCACCGTGCCGATAGTGCGCGAGGCGGGCGGTCTATATGACACGATAAAGCCCTATTACGAGGGCGATGGCAACGGTTTTACCTTTGCCGCATACAATGCGCGCGATATGCTCAGCGTGATAGATCAGGCAATAGCTCTCTATCATGATAAGGAGAAGTGGACGGCACTTGTGAAAAAGGTAATGAAAACAGACTTTTCATGGAATGTTTCGGCGGAAAAATATGCGGAGCTTTTTCTCTCGCTTTCTCCGGAAAACTAATTGAAAATAAAAAAGCAAAAAACATTTAACTCAGGGGGAAAACACCGCAATTATGGGAAACACAATCGAAAAAACAGATGTAAGAGAGGCGCTGGACAGCAAGCTTTCGCGTTATTTCGGCGTCGGAGCCGACGAGGCTACGAAGGCGCAGGTATATAAGGCAGTCATACTCACTGTCAAGGACATACTGACAAACAAGCGCTCGGCTTACCGCCACGATATGAAGAAGCAGCAGGCAAAGAGAGTTTACTATCTCTGCATGGAGTTTCTGATAGGCAGAAGCCTCAAGAATAATCTCGGCAATCTCGGACTAACCTCCGCATATGCCGAGGCACTTTCGGATATGGGCTACAATCTTGAGGATTTTTATGAGATGGAGCCGGATCCCGGTCTCGGAAACGGAGGACTGGGCAGACTTGCCGCCTGCTTCATGGATTCGCTGGCGACACTCGACTATCCCGCAACGGGATTTTCACTCTGCTATGAATACGGGCTTTTCAAGCAGAAGATAATCGACGGAAATCAGGTTGAAATGCCCGATGTATGGATGCCCGGCGGCGACGGATGGCTTGTCCCGAGAACAGACAAGACATTTTCCGTGCGTTTCGGCGGCAGAATAATCGAAAACTGGAACGAGGGTCACTGCACGATAACCCATGTGGACTATGACGAGGTGCAGGCTGTTCCATATGATATGATGATTTCGGGAAGCGACAGCAAGGCTGTCAATAATCTCCGCCTCTGGCGCGCGCACGATATCACCAATTTCAATATGAAGCTCTTCACGCAGGGGCAGTATATGCAGGCTGTGGAGCAGAATACGAATGCGGAAACGCTGACAAAGGTGCTCTATCCCTCCGATGACCATATGGAGGGGAAAATTCTGCGTCTGAGCCAGCAGTATTTCCTTGTTTCCGCTTCGCTTCAGAATATCATCGCGGATCATCTTGCAGTTTACGGCACGCTTGATAATTTCGCCGAGAAAACGGCTATCCATATCAACGATACGCATCCCGCACTCTGCATACCCGAGCTTATGCGCATCTTCATGGACACGTATTCTTTCTCATGGGAGAGGGCGTGGGATGTTGTCACAAAGACGGTTTCGTATACTAATCACACGGTGCTTCCCGAGGCGCTCGAATGCTGGAATGAGGACCTTTTCCGTCTCCGCCTTCCGAGAATCTATATGATAGTAGCCGAGATCAACCGCAGATACTGCGAAAATCTCTGGAATCTCTATCCCGGCGACTGGGACAGAATTTCACGCATGTCGATAGTGGCATCGGGTCAGGTGAGAATGGCAAATCTCAGCGTCGTCGGCTCGCATACCGTAAACGGCGTATCGAAGCTTCATTCCGAGATACTCAAGCAGACCGTTTTCCACGATTTCTACAAGGCTGACCCCGATAAATTCACAAATGTGACAAACGGTATCGCTCACCGTCGCTGGCTCTGCTATTCCAACCCCGCGCTCGCGGAGCTGCTTGACGAAATGATCGGCGCGGACTACCGCAAAAATCCGCAGGCGATTTCCGCTTTCGGAAAGTTTGCCGACGATGCCGCAGTGCTTTCCCGCCTGCGCGATATCAAGCATCGCAATAAGGAGCGCTTTGCCGAGGAATATTTCAAGAAGACAGGCAGAAAGATAGATACGCATTCTATCTTCGATGTTCAGGCAAAGCGCATTCACGAATATAAGCGTCAGCTTCTCAACGCGATGAAAGTCATAGAATACTATGCGCTTCTCCGCGAAAATCCGAAGCTCGATATCCCTGCGCAGACCTTCTTCTTTGCGGGCAAGGCGGCTCCCGGCTATTACTTTGCCAAGGATATAATCAAGCTCATCTGGAGCATCGGCGAGGAGATAGAGAAGGACCCTGTTATAAGAGAGAAGATCAGAGTCGTATTCCTCGAGGATTACAATGTCAGCATGGCTGAAATACTCATGCCGGCGACTGATATCAGCGAGCAGATTTCTCTTGCGGGCAAGGAAGCGAGCGGCACGGGCTGCATGAAATTCATGATAAACGGTGCGCTCACCGTAGGCACGCTTGACGGCGCAAATGTCGAGATGGCGGATGCCGTAGGCAAGGACAATATCTATATTTTCGGGCTCACTGCAAGCGATGTCGACGAGCTCTGGCGAAGAGGATATTCCTCTATCGATTACTATCGCACAAGCGAGAGGATCCGCCGCGTCATGGATATGATTTCGCGCGGCTTCAACGGAAACGATTTCTCGGGAATAGTGAATTACTTCATTTCTTCGCCGAATATTTCCGACCCGTATATGTGCCTTGCCGATTTCGATTCGTATTTCAACACATATTCCGGTGCCGTATCCGACTATGCGGACAGAAAGGGCTGGACTGTGAAGTCGCTCAAAAATATCGCGGGAGCGGGCTATTTCGCCTCCGACCGCAGCATAAAGGAATATGCGGATAATATCTGGCACATAAAGCCTGTTGAGTAATAATAAAAAATGCGGAGGCGGTGATTTGCGCCGCTTCCGCTTTTTGCGATTTTACACATTTTTCGGAGAATTTTATGGCTGAATTTGAATTTCAAAGTCGGGCGCACGGCATGCAGTCGCTCACGGTGCGCGAGGACGGAGAATGGCGGGAGCAGAGTGCGGGCGCCGTGAAATACGGGCGAAAAATGCGCTTTTCCGTGAAAACGCCGTTTTCGCTCTGTTCCGCGAGCCTTGAAATATACTGCGACGACACGGGCGAGCGCCGCTTTTTTGATATGTACGCTTCCGGCGAAAATGAATTTTCGCTCGAAGCCGATACGGCATCGCTCTGCGCACAGAGCGGCTTATTTTACTATGCCTACCATCTGAATACCGAATACGGGCATAGGGATTTGCTTTGCGATTTCGATACGCTCGAGGAGAAGCTGTGCGAGCCGAGAGGAGACGGAAACGATTTCTTTCAGCTTCTTATTTATAAGGAAAGGGAAGCTCTGCCGAGTTGGTTTTCGGGCGGCGTGATGTATCATATTTTCGTTGACCGCTTCTTTTCCGCAGGAGGTAATCCGGTGAGAGATGACGCGAGAAAAATAGACGACTGGGAGCACGGCATGCCCGAATACCCCGCATATCCCGGGGCTTATCTCGAAAATAACGAATTTTTCGGCGGAGACCTGCAGGGTGTTGCGGCGAAGCTTGACTATATCGCTTCGCTCGGCGTGAACACCGTTTATCTCAGCCCGATTTTTCGCGCGTATTCAAACCACAAGTACGATACGGGCGACTACATGACGGTAGACGAAATGTTCGGCGGCGAGGAGGCTTTACGCACGCTTATCTCAGAGGCGGACAGGCGCGGGATACGCATTATCCTCGACGGCGTTTTCAATCATACGGGAAACGACAGCGTTTATTTCAATGCAAAAGGGCGATATCCCGATGTCGGCGCGTATCAGTCGCCGCTCTCACCGTATTTTCCTTGGTACAGCTTCAAAAATTACCCCGACGACTATGAGGCGTGGTGGGGTATAAAGATACTGCCGCGCGTGAAAAGCGACGAGCCTTCATACAGGGAATTTCTCTTCGGCGAGAGTGGAGTTATCCGCAAATATATGCGCATGGGCATAGGCGGATGGCGGCTCGATGTGGCAGACGAGCTATCTGATGATTTCCTCTCGTCCCTTTCTGCCGCCGCAAGAAGCGAGCGCGACGACGCACTCGTTATCGGCGAGGTCTGGGAGGATGCGTCGAATAAGATTGCATATTCAAAGCGTAAGAAATATTTTCGGGGCGGAGAGCTTGACAGCGTGATGAACTACCCGATGAAAAACGCCGTCATAGCCTATATCCGCTACGGAAATGCTGACGCGCTGAAAGCGGAGGCAAAGCGGATATATACGCATTATCCGCGCGAGGTGGCAAATTCTCTCATGAACTTTCTCGGCACGCATGACACCGTGCGCGCACTGACGGCGCTCGGCGGTGCTTCTCCCGATGGAAAAAGCAATGACGAGCTTGCCAATATGAAAATGAGCGAGAGCGAATATGCCACGGCAAAAAAGCGGCTCATGCTCGCTTATCTGACGGTAGCGATGCTCCCCGGCGTGCCGTGCATTTATTACGGCGACGAGGCGGGAATGCAGGGATATTCCGACCCGATGAACCGTATGCCCTATCCATGGGGCAGAGAGGATGCGGAAATACGCGATTTTTACCGCATTGTGGGCGCTGTCCGCCGCGAAAACGCTATCTTTGCCGATGGTGAATTTTACATCGCATATGCCGACTCCGACATTGCCGCACTTGTGCGGGAAAAAGGCGGCGAGCGCATCACGGCACTTATAAACCGCGGAGACATCGCGCATACAGTGCATGCCGACGGCAAAGCCGAGGAGCTTCTCGCGGGCATGAAAGGCGATAGCTTCGCTCTCGAAGGCATGAGTGCACTCCTGCTGAAAACCGCCGACGGCACGAAAATAAAGGTCGTGGCAAAATGAGAAAATTTCTTGTATTGCTTATTGTCGTATCGCTTTGCCTGTGCTCATGCGGCGAAGCTGTCAGCGTGAATACCGGTGAAGCCGAAAACTATCCCGTTTATGCCGAAATTCCCGAGAAAACGAAGACACTGGTGATAAATACGGGTTCCATGACGCTTCATATGCCCGATTGCAGACACGCCGCGAGAATTTCGGAGAAAAATAAACTGATAACAGAGTATAAATATATTGACTATTTCCTCGATAGAGGTTATAATAAGTGCAAAGTATGCTTTACGGAAAATACCGATGAAAGCAATATTTCGGAGGATTAAAATGAACTTCAGAGAATTTGACCTTGGCGGCAAAAAGCTGAGAATATCGGCTTTTTCGGATAATGCCGTCAGAATCAGAATCAGCAGCGACTTCAAGCCGACGTACTTTGAGAGATACGGAATTTACAATGAGCCCGATGAAAACGCGGGCGAGCTGCTCACAAATGGCATAAAGGCGGGCGACCTTGCCGTCACATACGAAAACGGCGTTATAACGATGAAAAGCCCGCGTTTCGAGCGCACGATAAGCCTTGACAACAGTGCTGTGGCGGAAAAATCAAAGCTCTTTAACGAGAAGCTCACGGATTTCCGTCCCGAGAGAAAGAAGATAGTCGGCGACACATCTGAGGACGAGCCTATCGAATATGTAAACTTCGAGAAAGACCCGAAATATATCACTGTAAAAACCGATGGCGAGATTTTCTACGGTCTCGGCGAAAGCAATACGGACAGAATCGTGCTCAACGGCAGAACATACCTCGAGAGAGTAATCTATGTGCGCTCCGAGATAGTCATTCCTTTCCTTATGACAAAAGCGGGCTACGGTATACTCTGTAATTCCACGATATGGCACGGCGTAGATGTCTGCGACGAAAACAAAAACGAGATATGCTGGTTTTTGCCCGACGGCGATATAGATTTTTATCTCTTCGCCGGCGACAGCCTGAAGGCGATACTCGAGCGCTTTACTTATGTTACGGGCAGACCGATGGTTCTCCCGAAATGGGGCTATGGGCTTACATTCATCGACCAGTATTTTGCCGACCAGTTTGAGGTCATGCACAATGCGGAGAAATTCCGCGAAAAGAAAATACCCTGCGATACCTTCAGCCTTGAGCCCGGATGGATGGGCGGATACGATTTCAGCACGCAGAAGAAATGGTATACCCAGCGCTTCTATATCTGCGACTGGATGCGGCGCACCGATGAGGAGTTTGCGGCTCATACGCCACGCGAGCGCCAGTTTACCACGGCACTTAACAGATACGGCTTCAAATTGCTTCTTTGGCTCTGCTGTAAATACGACTTCACGGCAAATCAGGAAAACCGCGCGGGAAATCCCGCGGATTTCGGCATAGAGCCTTGGTATAAGCATCTCAAATCATTTGTATGCGATGGGGCTTCGGGCTTCAAAATGGATCCGTGCAAGGTCGTAGACACGGCAACAGAGACGCGCGTCTATGCCAACGGCGAGGGAGAGCCTTATATGCACAGCCTGCAATGTACGCTTTACGGCAAGGAAATGTACGAGGGCTACAGCGAATATACGGGTCTGCGCCCGATGCATCATATGAGCGGCGGCTATACGAGCATGTCGCGCTACAGCGCAACCACTACGGGCGATTCCGGAGGCAAGCATAAGACTCTTGTCTGGATACTCAACAGCGGTCTCTCCGGCATGTCGAACATAACCTGCGATATGGATATTTTCGCAAAGCACACGATACATTACTGCTTCTTTACGGCTTGGTGTCAGCTCAACAGCTGGTCTGGCTACAGCCATCCGTGGTGGGCAGGTGACGAGCTTGAGGCTATCTTTACTTTCTATGATAAGCTCAGATACCGTCTGCTCCCGTATATCTATTCCGCGGCGATAGAATCGCATATCAGCGGCACTCCAGTTGTCCGTGCCATGCCGCTGGAATTTGAGGACAAGGCACTCGTGAATGCAACCTGCGAGTATATGTTCGGCGACAGTATGCTCGTCGGCTCATTCTCCGATACGATATATCTGCCGGAGGGCGAGGTGTGGATAAACGCATGGAACGGCGAGCTTTTATCCGGTGGCAGAGAAGTGAATATCGATGTTCCCGAAAACAGAGGCGGTCCGCTCTATATCAGAGGCGGAGCGATAATTCCGACACAGGCTGAAAAGCAGTTTACCGATTGCAAGGATGACGAGCATCTCACTCTCGAGATTTATCCCGTTGAGGCTTGCAATACGGCTTATACACTCTATGAGGACGATGGCAGAACGCAGGCTTATCTTGCGGGCGAACGCGCAAAAACAGAGTTTACGCTCCGCATGATCTGCGGCAAGGCTATACTTACCATAGGCAGGCGCGAAGGTTCCTTTGACGGCATGGCAGCGGAGAGAAGCTACGGCGTGAAGGCTTATGCTGTCGCTGCCCCGAAGGCAGTTTTCGTTGACGGAAAGGCTGCCCATTTCACTTATGCCGATGGCTTTGTTTCTTTTGAAGCAGGCACGGCAAGCGAAGCTGTGATAGAATTTTAAAAAATTAAATGGGATATGATAATGGAACTTATTTCAAGACCCGAGTATGACAGATTTACTGCGGCAGACAGAGAAAAAAGACTGCAGTGGTTTAAAGAAGCGCGTTTTGGTATGTTTATTCATTACAGCCTTTTCTCTCAGCATGAAACAGGTGAATGGTGCATGTATCAGCAGGACTATACCAAGGCGGAATATGAAGAATTTGCAAAGGTATTCGCTCCGAAGGAAGGCTGTGCCGACGAATGGTGTGCTCTCGCAAAGAAGGCGGGCGCAAAATATGCGGTACTCACAACACGTCATCATGAGGGCTTTTCTCTCTGGAAATCCGATGTAAATCCGTATAATTCATATAATTATTGCGGTCGTGATATAGTTCGCGAATTTGTTGATGCCTGCCGTAAATACGGTTTGCGTATAGGACTTTATTCATCGCTTATGGACTGGCATCATCCCGATGGCTGGCGTTGCGCTTTCGACCCGGAGGCAAGAAGAAGATTTCTTGATTATATCGAGGCTCTCAATGTGGAGCTTCTCTCAAACTACGGCAAGATAGACATTCTCTGGTATGATATGCCTTACCCCATGACAAGCAGTGAGGGTTGGGATTCCGTAAACCGCAACTACAGATTGCGAAAGCTCCAGCCCGACATCCTGATAAACAACAGAAGCAAGATGCAGGAGGATTTTCTCACTCCGGAGGAGAGAGTAAATCCTGCCGACGGAGCATATTGGGAAGCGTGCATGACCTTCAACGGAATTTCATGGGGATATCTTGATGCGGAGCAGGTAAAGCCATATTCATATACACCCCAGCAGATAATCCGTATGCTCAATACCGCTACGGCAGGAGGCGGAAACCTTCTGCTCAATATCGGACCGAAGGCAGACGGAAGCATTCCGGAGGAAGCCGTGAAGCCGCTTGAGATTGTAGGTGCATGGCTTGCGGAAAACGGTGAGGCTGTTTACGGAGAAAAAGCAATTGTGGGCAGTAATCTTGGCGGATGCGCTCTGAATGTACCCAGCGCAAGTCCCGATTGTACGAAAATTTACCTCTGGAACAGAATATGGAAGAGCGGAGAGCTTCGTCTCGGCGGTTATATGGACGCTCCGAGGACGATTACGGCTCTCGCAACGGGAGAAAAGATAGATTTTGAGATGGACGGACACCGAATCATACTGAAAAATCTTCCCGAAAAATCTTTTGACAGGCATGCAAATATTGCCGTCATAAAGCTGGAGTTTGATAAGAGTCCGCGTTGTCGCAGCGGCAGCTACTATCCGCAGATGCGTGGCGGAGAAAATGTAGCGGGCGATTTGGTGCAGTGATATGTTTGAAGCCGAAATAGAAAAACTGCTCACAGAAAAGGGAGCAAGTCTGGTAGGCTTCTCGGCGCTCGGCGAAAGCTTCTGCGATATGTATCCGCAATACGGCTATGCCGTTACGATAGTGCGAAAGCTTGCCGATGCCGTGGTGGAAACGATAAACGGCAGACCTACGATGTCGTATTTTCAGCATTACCGCATAACAAACACAAAGCTCGATTTGCTCGCGCTTGATGCGATGGATTTTATCGAGAGCATGGGGTATCATGCACTTCCTATCGCCGCATCACAGAGCACTAACGATAAAAAAGAGGAATATCGCGGTATTTTTCCGCATAAGACCGGTGCGGTACTTTCGGGACTCGGCTTCATCGGAAAAAACGGATTGCTGATAACCCCGCAGTTCGGCTCAAAGGTTCGGCTTGCCACGGTACTTACCGATATGCCGCTCGAAAGCAAAAGAGAAAGACTTGAATGCCTTTGCGGCAGCTGTACAATATGTCGCGATGCCTGTCCCGCAGGCGCAATCTCGGGCGAAATCTATGTCCCCGGTGCGCCGCGCGATACGATTTTTGATGCGAGGAAATGCTCGGAGCATATGAAAACCTACAAGGACATAGGCAGAGGCGCGGTTTGCGGGATATGCATGAGCGTCTGCCCGTATAACAAATGTAAATGATAAAAATAACCTCCCGCTGTCACGCTTGCGCGACAGCGGGAGGTTGTTTTTTCGACAGACTGAGACAGCCATCGGATTTGCCGATGGCTGCTGTTTTATCCTCTTGTGATTTTTATGCGCATTTCGGCACCGGGCTCATCGAGAACCTCTGCCGTGAGCTTCCAGCTTTTTGAAACGCCGTCGGGGAAGCGGTTCAGCGAATAAGAGCCGGATGCGGCACCGCAATAGAGCGAAGAATCAAAAATTGCCGTTTGAGGATCGTCGGATTTATAGAAAAACGGATCGGAGGGTGTATCTTTTACATCATAGCAGGGACCGTATTTCACAAAATTGCCGTTTTCGTCCGTTATTTTCGCAAATGCGTTGCGAATGCGGATGGCGTTTCCGAGATCATGGCGCGGCATGCCGTTCGGACGGTTAGACGAGACGCATTGCGCCTTTGTAAACCATTCGCGGTTAATCTTTTCATCCACGAGCCAGAAAACTACGCCGCCTTTTGACTCGCCCGGGGTGAGTGCTTCCTCAAATCCCTCCTTGAGCCTTATTTCACAGAGGAAATATTCATCCGGATCGGGCGTGGGCACCTTGAGTATCTGATATTTGCCGGAGCAGGTGGAATGGAGCGTGTAAACGCCGTCATACGTTGCCTCCACTTCATCAGCCCAACCGAGATAATAGCGCTGATACGGGTCGATATAGGCGGGGCGCGTGCCTCCCGCGAGGTGATTTCCGCAGGACATGAGCGAGAAATTCAGCGGGAGCGGCCAACCGAAAACATAATCTGCGGGCGGAGTATAGCGGCAGTACATATCCTGCGCGCCGACATTATGTGCCAGCTCATGCGCGGGCGTGCCGATGGTAACAGGACCTTTTCCGCTGTGTTCGCCGACATTTGAAATGCGGACAACCTTTACACCGCCGCACATTTCCACCTCTGTGGGCTGACTTGTTCCGTGAACCATATAGCGATGTGTCGGAAGCGGCGCATTCTCGTAGTCCGGAGCCGTATATTCCGGATCGGCTTTTGTTGTGGCATGGTCAAAGCCCGCGTTGAGTATGATTATCGCAAGCTCATCTGGCGTTATGGTGCCGTCGCCGTTTTTATCGTATTTGGCAAAATCTATGTAGGGGTCGCAGGCGGCAACTATATCATGAATAGCCTTTGCGGCGGCACTGCCGTTGTCATATCCCTCCAGATTGCGCAGTGCCGCGGGATGATTCAGCTTTACGGTTACGGCAAGCACGCCCTCCGGAGCATTTTCGCACTGCGGATGGTCGATATGTACGGGATAGAACCAGAATTTGCCCTGTGTCATTTCCTTATAGAAGTCCATCATGGAGTGGCAGTTCTCACCGAAAAATCTGTCATAACAATCGGCGGGTTTTGTCATAGCCCACTGCTCGCCGTAGTAGGGCGAGGTTTTGTCTGTCAGAAGCTCGGGATGCTCGGGTGTATAATGGCTTATTCCTTCGCCGCTCGGGTCAAAGCTTGCTATGACGATGAGCAACGGAGCAGGTACGATAGGTTTCATAACAAATATTCCTTTCCGAAAAGGGAAAATATCCTTTTTACAGTCAGTAATTTTAGCACACAAAGCCTGCCGTGTCAATAGCGCGGAAATTTTTTCTTCAAAAATCGGCAAAAAGCGGTGTTGCCACGGAGAAAAATATTGACTTTACGGAGCTTTTGCGATATACTGTATAAAAAGAAGGAGGGTGAAAATGGAGATTTTTTATGATTCATTCCGATTTATTTTTGAAGTGACCGAATTTTTTTGCAAATGCGAAGGCGCTCCGTGATTTTTGCGATGATTCGATTTTTCAGATAAACATTACAAAATTCAAGGAGATTTAATAGATTATGTGGTTTTGGCTTTCAATTGTAACGATACTCTTCTGGAGCGGCTCGGATGTTTTTTCCAAGATGGGCTCTAAGGAAAACGATAAACTCAGCCATTGGAAAATGGTATTTTTCGTAGGACTTGTAATGGGCATTCATGCCGTTGTCCTGCTGATAACAGGTGCAGAATTTAAGCTCGCCGATATCATAACATATCTGCCCGCTTCGTTCCTTTATATTCTTTCGATGATACTCGGCTATGTCGGGCTTCGTTATATCATGCTTTCGGTTTCTTCGCCGATATGCAATTCCTCTGGCGCTCTCGCCTGTGTGCTTCTGATGGTAGTGCTGAAGGAATTTCCGGAAAATCCGCTTCAGTATGTCGGTCTTGTGCTTGTCTGTGTAGGTGTTGTGGCGCTCGCCATTCTCGAACAGAAGAAGGATAAAGAAGCTCGCGAGAGACTCAGCGAAGAAGAAAAGAAAAAGTATTCAAAGGGTTTCATCGCCGTAATGTTTCCGATATTCTATTGTATAATAGATGCGCTCGGTACATTTGTGGACGGATATCTGCTCGGTGATTATGAGGGCATGCCCGCAAAAATAGAAGAGACAGCAGGGCTTATCGCATATGAACTGACATTCCTGCTTATGGCAGTATTTGCTTTTATTTATGTTGTGGTTATCCGCCGCGAGAAAATCTCGTTCTCCGGCGAGAAGCCGAAGATTGCAGCCGCAGTCTGCGAAACGGCAGGTCAGGTTGCATATACTTATGCTATAGCGGCAAATTCCGTGGTTGCCGCGCCCATGATATCGACATACTGCGTATTTTCGCTTATCTGGGCAAGAATATTACTGAAGGAGAAGCTTACAAAGGCGCAGTATCTTGTGCTTGCCATAGCCTTGGCGGGTATACTGATACTCGGCGTTTTTGATGCATGATTTTATGGAGAAAAACGAAACCGGCTTTCTTTGCGAGGTGGCGGAGAGGCTCGGAAATATCAGAAAAGAAAATACCGACATTTTTGATTTTTCGGGCGCGTCACTGCCGGACAGAGATGCGGTGATTGATTTTATACATAGCCTGAAAAGGGTGCTTTTTCTCGGCTATTTCGGCGAAGCGTCGCACACGCGGGAAAGCGCCGGGAGGACAACGGAGCAGGGCATAAGGCATATTTACGAAACGCTGAAAAATCAGCTGTGCCTTGCCTTTCGCATGGAGCACAGGGATTGCAGATGCAGATACGCTGCAGAGATAGCGGGGGATTTTATCTGCCGTATACCCGCGCTCGAGGAGGCTATGCTGCTTGATCTCGAGGCGGCGTTTGTCGGCGACCCTGCGGCAAAGAGCAAAAGCGAGATAATATGCTCTTATCCGGGTTTTCTCGCGATATTCGTATACCGTGCCGCACATATACTCTATGAGGCGGGCGTGCCTCTTATTCCGAGAATAATGACGGAATATGCGCACAGCCGCACCGGTATAGACATAAACGCGGGTGCTACGATAGGAAGAAGATTTTTCATAGACCACGGCACAGGCGTCGTAATAGGCGAAACGACCGTTATCGGAGATAATGTAAAGATATATCAGGGTGTGACGCTCGGTGCGCTTTCCACAAGGCTGGGGCGTAAGCTCGGCGGCAAAAAGCGTCATCCCACAATAGAAAACGATGTGACAATCTATTCGGGCGCGACAATCCTCGGCGGCGATACCGTTATAGGAGAGGGAAGCGTCATCGGCGGAAACGTATTTATAACGGAATCAGTGCCGAAAAACATGCGCGTATCAATGAAGGCGCCCGAGCTTGTTTACAAAGAGGGGAAGCATGAGTAAATACAGGGCGGTTATTTTTGATCTCGACGGTACTTTGCTGAATACCATAGATGATCTCGCGGCGGGTGTAAACCATGTGCTTGCTTTGCACGGCTATCCGGTGCACAGTGTGCCCGAGGTGCAGAGCATGGTCGGAAACGGAGTGGCGCGGCTGATGGCGCTTGCCGTTCCCGAGGGAACGGCGGCGGAGGAGCAGAGCGCAATGCTCGCGGAATTTCGCGAATATTATTTCAGCCACAGCGAGGTTTATACAAAGCCGTATGACGGCATAGAGGAGCTGCTCGCGGGTCTGCAAAGCCGCGGGATAAAGACTGCGGTGACATCCAATAAATTCGATGCCGCGGTAAAGAAGCTCTGCGATAAATATTTTGGTTCTCTCGTCACCGTCGCCATAGGCGAGAGCGCGGACACGCCGAAAAAACCTGACCCGAAAATGGTGGAAAAGGCACTCGCACTTCTCGGCGTCGGTGCGGACGAGGCACTTTACGTCGGAGACTCGGAAGTTGATATAGTGACGGCGAAAAATGCCGGTCTTGCTTCTGTCAGCTGTACATGGGGCTTCAAATCGCGGGAATTTCTTATTTCCGAGAGGAAAAAAGTGCTCGGCAATGCCGACCCTCGCATGATGATAGACGAGCCGAGCGAACTTTTTTCGGCAATGGAATGAGTTTTTACAAAATATCTATTTACAAAATCGCATTTTTAGGGTAGAATTAGACAGTAAAGTAAATTTCTGTACCCGAAGGAGAAAAACATCATGAAACCATGCTACAAAAGGGTGCTTGTCAAGCTCTCGGGAGAGGCTCTCTCAGCAGGCTCGGACGGCATCTTCAACTACGATTTTATAGACGAGGTGTGTCGCGTGATAAAAAAGTGCGTTGACGCGGGCACACAGGTCAGCATCGTTGTCGGCGCCGGCAATATCTGGAGAGGCAGACAGGGCGTGAATATGGACCGCACCAGAGCCGACCACATGGGTATGCTTGCCACCGTTATAAACTGCCTTGCGCTTCAGGACTCGCTTGAAAAGCTCGGTGTGGATACGCGCGTGATGACGGCTGTAGAAATGCAGCGCTTTGCCGAGCCGTATATCAGAAACAAAGCCGTTTCACATCTGAATAAGGGCAGAGTAGTAATATTCGGATGCGGAATAGGCAGTCCGTTTTTCTCTACGGATACGGCGGCTGTGCTCCGCGCGGCTGAGATAAATGCCGATATCGTTTTGCTTGCAAAGAATGTAGACGGCGTTTATACGGCGGATCCGAAGATTGATCCGACGGCAAAGAAGCTCTCAAATATCGATTATATCGATATTCTCAAAGAGGGTCTGAAGGCTCTCGACTTCACGGCAACATCCTTCAGTATGGAAAATCATATACCGATACTTCTCTTTGGTCTCGATGACCCGGAAAACATCTACAAAGCCGTTTGCGGCGAAAAAATAGGAACAATAGTAGGAGGAAACAAATAATGAAACTCGATGTCAAGGAATTTGAAACAAAAATGCAGAAATCCATCGCTTCTTACGAATATGAGCTCAGCTCTATACGCGTCGGAAGAGCAAGTGCACAGGTTCTCAATAAGATAAGCGTTGACTACTGGGGCACACCCACACCCATCGCTCAGATGGCTGAGGTTAAGACAACGGATGCGAGAACTCTGCTGATAACACCTTGGGATGCTTCCTCGCTCAAAAATATCGAGCGCGCCATTCAGGAGAGCGATCTCGGTATCAACCCGCAGAACGACGGAAAGACTATCCGCCTCGTTTTCCCCGCGCTCACTGAGGAGAGGCGTCTTGAGCTTAAAAAGCAGGTTTCCAGAATGGGCGAAGAGGCAAAGGTTGCCATCCGCAATGTGCGCAGAGAGGCAAACGACAAGATAAAGACTATGAAGAAAAATTCGGAAATGACGGAGGACGAACAGAAGGCTTCCGAAAAGGATACGCAGGATCTGACCGACAAGTATATCAAGATTGTTGACGATGTAACTGCGAAAAAAGACCGAGAGGTTATGGAAATCTGAGAAAGCGGCACAGTGGGCTGTCGTACCCGATGCTTATGCGTCATAGGGACGGCAGCCCTGTCGATAAAAGGGATTTATGAGCGATTCTTTGAAAAATGCTCCGGATATCAGCGGTATAAAGCATATAGCCATAATAATGGACGGTAACGGCAGATGGGCAAAAAAGCGCCTGATGCCGCGTGAATACGGTCACAGCTACGGGGCGAAAAACTTCAAGAAGATAGTCCGCCATTGCGGCGAGATAGGTATAGAGAATATCACCGTATATGCCTTTTCCACGGAAAACTGGAAGCGTCCGAAAAAGGAGGTCGATGAGATAATGCGTCTCATGCGCGAATACGTCGACCAGATGAAAAAGGACTTCGAGCATGAGGATATCAGGCTTTGCTTCATCGGCAGCAGAGAGCCATTTTCGCCTGAGCTTCAAGCCGATATGGAATATCTCGAGCGCGTCACCGCAGAGAGAAAATGCAGGCTCTGCATAGCAGTAAATTACGGCGGCAGGGCGGAGATAGTTGATGCCGTAAACAAGCTGATAGCAGAGGGAAAGACGAAAATAACGGAAGCCGATATCACAGAGAATATCTATTCCGGAATTTGCCCTCCGCCGGATATCATTATCCGTACAGGCGGGGAATACAGACTCTCAAATTTTCTCCTCTGGCAGTCGTCATATGCGGAGCTTTTCTTTTCACCGACGCTCTGGCCTGATTTTACCGAGGAGGAAATCGATTCCGTAATAGAAGAATTTCATAAAAGAAAGAGAAGATTCGGAGGCGTTTGATATGAAAAAGCGCATTATCACGGCGATAGTTTGTCTCGCACTTCTGGTGCCGACACTGATTTTTTCCGATACTTGGGTTTTTCCCGCAGTCATGACGCTGCTCGCGCTGATTGCAGTATATGAAATATGCGGTTGCATAGGCGTGCGAAAGGCTTTCTTTATTTCGATACCGGCTTATATCGTTACGGCGGCTGTAATGCTGCTGATAATTTACTGCCGCGACAAAAAGCTCTTCCTGCCGATAGTTTGCGCTTCGGCTCTCGCTTTCATGTTTATAGTTTTCACTGTATCCATGCTGTCGAGCGGGAATATCCGCTTTTCGCAGTCGGCTGAGCTTGTTTCGTTCACTGCATATATAATAACGGGCTTTCTCTCAATTCTGCTCCTGCGTGAAGCCGATATGGGAAAATATCTCTATCTGCTCGTTTTCATCGGCGCATGGTCAACGGATACGGGCGCTTATTTTGTAGGAGTGCTTTTCGGCAAGCATAAGCTTATACCGGAGGTCAGTCCGAAAAAGACGGTCGAGGGTGCTTTCGGCGGCGTGCTCGGCTGTGTGCTCGGTTTTGTGATATACGGCTTCATCATATCGAAAATACATCCGAAAATCTCCGTGAATTATCTTTTGCTGGTGCTTCTGGCGCTTGCCGTGGCTGTTATTTCTCAGCTCGGCGACCTTATCGCATCGTTTGTCAAGCGTGAGCAGGGAATAAAGGATTTCGGCTTCATCTTTCCGGGGCACGGCGGCGTGCTGGACAGATTTGATTCCATAATCGCCGTGGCACCGCTTATATACATAGCTTCGCTCTTTGTGACGAAGGATATATTTACTTTTATTTAAAGGGCTTTTCCAATGGATAAAAAAAGTATTACACTGCTGGGCTCGACAGGCTCGATAGGCGTGCAGGCGCTTGATGTGGCGGCTTTTCACGGCATGAATATCGAGGCACTCTGCTTCGGCTCAAATATAAAACTCGGAGAAGCGCAGGTGAGAAAATTTTCACCGCGCTTTTGCGCCGTTTTTGACGAAAAGGCAGCGCTTGATCTGAAAACGCGCATTGCCGATACGGAAACGGAAATTTTCTGCGGAACGGACGGTATATGCGAGATGACAGAGGCGGCAGGCAGCGATATCTGTCTCAATGCGATAAGCGGCTTTGCAGGGCTTTTGCCGACGATGAGCGCAGTGAAAAGCTGCCGCCGCATAGCGCTGGCAAATAAGGAAACCCTCGTCGCCGCAGGCGATATCGTCATGGGCGCGGCAAAGGAGCACGGATGTGAGATAGTTCCCGTTGACAGCGAGCACAGCGCCATTTTTCAGTGCCTTCAGGCAGGGAATAGGGACGAGGTGAAAAGACTGATTCTCACCTGCTCGGGCGGAGCCTTTTTCGGCTATACAAAGGAAAAGCTTGCCACTGTTACAAGAGAGCAGGCACTCGGTCATCCGACATGGAACATGGGTGCGAAGATAACCATAGACTGCGCCACTCTCATGAACAAGGGCTTGGAGCTGATAGAGGCAATGCATCTCTTTTCCGTTCCCGCCTCGAAAACAGACATTGTTATTCACCGCGAAAGCATAATACATTCGATGGTGGAATACATTGATAATACGGTTATGGCGCAGCTCGGTTCGCATGATATGCGCTTGCCTATACAGTATGCGCTGACTTATCCCGATAGGGCGGAGGCTGCGGGAGAGCGCCTCGACCTTGTCGGTCTCGGCAGGCTCTCGTTCTTCTCACCCGACTATGAGACATTTCCTCTGCTCGGGCTTGCGCGGCGTATGGCAGAGGCTGGCGGAAATATGCCATGTGTCATGAATGCCGCAAACGAGGAGGCTGTAGGGCTTTTTCTCTCGGGCAGAATACTCTTTTCCGAGATACCGGAGCTTGTAATGCGCGTATGCGAGGAGACCGCACGCATCGAAAAGCCTTCGCTTTCCGATATCATAGAAGAAAACATGCGCGCACGCGCTCTCACCGCAAATTATGCGGCATCACGCTGATTTTACCGCTGAAACGGAGATTATTTATGGCTTTTTTGTATGTATTACTTGCAATACTGCTTTTCGGAGCTCTGATATTCATTCATGAGCTCGGGCATTTTCTCACCGCAAGACTTTTCCATGTGACTGTGCATGAATTTTCCATAGGCATGGGTCCGCGCCTTCTCTGGTTCACATCCAAAAAGAGCGGGACGGTCTATGCGCTCCGCCTTTTTCCGATAGGCGGCTTTGTTTCCATGGCGGGAGAGGACGAAAAGAGTGACGATGAGAACGCTATTTCCGCAAAGCCTCTATGGCAAAGAATGATAATCACTGCGGCAGGTTCGTTTTCAAATCTGCTGCTTGGTTTTATCGTTGTCGGCATCATTGTTTTTTCAATGAAGAGCATATATGCTCCGGTAATAAGCGACTTTACCGAAAACGCGATAACCTCTGCGGAGGGCGGGCTTGAGGTCGGTGACAAGATAATCCGGGTCGGTCCGAGAAGAGTGTATACGGCAAGCGATGTTGTTTATGCCATAGGCAGATACGGCGATGAGACGACGGAAGTTACCGTCATCCGCGGCGGCGAGAAGAAGATGCTGACGGTTACATTCCCGACATATGAAAATCAGGGAATAAAATTCGGAAGTCGCGACTTTAATTTTAAAGAGGAAAACCGCAATTTCTTCTCGCTTATGCGTTATACATGGCATCAGTCGGTTATGGTTGTGCGCGTGATATGGGATTCGCTCTTTGACCTCGTGACAGGCAAGCTCGGGCTGAAACAGCTTTCAGGTCCCGTCGGCATAACAAAAGAGATAGCCTCTGTTGCCCAGAGCGGAGACAAGGCAAATCTGCTCAGTATTTTTGCCATGCTTGCGGTAAACCTCGGCGTGATGAATCTTCTGCCTTTTCCCGCGCTGGACGGCGGCAGACTTTTCTTCATGTTTATCGAGCTGATATTCCGCAAGCCGATAAAGCCGGAGGTGGAGGGCTACATCCACTTTGTCGGAATCATCATTCTGCTCGGGCTGATGGTGCTTGTGGCATTCAAGGATATAGCATACCTATTCAAGTAGGCAGGATTAAAAATGAATTATAACGAAATCAGAAGAAAAACCCGCGCGATAAGTGTTGGCAATATAAAAATAGGCGGCAATGCGCCGATATCGGTGCAGTCGATGACAAATACACCGAGCGAGGACTACGCCGCCACATATGCGCAGATGAAGGCGCTCGAAGCGGCGGGTTGCGATATAGTGCGTATGACAGTGCCTACCATCGAGGCGGCGCAGGTGCTCGGCAGACTGAGGGAATCGGACATCGCGATGCCTATAGTGGCGGATATTCATTTCGATTACCGCCTTGCCATAGCGGCGGCTGACGCGGGCGCGGATAAAATAAGAATAAACCCCGGCAACATAGGAGAGCGCGACAGAGTGAAAGCCGTTGTCTCCAAGTGCCGCGAAAAGCGCATACCGATAAGGATAGGCGTAAACAGCGGCTCTCTTGAAAAGGAGCTTCTCGCAAAATACGGTGCACCGACGGCAGAGGCTCTCGCCGAGAGCGCCATGGGGCATATAAAGATACTCGAGAGCCTTGATTTTTTTGATATCGCCGTTTCCATCAAATCGAGCGACGTTTTCACTATGGTGAAGGCGAATAAAATTCTCGCTTCGATGTGTGATTATCCTCTGCATCTCGGCGTGACCGAGGCAGGAAGAGGTGAAGCCGGATGCCTCAAGAGTGCGCTTGGGCTCGGTGCATTGCTTACTTCCGGTATAGGCGATACCGTCCGCGTTTCGCTCACGGACAAGCCCGAGAGTGAAATAGAGGCGGCGCGGAATATACTAAAGGCACTTTCACTCTATGACGGAGGCTATATAAACATAATCTCCTGTCCGACCTGCGGGAGGACAAAAATAGATCTTATTTCTCTCTGCGAGAGGCTGGAAAAGCTTCTCTCCGGATATAAACCAAACAGGAAAATAACACTTGCCGTCATGGGTTGTGTCGTAAACGGACCCGGCGAGGCAAGAGAAGCCGATATCGGAATAGCGGGCGGAGCCGGAGAAGCTGTTCTTTTCCGCCGCGGAGAAATCATCCGCAAAATAAAAGAGGAGAATATTTTGGAGGAGCTTGAAGCCGAAATAGCGAAGCTTTGCCAAAACCGAGCATAAATTTCAGAAATGGGAAAAACACTGACCGAAATTTTTGATAAATATGTCCCGATGGCGGAAAACAGAAAAATACTCGACAGCGGCAGGGTACTGCGCAAGCGTATTGATATGGAAAAGCGCATGCTTGAGGTGGATGCCGCCTTTGATTCGCTTGTCGGCAAGGCGGAGCTTTATAAGCTGGAGCAGGCTCTCTCGGAAACCTACAGGCTTTCATATCTGAAAATATGTCCGAAATACGACGCTTCGCTTTTTACACCGAAGTATTTTCCCGAGGTTATTGCCGAGGCAAGGCATACAAACATCATCTCGCATGGTTTCCTCCAGAAATACAATGCGGATTTTGACGAAAACACGATAAATATAGAGATAATGTTCGGCGACGGCGGACTCGGCATGATGCGCGATGCGAATGTCGGCGACAAGATAGCCCACATAATAGAAAACGAATTCGGGCTGAAATACGAGGTACGCTTCAGCACGGCGGGGAATATAGATGTTGACTACGAGGAGCTGATAGCAAATACATTTGCCGCCGCGCACAAAAAGGCTGATACTGCAGATGTACAGGATGAATCAGAAGCTTTTGAGATGCGCACCTCGCTCTCAAACGAGCCTATGGTAAACGATATCGACGAGCGCGGGATACTGCATATCGGCAATATAATGCTCGATATCTCTTCGCCCGAGCCTGTTTACGGCGAGGCTTTTGATATAGTGCCGACGGCTATGCGCGAGATAGAGGGAAATATGCCCTCCGTTATCGCCGCGGGAAAGATGTTCGGCATAGACTTCCGCGAGATACGCGGCAAGGGCACGGCGGTCTCTTTTTTTCTGACTGACGATGACGCTTCCGTCACGGTGAAGACGATGCTTCCCGACGACAAGGCGGAGCTTTTTCGCTCGCTCAAGGGCGGATGTGCGCTCGCCGTGCGCGGCAGATACAAATACGATGAGTTTGCGCAGGAAAATGTGCTTTCTCCGATAGGCGTGCAGAAGATAAAGCTTGTTTCGCGCACTGACGATGCGCCCGAGAAGCGCGTGGAGCTCCACCTGCATACAAATATGTCCATGATGGACGCGACCATAGATCCATATGGCATTGTGGAGCTTGCCAAAAACTGGGGTCACAAGGCTGTCGCCATCACCGACCACGGAAATGTTCAGGGCTTTCAGGAGGCGATGCTTGCCGCGGAGAAGCTCGGCATGAAGGTTATCTACGGTATGGAGGCATACTTTGTAGACGATACGGCAAAGGCTATCTACGGCGATGAAGATATAAGCTTCGAGGATGAATTTATCGTTTTCGATACGGAGACGACGGGTCTTTCTCCCGTTTACAACAAGCTGACTGAGATAGGCGCTGTCCGCGTCAAGGACGGCGAGGTGCTGGAGGTTTTCAATACATTTGTCAATCCCGAGGTACACATACCCGAGAATATAACCGAGCTGACGGGCATATCCGACGATATGGTAGCCGACGCGCCGAAAACGAAAGAGGCTGTCGAGAATTTTCTTGCCTTTATCGGCGACAGAACGCTCGTGGCGCACAATGCCACATTCGATATGGGCTTTATCCGCAAGGCGGCGGACGACTACGGGCTGAAATTTGACAATGCGTATATCGATACGGTTTCGATGTCGCGCTTTGTAAATCCCGATCTGAAAAAGCACAAGCTTGATATAATCGCGGAATATTACGGACTCGGCGATTTCAATCATCACAGGGCAAGCGACGATGCCGAGATGTGCGCGGCGATATTCTACCGCATGATAGACAAGCTGCGCGGAGAGGGAATAGATTCGCTTGCACAGATGTCGCACTCCATGGTGGAAAATACAGACCCGAAAAAGCTTAAAACATATCATCAGATAATTCTCGTGAAGAACAAGGTCGGGCTGAAAAATCTTTACAGGCTCATTTCGGAATCATACCTGAAATATTACAAGCGCGTTCCGAGAATACCGAAAACACAGCTTGAAAAATACCGTGAGGGGCTTATCATAGGCTCTGCCTGCGAGGCGGGGCAGCTTTTTACGGCACTTGTGGAGGGCAAGCCGTGGGATGAGCTTGTTTCCATAGCGCAATTTTACGATTACCTCGAAATTCAGCCTATTTCAAACAACGGGTTTCTGATACGCGAGGGAAGAGTTCCGGGAGAAGAGGGGCTTCGCGAGCTTAATCGCAGGATTGTGAAGCTCGGCGAGGAGACAGGCAAGCCTGTTGTTGCCACATGCGATGCTCACTTTCTCGAAAAGCATGACGAGATATACAGAAAAATTCTGCTCTCAGGCATGAAATTTTCGGATGCGGATGCCGATATCGGGCTCTATATGAGAACAACAGACGAGATGCTCGCGGAATTTGCGTATCTCGGAGAAGAAAAGGCACGCGAGATAGTCATAACAAATACGAATAAGATAGCGGACGAGATAGAGGATGGTATACGCCCGTTCCCTAAAGGGACTTTCACGCCGAAGATAGACGGCGCGGAGGAGGATCTGCAAAACCGTTGCTACAGCCGTGCGAAGTCGCTCTACGGCGACCCGCTTCCCGATATAGTTCGTGAGAGGCTGGAAAAGGAGCTCGGCTCCATAATCAAAAACGGCTTTGCCGTGCTTTATATGATTGCGCAGAAGCTGGTCAGCTATTCCGAGAGCCAAGGCTATCTTGTCGGATCGCGCGGCTCGGTCGGTTCTTCGTTTGTCGCCTCAATGGGAGGTATCTCGGAGGTAAATCCTTTGCCACCGCATTACTATTGCCCGCATTGCCAATATTCGGAATTCTTCACCGACGGCTCCGTCGGTTCGGGTTTTGACCTGCCCGATAAAAACTGCCCGCGTTGCGGAACGCCGCTCAAGGGCGACGGGCACAATATACCTTTTGAGACATTCCTCGGATTTCACGGCGAGAAATCGCCTGATATCGACCTGAATTTCTCGGGCGAAGTGCAGGGCAAGGTGCATAAATACACAGAAGAGCTTTTCGGTGCGGAAAACGTTTTCCGCGCGGGTACTATAGGTGCCGTTGCGAGCAAGACGGCATACGGCTATGTACGCAAATATCTTGATGAACACAAGATAAACACCACAAAGGCGGAAATAGAGCGTCTTGTTTCGCATTGCGTCGGCGTAAAGCGCACTACGGGACAGCACCCGGGCGGCATCGTCGTTGTCCCGAAGGAAAACGAAATATACGATTTCACTCCGGTGCAGCATCCCGCCGACGACCCGAATTCCAACATTGTAACAACACACTTCACCTTTGAATATCTGCATGATACGCTGCTCAAGCTTGATGAGCTGGGGCACGATATTCCGACCAAATACAAGATGATAGAGCGATTTACGGGTACGAGCGTCATGGATGTTCCCATGAATGATCCCGAGGTATATAAGCTCTTTACTTCGACAGAGCCGCTCGGTGCCACACCCGCCGAAATACGCTCTCCTATAGGCACGCTCGGCATACCCGAAATGGGCACCGGATTTGTGCAGGGAATGCTCATGGATACAAGACCGCAGACCTTTGCAGACCTTTTGCAGGTTTCGGGACTTTCGCATGGGACTGATGTGTGGCTCGGCAATGCGCAGGTGCTCTGTAAAAAGAATATCTGCACGATTTCCTCCGTCATCGGTACGCGTGACAGTATCATGATTTCGCTCATCGGTTACGGAATGGACAGCGGAGATGCCTTCAACATAATGGAGAAGGTACGCAAGGGCAAGGGACTCTCTCCCGAGATGGAGACGAAGATGCGCGAGGCTCATGTTCCGGACTGGTATATTGACTCCTGCAAGAAGATAAAATATCTTTTCCCGAAGGCGCACGCCGCGGCTTACGTAATGAGTGCGATACGCCTCGGTTGGTATAAGGTTCATATGCCGCTGGAATTTTACTGCGCATTTCTCAGTGCTGCGCCGGGTGGCTTTGATGCTTCCATTGCGATGAAAGGAAAGGATGCTGTCGTCCGTTGCCTTGAGGAAATAGAAGCAAAGGGCAACGACACCTCGCAAAAGGACGATGCACTCTATAACTCGATGCAGCTCGCAAATGAATTTCTTGCCCGCGGATTCAGATTTCTGCCTGTTGACCTATATAAATCCGACGCAAGGCTGTTCCTGCCGGAAAACGGAAAAATGCGATTGCCGTTCGGAGCACTGCCGGGACTCGGTGAGGCGGCGGCGCAAAGCCTGCAGTCGGCAAAGGCGGAGGGAGAGTATCTTTCCGTCGAGGATTTGCAGCAGCGCTCGTGCGTTTCAAAGGCTGTTTTGGAGATTCTTGATGCGAACGGAGTGCTCGCGGGGCTTTCCGAAACGAACCAAATGCGCCTTTTTTGAGAAAAACGGCAAAATTATTGATATTTTTTACATATTTTTTATTGAAAAGTCTTGTAAATGTTGAAAAATATGGTATAATAATAAATAGTTTATAAGGCGTTTTGCGCGCCCTAAAAGTAAAAAATAAAAATCAGAAAGGAAAAACACCATGAATAAGACACAGCTGGTTGATGTTGTTGCCGCAAAGGCAGAGCTTAAGAAGAAAGAGGCTGAGGCTGCTGTAAGCGCAGTTGTAGCCGCTATCACAGAAGCACTCGAAGCAGGCGAAAAGGTTCAGCTTTCCGGTCTCGGCACATTTGAAGTTAAGGAAAGAGCCGAAAGAACAGGCAGAAATCCCAAGACACGCGAGGCTATCACTATACCCGCATGCAAGTATGCCGCTTTCTCTGCAAGCAAGACTCTCAAAGAGTCTGTAAACAAATAAGGAACTGTAAAAAAGCGCAGACCGAAAAAGTGAAATGGATTTTGCGGGCAAGAATATCCGTAAATGACAGATGCTTTTAAAATTCATCGGTAAATATGCAATGAAGGGAATCCTTGCGGATTCCCCTCGTTTTATCTTGATTCACTTTTTCTACCGCCGAAATCCGCTCCTGTCGTATATCAATACGCCGACGAAGCGGATGTTCGACGCTTCTGCGCATTTTTTCCGAGTTCATCAAAATCAATTCTACACGGAGGGGCAGGATGAGACTTGACAAATATCTCAAGGTTTCGCGCATAATCAAGCGCAGAACCGTGGCAAACAGTGCCTGCGACACCGAGCATGTTAAGGTGAATGGCAGAGATGCCAAGGCTTCATATCAGGTGAAGGTAGGCGACATCATAGAGATCGCCTTCGGCGAGCGCATAGTGAAAATCCGCGTGACCGATATAAGGGAACATACGCTGAAAAACGAGGCTGGAGAGCTTTACGAGGTTCTCTGACGGTGCTCTCGGAATAAAACGAAAGTCCTCCGCATAAATATATTTTTGAAAAAAGTATATTTATGCGGAGGTTTTTATGGAAAATACGGCGAAGCCGAAAAGTCAGAACATATATATCGCGGACAGGAGCAGTATCAAGGTGACGGGAGTCACCGATGTTATCAGCTTTGATGAATATGCCGTTTCAATGAGCACGGAAAGCGGCGAGCTGACCGTTGAGGGAGAGGGGCTTCACATATCTGAGCTTTCACTCGGCACGGGTGAGATCGCGATAGAGGGCAAGCTCTGGTCGCTCTCATACAGCGACGGAGCGACAGGTAAAAAGAAGGGCAGATTCTTTCGGGGAGCGAAATGAACGGTTTTTTCTACGATGATCCGCTCGATATACTGAAATTTTTCCTTCTCGGTGTGCTGGCGGGCGTTTATTACGATTTTTTCAGAATAATCCGGATCGCGCGCCGCTCGGACAGCCCTGTGAAGGCAAATTCATTTTATCTTAAGGTTGCCCCAAAGCATTTTTTTGAAAACAGAAAAAAAGCGCCGCTGACAGGAGCGGCAGATACGGTGCTTGTTTTCATCGAGGACTTGCTTTTCACCCTCGGATGTGCGCTGGCGTTTATTTTTCTGACTTACGCGACAAACGAGGGGGAAATCCGCATATTCGGCTTTATCCTCGTGGCGTTTGGCTTCTTGCTTTACCGTATAAGCATAGGAAAAGCGGTGATTTATATCTCGGGACACATAATTTTTTCGGCAAAAATATTGATTTATTGGATTATGTATATTATAATAAAACCGATAAGGCTTTTTTGCGGATTTGCCAAGCGCACCGTGCGGTGGATATTTGCAAAAACCGTCGGCGCACTTGCGGCAAAAATATCGTACAGGCGGCAGAGAGACTATACGAAAAAACTTTGCTCGGAGCTATTAAAAAATGCCGAAAACGGGTTTACAAGAGATGCGGAGGTGGAAATGCGGTGAAAAAAAAGACCGGCTTTATGCCGAAATTTATATTTTTTGTTTTTCTCGTATTCTGCCTTTTTTCCGTAATATCGCTTCGCCTGCAGTTAAGCGATCTCGAAACCGAGCGAGATGCGGCAATGGCAAAGCTGGATGATTGCAAATTCCGGCTCGAGGAACTGGATTATGAATATTCGCTCGATGAGGACGCCTACATAGAGCGCTATATGCGCAAAAACGGCTACCGCATGGGCGGAGAAATAGTTTTCAAATCCGAGGACTGACAAAATCATACAACAAAAAAGCGCACAATCCCCCCAAATGTGCGCTTTTTTATTTTGCCCAAAGCGAGGTAGTTGCCCGGGACGGAGGAATTTGCTTATGACTCGAAATCAGCCTGCTTTGTGATGAAAGGAACAGCACCTATGATGAATGCGGCGACTGTGGTAAGAATTGTTTCGGGAATCATGTAAACGGCATTGTACAGAACGGAATAAAGAATCGAGAGGGAAGCACCGGAATACTTTTCCATTATTGCCGCACCGGTTTCGCCGAGCTCGCCGAAGAACCAGCTTGCCCATGAACCATAGAAAACAGCACCGGAAATAACATGAACGATATAGCGGCATACGCAGGCAACGAGAGCGCCTATACCAAGAGCGGCAGAAGGCTTGCCTATCTTTCTGAAAAGGGAAGAAACACCGAGTACGGTATATGCGATAACATAGTCAAGCAGGCAGATAAGGATGGCTTTCCACCAGAGCTGCTGACTGTCACCGGGCATAAAGAGCTTTGCAACGCTGTCCATGCTGACGATAACCTTGAGCACGCCGAAAACGAGCGCGGAACCGAAGCCCCACTTTACTCCGTAGAGATAGCCGATGAGAACTATAGGGAGCATGGAAAGGACTGTTACGCTGCCGTCAAAAGGCGATTTGTAAATAACGGCGAATGTAAGCACTGTTGCAATTGCTATCAGCATAGCGCAGGTCACCAGCTTACGAAGCTTATTGTTTTTTTCACGGAAGCTGAGTTTGGTTTTTTCTTTTGACATAATGAAAAACCTCCTTGAAGAAAATAAAAAATACCGCAGATATACATCGCGGTATAAAAAGAGATATTGCAAGTATCTTAATCTTCCTACGATGGCATTATCCATATCAGGTAAAAGGGTTCTCGGATAACATCCTCGTCTCAGCCGATAAATATCAGCGCCCCTGATTATATATTTTGCGGTTCGCATATATAATAATATGAAAAGGAGGATTTGTCAACCCCTTTTTGAAAAAAATATCGGAGTATCGCAAAAAAACGAATTTTGGCGGAAAACGGGCACGGGCGCGAAGGACGCCGAGCTTCTTGGCACAAAAGAGGCAAAAGTGATAAAAAACCTGTTTGTTAATAAAAAGTTCACAAATAAATTTAAAAAAACTCTTGACAAAATGAAGGAGAAGTGGTACATTTTATACTGTAATTAGCACTTGACCGCTTAGAGTGCTAAAATCAGACAAGGAGGTGCGGAAATGATGGATAGCAATCTTCCCGTGGGATGCGAGCTCAGCGACCGAAAGAAGCAGATTCTTCGCAGCGTGATAGAATCCCATGTCACAAGCGGCGAGCCTGTCGGCTCAAAAACGCTCATGACGCTCGGCGGTTTTCCTTTTTCACCTGCCACGATACGCAGTGAAATGGCGGAGCTTGAGGCTCTCGGCTATCTCGAGCAGCCGCACACATCCGCCGGCAGAGTGCCGACGACACTCGGCTACCGCTTCTACGTGGACAGTCTGATGGAGGATTACAAACTGACGTCCGGCGAAATACTCAAGCTCAACAATCTGCTCAAAAACAGGGTCGGCAAGCTTGACACGATACTTCGCTCGGCATCGAAGCTGATAACTTCTCTTACAAATTATTCCACCGTTTCGATAAAGGCGGGAGATACGGACACGGTAGTTTCCGGATTTTCCTCGATGTATCTCGATGCGCATAACTACCTTATAGTAATGCGGATGCCGGACGGCAAGGTCAAGACCTGCCATATACGTTCGGAAGAGGAGATACCGGAACAGGCGATAAATGATTTCGTCGTGCTGCTGAACAAAAATATAGCCGGCGTACCTTACACTATGATAACGCTTCCTATGATGATGCGCATAGAGGACGGCATGGGGGAATACGGACACATTGTTTCCTCCGCGATAAAGTCGGTTTACGGCGAACTCGGCGGCGGTGAAACGGAGGTCCATTTCGAGGGCGTCGACAAGCTGCTCGAATATCCCGAATTTTCCAATGTCGATCAGATGAAGAAAATTTTCGATATGCTCGAGAAGAAAAACGATATTGTCGGTATGCTTTCGCGCGCCGATAACGATAAGGTGAATATTTTCATCGACGATGAGAACGACAACCTCGCGGATAATTCGGCACTTGTTTTCAAGAAATTCAAGGTCGGCGGCAAGGTGGTGGGCGCCATAGGCGTTTTCGGACCGAGCCGGATGGATTATTCAAAGGTCGTTTCCACGATGGAATACCTTGCGGGCGAAATTGCTTCGCTTGCGGGCGATGCGCTCTTAACCGACGGTTCGGAGCACGGCGGCAATAATTAGCACAAAATCGGAGGTATAAATAAAAAATGACAGAGGAAACAAAGACGGCGGCAAAGGAAGCGGCAGCAGAGGCGGCTACCGAAGAGGTAAAAGCAGAAGCACAGGAAACCGAGACCGAAGCAAAGCCGGATAAGGCATCAAAGCTGAAAAGCGAAAACAAAGCGCTGACAGCCGAGAACGAAAAGCTGAAAAAGGAGCTCGCCGAGACATCCGATAAATATCTGCGTATGCTCGCGGAGTATGATAACTTCCGCAGAAGAACGCAGAAAGAAAAAGAGGGAATATATGCGGACGCATACGAAAGTGCGCTTTCTGCCGTACTTCCCGTGGCGGACAATCTCGAGAGAGCGGCGCTTTGCACAGATGGGGAAAGCCTTTCAGACGGTGTGAAGATGATAATAAAGCAGTTTTCCGAGGCACTCGGAAAGCTGGGAGTCGAAGCCTACGGCGCACGCGGCGACGCGTTCGACCCTGTAGTTCACAATGCTGTTATGCAGATAGAGGACGAAGAGCTCGGCGAAAACACGGTAGCCGAAGTTTTGCAGAAGGGCTACAAAAAAGGCGACAGGATACTGCGACACGCAGTCGTCAAAGTCGCGAATGTATAAGTGCATAGCTTATATGAAAATCTAAAAACGAAAACAAAAACTTTTATATATTTCGGAGGTAATTATTATGGCTAAAATTATCGGTATTGACCTTGGTACTACAAATTCATGCGTTGCGGTTTATGAGGGCGGCGAACCCGTGGTTATCACTAACCCCGAGGGCTCGAGAACAACTCCTTCCGTTGTCGCATTTTCAAAGACAGGCGAAAGAATAATCGGTCAGGTTGCAAAGAGACAGGCAATCACAAATCCTGAAAGAACAATAATGAGCATCAAGCGCGAAATGGGTACAAACTACACCGTTGAGATAGACGGCAAGAAGTATACGCCCCAGGAAATTTCCGCTATGATTCTGAAGAAGCTCAAGGACGATGCTGAGGCTTATCTCGGCACACCTGTCACACAGGCTGTCATCACAGTCCCCGCTTACTTCTCCGATGCACAGAGGCAGGCTACAAAGGATGCCGGCAAAATCGCGGGACTCGAAGTTCTTCGTATCATAAATGAGCCGACAGCCGCAGCTCTCGCTTACGGCGTTGATAAAGACCCGAAGGAGCAGAAGGTCATGATTTATGACCTCGGCGGCGGTACATTCGATGTATCTATCCTCGAAATTTCGGACGGCGTATTTGAGGTTCTCGCCACAAACGGTAACACAAGACTCGGCGGCGACGATTTTGATAACAGAGTAATCGACTGGATTGCAGACAAGTTTGCAAAAGAAAACGGCGGCATCGACCTGCGCAAGGACAAGATGGCTCTTCAGAGACTGAAGGAAGCCGCAGAGAAGGCTAAGATAGAGCTTTCCGGCATGATGAGCGCAAATATCAATCTGCCTTTCATCACAGCCGACGCTACAGGCGCAAAGCACTTTGACGCCACACTCACACGTGCAGAATTCGACAGAATCACGGCAGACCTCGTAGAGGCTACAATGACCCCTGTAAAGAACGCTATGCACGATGCAAACCTTACAACGGCACAGATTGACAAGGTACTGCTCGTAGGCGGTTCCACAAGAATACCCGCAGTTCAGGAAGCTATCCGTTCCTTCATCGGCAAGGAACCTTTCAAGGGAATCAACCCCGATGAGTGCGTTGCCATCGGTGCGGCTGTTCAGGCAGGCGTGCTCGGCGGCGATGTAAAGGATCTGCTCCTTCTTGATGTTACACCGCTTTCACTCGGTATCGAGACGCTCGGCGGTATCTGCACAAAGATTATAGACAGAAACACCACCATCCCCGTAAAGAAGTCACAGGTATTCTCAACCGCGGCTGACGGTCAGACATCGGTTGAAATCCATGTTCTTCAGGGCGAGCGCGAAATGGCTGCCGCAAATACAACGCTCGGCAGATTCTCGCTTGACGGTATTCCCGCCGCTCCCCGCGGTGTTCCGCAGATTGAGGTTACTTTCGATATCGACGCAAACGGTATCGTAAATGTTTCCGCAACCGACAAGGGCACAGGCAAGGAACAGCACATCACAATCACTTCTTCCTCCAACATGAGCAAGGAAGACATCGACCGCGCCGTAAAGGATGCGGAGAAGTATGCCGAAGAGGATAAGAAGCTCAAGGATGCCGTAGAGACAAAGAATCAGGCTGAAGCGCTCATCTTCCAGAGCGAAAAGACGCTCGCAGAGCTTGGCGACAAGGTAAGCGAGGATGAGAAGGCGGCTGTTACGGCAGAGCTGAATACGCTCAAGGAAGCTGTAAAGGGCGACGATACGGAAGCTATCAAGAAAGCTATGGACGCATTCCGCGAGAAATTCTATGCACTCTCCGAGAAGCTTTACAAGGCTCAGGCAGAGGCGCAGGGCGCAGCAGGTGCGGATAACGCACAGGGCGCGGCAGGCACGCAGAATGAGGACGGCAGCTTTAACGCCGAATATAAAGAAAAATAATATAAACTGCACCTGTAAGGGCGGGCATTGTGTCCGCCCTTATCGGGGTTTTATACAGCTTGCTTCATGCAGTTTATATACAGAGGTACTTAAATGAGAGATTATTATGAAATTCTCGGAGTTGCGAAGACTGCGAGCGATGACGAAATAAAAAAGGCGTACCGTGCGCTTGCAAAGAAATATCATCCCGATATGAACCCGGGAGACAAGGACGCGGAGGCAAAATTCAAGGAGATAAATCAGGCATATGCCGTGCTTTCCGATGCGGACAAGCGGGCAAAGTATGACCAGTTCGGCGCGGAAGCGGCAGAAGGCAACTACAGCGGCGGAGCGGGCTTCGGCGGCTTCGAGGGCTTCGATATCTCCGATATATTCTCGGATATGTTCGGCGGCTTCGGCGGCGGTTCGAGAAGGACGAGAACAGGTCCGGAGCGCGGAGACGACCTGCTTTCGAGAGTATATATTTCCTTTGAAGAAGCGGCTTTCGGCTGCAAAAAGGATATAAAATATCAGCGCGTTGAGCGCTGCACAGAGTGCGGCGGAACAGGCGCGGCAAAGGGAACAACACCCAAGGTCTGCTCCAAATGCGGCGGCACGGGTCAGATAAAGACACAGCAGAAAACACCCTTCGGCGTTTTCCAGACCTCTCATGTCTGCGATGCCTGCGGCGGCAAGGGGACTGTAGTCACCGACCCCTGCAAGGCATGCAAGGGCGCGGGACTCAAGACCGTTTCCAAGACATTGGAGGTTTCCATCCCCGCCGGTATAGACAACGGGCAGAAGATAGCCCTGCGCGGCATGGGCAACTGCGGACGTAACAACGGACCTACGGGTGACCTTTATATATCCGTTCAGGTAAGACCGCATCCGATATTTGAGCGTGACGGCTTCAATATCTACTGCGAGATACCGATAACATTCCCCGAGGCGGCACTCGGCGCAGAGCTTCGCGTGCCTACGCTTGAGGGTGAGACGACGTATACGATACCCGAGGGAACACAGACAGGCAAATCCTTTACCATCAAAGGCAAAGGCATACCATACAGCAACGGAAAGGGCAGAGGCGACCTTATATTCAAGGTTACGGTGGAAGTGCCGAAGGGCATGAACGAGGAGCAGAAAGAAGCCCTGCGTAAATTTGCCACTGCCTGCGGAAACGGAAACTACACAAAGAAAGAGAGCTTTTTCTCTAAAATATTCGGGAAGGACAGCAAAAAGTGATTTGGACGCAGATTAAAGTAAAATGCAACGTCACCGACCTTGAGACGGTGAGTGCCGTAATGTCGATGCTCGACAATTTCATAATGACGGAGGACTATCGCGATATCGATACGGAGCTGAAGAGCGTATACGGCGACCTGATAGACGAGAGCATACTGAAAGCCGATAAGACAAAAGGCTCATGCAGTGTATTTGTGCCGGAGGAAAAGAACGCCGCCGAGTATATCTCGTATATAAACGAGCGCCTGCCGATGCTCGGCATAGCTTATGAGACGGAGATAATAAACACCGCCGACGAGGAATGGTCAACGGCTTGGAAAAAGTATTATAAGCCTACCCCGATAGGCGAAAAAATAGTCATAGTTCCGAGTTGGGAGCATTATGATAAAAAGGACGGGGAGATAATAATAGATATGGACCCCGGCATGGCTTTCGGCACGGGCACTCATGAGACAACGCGTCTCTGCGCCTCGCTTCTCGAAAAGTATATCAAGTCGGGCGATAAGATGCTCGATGTAGGCAGCGGCAGCGGCATACTTGCCATCTGCGGAGCGAAGCTCGGTGCTTCCTCCTGCTTTGCCTGCGATATAGACCCAGTGGCTGTCCGCACGGAAAAGGAAAATTTCGAGCGTAATAATTGCGGCAATGTGACCTGTGCGGTTTCAGATCTGCTTGCGGGCGTCCCCGATGAAAAATACGATATCGTGACGGCAAATATCGTTGCCGATATCATAATCCGTCTCGCTCCCGATGTCGGCAGATATATGAAGAACGGCGCACATATCATCGTCTCCGGCATAATCAGCGAGCGCGAGCACGAGGTAGACCGCGCGATGATCGAAAACGGATTTGCAAAGGTCGAGGCGCTTTATGACGGCGGCTGGTGCGCCGAGGTTTTCCGCAAATAACGCGCAATTTTGCCATGCTTATGCGATATTTATAAAAATAATAGGTGTTTTTTATAAATATTGAGGAAAAATTTTCATAAATACTTTGACAAACGGCTTATTTTGTTGTATAATACAGAAAGGACTGCAAAATAAGCCGCGGTTTATTCCGTTCATTGCCTTTTATCCGGGCATGCGGCTTTTATGCGAAGGTTTTTATCTTCGCATATTTTGCGTAAAAAAGCAAACGCTCCGATATGAGAGGAGGAAATACCGTGCCGAGATTTTTTGTGCCGCCGAGCCAGATTTACGATGATGAGATAGTCATTCTCGGCGATGACGCACGGCATATCATTTCGTCGCTCCGTATGCGTGAGGGCGAGGAGATAACCGTCTGCGATATGAACAGGCGCGATTATTTCTGCCGGATATCCACAGCCTTTGACGGGCTTGTCCGTGCGACAGTACTGGGCGAGGCACCGTCGAAAACGGAATTTCCCATGAAGATAAGGCTTTTTCAGTCTGTTCCGAAGGGCGATAAATTTGAATATATAGTCCAGAAATCCGTTGAGATGGGCATATGCGAAATAATTCCGGTTTTTTCCGCGAGATGCGTGGTGAAGCCCGAGCTTACAAGAGAAGCAAAGAAGCTCGAGCGATATCGGCGCATAGCATACGAGGCGGCAAAGCAATGCGGCAGAGGAATAATACCTGCCGTCTGCTCACCGATGAGCTTTGCTACGGCGGTCGGAGCCTGTTGTGCGGACGGGACAGCGCTCATCTGCTATGAGGGAGAGCATAATTTTTCGCTCCGTCAGGCTTTTGAGGCAAGAAAATCCGACAGGGCAACGCCGATTTCGTTTTTCATAGGACCCGAGGGCGGCTACTCAGAGGAAGAGATAGAACTGGCGGAGAGCGTAGGCATACGCCCCGTTTCACTCGGAAACAGAATATTACGCTGCGAGACAGCTTCGGGTTTTGCTCTCGCGTGCGCAGCTTTCGCATTTGAGCTTTAAGCCTTCCGTGCGGCGAACGGAGGCAAAAAAAACATTAAAATTTTATCGCCGAGAAATGGAAAATGGATATGAACACCAAAGAAAACAAGAAGTATAATGCAAAGGCGGAGGAGACTGCCATCTACAGAGTCATTGCACTTATTTTTGTCGCCATGGCGGGCTTCGGAGCGCTGACTCTGCTCGACAAATACAAGTCTAAGCTTTTTTCCTACATCATAATAAACGACAAGCCTGCGGTATCCGCTATCACGCTTATCATCATAGCTCTCGCTGTGATTGCTGCTCTTTCGGTGGTATACTATATATGCACAAGGAAGAAAGGGAAGGATGAATCAGGCAAGGTTGTCACCTCCTTCGGAATTATGAGCTCAGCTGTTTTCGTGCTTGTTTCGTTTGTGCTGATACGCTTCCTTTCAAACGCGATGATAAAGGTTCAGGTGCTTTTCTTTGCGGCTGTCCTGCTTGCTTTCCTTTATAATATATGCGCAAGAAGCTTCTTTGAGTTTTCGCTTTTCTCCGTTGTTTCCGGCGCCGCTCTCTACTACGCCGGAAGCTCCGCAAACTACGGTCTTGACAAGGCGCTCGAGATAATATCCAAAATCTATGTTTTCGCCGCTCCCGTGGCTATTATCGTTCTCATGCTCATTTCCGGCAAAAAGGGCGTGAAGCTCTTCGGTAAGACGACGGAAAAAAGAGAGGACGCAAAGTTCTATAATGTATTCTGGGTCATCATGGCGGTGCTCCTCGCGGCATTTGCGGCTATATGTATGGCAGTGAATTTCGTGACAGTGTATCTTATAATAGCATTTTTCGTAATATATCTTGCTCTTGGTATATTCTGCACTATTAAAATGATGTGAATTTAGATATTTTTACGAAAAAACTATTGAAATTTCACAAATTTTGAGTTAGAATATGTATATATGTTAAAAAGTGTTGCAAACTGACGAAATTCGTCGTTGCAGGAGGAGAAGATAAATATGTCGAGCAGATTGTTTCAGGGCGTTATCCATCAGATGAAGGATGCCATAGGAAGAACGATAGGCGTCATAGATGACAATGCGGTCATAGTTGCCTGCAGTGATCTCATGAAGATCGGTGAAACGAGGCAGAATATCAAAGAAGAGATGAGCTATGTCTCCGATGTCGTGACATACGGCGGTTTTACCTACAGACCTATGTCTCAGGATACAAATTCGGAGTATATCGTATTTATTCAGGGAGAGGATGAGCTGGCATCGCAGATGTCCAGCGTGCTTGCCGTCGCTCTGAATAATATCAAAAACTACCATGATGACAAATACGACAAGACATCGTTTATAAAGAATGTGCTTCTCGACAATGTTCTCCCGGGAGATATGTATATAAGAAGCAAGGAGCTGAACTTTGCCTCGGACGTATGGCGCGTGGTTTTCCTCATCAAGTTCGGCTCTAATACGGAGACCTCGCCTTTTGATATAATCCAGAATATGTTTCCGAACTCAAATCAGGATTATGTAATCAGCACAGGCGAGCGCGATATCGTTCTCGTCCGCGAGCTGAAGCCGGATACCGAGCTTGCCGAGCTGGAAAAGACGGCGACGGAGATAGTCGATACTCTGGCATCGGAGTTTTATGCCAAGATTTCCATCGGCATAGGCAGCCCTGCGGAGAATATCAAGGATATCTCGCGCTCCTACAGAGAGGCACAGGCGGCGCTTGAGGTCGGTCACATCTTCGATTCCGACAAGAGAATAGTAAGCTATGAGAATCTCGGCATAGGCAGACTTATCTACCAGCTTCCCGTGACACTCTGCGAAATATTCTTAAACGAAGTTTTCCAGAAGGGTTCAATAGACGCTCTTGACCGCGAGACTCTCTCGACTATTCAGAGCTTTTTTGAGAACAATCTCAATGTTTCCGAGACATCGAGAAAGATGTTTGTACACAGAAACACGCTTGTCTACAGACTCGACAAGATAAAGAAGATAACAGGTCTCGACCTGCGCGAATTTGAAAACGCGATCACCTTCAAGGTGGCTTTGATGGTCAGAAGCTACCTGAATTCGAAAAACAACAGATATTGATACAGACTCCGGAGCGAACCGTTTGAATATCGGGTCGCTCTTTTGCGGAATAATCGGCGGATTTTCCCGCCGCCTATTCTCTGAATATGATTTTTATACGGAGATTTTTTTATGGAAAACAATATTGAAAACACCAATAATCGCGAAAACATCGATGGCATGGAGCAGGTGGCTCCCTCAGACAATACGGCTTCTCACGAAAATACGGCAGGGGCACCCGCATATGCGGATGTGAAGATCAATGCGAGAAATCCGAAGAAGATTTCTCTTGTACTTTCGATATTTCTCATTGTGCTTGCAGTGCTGATAACCTTTCAGACGACATATATCATCGCGAGTGTCAATTACAGCGCAAAGCTGAACAAAGAGCGCGGAGAGCTGGCAAAATACAAAGATCTTTTCGATATGATAGATATTTTCAAGAAAAATTATATCTATGATGTTGACAGCGACGCGATAAACGACGCGCTCCTTCATGCATATGCCTATTACTCGGGCGACGACTATGCGGTTTATTACAACGCGGAGGAATGGGCTGATTTTTCTGCCAAAATGAGCGGAAACTCTGTCGGCATAGGCGTTTATATAACGCAGACAGACGACGGCATAGAGGTGGTTTATGTAATGCAGTCGAGTCCCGCGATGGAAGCGGGAATGAAAAAGGGCGATGTGATAGTAGCCGTCGACGGCAAGCGTATCGCCGATATCGGCTACAATGAGGCGGTCAGCCTTGTCGCCGGCACTGCGGGAACAAAGGTGACGCTTGCGATAAGACGCGACGGCGCCGAGCAGGACATTTCAGTTACACGAAATAACTATGAGGCGCAGACGGTAATCTCGTATATGTACGAGCGCGAGGGCAAAAAGATAGGTTATATCAATATAACAAACTTTTATTCGGTTACGCCGAAGCAATTTGAAGAGGCTGTAAAAGCGGCGTTGGACAGCGGCTGTGAGAGCCTGATATTCGATGTACGCGGAAATCCCGGCGGCGAGCTTTCCGCAGTATGCTCGATGCTCGATTATCTGCTTCCGGAGGGACCGATAGTCCGTATCTTCGGCAAAAAGGACGATAAGCTTGTTCTCGAGCAGACATACAAATCCGGCGCGAGCGAGATAGATGTACCGATGGTGATTCTCGCAAACGAAAACTCGGCTTCGGCGGCGGAGCTTTTCACCTCGGCTCTGCGCGACTACGGTAAGGTGACAATAGTCGGAGCGAATACCTTCGGCAAGGGCTGCGGTCAGAGCGGCTTCGGCGTGGGAAACGGTGTTCTTATGCTCACATCGTTCCTCTATGCACCGCCTTTCTCTGAAAATTATGACGGTGAGGGAATAGCGCCGGATATCGCAGTAGAAATTGCAGAAGAATACAAAAACAGAAATCTGATGACTCTCACCGAGGATGAAGACGCACAGCTGAAAGCGGCTCTCGATGAGGCTTACTCAAAAATCAAATAAAACGTAATAAATAAACTATTTAAATAATTATCAAAAGGGAGATATTCTGAAATGGCAAAACAAATCGTAATGACGGAAAGCGGACTTGAAAAGCTCAAGGAAGAGCTTGACTTTCTGAAAAGCGTAAAGCGCAAAGAGGCGGCTGAGAATGTAGGCATAGCACGCTCCTTCGGCGACCTTTCCGAAAACAGTGAATATGACGAGGCTAAAAATGAGCAGGCTAAGGTCGAGGCGCAGATAGCCGAGCTTGAGGAAACTATCAAACATGTCACTGTTATTTCCGACAGTGAGATACAGACGGATTCCGTAAGACCCGGCGTCACAGTCGGCGTGCTCGATATGGAATTTGATGAAGAGGACGAATTTATGATAGTAAATTCTCATGAGGTTGATCCTGTGGCGAGAAAAATCTCCGATCAGTCTCCGATAGGCAAGGCTCTCATCGGCGCAAAGGTCGGCGATGTGGTGACAGTGGAGGTTCCCGACGGCACGGCACAATTCAAGATACTGAAGATAACAAGAAACTAAACTGAAAATATCGAGGAGAAACCGAAATGGCAGAATTTGAAAATCAGAACAATGCGGCAGAAGAGCTGACCGAGGAAAAGGTAAACGAAATCCTTCAGATAAGACGCGACAAGCTCGCCGCGCTCAGAGCAGACGGAAAAGACCCCTTTACCGTAGTGAAATACGATATAAACGCACATGCGCTCGATATTAAAAACGACTTTGCCGGCTACGAGGGCAAAAGTGTTTCCATAGCGGGCAGAATGATGAGCCGCCGTATAATGGGCAAGGCTTCATTTATGGATCTGCGCGACGGCACGGACAGGATACAGGTTTATGTAAAGCGCGACGATGTCGGCGAAGAGGAATATGCCGCCTTCAAAAAGTGCGATATCGGCGATATTTTCGGTGTTGACGGCGTTGTATTCCGCACACAGATGGGTGAAATATCCGTCCATGCAACAAAGATAATGCTTCTTTCCAAGTCTCTGCTCCCTCTTCCCGAGAAGTACCACGGACTCAAGGATACAGATCTTCGCTATCGTCAGAGATACGTTGACCTTATAGTAAATCCCGAGGTTCGCGAAACCTTTGCAAAGCGTTCGGCTATAATCCGCGAGATACGCAGATTTCTCGATGACAAGGGCTTCTGCGAGGTTGAAACTCCCGTGCTTCATAATATCGCGGGCGGTGCTTCCGCACGTCCTTTCATCACGCATCACAATGCGCTCGATATTCCCATGTATATGAGAATAGCTCTTGAACTTCATCTGAAGCGCCTTATCGTCGGCGGCTTTGAGAAGGTTTATGAGATAGGCAGAGTTTTTCGCAATGAGGGCATGGATACGAGACACAATCCCGAGTTTACCCTGCTCGAGCTTTATCAGGCATATACCGACTTTGAGGGAATAATGAACCTGACAGAGGAGCTTATCCGTACTGTGGCAAAGAATGTCCTCGGTACGGAAAAGATAAGCTATGCCGGCATAGATATCGATCTCGAAAAGCCCTTTGCGAGAATGAAGATGGTTGATGCCGTGAAGCTTTATTCGGGCGTTGATTTTGATAAGATTACCACTCTCGAGGAGGCAAGAGCCGCCGCAAAGGAGCATCATATCGAATATGAGGAGCGCCACAAGATAGGCGATATAATAAACCTCTTCTTCGACGAATATGTTGAGGAAAAGCTTATTCAGCCTACATTTATCACACATTATCCTGTTGAAATTTCTCCTCTCGCAAAGAAGGACCCCGCGGATACGAGATATACACAGCGCTTTGAACTTTTCATAGTCGGCAGAGAGCACGGAAACGCTTTCTCCGAGCTTAATGACCCGATAGACCAGAGAGAGCGCTTTGAAGCGCAGGCGCTGCTCAAAGCGCAGGGCGACGAGGAGGCTTGCGATATAGACGACGACTATATCTGCGCACTCGAATACGGGCTTCCTCCCACGGGCGGTCTCGGCATAGGAATAGACAGACTCGTAATGCTTCTTACGGGAGAAGAAAATATTCGCGATGTTATCCTTTTCCCGACGATGAAGCCGCTTACGGACGGCAAAAAGAAGAACGACGAAACAAAGGATGATGAGCCGAAGGCGGAGGAAAAATCCGAGCCCGAGGTCATTGATTTCTCAAAGGTTGAGATAGAGCCGCTTTTCAGGGATTATGTCGATTTTGAAACATTTGCAAAGTCGGATTTCAGAGCGGTCAAGGTGCTTGCCTGTGAGGCTGTTCCGAAGTCGAAGAAGCTTCTGAAATTTACTCTCGATGACGGCACCGGCGAAAACAGAACGATACTCAGCGGTATTCATCCCTTCTATGAGCCGGAGGAGCTTATCGGCAAAACCTGCATCGCCATTACAAATCTTCCTCCCAGAGCGATGATGGGTATAGAATCCTGCGGAATGCTTATAAGTGCGGTTCATCACGAGGAGGGCGAAGAGAAGCTCCATCTCCTGATGGTTGACAATCATATTCCCGCAGGCGCAAAGCTTTATTGAAAGAAAAATACCGATTTATGAAAGGAGCAGGCTATGAAAAAATGGCTTGAGAATTACTGGTACCATTACAAATGGCACACGCTTATCGGCGGTGCTGCGATAATTCTTGCCGTCGTGCTCATAGTCCAGCTTGCCGCAAAGGTAAATTACGATGCGCTTTTCATGTATGTCGGCGATGATTATATTTCGGCGGTGCAACATTCCGAGATAGTGAAAGCTCTCGAAGATGTCTGCCCGGATACTACGGAAAATGGGAAAACGGAAATAAACTTTTCACGCACGGCATATGTCGGGAAGGCAACGAGTGCTTCGGATGCGCAGATAAATGCCGCAGGCGAGGACTTTCTTTCCACGATGCTCCATCAGCCGTATTATATCTATTTTATAAGAAAAGATGCCTACGAGCGCTGTAAGGACGCTTTCGTTCCGCTTTCCGATATTTTCGGCGAGAATATTCCCGAGAGTGCATACGACGACAAGGGAATAGCTTTCTCAAAAACCGCTTTTCATGATAGCAATCCGGCCTTTTCCTGCCTTTCCGATGATGTTGTGATAGCATTGAAGGAAAAGCCGTATATCTTTTCGATTTTCGGCAGGCAGAGGAGGGCGGAGGCGAAATCTTTTTCAGCACATCTCGAAATTTTCAAAAGCATCGTGCTTTATGAAAAATAAATCGTTTTTTGTGAATAAAAATAAAGATTTATATTGACAAATCTGCACTTTTATGATATTATGTATAGGCGTTCAAAAAAGAATGCCTACCGCGGGTGTAGTTCAATGGTAGAACTCCAGCCTTCCAAGCTGGTCGCGTGGGTTCGATTCCCATCATCCGCTCCAATGTGCCTTTAGCTCAGCTGGATAGAGCAACTGCCTTCTAAGCAGTAGGTCGGGGGTTCGAGTCCCTCAAGGCACGCCATATGGTGGATATAGCGCAGTTGGTTAGCGCGTCAGGTTGTGGCCCTGAAGGCCGTCGGTTCGAATCCGATTATCCACCCCATACAAAAAAAGTGCGGCATATTTTATAATATGTCGCTTTTTTATGAAAATTTTTAATGATTTTTTTGGAGATAGAGAGATGAAAAAGTATTTGATGTCAGATAAGCTGGTTCCTGTTCATTCCGATATACGAGGACCTATTTTTGTAGAAGCGCTTGAAATGCAGAAGAAGGGCATTTCCGTGCTCAAGCTCAATACCGGAAATCCTGCGGCTTTCGGCTTTAAAATGCCCGAGAGTGTGCGTCGCGCTCTCTCGGAAAATATGGACAAGGCAGTAGGATATTGCGATTTCCGCGGAATGACGGAGGCAAGAGAAGCCATCTGCACTTATGAGAGCGGAAAGGGAATAAAAGGCATCACGCCCGACGATGTTTTCATCGGAAACGGCGTAAGCGAGCTTGCCTCTATGCTGACGGCTGTAACGCTGAATTTCGGCGATGAATTTCTCATTCCTTCGCCGAGCTACTCTCTGTGGACAAATTCGGCTTATATCGCCGGAGCAAAGCCTGTTTTCTATACCTGTGACGAAAGCTCGGACTGGTATCCGGATATAAATGATATCAAATCAAAAATTACGGACAAAACACGGGCTATCCTCATAATAAACCCGAATAACCCGACAGGTGCGCTTTATCCGCCGGAAATTCTTCTTGAGATAGTGAAGATTGCGCGCGAACATAATCTTATTATTTTCTCGGACGAGATATACGACAGGCTCGTGATGGACGGAAAAGTGCATACATCGACTGCGGCGCTCGCGGGCGACGATGTCGTCTGCGTCACGCTGAACGGACTCTCGAAATCGCATTGCCTCTGCGGCTTCCGCTGCGGCTGGCTTGTGCTCTCGGGAAATAAGAGCACATATGCAGATATAATGCAGGGGCTGGTGAAATACGCCTCTATGCGTCTCTGCGGTAACGCGCTGACACAGCTTGTCATACCCGCCGCGCTTGCCGACGACGAATATACGAAATCCATGATAATTCCCGGAGGCAGGCTCTATGAACAGCGCGAGGCTACGGCACGCGGGCTTTCGGGGATAGACGGCATAACTTATGTGAAAAACAGCGCCGCCTTCTACATGTTTCCGAGGCTTGACAAGGCACGTTTCGGCATAAAGGACGACAAAAAATTTGCGATGGATCTGCTCCATGAGAAGCATATCCTCATCGTACCGGCAAGCGGCTTTGACTGGGACGGAAACGACCATTTCCGCATAGTAATGCTCCCCGAGGCGGAGATTCTCTCCCGCGCGATAGCCGATATAGGAGATTTTCTCTCGGAATATCATCAGAAATAAACCGTAACCAAGGATAAAATATACTGAAATGAAAAGAAAACTGCTCCCACAGGTGGATATGACCTCGGGTCGTATTCTGCCGAATGTCATCGCTTTTGCGATACCGCTGATAATAACCAGCTATCTCCAGCTCCTCTACAATGCCGCCGACCTTGTGGTCGTCGGAAAATGGGCGGGAGATGCATGTCTTGCCGCCGTCGGTGCGACAGGCTCTACGATAAATCTTCTGCTCAATGTATTTCTCGGGCTTTCAGTCGGAGCCGGTGTTGTTTTTGCCAATTATTACGGCGCGCAGGATAAGGATGGCTGCCACAGAACATTGCATACGGCTGTTCTTGTCGCTCTTATCAGCGGCATTTTCATCGGCGGCATTGCCATAATTCTCGCTCCGGAGATGCTTCGCGCACAGGATGTTCCGGAGGAGGTGCTTCCTCTCGCGGTAGTCTATATACGCATATATTTTGCCGGTGCACCGGTGAATATACTCTACAATTTCGGTGCGTCAATAATGCGTGCTTCGGGAGATACGAAGCGCCCGCTCTATTTTCTTACGCTCGCCGGAATGATAAATGTCATTTTCAATCTTATATTTGTCATATGCTTCAAGATGACTGTAGACGGTGTTGCGATAGCCACTATAATCTCGCAGGCTATATCCGCTGCGCTCGTCATTATTTCCCTGATGAAAAATGAGGGAATGTGCCGCCTCAGCATGAGGGAGCTGAAAATACATAAAGCGGAGCTTTCCAAAATAATAAAGATAGGCGTTCCCGCAGGGCTCAACGGCGTTATCTTCTCGATATCCAACCTCATAATACAGACTGCGGTGAACAGCTTCGGCAAGGTGGCTATGTCCGGCGTTACGGCGGCATCAAATATAGAGGGCTTCACCTATCAGACGATGAACGGATTTTCTCAGGCGGCGATTGCTTTCTCAGGTCAGAACTACGGCGCAAAGAAGCCCGAGCGAATGAAAAAGATACTCGTGCATTGTCTTGCACTTGCGGCGGTATCGGGACTTGCGCTCTCAATAGTATCGTATATTCTCGGCAGACCGCTGCTGAAGATTTATACGGATACGCCGGAGGCGATAGACTACGGCATGCTCAGACTGAAGCTTTTTGCCTTCACATATTTCATGCACGGCATGGCAGAGGTTCTGCTCGGCATGGTGAGAGGATGGGGCAGGTCGCTTACACCGACCATCGTTTCGCTTACCACAATATGCGTTTTCCGCATAGCATGGATTTATACCGTTTTTGCGCAGTTCCATGACGATATCATGTGGCTCTATCTCGCGTACCCGATTTCGTGGGCGCTGGAGCTTGCGGGCTTCTTCATTTATTATCTCATAGTGCAGAGAAAGATGAAGCGCGAACTTATGCCGAATATATAAAATAAAATACAAGGGAGAATGAAAAGATGACGCTCATAATAGCCGAAAAGCCCAGTCTGGCAAGAAATATTGTTGCCGGAATAGGCAAAATGACAAAGAAAAACGGCTACTACGAGGGATGCGGTTACATTGTAACTTGGGCATTCGGTCATCTTTTTTCTTTATGCGATATCGAGGATTATCAGGAGAAGCCGTCTGGCAAATGGACTATGGAGGGGCTTCCTTGTTTCCCCGAGAAATTCCGATTTGCGCTTCGCAAAAATGCGGAAAAGCAGATTGATGAAGGCGTAAAAAAGCAGTTTGAAACGATAAAGGCGCTCTGCCTGCGGCAGGATGTCGATATCATCGCAAACGCGGGAGACGCGGACAGAGAGGGAGAAATCATAGTCCGTCTCTGCATAGAAAATGCCGGTGCGGAGGGAAAAAGTCTTGTTCGTCTGTGGCTTCCGGATCAGACTCCGCAGACTGTCGCTTCGGCACTGCGCGATATGAAGAGCGAGCACGAATACGACAATCTTGCAAATGAGGGCTTTGCGCGAACATATATCGACTGGCTCTATGGCGTGAATCTGACGCGTTTTGCCACGCTGAAAACAGGCACACTGCTTCGCGTCGGCAGAGTAATAGTGCCGATAGTAAAAGCGATATACGACCGCGACAAGGCTATATCGGGATTCACACCGGATATCTACTATGCGATATCGAGCGCCGAGGAGACAAACGGCGAAAAGATAGAGCTGACGAGCAAAAACAAGTTTGAAAAGAAAGACAAGGCTAAGGCGGAGAAGCTCTGCGCCGAATACAACGCGGAAAAAGCCATCGTCACGGATAAGAAGAGCAAGAAAGATACGATAAGCCCCGGCAAGCTCTATTCGCTCTCAAAGCTTCAGAATGTGCTCGGCAAAAAGTACAAGATGCCCATGGAGGAGAGCCTTGCGATAGTTCAGCGACTCTATGAGCAGGGGTATCTCACCTATCCGAGAACAAACTCGGAATACCTCGCCACGGCTGAAAAGGATAAGATAAAGAAGATACTCGAAAACATATCAAAAATGGGCTATCCTGTGGCATTCAAGGATAAGAAAACCATCTTTGACGATTCCAAAATAGAATCACACTCGGCGCTGACGCCGACTTACAAGATACCCGATAAAAATGCGCTCTCGCAAAACGAAGCAAAGGTGTATTCCACGGTATTCCGTCGCTTTGTCGCGGTATTCTGCTCTGAGGAATGCCGATGCGAAAAGACCGAAATAAAGATAAAGGTGGGAGAGAGAGAAGAGTTTATCCTCAAAGGCACCGTGATAACTGAAAAGGGCTGGACAAAATACGACGATTTCTCGCAGAAGGACAAGATACTGCCGAAGCTCGAAAAGGGCGACGAGGTGAATACTCTTTTCCGTCCGATAGAAAAAGAGACAAACCCGCCGAAGCACTATACTATAGAGACGCTCAATAATTATCTGAAAAATCCCTTCAAGGAGGACAAAGCAGCAGCGGCAGAGGCGGCAAGCGAGGAGGCAGTTGCCGACTCCGCAGGTGCAGAGGAAGCCGACGGCGACGACACCGAGGACTATAAGGCGATATTCGAGGGACTGGAGCTCGGCACGGAGGCTACGCGCACCGGAATCATTGACAATGCGATAAAGAGCGGCTATATCGCGCTGAAAAAGGATGTATATACCATCCTGCCCGCGGGCGAATTTCTCATAGAATCGCTTGTCAATATGCAGATATCCATGGATAAATACAAGACAAGCGAGATGGGTCAGGCACTCAAAAAGGTTTTTCGCGGCAGTATCACAGTGGGCGACAGCATCGCTCTTGCCGAAAAGAATATAGCCGATGTTTTCACGCGGCGCGACGATGCGCCCGAGGTGGAAACCGATACGGGCTTCTACGGTGATGAAATCGGAAACTGTCCGCTCTGCGGCAAGCCTGTCATTCGCGGGCGCTACGGCTACGGCTGCACCGGCTATAAGGACGGCTGCAAATTCAAGATAAGCGGGTTTATCTGCAAGCGTACCATTTCAAAAACGAATGCAAAAATGCTGCTCGAAAGCGGAAAAAGCTCAAAAATCAAGGGCTTTATCTCCAAAGCGGGCAAGCCGTTTGAAGGATATCTCGTAATGGATGCCGAGGGAAATATAAAATTTGATTTTTCAAATTGAATATGCAAAAAGAAAATTAGTGCGAGACTATAGACTTTGGCGATAATTTATGGTATGATATAATTAACCTATGTACACAGAGGGAAAATATAAGATGATGAGACAGGAAAAAATACGCAATTTTTCTATAATAGCGCATATAGACCACGGCAAGAGCACGCTTGCGGACAGACTTCTGGAATCAACGCAGAGTGTTGCAAAGCGCGATATGGAGGATCAGCTCCTCGACAATATGGATATAGAGCGCGAACGCGGAATAACAATAAAAGCCCGCGCCGTCAAGGTAAATTACAAGGCGGCTGACGGCGAGACATATGAATTCAATCTCATCGATACTCCCGGACATGTCGACTTCAATTATGAGGTTTCACGTTCGCTGAAGGCTTGCGAGGGTGCGCTTCTCGTCGTCGACGCGACGCAGGGAATAGAAGCGCAGACTCTGGCAAATACTTATCTTGCGCTTGAAAACGATCTCGAGATAATTCCTGTCATAAACAAAATAGACCTGCCGAGCGCGGATATAGAGGGTGTGCGCGGCGAGATAGAGGATATCATCGGAATCCCCGCAGAGGATTGTCCCGCGGTTTCAGCAAAGACGGGACTAAATATCGGCGATGTGCTGGAGCATATCGTTTCCGACATTCCGGCACCCGAGGGCGATGAAAATGCGCCGCTCAAATGCCTGATATTCGATTCTTATTACGATTCATACCGCGGCGTCGTCGTTTATGTGCGTGTCAAGGACGGTGCCGTGCGCGCGGGAATGAAGATACGCATGATGAATACCGGTGCGGAATTTGAGGTGGTAGATGTCGGCTATATGTCAGCCTTCGGTCTTGTTCCGGCGGAAAGCATTCGCGCGGGAGAGGTCGGATATATCACTGCGAGCATAAAGAATGTAGCCGATACGCGCGTGGGCGATACCGTCACCGATGCGGAAAATCCCACGGCAGAGCCTTTTGAGGGCTTCAAGCAGGCGCTCCCGATGGTTTTCGCGGGAATATATCCCGCCGACGGTGCAAAATATCCCGATCTTCGCGATGCGCTCGAAAAGCTCCGCCTCAACGATGCGGCGCTTACCTTTGAACCCGAAACGAGTATCGCGCTCGGCTTCGGCTTCCGTTGCGGCTTCCTCGGTCTGCTCCATATGGAGATTATCGCCGAGCGACTGGAGAGGGAATTTAATCTTGACCTCGTCACGACTGCGCCGAGCGTTATTTACAAAGTGCAATACAAGAACGGGGAAGAAAAATATATCGATAACCCTGCTGTCTACCCCTCTCCCGATGAGATAGCGGCGGCATACGAGCCTGTGGTGAAGGCAAGCATTATCACGCCGACTGACTATGTAGGCGGCATAATGGACCTCTGCAAGGACAGGCGCGGCATTTTCGCCGATATGAAGTATATAGATAAAAACCGCGTGGAGCTTCATTATACGCTGCCGCTCAATGAGATAATATACGATTTCTTTGATGCGCTCAAGAGCCGGAGCAAGGGTTATGCTTCGCTTGACTATGAGCTCGCGGGATATGAAGAAAGCAGACTTGTAAAGCTTGATATTCTGCTCAATCTCGAGGTAGTGGATGCACTTTCGTTTATAGTTCATGCAGATAAGGCATATTCGCGCGGCAGAAAGATAGTCGAAGCGCTGAAGGAAAATATACCGCGTCAGCTCTTTGAGGTGCCCGTGCAGGCGGCGATAGGCGGCAGAGTCATCGCCCGCGAAACAGTCAAGGCTATGCGCAAGGATGTGCTGGCAAAATGCTACGGCGGCGATATCACACGAAAGAAGAAGCTGCTCGAAAAACAGAAGGAAGGAAAAAAGCGCATGAGAAAGCTCGGCTCTGTGGAGGTTCCGCCGGAGACATTCATGGCGGTGCTGAAGCTGGACGAGGAATGAGCGCGGTCTCTCGAAATGGCTGATAAACTTTTGGGCTTATATATCCATGTTCCTTTTTGCATAAGAAAATGTGCATACTGCGACTTTTATTCCGTACCGTATAATCCTGATGCTATGACGGCATATGCGCGCGCGCTGGCGGCGCAGATAAGGCGGGCAAAGCCCTATGCGCACGGGAGAAAGGCAGATACGGTATATTTCGGCGGGGGAACGCCTTCGCTCCTATCCGAGAGCGATGCGGCACTCATAATCTCGGCACTGCGCGAGACCTTCGATATAACCCGCGATGCGGAGATAACGCTTGAGACCAATCCGGGAACGGTGAACAGTGCCTCGCTTTCCGCTTTTCACTCGGCGGGCGTAAACAGGCTCAGTATCGGCATGCAGAGCGCATCGGATGCGGAGCTGAAGCTGCTTTCGCGCATACATACGCGTGAGGATTTTGAAAACACATATCTGCTTGCCCGCATGGAGGGCTTTGACAATATCAGCTTTGATATAATGTACGCGCTCCCATGGCAGAGCGAGGAGCGGCTTGCCTATACAGTGAGCTATGCGCTGGAGCTTTCGCCTGAGCATATATCGTTTTACGGGCTGAAGCTTGAGATTGGAACGCCTTTCGGCATTAATCCCGAGATAGCGGCACATATTCCGGATGAAGATACGCAGGTGGCGATGTATACGAAATCCGCGGAAAGCTTTGAGAGGCGCGGTTATAAGCAATATGAGATAAGCAATTTTGCAAAGGCGGGGCGCGAGAGCAGGCATAATCTCAAATACTGGAGGAGTATGGATTTTCTCGGCTTTGGTCCCGGCGCACATTCGTTTATAGACGGCAGACTCTTTTCGTATAAGAAGGACATAAAGCTTTTTCTCGGCACTGAAAACGACACGATACTGACGGAGCAGTCAAATACCCCGACAAAAAGCGAGCTCGAGACGCAATATGTGATGATGGCTTTCCGCACGTCTTACGGTGTTGATACAGACGATTGGGGCAAGCGGTTCGGCGGAAACTTTGCTCTGAAATATTATAAAAAAATGAAGCCGTTTATAGATAAGGGCTTCATTATACAGGGCGACGGGAGCTTTCGTCTCTCACGCGAAGGGATGCTTGTTTCAAATTATATTCTCAGCGAAATTTTGGATTTTAATTAAGAAAAGGAGCTATAAAAATGAAAAAGGTTATTTCTCTTGCACTGGCACTCATGATGCTTTTTCTCTTTGTTTCATGCGGAAAAGGAGGGGAGCAGAGCATACCGAGTATGATTAAAGCCGCATACAAAGGGCTTGAAAGCGAAACATGGATAAGGAGCATACCGAGGGCAAAAAAGTTTACCGCCTCCGGCGAGCACGCGGATTACGATACAAAATATCGTATAGGAATTTCGGCAGAATCCATGGATAAGTATATCGAGGAGGCGTATTATTCCTGTCCCGATATTCAGCCGAACACTTATGAGCTTACCATGGTGAAGATAAAGGAAGGCGTTTCCGCGGAGCCGCTCATGCATGAGATGGTAAAGGGAGCTGACTTGTATAAGTGGATATGCATGGGTGCCGATCAGGCGGCAGGCGCATATTTCGGCGACTATATCGTAATGGTGCTCGGAAGCACTGAACAGATAGATGCGGTTTTTGCTTCGTTTAAGAAGCTGCATCCGGATATGAGCGAGGTATTTTACAGAATCGAAAGAGAAAAATGAAAACAGCCGAATAAAACGAAAAATCTCCTGCGGATATCCGCGGGAGATTTTCGGTTTATAATTGAAATGCGCTTTTGCTTTGCTTACCTGCCGGAAAATACTTTTTCCGGCAAAAATAAAAAATGCATCAGGTGAGAATGATGCATTTTCATATATGCGGAATGACTTACGCTTTGTTGAGCATCTTTGTGAATCTGCTCTTTTTTCTTGCGGCGTTGTTCTTGTGAAGAATACCGCGTGCTACCGCCTTGTCTATCTTGCGAACTGCTTCCTTGTAGGTAGCCTTTGCAAGCTCCATATCGCCTGCTGCAATAGCAGCCTCATACTTCTTCATAGCCGACTTGAGCGAAGTCTTGAACATCTGGTTCTGAAGAGTTTTGGTCTTGATAACGAGCACGCGCTTTTTAGCTGACTTAATGTTCGGCACTGTGATTCACCTCCTTGATTTCGGCATTGCGGCTGTTTTTCATGAGAGGGTGAAAAATTAGCCGTTTTTCCGCGTTTACCTGAATATAATACCATCTTTGAACGCAAATATCAATAGGTTTTCGAAAAAAATATTTATTTTTTTATATTTTTTTGAAATTTTTTCCGAGAATGGCTTTTGACGCTATTTTAATGTTGCATTTTTTTGCAGAATGTGATAATATATTACAGTATGGCAATAATCTGTCTGTCATAAATTTATTTTTCGGGTAGTGTCTCATGAATAAATTCTTAAAAAGTGCATATTTCAAGGCATTGCTTGTCGTTTCGGCGATTGCCGTTGTGATGCTCGGAAAAGAAGTGGCGGGCTTCGTCCTTTTCCTGAATATTATCGGCTTCGTGCTCATTGCATGTAAGGAAACGGCGGTGTCATTTCTGCCTTTCATGCTCGCCTGTACCTTTGTCGTGAAATGCTATGATTCCTTCTCGCTTTTCGCGCCGCTCTGGTGGGCATATATTTTCCCGCTCTGCGCCGTCGCTTTTCACTTTATCTATTACAGAAAAGAGCATCGCTTCGCCATAGGGCAGAGCTTTTACGGCATCATTGCCGTTGCCGCGGCGGTTACGCTCGGCGGCATCGGAAAAATCTCGGCGGCGGAATATTTCTCTCCCATGGCGCTTTACTATGTATTTGGGCTGGGCATCGGCATGGCAGGTATATATCTGCTCCTGAAATCATCTTTTATTGAATATAACGGATATAGCTCACGGAAAAATTTCATATATGATATGTATATAATAGGGCTTTTTGCCTGTTTTATGATACTGCATCACTATGCGATAAATCTCCGGACGACACTGCTTGAGCATAAGCCGGCAAATATTCAGTGGAGCAACAATATCTCGACTATACTCATGCTTGCAATGCCGGTGCCGCTTTTCTTTACGAAAAAGCACTTTGCTCATATTTTTTCTTCACTGTTCATATATGCCTGCGCGGTGCTCAGCGACAGCAGGGCGGGACTTATCCTCGGCACGGTCGAGATGATTATCTGCCTTATTCCGTTCATCGGCTTTGGCAGGAGCCGCGCACGCATGATGATACGCTTTGCTTTTGTAATGTGCTCGGCTGTGGCGGGATATTTTATATTGTCAAAAATCTGGTCGCTTCTGTACAGTGAGAATTTCATCAGAGACAACGAGGCGAGAGTGAAGCTCATTTACCGCGCCATAGACGATTTCCGCGGCAGTCCGATATTCGGCATAGGTCTCGGAAACAGAGCAAATACGGATATCTATCCATCATCCGTGATGGGAACAATATGCTGGTATCACATGATGATCCCGCAGATATTCGGCAGTATGGGTGCTGTCGGCGTGCTTGGCTACGGATATCAGCTCGTGGCAAGGTTTATCCTCGTGCTCAGAAAGAGGAGCGCCGAGGCGATAACACTCGGACTTTCATATTTCGGGCTTTTTCTCATGTCGCAGGTAAATCCCGGGGAGTTCTGCCCGCTGCCGTATGCGCTTGTCGCCACGCTGATATTTGTGCTTGTCGAATCGTGCGAAAACGCTCGCAAAAAGCCGACCGAAGAGGAAAGTTGACACTTTTACATATATTTTCGGCTTTTTGGTTGACATGACATATTATTTGTGATATAATTTATATGTTTAATAATCCTTACTTATTTTTGAACGGAGTGTAGAAATGGAACTTAATTTAAAGGATATCGTATCTCTTTTGCTTTCCAAACTGTTTGTCATCATACTCGTGGTATTATTAAGCGCCGGCGTCGGCTGTGCATATACTTATTTTGCCGTCGACCCGACATATGCTGCATATACAAAGCTTGTCGTCAGAAATAAAGATGGTGTTGCAACAGGCGTTACATCGAGCGACCTTGCGGCTTCGCAGAGCCTTGTAAATACCTGCATGGACATATTGACAACAGAAGATTTCCTTGATCATGTTTCCGCAAAGCTCGAATCTAAATACACCGGCGTCACAAATGCCTATATCAAAAAGCACATGACGCGCAAGCATGTCACCGATACGGAAATATTCGTTGTCCAGATTACCACGACCGACAAGTATCTCTCCTACGATATAGCAAATGCCATTTCCGACCTCGCGCCGGATCTCATTCCGAAAACAATAACAGTAGGTGAGCTTCGCCTGATAGACAGGGCGCGTGTACCGGAAACATCGTCTTGGCCCATAGCGAGAAACACTGTGCTCGGTGGTCTTGCGGGTGCTGTTATCGCGATAGCAATAATCATAATAAAAGATATGCTCGATACGACGATAAGAACCAAGAAGGATCTCGAGGATAAATTTGAAGATATCCCTGTAATAGGCACGATACCCGGAATCAAACAGCGCTGACGGAGGATAAAATGAGAAAATCATCATTTCTTAAGAAAAGCAATAATAAAGTAAACAACGGTACGAGCGCAAAGTTTTACCGCACGCTCATAATAAACGACAATATGCCCTTTGCCGTTGTCGAATCGTACCGCTCGCTCAAGACAAATCTGCTCTATATCCCGATAGACGCGAAATGCAAGAAATTTGTATTTACAAGCGCTGTCCCGGGCGAGGGCAAAACGCTTGTTTCCATCAATACGGCGATCAGCCTTTCGCAGAGCGACCTCAAGGTGCTTCTCATAGACGGCGATATCAGAAAGCCGAGAGTGAGAACGACGCTTGACCTCAGCGAGGGTCACGGACTCTCCGAGTATCTCTCGGGGCAGGATGCCGAGCCGAATATAAGAAAGACTTCGTTCCCGAACCTCTATGTGCTCACATCGGGCAAGAGCGTTCCTTTCACGGCGGAGCTTCTTTCCTCCGAGGCGATGAATACCTTCCTCAAAAAGGTAGAGACAATGTTTGACTATGTCATAATAGATACCCCTCCGCTCACGGTTGTGCCGGACGCTCTCTCGCTTGCCGACAGGACAGACGGCTATCTCATAGTGGCAAGAGCGGATTACAGCGATACCGAAAACACGGCTGCCGCAGTTGAAAATATCAAAGCGGTAGGCGGAAGGGTTCGCGGATTTGTGATAGATAATCTCAATTACAAGAAGAGTGGCAGATACGGCTACGGACGCTATGGCCGCTACGGCAAATACGGATACTCGAAATACGGTTATTCCAAGTACGGATATTCAAACGGATACGGAAGCGACGGCAGTGATTCCGGAGAGACAAAATGATTACTCTCGGCGAAAAAGGAGCAATGACCGATTTTCACAGCCATATAATTCCGCGGCTTGACCACGGCAGCGGCAGTGTGGAAACGAGCCTATGGCAGATAAATGCGGCAAAAAAGGCAGGTATATCACGCATCGTGGCGACATCGCATTTCTATGCAAACGCCATAGATGTACCGGGATTCTATGCGTTGAGAGAAAGGTGCTTCGGCGAGCTCCGGCGCGCGCTTCCTCCTGATGCTCCCGAGATAATACTCGGGGCAGAGGTGCTTGTTTTTGAAAATCTTGACCGTATGCCTTATGTGGAAAAGCTCTGTATCGCGGGTACAAATGTTTTCCTTGCAGAGCTTCCCATGAATTCCGTGGACGATTCCATAGCGGATACCATTCACCATCTCATCCGCCGCGGTCTTGATGTTGTGCTTGCCCATGCCGACAGGTATGATACGGATATAATAGATGCCTGTGTCGATGTCGGGGCGAAGATTCAGCTCAATGCCGACGGGCTTCTCGAACATCGGAACAGAAAAAGATGTCTGCGCTGGATAGAAGAGGGCAGTGTATACGCGCTCGGAAGCGACATACACGGAAAAGGGAAAAACTATGAATATTTCAGGAAAGCAATCAGGATACTCGGCGGTCGCAGTGCCGAAATTTTCGCAAAGACAAATGCTTTACTGAAAAAATAAAAATAATGCTGTCTCCATATCAATGGGGACGGCGTTGCTTTGTTTATAAGGGTATTTTGATATGAAAAAAATAAACTTTATGGTTTCATCATCGGCAAAAAGCGAGCATTTTGCGCTTTGGCAGGCTTGCTTTGGTGACACGCACGAGGAAATAAAGCTTTTTCTCCGAGCCGCTGATAGTTCCTTGCTTGCCGAATGCAGAGATGGCGATGAGCTTGCGGGAATGGCACTGCTTGTGCCCGCAACCGTGCGCGGCAAGCCCGCGTACTACGGCTATGCCGTATGCACGGCGGAGAAGCACCGCAAAAAGGGCGTCTGCCGCGCACTGCACGAGGAGATTTTCCGTCTTTGCGATGCGGAGAAAAAGGGATATTTTCTGCATCCCGCAGATACGGGGCTTTTTGCGATGTACGGTAGCTTCGGCATGAGACTGTGCGGCGGTTGCCGCTATGCCGAATATGCTTACAGCGGCGTCGGTTTGCAAACAGATGCGCCGAAGCCGCGCCACGCGACGGCGGACGACTTCGCTCGGGACGAGAGCGACGTCAGATGGGGCAGGGGACTGCTCGAATACGCCGCCGAACCCGATGAAAACGGAATTTGCCTTTGCTTTCCCGATGGGGCGCTTGCCTATGGAGAGAAGCGGGGCGACGCGCTGATGCTTTCTTTTTCGCAGGGGCTTTGCAGGGAGCATCTCTCGGCGCTTTGCCGCGATACAGCCTGCGGCACGGTAAAAATGAGACTTAACGGCGATGATACGCCGTATCTCATGGGCTACAATCTGCCTTTTGAAAATCTGCATATAGATTTTACTTTTGAATAAGGAGAAAAATTATGGTTTTCACAAGAGAAAATGCAAGAGAATTTAAAAATGCGCCCATGGCGAAATTGCAGGCGGTTTTCGGCGACAGACTTTTCGGCGATGCCTGCGCGACGCCGACGGATACAGAAGCGCTTCATGTGGTCGGCGCCTGCGGAATGGAGTTTTATGCGCCCGTTTCGGACTATATACTCAATACGCCCGGGCTTTTCTGCTATATTGCGTCTTTCGGCGCGGCAAATCATCTTTTTGCCTTTGACGGCGGCAACGTGCGCCATTACACCGACGATGGGGAAAAGCTTCTGCCCGAAGATACGGCTCAAGCCCTGATTTCAGTTTGCGAAACGGTGATGAAAAGCGGCGGTACAATCGGCAGTGAGGGCGAGCACATAATCGACCTCAAGGGCAACAAGATAGGCACGCATTATGATGTAAACCTGCTTATCGGCAACAGAATAGGCTTTGAATATCCGATGCTGACCACGCCGAAAGGCGCGCTTGATTCGCTCGGCAGAGGCTCATTTCGCGCGGGCGCGGCAAGGCAGGTCACGGCGACGAGATATTCGCTCACGCCAGAGTATAACGGCGAGCCTGTAAACCGCCAGTTTTATATAGTGGAAAACGGCGCGCAGATTTTCTATTCGGCTGATGTCAAGGCAAATATAAAAAGTGCTGTTTGCCGACATTTTCGCAACTATACGGAAATAACATACGAGACGGAATGCGGGCTGAAAATAAAGCGCACACTTTTCATTCTCCCGCATGCGGACGGTATGCCCGACGCTACCGAGGCACAGAGAGTAGAGATAGAGAACACGACGGGAAAGAAGCGCAGTCTGCGCATTGTTTTCACGGGAATGTTCGGTCTCACTGCGCCCGAGTCGGCGATGAATGATATAATCTATGCGAGTGTAATATGGGAAAGCGGCGTAATAAAGGCAGACGGAAAGACAATTGCCGTTTCTCCGAGTTCTCATCAGAAGCGTCTGCGTGCCAACAAGCGATTTGCACTCCTGCTGACCGATGAGGGCGAAACGCTCGATGGCTACACGGCTAACTACATCGATTTCATCGGCAACGGCTCTATAGAAAAGCCACAGCGGGTTGCGTGCCTGCCGACTGTCCCCGTGACGAAGATGGTCTCCTTCTATGCTATGGAAAAGGCTTTTTCCGTAGATGCGGGTGCTTCAAGAATGGTTGATTCATATACAGGCTATGTATTTTCACCCGATGCGACAGACGGAGTGCTTTTTGACGCGGTAGGCACACTCGTGAAAAAGTACAAAACCCCCGCGGCACTTGGCAAAACTCTCGAATCGGTAAAGGATTTCGGCAGAAAATATGCGGGCTTTCTGAAGCTGGAAACAGGCGACAGAGACCTTGACACATATGTAAACAACAATCTGCCTTTTCAGGTTTATTATCAGTCATATGTTTCGCGCTCGTTTGCATGGACGCAGAAGGCTTATCGCGAGATAGGCTTCCGCGAAATACAGGATATGTATGCTTCGCTTTACTATATCATAGGCATGGGCGAAAAAAGACTTGCCCGCGAAATGCTCGGCGAATGGATAAAGAACGTCTATGAAATGGGCTATGCAAACCATAATTTCTATGAGACGGGCAAGGAGCCCGGCATGTGCTCCGATGACGGACTGTGGCTCGCGCAGGCGGTTTACCGCTATGTTTCGCTCACGGGCGATAAGGATTTCCTTTTCTGCGAATTTCCAATTGCCGGCAGTGACAAGAAGCGCACTTTACTTGATACGCTCCTTGCCACGGTCAGATACAGCGGAAAGATTTCCGTCGGCGCGCATGGCATTCCGCTCCTCGACAAATCAGACTGGAACGACTGCCTGAAGCTCGATAACGACTGGATAGACGGCATCGAAAAAGAGAAGAGATATGCGGCGCAGCTCGCGCAGGGCGGCAAATACGGCGACAGATTCATAAGTGAGCATTCCGAGAGCGTAATGAACGCATTCCTTCTGAAAATTGCCTATGACGAGATAGCAGAAATGGCACGCGATGCGGGCATGGAAGAGACGGCGGCAGCGCTTGAAAATGACTGCGCCGCGCTCTGCGAAAATATAAGAAAGCATTGCTGGAAGGGCGATTTCTATGCGCGCGCACTCCTCGGCGGCAAGCGTGACGGCGGCTATACTTACCTCGGCGCAGGCGGCGACGGACTTTCTGCAGATCCCGCGATAAACGGTTCTTATTTCCTCAATTCGTTCAGCTGGTCGATACTTGCGGGTGTGGCAAGCGAGGATGAGATATCGGTGATGCTTGAGAGGGTAAATAAGCATCTCGTCTGTCCGGCAGGCGTGAAGCTTTGCTCTCCCTGCGACCTCGGCAAGCTCGCAACGGGCAATGCCTCAGAGGCATATTTCCCGGGCGACAGAGAAAACGGCGGCACCTTCAAGCATGCGGCTATGATGGCGGCTTCCGCGGCGCTCAAAGCTTCAAAAACGGTGAAAAGCACAGAGCTGGCAAAAGCTCTCGCGGAATTTGCATATTTCGCGCTCGACAGCGTTTTCCCCTACAAAACTCTGCTTCATCCCTATAAAACGAAAGGAAATCCGCGCTTCTGCACGCAGTATAACAACAGCATAACAGGCGAAAACATCGGTCCCATGCTCTCGGGAACAGCAAGCTGGCTGAATCTTTCCATGATGGAACTGCTCGGCTTCGGACTCAGCGGAGAATATCTCTTATTCTCGCCCGTGCTTCCTTTTGAAAGCGAAAAGTCGGACTATACCGTAAATAACGGAGAAACATCATTCCATGTTCATATAGAGAAGCCGCGCGGCTTTGCAAGAACCGCCGACGGTGCAAAAATGACATTTGACGGCGTGCCTTTCGATGGAAAAATCAAACGCCCCGACGACGGCAAGACGCATGAAGTTAATATTATACTGAAATAAAACAAACCCCCGATGCGCCGCATCGGGGGTTTGTGTATAATAAATCTGCATAGGCGTAGTTATTTCTTTTTCTTTGGCTTCGGTTCGGGGAGCTCGTCGTATATCGCGCGGAAAAGTGCGGTCATGAAATCTCTGTCGTCGATATTTTCCGCGAGAAGCATCTCTTTTGCGCCCTCGTATGGCGCTTCGAGCGGTGCGCCATGCATCATGGCAAAGGCGCTTTTCACGGGTTTTATCAGCATTCGGTTGTCACAGAGATAAGCCGCGATTTTGCCGCCGTAATATATGATATATTCGCCCATCATTTGCCTGTATGTTATCCCGCCAAGGCCCGAGAGCTGATCGAGAACAAAATTCAGAAATTCCTTGCTTGTAGCCATTTTTATTCCTTATCCTGCGATGTAATCAACTATTTTTGTCGCGCCGTCCTTGGGCAGACAGCGATTTTGCGCTTCGAGCATCTTTTCGGCAAGGGTGCTGTCATAGATGAGCCTGTCGGCAAAGCGTGCGGCTTCGTCTTCGTTTTCGGCAAAGAGCGACATCCCGTGATTTTCGAAAAATTCCGCATTTTTTGTTTCCACGCCCGGGATAATCATGGTATGTACGAAAGGCACACCGAGCACGCCGGCCTCGGAGCTGGAAATACCGCCCGCTTTTGAAAGCAGAACATCGGCGGCGCTCATATAAAGTGCAACCTTATCCGTAAAAGGAACGGCAATAACGCTGTCGCCGTGAAATTCGTCATCGAGCGCCGCGCGGAGCTCTTCATTTCGCCCGGGCAGAACACAGAGCAGAGAATTTCCGTCGGGAATGCGCCGAAGCTTTTTACAGAGAGAAATCGCATCGCCGCAGCCTATTCCGCCCGTCATGATGAGATATATTTTTTTCTCTGCCGGAAGCCCGAGCATTTCACGCGCGGCGGATTTTTCGGTTTTTACGGTGAATTTAGCGGAAACAGGCATACCTGTGGCGATAAGCTTTTCTTCGGGAATGCCCGCGGCAATGCACTCCGTGCGCACATCCTCATGAGGGACAAAATAAGCATCCAGCTCTGTTTCCGCAAGAAAAGGAATGCAGGTATAATCAGAGAGAACGCCATATATTTTCGTTTTGCATTTTCCATGACGGCGCAGATAAGTGAGCGTTTCCATGGGAAAGAGATGCGAGCAGACAACGGCATCATAAGCTTTTTCCGTGATAAAATCATCAAGCTCTGCGGCGTGGCGTATATTTGCAAGATAGACGGGAGATGTAACGCCCGAGGAGCTGAACATGGCTCCCGCATGATACATCATACCGAAAAGCTCGGGGGTTTTTGACGAGATTTTATTTAATATTTTATCGAAGCTGAGCGGATTGTTGCTTCCGAACATCTGAAGCATATCGAGAAATTCCGCACGGATATTTCTGCGCTCAAGCTCTTCTTTTACGGCGCGAGCGCAATTATTGTGACCCTCACCCGTACTGCAACTGAGAAGCAAAACTTTCATGAAAAAATCTCCTTTTTGTCTTTTGTTTTAATTATAAATGAAAATGGGCGGAAAGTCAAGTGCTTTGCGCGGGTGTTGCATCATGATGATGCGAACAGGTTTACCTATGTCCTGCGCTTTTTTTATTGTGTATGCCGTTCCGCGCGATTTCCCGTCCCAAAAGGCAAAAACCGCATCGGCATAGCCGATTATTTCGAGATTTCGGCGTAGCGGCGCGCCATTGCCGTATCGCTCATAATCGGGGAGAAATTCCGTCAGCTTCAGACCGTGAGCCTTGGCGTATTCTCTCGCGCAGGTGTCTATTCCGCGCGCGCCTCCCGAAACAATCTCGGTTGTTCCTGCCGGCAGATAATCGCCGAGATTCTCTATTTTCAGATTTCGTGAACCTACTACCGCTATTTTCATGTTTTTCTCCTTTGTGTGAATGTATTTTATGATTTTTTCGGGTAATGGTCTCCCATATGATATGCCAAAGCTTTTTTGCTTTGTTCCGTCAGCGCACAAACTTCCCAGTAACAGCACCCAAATTTAAACCGCGAGGTTCGCCGTAGCCTGACATGGCACAGCAGTGAATCCGAGTCGGCGCTTAAGCGTTTCGAACTTGTAACCGTGACTATGCTGTTGTGGGACGGTCGGGGCACTTTGTTCGCACTGGTCGCCGCGAGGCGACAGGGGGGTATTTTTTAAGAGGGAGGAAAGCCCTCTTAAATGACTTTTGGTACTTTTCGTCATTGAAAAGTACGATAAAACAAAAAGTTTCTTTAAGTATCTAACGGGCGAACAATGTTCGCCCCTACCATAATTGAAGTCCCCACTTATGTTTTTTATGCGTCACTTTTTCACTATTATATCACCATTTTCAATATGACGCAATAATGATTGTAAAATTGAGTCATAATAATATCATTATGACTGGAGAAAATTTTATGGAAGATAATATGATACGGTATACACTTCGTACAGATAAAGTCCTTTTCAGAAAATTCAGATATGTAGCTGAATACGAGGGACGCTCGGCAAATAAAGAGATTGAGCAGTTTATCAAGAGGCGCGTAGCCGAATTTGAAAAAGAACACGGCAAGATAAGCATCACCGACATGATGACAAGGGATTGACAGAAAAAGCTCCCGCGTGGAGCCTTTTCTTTTGGCGGAAAATCTCCTTTATAATATTGACATATCTTTTTTTCTCATGTATAATTATAAAAAAATGACGGAGGACGATTTATGAATATATGGCATGATATAAGCCCCGAACGCATAAAGGCAGAGGATTTTATCGCGGTTATCGAGATAAGTAAGGGAAGCAAGAAAAAATACGAGCTGGATAAAGAAACGGGACTGATAATACTGGACAGGATTCTTTATACCTCAACTCACTATCCCACAAATTACGGCTTCATTCCGCGCACATATGCCGATGACGGCGACCCGCTTGATGTTCTCGTGTTGACGAGCGAACCGCTTGACCCGCTTGTGCTTATCCGTTGCTATCCAATAGGCGTTATCAACATGATAGACAACGGCAATGACGATGAAAAGATAATCGCCATACCGTACAGTGATCCGATGTATAATTCATACAATGATATAAGCGAACTGCCGAGCCATATTTTCGATGAGATGCGTCATTTCTTCTCGGTTTACAAACAGCTTGAGGGAAAACAGACGGCTGTTGAAGAAGTGAAGGGCGCTTCGGCGGCGCTCGCTGTTATAAGCAAGTGCATCGGTTATTATAATGAGAAATTCGGAGGACACAGAATTGAAAAACTTTGATCGCTTCGGCGTGATGATAGACTGCTCGAGAAATGCCGTTATGAGCGTTCCCGCGCTCAAGCGCTTTTTCGGGATTCTCGCGAAAATGGGCTATGACTGCGCCATGCTCTATACCGAGGATACATATGAGATAGACGGCGAGCCGCTTTTCGGCTACAAGCGCGGCAGATATACGCAGGCTGAGCTTCGCGAGATAGACGAATATGCCGCAGGGCTCGGCATAGAGCTTATCCCCTGTATCCAGACTCTCGGGCATATGAATGCCGCTTTCCGCTGGAACAGATACAAGGGTCTGCGCGACTGCTGCAATATACTGCTGGCGGGCGATGAGCGCGTTTATGAGCTTATAGACAAGATGTTTTCCTCTCTCTCAAAATGCGTGAAATCGAGAAAGATTCACATAGGCATGGATGAGGCTTACCTCGCCGGACTGGGCAAATATCTCGAAATCCATGGCTATCGCAACCGTTTTGAGGTGCTTTGCGAGCATTTGCAGAGAGTCTGTGACATAGCGAAGAAATACGGCTACGAAACACTGATGTGGGAAGATATGTTCTTCCGCTGTCTGCCGAGCGGCTACAATGCGGGAACAAAAGCTTCTCCTGTTGTCGAATTTCCCGCATGGGTGAGGGAAGCTATTCCCGAAAACGCCACGATGGTTTACTGGGATTACTACGGCGACTGTGCCGAAAAATATGCCAATATGATAGAGTCCTCGAAAAATCTCTCCGATAAGGTATGGTTTGCGGGCGGCGTATGGATATGGCACGGGCTTACCTCGCACAATCGACTGAGCATACGCAGAAATGCGCTCGCTCTGCCCGAATGCAAAAAGGGCGGCGTGAAGAATGTTCTGATGACGCTCTGGGGCGATAACGGCGGAGAATGCTCGATGTTTTATGCGCTCCCGGGACTTATGCATGCGGCGGCTGTAGCCGAGGGCATGGATGAAGCCGGGATGAAAGCAAAATTCCGCGAGATAACGGGAGAGGACTATGACGATATGCTCGCGCTCGATCTTCCTAATTATATATACGGCGAGGATATCGATATCGGTTGCGCGAATTACTCGAAAAACAGGCTTTACAACGACCCGCTGATAGGACTTCTCGACGCGAACAACGAAAATCCGGTGGATTCGGAGATATTTGCAAAGTACGCCGCAAGGCTTGATGCCATCGCAGACAAAGAAACGGAATTTTCGTATCTCTACCGCACGCAAGCGGCACTCTGCCGTGCACTTGAGGTTAAGTTTGACCTCGGCAACGTGACGCGCGAAAGATATCTCGCTCTCGACAGGGAAGGTGTGCGCAGGATAGCGGAGGAGAGCTACCCGCTGTTTCTCACAAGACTTGATACCTTCTACCGCATCTTCCGCGACAAGTGGAACAGGGACAACAAGCCGTACGGCTTTGAAATTCAGGATATACGCATAGGAGGGCTTGTCCGCCGCTTTGAAAACTGCCGTGAGCGGTTGCTTGAATGGTGCGACGGCAAGGCGGAGAGTATACCCGAGCTTGACGAGCCGGTGATAAATGCCGACCGCGGCGATGTCGCATACTGGAACGACATGGCAAGCCCCGCAGTGATGGCGGAATATATAGTTTAAGGACAGTTGTAAATAAGCTAAGGCACAATATATTGTGGTGTTTCTCCACAATATATTGTGCCTGAAATTTTGCTTTCGGTCGATAGATTAGTTTTCGCATTGTGCTTTTTGCACTATAAATCGGAAAAAGTTTGTATGAAATTTTTGCCGAAAAAAGCCGATTTTTGAAAAAATGATATTTTTTTCTGAAAGCGGTGAAAAAAACCATAAAAATTACGAACTTACAATATTTTGTGTTTTCGTATTGACAAAACCACAAAATGTAGTGTATAATGATTACACAACGAAAAACACCGCGACGCGGAATACGGAGGAGAAAAGGAAAATGAAAGTTATCAAGAGAAATGGCGCCGAGATGCAGTTTGACATAGAAAAGATAGTCGCCGCCATCACAAAAGCAAACGAAGCCTCGGAACAGGATGTCCGACTGACACCGATGCAGATACACAGAATAGCCGAAGCTGTGGAGCTGAACTGCATACGCATGAACAGAGCGCCCGGCGTAGAGGAGATTCAGGATCTCGTCGAGAAGCAGATAATGGCGCACGGTGCATACGAGGTTGCAAAGAAGTATATCACATACAGATATACAAGAAACCTCATCCGCCGCTCAAATACGACGGATGACAGAATTCTCAGCCTTATCGAATGCCATAACGAAGAGGCAAAGCAGGAGAATGCAAACAAGAACCCGACTGTTAACAGCGTTCAGCGCGACTATATGGCGGGCGAGGTCAGCCGCGATATCACAAACCGCATACTTCTCCCCGAGGATATAGTGAAGGCGCACGAAGAGGGTATAATCCACTTTCATGATACGGATTACTATGCTCAGCATATGCACAACTGCGATCTCGTAAATCTCGAGGATATGCTCCAGAACGGTACCGTTATTTCCGGCACGATGATAGAGCGTCCGCACAGCTTTTCAACTGCCTGCAATATCGCTACACAGATAATCGCGCAGGTTGCGAGCAACCAGTACGGCGGGCAGAGCATTTCGCTCACGCATCTCGCGCCGTTTGTTCAGGTCAGCCGCGAGAAGATAAGAAAAACGCTCCGCGAGGAGCTTGACACGCTCGGCACAAGCGTTTCCGACGAGAAGTTTGCCGAGGTTGTGGAGAGTCGCCTGCGCGAGGAGATACGCCGCGGTGTGCAGACTATCCAGTATCAGGTTGTAACCCTGCTTACCACAAACGGACAGGCGCCGTTTGTTACGGTATTCATGTACCTCGGCGAGGCAAAGGACGAGAGAGAAAAGAAGGATCTTGCTATCATCATAGAAGAGACACTTCTTCAGCGCTATCAGGGCGTAAAGAACGAATCCGGCGTTTATGTGACGCCGGCTTTCCCGAAGCTCGTTTATGTGCTTGAAGAGCAGAATATACATGAGGATTCTCCTTATTATTATCTTACAGAGCTTTCCGCTAAATGCACGGCACGCCGCATGGTTCCCGATTATATTTCCGAGAAAAAGATGCTCGAGCTGAAGGTGGACAAGAACGGCGAGGGTCACTGCTACACGTGCATGGGCTGCCGCAGCTTCCTCACACCTTATATCGACGAAAACGGCAAGCCGAAATATTACGGCAGATTCAATCAGGGTGTTGTCACGATAAACCTCGTCGATGTTGCGCTCAGCTCCGGCAAGGACATCACAAAATTCTGGGAGATTTTTGACGAACGCCTTGAGCTTTGCCATCGCGCGCTCGTGTGCCGCCATGAAAGACTCAAGGGCACGCTCTCCGATGCCGCGCCGATACTCTGGCAATACGGAGCGCTTGCACGCCTTAAGAAAGGCGAGCCGATAGACAAGCTTCTTTTCGGCGGATATTCAACTATTTCACTCGGCTATGCGGGACTTTATGAGTGCGTCAAGTATATGACGGGCAAGAGCCATACCGACCCTGTAGCAACTCCTTTCGCGCTTGATGTAATGCGCCATATGAACGATGCCTGCAAGAAGTGGAAGGCAGAGCACAATATCGATTTCAGCCTTTACGGCACGCCGCTCGAGAGCACGACATATAAGTTTGCAAAGTGTCTGCAGAAGCGCTTCGGCATAGTCCCGGGTATAACCGACAAGGGATATATTACAAACAGCTATCATATCCATGTGACAGAGCAGATAGACGCTTTTTCAAAGCTTGCATTTGAGGCGCAGTTCCAGGCTCTTTCGCCCGGCGGCGCTATCTCATATGTCGAGGTTCCGAATATGCAGCAGAATATAGAGGCTGTACTTCAGGTGATGAAATTTATCTATGACAATATCATGTATGCAGAGCTGAATACGAAATCCGACTACTGTCAGGAATGCGGCTATGACGGAGAAATTCAGATAGTTGAAGAGGACGGCAAGCTCATCTGGAAATGCCCGAAATGCGGCAATACCGACCAGTCCAAAATGAATGTTGCAAGACGCACCTGCGGTTATATCGGAACGCAGTACTGGAATCAGGGCAGAACGCAGGAAATTAAGGAGCGCGTACTGCACCTGTAAGGAGACGCTATGAATTTTTGCAATATAAAATACTGCGATATAGCCGACGGATACGGCGTGCGCACATCGCTTTTTGTCTCGGGATGTACAAACCATTGTGAGCAGTGCTTTCAGCCGCAGACATGGGATTTTGACTACGGCGAGCCTTTCACAAAAGAAACGGAAGATAAGATAATCGAGTCGCTTCGCCCGCATTATATAAACGGGCTGACGCTCCTCGGCGGAGAGCCTTTTGAACCGGCAAACCAGCGCGTGCTTGTGAAATTTCTGCATCGCGTGCGCGAAGAATGCCCTGATAAGGATATCTGGTGCTTCACGGGATTTGTGCTTGACAGCGAGCTGCTTCGCGACGGTTCATACCCGCGATGCGAGGTGACGGATGAAATGCTTTCGCTCATAGATGTGCTGGTGGACGGCAGATTTGTGGCGGCAAAAAAGGATATATCGCTTCGTTTCCGCGGCTCATCAAATCAGCGGCTTATCGATATGAATAAGACACGCGAATGCGGTGAAATTACCCTTTGGAATAAATGAATGCAAAAGAGGAAAGTCGGGCTTCGGCTTTCCTCTTTTGTTGCTTTTGATTGAAAATTTTCACCGCTATTTATAATTTGATATGCTTTGCGGGCAGCGAAAAGTGTAGACTTAAGAGCGGAAAAGCAAAATCGGCAGGCTTCATGCGAAGCTTGCCGATTTTTGGAGCGGGCGACGGGAATCGAACCCGCATATTCAGCTTGGGAAGCTGATGTTCTGCCACTGAACTACGCCCGCCAAAAAAAGCTTCGCACGCGCGAAGCCTCTGGAGCTGGTGATGTGACTTGAACACACGACCTGCTGATTACGAATCAGCTGCACTACCGACTGTGCTACACCAGCAAAAACAGCAAATTACGCTAACCTCTAAGCGAAATTGCTAAAATATTTTACCATAGGTATTGCAATTTGTCAAGTAAAATTGTAAAATAAACAAGGAGAAAAATAAAAAAATTTTTGATAGCAATATTTGAGAGGAAAACCGATGAATTTAACAGATTTATCCTGTGTGCGCGATATCATGCAAAGGCACGGCATCGCGCCGCAGAAAAGATACGGGCAGAACTTTCTCATAAACCCGACTGTTGTCGCGCGGATAGCCGATACCTGCGCCGACAGGGAAGCGGGCGTTATCGAGATAGGTCCCGGCATAGGCACGCTCACGCGCGAGCTTTCGCCGAGATTTCGCAAGGTGGTGGCGCTTGAGATAGATACGAGTCTCATCCCAGTGCTCGGCGAGACGTTGGGCGACCTTGACAATGTAAAGGTTATAAACGCGGACGCGATGAAAACCGACCTTGCCGCACTTGTAAAAGAGGAATTTGACGGGATGCCCGTTTATGTCTGTGCAAACCTGCCTTATTACATAACCTCGCCGATTGTAATGAGCCTGCTCGAATCGGGCGGAATATTTGAGGCGGTGACTGTGATGATTCAAAAGGAGGTAGCCGACCGCTTCTGCGCCGTGGCGGGAAGCACTGATTACGGCGCGATAACGCTGGCGGTGAACTATTATTCCGAAGTGGAGAAATGCTTCAATGTCGCGCCCGGCAATTTCATGCCGCCGCCGAAGGTGACTTCTTCCGTTATCAGGATGAACATACGAAAAGAACCGCCTGTTCCCGTGCGCGACAGTGAAAATATGTTTCGCATAATAAAATATGCCTTTGCCTGCCGCAGAAAAACGCTTGTGAACGCGCTCTGCACATCATCGCCGAAATGCGGTAAGGGAGAGGTCATCCGCACTCTGGAAAAGCTCGGCTATGATCCGAATATCCGCGGAGAGAGACTCGCTCTCTCCGATTATGCGTGCATATCCGACGAACTGACTGTATGACGGCGCATAAAATAACATAAGGGAAAAATCAGCGGAGGGCATAATGAATAAAAAGCTTAATGATTTTCTGAATTATATAAAAGGAAAGCGCGTCGCCCTGCTCGGCTTCGGGATAAGCAATTCTTCGATAGTCGATTTTCTGCTCGGAGCGGGTGCGGAGGTCACCGTGCGTGACAAGAAAGAAAATATCGCGGGGCGCGACGGATATGAGGCGCGCGGAGTGCGGTTTATAACGGGGGAGAAGTATCTCTCGGGTATGGATGAGGATATTATTTTCCGCTCGCCGGGTATACGCGCCGATACGCCCGAGATAGCGGAAGCCATCGCGCGCGGCGCTGTGCTGACGGGCGAAACGGAAGCATTCTGTTCGCTTTTTGCGGGGCGCATATACGCTGTGACCGGAAGCGACGGAAAAACGACCACAACGACGATAATACATAAAATTCTCACAGAAGAGTACAGGGATGCGGACAGGAAAATATATCTCGGGGGAAATATCGGTTTCCCGCTTCTTTCAAAAATAGGCGAAATGAGCGAAAACGATATCGCGGTTCTGGAGCTGTCGAGCTTTCAGCTCTCTACGATGAAATTTGCTCCGCATGCCGCCGTAGTGACCAATATCACGCCTAATCACCTCAACTGGCACAGAGACATGGCGGAATATATCGAATGCAAAAAGAATATTTTCCGCGGCATGACGGGCGGCAGGCTCGTTGTCAACGACGGAAACGACATAACGCGTGATTTTGTAAATCCCGCCGGCGAAACTGTGCGCTTTTCCTCAAAAGGGAAGCCGCGCGGCAAGTCGGTATATCTCGACGGCAGGGAGATTTTCTTCTGCGACGGAGAAAACCGCGAGCGGATAATGAGTCTTGATGATATAAAGCTGCGCGGTATGCACAATGTCGAAAACTACATGGCGGCGATAGCGGCACTGCACGGCGAAGTGAAAACGGAAAGCATACTTGCCGTTTCGCGTTCTTTTGGCGGAGTGAAGCACAGAATAGAGCTTATCTGCGAGCACGGCGGAGTGAAATACTATAACAGCTCGATAGATACAAGCCCGACGCGCAGTATCGCGGCACTTGTTTCTTTTGACGAGAAGCTGATAGTCATCTGCGGCGGATATGACAAGCATATTCCGATAGAACCGCTCATTCCCGTGCTCTCGGAGCGGGCAAAGGCTGTCTTTGCCACAGGGCAGACCGGGCGTGAGCTTGCGGAGAAGCTCGTCGCATACGGCGGAGCTGAAAAGCCCGCGTATATAAGCTATACGGAGAACTTTGATGATGCCGTCCGCTCGGCTCTCGCATATGCGGCGGCAGGCGATACGGTGATACTTTCTCCTGCGGCGGCAAGCTTTGATGCGTTTGCAAATTTCGAGGAGCGCGGAGAGCGTTTTCGCGCGACAGTAAAAGAATATATCGAAAGAGAAAAATAAACGGAGGTAAAAATGGACACGAAAAAACTGCTTTTTGACATATGCTCATGCATGAGCATATCGGGTTTTGAGTACAGATGCGAAAAGAAGCTTCGCGAGATTGTTATGCCGTATTTTGATAAGTACATAGGCGACAGTGCGGGCAATCACATTTTCGTAAAGAAATCCAAGTCGGCAAACGCGCCGAAGCTGCTCATAGACACCCATTACGATGAGGTGGGACTGATGGTGAAGGGAATCACCGATGAGGGCTTTCTTCGCGTTTGCTCTGTCGGCGGCGTGGACGCGAGAATTTTCCCCGCGAGCGAGCTGACAGTCTATGCTCCCGAAAAGGAGATATGCGGCGTGGTGGTGAAAAAAGCGCCGCACGCACGCACGCCCGATGAGGCGGGCAAGCTGACAGCCGTGACAAATCTGCTTGTGGACACGGGCTTTTCCAAGGCGGAGATTGAGGAGATAGGCATAGGGATAGGCACGCCTCTCGGCATGGCGAAAAACTATATTTCGCTCTCGGACGATGTGGTGAGCGGTCAGAGCTTTGACAATAAATCCTGCTGTGCCGCCGCGGTATATGCCGTTTCCATGCTCGGCGACTGCGGATGCGATATATATCTTTCCATGTCGGCAAAGGAGGAGGTCGGTCACCGCGCGGCTTCAAGCGCGGCTTATACGGTAGACCCCGACTATGCCATAGCAATAGATGTGGGGCTTGGTCTTGCGCCGGGCGGCGACAAGAAGAGCAATCCGAAGCTCGGAGAGGGCGCATGCATTTCCGTTTCCGCGATACTGGACAGGAAATGGACGGAGACGATACGCGGGATTGCGAAGAAAAACGAGATTTCGCTCCAGACGATAGTCGAAGCCTGCGGCACCGGCACCCATGCGGATGAAATAGAGGCTGTACGCCTCGGCATACCGACGGCACTGCTCAGCCTGCCGATAAACTTTATGCATACGGGCGTGGAAACGCTTTATATGAGCGATTTCGAAGCCACGGCAAAACTGCTCTGCGCCGTTATAAACGATAAATTCGGAGGTGAGGCGAAATGACGGAATACGGATATAATCTGCTCGGCAGGCTTTCGGAGATATTTGCTCCCGCGGGCTGTGAGGATGCTGTGATCTCCGCGATAGAGGCGGAAATCGGCGCATACTGCGATGAACTGCGCCGCGACAGAGCAGGAAATCTTATAGCCCTGATAAAGGCGGAAAAGCCATGCGGCAAGCTGCTTTTCGCAACGAACGCCGATGAGGTCGGCTTCATGATAACAGATACCGATGACGACGGCAGGCTCTATATCACGCCGCTCGGACCCATCGAAACGGACACGCTCTCAGGCAGGCAGGTCTATGTAGGCAACAGCGAAAAAACAAGCCTTGCCGTTGCCTGTGCGAAGCCGATACACGAGCAGTCCGGCGATGAGCGGAGCAAGCCCACCGCATGGGACAAGCTCTATATTCAGACAGGCGTGAAAAAGGGCGGAGAGCAGAGCATCAAGGCGGGCGACTTCGGCACTTTCCGCGGCAATTTCGGAGAAATAGGTCATAATATCAAGGGCAAAGCACTTGATACGAGAGCCGATTGCGCTATCCTCTGCGAGATGATAAAGCGCATAAGGGAAGAAAATATACCGCATGAAAACGACCTGTATTTTGCTTTCACGGTTCGCGGCAAGCTGAACCGCTCGGGTGCGGTCAATGCGGCGCGCGGTATCGCGGCAGACAGGGCAGTGGTGCTCGAATATGCGCCCTGCGCCGATATAAGCGAGATTCCCGGGCAGTTTGTCTGCGCGAGACTCGGCGGCGGAGCAGTGCTTCCGCTCGCCGATATGAAAACGATATTTGCCGGAGACGATACGGCGGCTCTCATAGGCGAAGCCGAGACGCGCGGAATAAAATATCAGATAAAGGGTGTTGTCACCGGAGCGGGAGACGCCGCATATTATCAGCGCGACGGCGGCTCGGGGACGGTGGCTCTGGCAATGCCCTGCCGCTATCCGAATACGGCTTCATGCGTGATAAATAAAGAGGATTACGATTCTGTGCTTGCGCTTTCGCTCGCACTTGTGAAATAAGGAGGAAATCATGTTTGCACAACTGAAAAAATTCATTCTCGCTTCCGGCGTTTCCGGAAACGAAAAAGGTATAAGCTCCGTTATAGCCGCAGATATAGCACCGTATGTCGACGAGGTTTACAGCGATGCGATGGGAAATCTTATCGCGCATAAGAGGGGCAGACGCGAAAACGCAAAGAAGCTCATGTTTGCGGCACATATGGATGAAATAGGATTTATGGTAACATTCATAGATGAAAAGGGCTTCCTGCGCATGACAAAAATGGGCGGTATAAACTATGCCGCAGCGGCTTTTTCCTCTGTCGTATTCGATAACGGGACTGTAGGCGCGATTGTTCCCGACGGCAGAACGGCACCGAAGGATTATCGCCCAGAGGTTTTCTATGTCGATATCGGAGCCAAGGATAAAAAGGATGCCGAGCGCCACGTGAAGATAGGCGATTTCTGCCGCGTGGCACCGAGCCTGCAGAAGCTCTGCGGCGCACGCGTCTGCGGCAGACCGCTCGACGACAGAATCGGTTGCTATATGCTTTTTGAAACGGCAAAGGCAATGAAGAACTGTGAAAACGATACATATTTCGTTTTCACGGTGCAGGAGGAGGTCGGCGTTCGCGGCGCAAAAACCTCGGCTTTTGAGATTCAGCCCGATTATGCCGTTGCCGTCGATATAGGCGGATGCGGTGATACGCCGAACTGCGCACCCATGGCGATAACAATGGGCAAAGGCGCGGCGATTAAACTCAAGGACGGCATGGTCATCTGCCATGAAAAGATGATTTCGCTCATGAAGAATATTGCCGCAGAGAGAAAGATTCCTTATCAGCTTGAGATACTCGAGAGCGGCGGCACGGATACCTGTATGCTTCAGCAGGCGGCAGGCGGCTGTATCGCGGGCGCTGTTTCAATGCCTACGAGATACGGTCACAGCGGAGTTGAAATAATCGATATGAACGATGCAAAATCCGGCATAGATATCATGACGGGACTTTGCGAAACAGTACTTGACTGAGGAGATAAAAATGCAGTTTTCCGATAGAATAATAAAGCTTACGGCAGAGGCTGAAAGAGAGCTTCGTCCGCAGTTTGACGAATTTGATCGCATCGCGTATGTAAATACAGCCCGTGTGCTGGAAGCTTTTTCGGCACACAGGGTATCGGAGGCGATGTTCGCGCCATCCACAGGCTATGGCTACGGCGATATCGGCAGAGATGCGCTTGATGCGATATATGCCGATGTTTTCGGCGCGGAGGCGGCTTTTGTGCGCCATAATATAGTAAACGGCACGCAGGCGATAGCGATAGGTCTTTTCGGCTTGCTCCGCCCGGGCGATGTCATGCTTTCCGTCACGGGAAAGCCGTATGATACGCTGAATGAAGTAATAGGCGCGGATATAAAGAACGGCGACGGCTCACTTGCCGATTTCGGCATAAAATACGATGATGTAAATCTGCTTCCGGGCGGCGGGATAGATTATGCGGGCATAGAAAAGAAAATAGCCGAATACGGCGACAGCATAAAGGTTATTTTCATCCAGCGCTCCAAGGGATATATGAACCGCCCGACACTCGCGGCAAGTGAAATAGGCGAGATAATAAAATTTGTGAAAGCGAGATGCCGTGCATATGTTGCCGTTGATAACTGCTACGGCGAATTTTGCGACGAAGCCGAGCCTACGGCATACGGTGCGGATCTTATCATGGGTTCGCTCATAAAGAATCCCGGCGGCGGCATGGCGGAATGCGGCGGCTATATAGCAGGCACAAAACGTGCTGTTGAACTTGCTTCATACAGGCAGACGACAGTCGGCATCGGCACGGAATGCGGCGCCACGATAGGGCAGAACAGAAATATGTTCAAGGGCTTTTTCTACGCTCCGCATACAGTGGCTCAGGCAAAGAAAACGGCGGCGCTCGCGGCTTATATTTTCGATAAGCTCGGTTATCCCGTGGAGCCGGCATGGAGCGATGAACGCCATGATATCATTCAGACGGTGCGCCTCGGTACACCTGAGGGACTTTGTGCTTTTTGCCGCGGAATCCAGTCGGGTTCGCCTGTTGACGCATATGTCACGCCCGAGCCTTGGGATATGCCCGGATATGCGGATAAGGTTATCATGGCGGCGGGAACCTTTGTTTCCGGTGCTTCGATAGAGCTTTCGGCAGACGGACCGCCCCGCCGTATACGGCATTTTTCCAGGGCGGTCTCACATATGAGAGCGGCAAATATGCCATCATGACAGCGGCGGATATGATAATCTCGGGAAAATAAACGAAAATTTTCTAAAAAGACGGTTGCTTTTTGTGACCGTCTTTTTGCGTGTAAAAAAATATTTTTCATGTGCTTTATTTTGACAAAATAGTACAGCGGTGCTGTGTATAATAGAGTTATAGGAAGCTATGCGGAGGCGGTTTTTTGGAGTACATATACGGCGATGTGCTGTTTGTAATAAATTTTTGCATGGATTTTCTTTCGCTTTACATATCCGGCAAGCTGATGCATATGAAAATGAGCCGTCTGCGGCTCATAATTGCCGCGACAACAGGCGGTATATACGGCGTTGTTGCCGTGGCATATCTTTCGGGCATCGCGGAGAAGGCGGCTTCCTTACTGCTCGGCATTATCGTTTGTATGATAGCACATTATCATAAGAATATAAAGCGCTTTGCCGCCGTTTTCGCTTTGTTTTTCGGCGTGAGTCTTTTTATGGGAGGGGCTATGACTTTCATATATTCAAATCTCGGAAAATATAAAAATTACATTCAGGTGGGAGGCGCGATATACACCGTGCTTGATGATATACCACTATATGTTTTTGCGATAATAGCTGTCGCTTCGGTTTTGCTCTCATGGATAGTGGGGCGCATTTTTTCAAGGAAGAAACATACCGCCGTCTGTGAGGCGATAGTGGATTTCGGCGGGAAGAGAAGCGAGATACGGTGCATGGTGGACAGCGGAAATCTGCTTTGCGACCCGATAAGCGGCACGCCTGTGATGTTCATCTCGGAAAAAGAAAAGGATATTATCCCGAAAGCCCTGCACGAAGCACTCGACGGCAAAACGGACGGGCTTGATTTTGATATAATAAGGAAACTGCGTTTCATTCCCGCATCCACGGTAGCGGGGAGCAGGGTGGTGGTTGCCGCAGTGCCGGATACGGTATATATAAAGGCTGGCGGAACGGATTACGAGGCGAAGAAAGTATATATTTCTGTCGACCGCGACGGGAATGATTTCGGCGGCTACAGCGGCATGGTTCCGCTGTCGCTCTGCAACTGAAGGAGGTAAACTCATGTTTTTTTACAGAATAAGAATGTTTTTCTCGCGGCTTTTCCTGCGCCTGCGATTTCGCGGAGAAACGCATTATATCGGCACGGCGGAAACTCTTCCGCCTCCGCTCTCTCCCGAGGAAGAGGAGGAAATACTGGGGCTTCTCGATGAAAACAGAGAAAACCGCCGCAAGCTTGTGGAGCGGAATCTGCGCCTTGTGGTCTACATAGCAAAGAAATTTGAAAATACGGGAATCGGGCTTGAGGATTTGATTTCCATAGGCACGATAGGACTGATAAAGGCGGCAAACACATTCCGCCCCGACAAGAATATCAAGCTCGCGACATATGCCTCGCGTTGCATAGAAAACGAGATACTCATGTATATACGCAAGAGCGGAAATATCAAGACGGAGCTTTCCTTTGACGAGCCGCTGAGCACCGATTGGGACGGAAACGAGCTGCTCCTCTCGGATGTTCTCGGCGACGATGAGGGAGTGGGCAAAAAGCTGGAGGACGAGGAGGACAAAAAGATTATCGCCGAGGCGATATCCGGTCTTTCGGAAAGGGAAAGGGAGATAATAGAGCTTCGTTTCGGGCTCGGAGGCAGGAAAGAGAAAACGCAAAAGGAGGTTGCCGATATGCTCGGAATCTCGCAATCATATATTTCGCGGCTCGAAAAAAAGATAATTGACCGCCTGCGGAGCGAAATTCAGGGAAAAATCTGAAAAAATCTGAAAAAAATCCGAAAAAGGTATTGCAATATTCAAGATTATATGATAAAATGACAATTACTGTGAATAAACTATGTATTGTGAGGTGCAAACAATGAAAGAAGGAATCCATCCTAACTATGTTGACGCAACTGTAAGATGTGCGTGCGGCGAAGTTATAAATACAAAATCCACAAAAGGTGATTTCCGTGTTGAAATCTGCTCAAAGTGTCATCCCTTCTTTACCGGCAAGCAGAAATTCGTAGATGCCGGCGGACGCGTTGATAAATTCAGAAAGCGTCTGGAAGGCAAGAAATAATTTATATTATTTTGCCCGATTGAGCGAGAGAGAGCGCCTTTGCGTTTTTCTTTCGCTCTTTTTCTCTGAAAGGAAGTGATAATATGACGGAAAATATCAGCATAAAAGAGGAAAAGAAATCAAAAGCTGTCCTTGTCTCGCTCGTGACAAGAGACATGAATGAAAACGAGGCAGAGATATCTCTCTCTGAGCTGGAGCGCCTGTGCGAAACGGCAGGGGTTGAGGTTTTTGCGAGGATGATGCAGAATAAGGAATCTCCCGACCCGAGGACATATATCGGAAAGGGAAAGGTCGGCGAGCTTTCCGAGCTTTGCAAAAATAACGAGGTTGACACAGTGGTATTCGACTGTGAGCTTTCGCCCTCGCAGATACGGAATCTTGAGGATGATATCGGCGATGTCAACGTGATAGACCGCAGTATGCTCATACTCGATATTTTCGCATTGCATGCCGTGACGGGCGAGGGTAAGCTCCAGGTAGAGCTGGCGCAGCTGAAATATACCGTGCCGCGCCTTGTCGGCAAGGGACTTGAGCTTTCGAGGCTCGGCGGCGGTGTCGGCACGAGAGGACCTGGCGAGAGCAAACTTGAAACAGACAGGCGCCATGTCAAGCGCAGAATGGATATGCTCGAAGCGCAGATAGCGGAGATGACGAAAAACCGCGAAGTGCAGAGGGCGCAGAGAGACAGAAGCGGTATTTTCAAATTTGCCATAGCGGGCTATACCAATGCGGGCAAATCCACATTGCTCAACAGGCTGACGGATGCGGGCATCCTCTCGGAGGACAAGCTTTTTGCCACACTCGACCCGACAACGCGCAAGTTTACGCTTCCTTCGGGAGAAGAGGTGCTGATGACTGATACGGTAGGTTTTATACGCAATTTGCCGCACCACCTGATAAAGGCTTTCAGGAGTACCTTTGAAGAGGTCTGCCATGCCGACGCAATAGTGATACTGGCGGACGCTTCCGACCCGGAGGCGGATTCTCAGCTTGCAGTGACGGAAAAGCTGATAGAGGAGCTGGGTGCGGGCGACAAGCCTATCATATATGTTTATAATAAATGCGATAAGGGCATAGCCTGCCATCATGCCGCACCTACGGAAAACAGCGTTTATATTTCCGCGCTGACGGGCGACGGTGTGGGAGAGCTGACGGAGAAGCTCGAGAGCGTCGCCATGGGCGGCAAGAGACTCTGTGCATTTGAGATACCGAATGATAAGCTCGGGCTTATAAATTCGCTCTATACCAATGCCGCCGTACAGAATGTGGAATACGGCGAGAGTTTTGCCACGGTCACCGCTATAGCCGACGGCAAGGCGAGAGGTATGTTTGAAAAATACATGAAGGATTGAGGCATGAAAGTTATGACGGGAGAAATGACCACGGTGGCAAAGGCGGCAAGCGCCGAATTTACCGAGAAGAGAAGCGTTTTCATAGGTCATACCGCGAGCGTGCCCGATGTCGCCGCCGCAGAGGATTTTATTGCCTCTGTGAAGAAGAAATACAGCGATGCGCGACATAACGTGTGGGCATATCTCCTGCGCGACGGCAGTATGCGCTACAGCGACGACGGAGAGCCGCAGGGAACAGGCGGCGTGCCTGTACTCGAAGTGCTGAAAAAGAGCGGGCTCTGCAATGTCGCCGTTGTCGTGACGCGGTATTTCGGTGGCATACTGCTCGGCGCGGGCGGACTTTCGCGCGCTTATTCCAAGGCGGCGACGATGGCTATAGCCGAGGCAGGCACCGTGACTTATATGCTTTTTACCGAATGTCTGCTCTCCTGCGACTACGGAGAATATCGCAAGCTTATGTATGAGATGGAAAAATATGATATAATAATAGACAATACTATATTTGAAAATGATGTAAAAGTATATTTTTCCGTAAATAAAAATGAAGCTGAAAAGCTGATTTCCGCAATTTCCGCCGCAACAAATGCAAAAAGAAACGCCGAAATCATCGGCGAAAGGCTTGATATCCCGAAAAAACAGGCATAATTTCTGAAAATATTCGCGAAAAAAAGAGGAAAAACCGCATCTTCTGCGTATATTATCGTTGTAAAAAGGCGAACACCGTTTCGTAAACGTAACGAACGGCATTTCGCACAACGATAATACAGGAGGTGCGGATTTTTGACTATAGCGGAGCAGAACATGGAAATGGAACGCAAAACTCTCTCAAAGTACGCGTGCCTTTCGGAAAATTCGAGGGGAAGAGAGAAACCCATCGCGCCGTGTGAGGTTCGCACGGCATTTCAGCGTGACAGGGACAGGATAATCCATTCGAAAGCCTTTCGCAGGCTCATGCACAAGACGCAGGTTTTCCTCTCTCCCGAGGACGACCACTACAGAACGCGGCTGACGCATACGCTTGAAGTGACGCAGATTGCAAAGACTATAGCGCGCGGTCTGCGACTCAATGAGGATCTCTGCGAGGCGGCGGCACTCGGGCATGATCTCGGGCATACCCCCTTCGGACATGCCGGCGAACGCGTTCTGCAGGAAAATTTCGACCCTGATTTCACTCATTTCACGCAGAGCCTGCGCGTCGTGGAAAAGCTGGAAAACGGCGGCAGAGGACTTAATCTCACCTTTGAGGTGCGCGACGGCATAGTCCATCATTCGGGCTCTATCGTGTTTCCATCCGGCGCGGCTACGCTGGAGGGCTCGATAGTCAAGTTTTCCGACAAAATAGCATATATCAATCATGATATCGACGATGCGATACGCGGTAAAATTCTCTCTGAGGACGATATCCCGCGCGAGCTTTCGGAGATACTCGGCTTCACTCATTCGGACAGAATAGCGACTATGGTCAAGGATGTCATCTATACGAGCATGGACAAGCCCGATATAGCGATGTCACCGAGGATACTGGAAGCGACGCTGAAGCTGCGCGATTTTCTCAACGAAAATGTATATATCAATCCCGCGGCAAAATCAGAGGAGGTTCATGCAATGGATATGCTCGCAAGGCTCTATGAGTATCTTGTGAAGCATCCGGAGAAGATGCCGGAGGAATTTCTGCGCGACGACGGCGACAGCATCGAGCGCAAGGTCGCCGACTATATAGCAGGCATGACGGACAGATACGCAATAAATCTTTTTGAAGATTTTTTCATACCGAAGCTCTGGAAGCTGAAATAAGTTTTTTGCAGACCGGATAGAGGGAGGTGGACGCTTGAAATTCACACCGGGCTTCATAGAAGAAGTAAAATACAGAAATCCGATAGAGTCGGTTGTTTCATCATATGTAAATCTCAAGCGCTCCGGCTCAAATATGACCGGTCTTTGCCCGTTTCATAATGAAAAGACACCGTCGTTTTTCGTTTTCAATAATACCGAGACATATCATTGCTTCGGTTGCGGCGCGGGCGGCGATGTCATAACATTCATCATGAATGCGGAAAATCTCGATTATCCCTCCGCTGTGGAGTTTCTCTGCAAGCGCGCGGGAATGGAGATGCCCGCAGAGAGTGCCTCGGACAAAAGCGAGCTTGCCCTGCGCGCAAGGCTCTATGCGCTCAATAAGGAGGCGGCGAGATTCTTTCATAAGATGCTTTTTGCAAAGGGAAGCGAGGCGGCAAGGGAATATCTCGAGAGACGCAAGGTTACTTCGGCGGCAATAAAGGCTTTCGGGCTTGGCTACGCTCCGAAAACCTTTGACACACTGCGCAGTCATATGCTTTCCTGCGGCTTTACGGACGAGGAGCTGAAAACAGCCTTCCTCTGCGGAAAAAGCGAAAAGAACGGGCGTGTACATTATTTCGATTATTTCCGAGGGAGAATAATTTTCCCGATAATAGATAACTTTCATAATGTGATAGCTTTCGGCGGCAGAGCTATGGACGATGACGGACCGAAATATCTGAATACCTCGGATACACCTGTTTTCAAGAAGAGCAGGAATCTCTTTGCTCTGAATATAGCGAGAACATGTTGCTCGGAATATATGATACTCGGCGAGGGATATATGGATGTCATCGCCATGCATATGGCGGGCTTTACAAATGCCGTTGCCACGCTGGGCACGGCACTGACACCGGAGCAGGCACGCATTATGGCAAAATATACCAAGTCGGTGGTTGTTTCATATGACAGCGACGAGGCGGGAACAAATGCGGCAAAGCGTGCCATACCGATACTTACAAAAGCGGGACTTGATGTTCGCGTGCTTCAGATGAGCGGCGCCAAGGACCCTGACGAATACATAAAAAAATACGGTGCCGATAAATTCCGCAGGCTTGTCGAGGGCAGCGCGGGGAAGCTTGATTTTCTGCTTTCCGGCGTGCTGAAAAAGTACAATATTCTTATTCCCGAGGAAAAGGTTGCGGCGGCAAAGGAGCTTTGCTCCATCGCCGCGGATATATATTCCGATGTTGAGCGGGATGTGTATATTTCGAGGATAGCCGAAAAGCTGTCGCTCTCCGCAGACACGGTGCGCAGCGATGTGCGCCGTATACGATATGGCAAAGAGCGACGGGAAAAAAGCGAAGAAAAGCGCAAAATCATCGAGCAGTCGCTCGGCTACGGAGACCGTGTGAATAAAGACTACGCCCGCAATGCGAAGGCGGCAAAGGCAGAGGAAACGATACTCGGCATTCTGCTTCTGAAGCCAGAGTATATAAGCGATATAAAATCGGGAAAAATATCTCTTGACGCGGATGATTTTGTGACAGACTTCAATAAGCGCGTTTTCACTGAGCTTATCTCAAGGGAAGAGCCGCCCGAACTCGGAATACTCGGCGAGAGCTTCTCAACAGCGGAGATGGCGCGTATTGTGAAAATGCAGACGACGCGCAGTCTTCTCACGCAGAACGATGCTTCTGTGATAATCGAGAATATAAAGACACTGCAAACCGAAAAAGAGGACAGCAGATCCGACGCAGATCTGGATGATACCCTTAATATATTGAAACGCAAAAAGACGAATTTACCAAACGGAGGAAAATAAATGAAAAACTATATTGAGACGGACACCATAACCGAAAATGCCGGCGGGGAGACGGTGACAGAGGTTACCGAAACAGCAGAGGCTGCGGAAACTGAAAAAAAGACCGCAAAGCCGGCAAAGAGCAAAAATCCGTCAAAAAGCGCGAAATCCGCGGATGCGGGCGACGCTGCAGAGGCAGATGCCGAAGTCAGGCCTGACGATAACAAGCCGGCGGACGGTAAAACTGCGGACGGAAAGCCCGTGAAAAACGAAATGCAGGAGCTTATTGAACGTGCAAAGGCAAAAGGCTCCGTTTCAAACAGCGAGATAATGACCGCCATAGGCGACGACTATGATATTGATGTCGTAGACAAGCTTTACGAGACTCTCGAGACGATGGGCGTCGATATTACGGAGTGCTTTGATGATGTGGACGATATAGCCGACGACGATATTGAAAACGACATCGAAAGCTATGAGAGTGCCGAGAATATGGAGCAGATACTCGCGCAGGAGGGGCTTGCGATAGACGACCCCGTGAAGATGTATCTCAAGGAGATAGGCAAGGTGCCGCTATTGGATCCGGAGCGCGAGCAGGAGCTTTCCAAGAGAATGTCCGAGGGTGACGAGGCGGCAAAACAGGAGCTTGTTGAGGCAAATCTGCGTCTTGTTGTCAGCATAGCAAAGCGCTATCTCGGCAAGGGACTCTTCTTCCTTGACCTTATTCAGGAGGGTAACCTCGGTCTGATGAAAGCTGTTTCAAAATTTGACTACACAAAGGGATATAAATTTTCGACTTACGCAACATGGTGGATTCGTCAGGCAATAACACGTGCCATAGCCGATCAGGCAAGGACGATACGCATACCTGTGCACATGGTGGAGACTATCCATAAGGTGACAAAGGTTTCGCGTCAGATGCTTCAGGAGGAGGGCAGAGAATGCTCGCCCGATGAAATCGCAAAGAAGATGGGCATGAGCCCCGAGAAGGTTCGCGAGATAATCAAGATAGCGCAGGACCCGATCTCGCTCGAAACGCCTGTCGGCGAAGAGGAGGACAGCCACATCGGTGACTTCATAGAGGACGACACATCGCCCGCGCCTGCCGAGGCTACCTCGTATACACTTCTGCGCGAGCAGCTCAGCGAGGTTCTCCACACGCTCACGCCGCGCGAGGAAAGCGTGCTTCGCCTTCGCTTTGGTCTTGAGGACGGCAGAACACGCACTCTCGAAGAGGTAGGTCAGCAATTCAATATCACCCGCGAGCGCATAAGACAGATAGAGGCAAAGGCACTCCGTAAGCTTCGTCATCCGAGCCGCTCAAAGAAGCTCCGCGACTATCTCGACTGATAAGCAGAGCGAAAGCGACCAACCGAAGCACACGACCCTTAATATATAGCTAATATATATAATAATAAGGCGTTTGTTTTGGAGATTTTACACATTGACAGAATCGCCCATTTGTTGTAAAATAAAATAGATAAAATACGGGGATTTTTCTCCCGATAAAATTTGCAAGAAATCATACCAGGAGGTATACCATGCTTAAGAAAATCATGTGCTTGGTACTTTGCGCTGCGATGCTTGTCTCTGTCGTGCTTTTCACCGCTTGCGGCGATTACGTGGAGACTGAAGAAAAGGGCACAGTACCGACGACTCTCAGCATAGTCGGCATAACAGAGGAATCCACAAAGGAAGAGGATGTCCGCGCTGTTGAAGCGGCTATAAACGAGATTACAAAGGCGAGATATAAGATAGCTATAAATCTTACTCTCGTCACAATGGACGAATATTACAGCCTCATAGACGAGAGAGTAAAGACAGCAAATTACTATAAGAATGTCGATGCGGCTATTCTTAATTACAATAACTATATGAAGCAGAAGGCGGAAAGTGCCGCCGCGGCTATTCAGAGCAGTAAAAACTCAAAGAAAAAATGGGTAAAGACGATACAGACTGTCGAAGCCGAGACTCTCAGTACGAGACCTGTCTATACGGCAGAGGAGACTACGGTTTATCCGGATGGTACCATAGAAACCCTTTATCCCGAGGCATCTTCTCCCATAGATATAGTCATGATCTCCGGCAGAGAGATGTATGACAAATTTGATGCGATGGATCTTCTTTCCTCCGTCAAATCCTCCCTCAGCACAAACCCTAAGCTCAAGCAGTATATCTATCCCACATTCTTTACGGAGCTTGAAAATGTCACAGGCGATGTAAAGGCTATCCCGAATAACAATCTTCTTGCAAATTACAAATACCTTGTAGTAAATAAGGAGCTTGCGGATAAATACGGCTATAATGTTTCCGCATTCTCCGACTATACCGACCTTTCCGAGTTCCTTGAGAAAGTGAAGGCGGGCGAAAGCGATGTTGTTCCTTTTGCAGAGAAGCCTGATGCACTCGGTATCTACTATGCTTTTTCCGAGGATATAGCTATCGGTGCTTATTTCAATCCCATCCACGGCTACGATGTCGAAGAGGGAACAAGCTTCACTGTTTCAAATCTTTTTGATGTTCCGCAGTATACAAACTACCTCAAGACTATGGAATCATTTACGGAAAAGGGCTATTTTGAAGGCTCCTCCGATAAATTTGCAGCCAAGGTCATCACGGGCGACGCTTCTGTGGAAGCACTTTACGGCGGAGATGACGGCGACTATTATGTAAAGGTTATCCAAAATCCTTTCGTAAATGAAGAAATCCTCTTCAGAGGAATGCTTGCGGTTACAAATTACGCTTCCAATGCGGAAAGAGCGCTTACCATCATCGAAATGATAAATACCGACTCTCAGGTAAAGAACCTGCTTCAGTACGGTATTGAAAATAAGAATTATAAGGTAAATTCAGACGGCACAATAACACGTCTCAATCATGATTACATGATGGATAACAACCTTACGGGTAATGTCTACATGGGCTATCCCGAGGAGGGAATGTCTGCCGATGCATGGAATTATGTGAAGCAGACTAACCTTGATTCCTCCGCCTCTCCGTTCCTTATCTATGATATAACCGATACGAAGATAGATGCGCTGATGGATTCTATCATCAAGAGAGCGATCATGAATGATGCGCTTGCTCCCCAGAATATCGACTATACAACATATGTTGAGGCGCAGGGAACGGCAGACGGTGAAAAGTATCACAAAGCTTTCCGCCAGAATAACGCTGAATTCTTCAAGAAAAAGCTTCAGGAAGCAGGCGTAAAAGCAGGTTCTGTAAAGAGCGTTTTCGATAACCTGACTCACAAGGTTTATACTGTTGAATGGTACGAGAACACATACGTCAACTATGTAAAGGCTGAAAAATTCAGCAATATCAGCACGGAAAACGGTATAGACGCGCTTATAAAGAAAGAAATCGCCTCTGTTGTCGGCTATGTTTACAGCAAGGACGAAAATAAGACAAATTCTTTTGAGGCTCTCCGTGAAAATGCTCAGGATTACTATTCAAATATAGAGCACCTCAGAATCATGACAAAGCTCACTATTTTCAAAGATATGAGCGAGGAAGAACTTGCAAAATACGACAATCTCTCAAATACAGATTTCGAGCAGGCTGTTTTTGATTATGTAAAGCAGAACTACATCGAAGAAAACAAGATAACCGACGAGACATATGATAAGCTGATAAAAGACTTTATCTCCAGCGGACTCACGCAGACAGATAACCTCACAAAGAAGACATATACCGTTTCTTGGGAGCTTTATCAGGAAACAAAGGCATCTGCCGCAGTATTCCAGAGCGCAGCCGCAAAGCTTGCCGTTCACTACAACGAGCTTCTTCTTTCAAAGTACAGCCAGAAGCAGATAGATGCCATGGACGCTCTCGATCTTTGCGATGCGGTACACACGCTTCTTTATACCAAGTATCTCTCCGAGAACAAAACCACAAAGAAGTATTTCGAGGATGAGCTGAAGGATATCATAGCCGAGCCTACAGGGCTTTCCTATATGGATATGGTTTCAAAGAGAGCCGATACCATAACATATACCGGCTATATGAACAAGATAAGAAGCAAATACAAATCCGTCATCGTATCCAAGTATTCTCTCGAGGAGTTCAAGGCGGGAACAGATGCAATTTCAAATGATGAAGTTATCACAACGATACTTGATTACCTCATAGAGGAGCGCACGGGTATCTATAAGGAAATGCGCGGCGTGATGGGCATGAGCGAATCCGAATATAAATCCGCCGCCGCAGATATGAAAAACTTCAAGAGCTATGCGCGCAAGATGCGTGATAATGCTTACTATACGCTCGCCACAGAGTATACCTCCGCTGAAATCGATGCTTTCAATCTTAACGATGTTGACAATATAGTATACGATATCATGTCCAGAACAGGCTTCTACACGAATGTTATGGCTCAGTATGTCGGCAAAGAGCTCGGCGGTCGTAGCGGCTATATGAATGCAAAGAGTAAATCCGTCAAGTATACGGAAGCCATGAACAAGCTTATCGCAAGATATGAAAATGAATTTAAAGCGGAAGGCTATACTATAACGGAAATACGCAGCATGAACCCCGAGGATGTTGAAGACATAGTATACAGCATACTCCATGAGAAATACACAGCACAGTTCACAAGCGTTGATACGCTGCTCAAGAATGCGTGCGCAGACTATATATCAAAGCTTGCCACAACTACGGATGTAGGTGCACTCTGCGAAGAAGCCTCAACGAGCCTCAACGGAAACGCTATCTTCCGTTCCGTTGTAGAAACACTTGCAAGCGAAGTTAAAGCAAAGCTTGATGAGCTGTCAAAAAATTCGAGCAAATAAAGAAATGCAAAAACAAAGCCGCAGCAACGCCGCGGCTTTGTTTTTGCGAAAAACTATTGACAGTACCGAGTGCCGGACAGTACGCGGGTAGTGCTGCACTTGATAGTATAGCTCAACGACACAAAAAAGCAGGGATTTCCGAGAAATCCCTGCTTTGATATCAGCTGAACCGAAATCAGTGAATTATGCACTTTTCTGTATCTTTATCGAAGAGATGAACTCTTTCGGTATCAATGGCAATCCTGATTGTATCGCCTGTGTGAGCCTGAGAGCGAGGAGAAACGCGAGCGATAAGATTCTGCTCACCGGACTTGTCGATAACCATGTTCTTCTTTCTTGCAAGCTCTTCATCAACTACAACGCGGTTTGCGATGAGGTAGAGATAGATTTCAGCACCCATAAGCTCTGTAACATCAACATATGCATCAAATGCGGAATCCTTGAGAGCCTCAACCTGAACAGGGGTATCGTAAATGCACTCGGGACGAACGCCTGCGATAACTTCCTTGCCGATATATTCCTGAAGCTCGGGAGCATTTGCCTTGCCATCGGGAAGCTTGAGCTTGATGTCACCGAATGAAAGGTATACGCCGCCGTTTTCCTTAACGAGAGTGCACTTGATGAAGTTCATCTGCGGTGTGCCGATAAATCCTGCAACAAACTTGTTTACAGGGTAGTCATAAAGGCTCTGAGGGCTGTCGACCTGCTGAATGATACCGTCTTTCATAACAACGATACGGGTAGCCATCGTCATAGCCTCGACCTGGTCATGCGTTACATAGATGAATGTTGCACCGAGGTCGTAATGGAGCTTTGTGATTTCTGTTCTCATGGATGCACGAAGCTTGGCATCGAGGTTGGAAAGCGGCTCATCAAGAAGGAATACCTGCGGGTCACGCACTATTGCACGACCGAGCGCAACACGCTGCTTCTGACCACCGGAAAGAGCCTTCGGATATCTGTCAAGCAGGTGGGAAATATCAAGTATGCGGGCTGCTTCTTCAACCTTGCGCTTGATTGTTTCCTTCGGTATCTTGCGGAGCTTAAGACCGAATGCCATATTGTCAAAAACGGTCATATGAGGATACAGGGCGTAGTTCTGGAACACCATCGCAATATCTCTGTCCTTTGGAGCAATGTCGTTTACGAGCTTGTCGCCGATGAAAAGCTCGCCTTCCGTGATTTCCTCAAGACCTGCAATCATACGCAGAGTAGTGGACTTACCGCAACCGGAAGGACCTACGAAGATAATAAATTCAGTATCTTTGATTTCCAGACAAAAATCCGAAACGGCTGTAACACCGCCGGGATATTTCTTGTAAATATGTCTGAGTGATAAGCTTGCCATATAAAGACTCCGTTCTCGGCAACAAAAACAAATTATTTTGCACGGTTCCCGGTTGCCGTCGAAAGCCGAATATATATGCGCAAAAGCGCATAAAAATGTACGATAATATTATAGCAAAAAAGATACGATTTGGAAAGAGTTTTTTGAAACAAATTTTCAAAAATTTATTTGTGAAATCTGCACAAAAAAATCTCAAAAAAATTGTTTACGCTGAAAATCATTTTTGATTTCTAATAAATTATAGATTTTTCATTGAAAGGGCTATGCGCTTCTTCTGAAGATCAATGCTCTTGATGCGCACCTTTACCTTGTCGCCGACAGAGAGCTTTTCGCTCGGATGTTTGATAAATTTGTCGCATATTTCCGAAACATGGACGAGACCGTCCTGATGAACGCCTATATCGACAAAGGCGCCGAAATCGATGACATTGCGCACCACGCCGTCGAGAACCATGCCGGGAGCAAGATCGGACATATCAAGTATATCGGAGCGAAGCTCGGGAGTGGGCAGAGAATCACGTATATCGCGTCCCGGCTTTTCCAGCTCCTTTACTATGTCGGCGACGGTGGGCTCGCCTATGCCTATCTCGTCCGCGAGCTTCTTCACGCCGTAGGCTTCCGCCGTTTTAGTTATTCCGGAGATACCGGAGGCGGCGTCCTTTGCCGTATAGCCGAATTTCTTCAGGATTTCCTTTGCCTTGTCGTATGATTCGGGGTGGATGCCCGTATTGTCGAGCGGCTCACGCGAGCCGGAAACGCGCAAAAAGCCTGCGCACTGCTCATATGCCTTGGCGCCGATGCGCGGCACCTTGAGTATCTGCGAGCGACTGGAAAATTCGCCGTTTTCTTCTCGGTATTTTACTATATTCTTTGCCGATGCGGCATTGATGCCCGAAATATGCTCGAGCAGTGAGAAGGAGGCTGTATTCACATCGACGCCGACGGCGTTTACGCAGTCCTCCACGACGCCCGAGAGCGATTCGTCAAGGCGGCTTTGCTTCATATCATGCTGATACTGACCGACACCGATGGACTTCGGATCTATTTTCACAAGCTCGGCAAGCGGGTCCTGTATTCTGCGGGCTATGGAGACGGCACTGCGCTGTGTCACGTCAAAATCGGGAAATTCCGCCGCACCGAGCTTTGAAGCCGAGTAGACGGAGGCACCCGCTTCGTTTGTCATTATATATTTTGTCTTGCCGCCTATTTCACGCAGGGTATCGGCAATGAAAATTTCGCTTTCCTTTGACGCCGTGCCGTTTCCGATGGAGACGACATCTATATCGTATTTTTCAATCAGACGCTTTACCGTGCGCTTGGATTCCTCCGTGCGCTCCTGCGGTTTTGTGGGATATATGACGGCTGTATCGAGGACCTTGCCTGTCTTGTCGACCACAGCGAGCTTACAGCCCGTGCGATATCCCGGGTCGAAGCCGAGGACGGTTTTGCCCTTTATCGGCGCCTGCATGAGCAGATTTTTCAGATTTTGCGAGAAAAGTTTTATGGCACCTTCGCTTGCATTATCGAAAAGGTCGCTTCTTATTTCGCGCTCTATGGAGGGAGCTATGAGTCTGTCATAGCTGTCGGCAATGGCGGCATAGAGATATTTAGCCGCGGGGCTTTTTGCGTTCGTAACGATATTGTAGCTTAGATAATTGAGAATGATATCTTTGGAAATCTCGACGCTTGCCTTGAGATATTCCTCCTTTTCGCCGCGGTTTATGGCGAGCACGCGATGCGCGGGAACGGCGGAAATCTTATCCGTATAATCATAATACATAGAGTAAACGGAATCTTCGTCCTTTGTGTTCTTCACGGTGAGGAATGCGTTGTCAAAGGTCAGCGCACGGATATCCTTGCGGAAATCGGCATTGTCGGAGATGTTTTCGGCTATGATGTCCATTGCACCGAAAAGTGCCGCCTCTGCTGTTTCAATGCCCTTTTCCGCGTCGATATAGCCTGCCGCCGCTTCCTCTATGTCCGGCTCGTATATATCGCGCTGTTCGGTTATAAGCTCGGCGAGAGGCTCGAGACCGCGCTCGCGGGCAACGGAAGCGCGCGTTTTCTTTTTCTGCTTGAAGGGGCGGTATATATCCTCTATTTCTGCGAGAATTTGTGCTGCTTCGAGCGCTTCGTCTATCTCGGGCGTCATCTTGCCCTGTTCGGTTATAGCCGCGCGAACCTCTTCCTTGCGCTTTTCCAGCCCGCGCAGGTAATTAAGCCTGTCATAGAGCGCGCGGAGCTGCTCGTCGTCGAGCGATCCCGTGACCTCCTTGCGGTATCTTGCGATAAAAGGGATAGTATTCCCATCGTCTATGAGCTTTACCGCGGCTTCCACCTGCGGGAGCCTGATATTCAGCTCGGATGAGAGTCTTTCGAGTATATTCATTTTTGCCTCCGTAATTATTTTGTCGGTTTTGATTTTTCTATTATGCTTATTTCCTCTTCCGTGAGAAAACGCCACTCTCCCCGCGGGAGGGAAGTGTCGAGCGGTATGCCCGCAAAGGCTGTGCGCTCAAGAAAGGTTATCTTGTTTTCCACGGCGAGAAACATCCGCTTTATCTGATGAAACTTGCCCTCGGTGACGGTGATTTCGCCGCTTGCAGGAGAAAACAGCGTGACCTTCGCCTCTCTTGTAGAGCTTTTTTCGCCTATATCCACGCCGCGGCAGAGGAGATTCACATCTTCCTGCGAGAGAGGGGAAGCACATTCAAAACGGTATGTTTTTTCCACATGGCGGGAGGGGGAGAGCATATAGTGGGCAAGCTCTCCGTTATTTGTCAGTAGCAGAAGCCCGAGAGTATTTTTATCGAGCCTGCCGCATGGGAAAAGCCCGATTTTCTGCAGATTTTCCGGCAGGAGAGAAAGCACGGTTTCCTCGCGCTCGTCCTCTGTTGCCGAGACGAGCCCATCCGGCTTATTGAGCATTATGTAGGTGTAGCGCGAATATTTTATCTCCGCCCCGTCGAGCGTGATCTTATCGCTCTCGGGTGAGATATGCAGCGATGTATCGCGCACCGGCAAGCCGTTTATGCAGATTCTGCCGCTTTTTGCCGCTTTTTTGCTCTCGCTCCGGCTGAGTGTGCCGGTTTCGGAGAGAAATTTGTCGAGGCGCACCGCAATCCTCCTTTACCTGTCTTTCGTTTTTTCTATTTTACCACAGAATGCGATAAAAGTAAATCGGAAAAATGAGAATTTTTCTTTAATTCTTTAATATCAGAAAAAGAACTGTCCCGAATTTTGTCGGGACAGTCCGCTTTATATCTGCTTTTTTATCCTCTCGAGCGCGCCCTTTTCGATTCTGGAGACCTGCGCCTGCGAGATGCCTATCTCGTCGGCAATCTCCATCTGAGTTTTGCCGCGGTAGAAGCGCAGGGCGATGATTTTCTTTTCGCGCTCGGAGAGCTTTTTCATCGCCTCGGAAAGGGCAATGCTCTCAAGCCAGCTTTCATCGCTGTTGTTTTCGTCCTTTATCTGGTCCATCACATAGATGGAATCGCCGCTGTTGTCGCTGTAGACTGGGTCGTAGAGCGATACGGGAGCCATTATCGCGTCGAGCGCATCGGAAATGTCCTTTTCGCTCTCGCCGGTTTCCTCGGCGATATCCTTTATCGTAGGCTCGCGTGAGAGCTTTTTTGAGAGCGATTCTCTTGCCGTGAGCGCCTTATAGGCAAGGTCGCGTGTGCCGCGGCTGACTCTTAGCATATTGTTATCGCGCAGATAACGGCGTATCTCGCCTATTATCATCGGCACGGCATATGTGGAAAACTTCACGCCTACGGAAAGATCGAAATTATCTATCGCTTTTATCAGCCCGATGCAACCGACCTGAAAGAGGTCATCGGGATTTTCCCCTCTGCCGCCGAACCGCTGAATAATACTGAGCACGAGGCGGAGGTTTCCGTCTATCAGCTCCCGGCGCGCCTTTTTGTCCCCTTTTGAGGCGGCAAGCAGAAGCCGCTCTTTTTCTTCTGCTGTCAGAGTTTTGAGTTTTGAGGTGTTTATTCCGCATATTTCGACTTTATTATAATACATACAGGCTCCGTTTCCGACAAATAAAGCGCAGGTTTTGCCGCTTTTGACTTTCTGTAAAAAAGTATTGCCGAAAAAGGGAGATTGTTATGCGAAAAAGGAAATGCAACTTATTTCCAGTTTTTCAAAAAACATGAAGAAAAGCAGGAATAATTTTTCGGAAAATATTGCTTTTCCGAATGATATGTGGTACAATACAAGCAAAATAATTTTTCTGAAAGGAAATAATTTTATGTATAACAATATTGATGCAAAACAGCCGGATAAGCTGGAAGACATACTTGCCCTTCGTCCCGAAGGCGCCGATATTCCCGCTGTGAAGCCCGATAATCTCTATGACAGAATGAAAGGCGCCGTTATAGGCAGATTTGCAGGATGCGTTCTCGGTATACCCGTAGAGCTTTATGCGCTTTCCCGTATGCAGTCGCTCGCACTCGACAGCGGAATGAAGTATCCGCCCGAGGACTTCTGGACGGCAACCGACGATCCCGAGCATATTCACTACAAGGTCAACAAGCGCACCGAATATCTGCGCGACAACCTCAAGTCCGTTCCCGTGGACGACGATATCACATATCCCGTGCTGAACCTGCTCCTCCTTGAGAAATACGGTAAGAACTACACGGTAGACGATATCGGCAAGCTCTGGCTTGAAATTCTCCCTTATGCCTGCACGGCAGAGGATGAGGCTCTCCAGCAGCTCCGTGCCGGCACAAGAGCGGAGTGTGCCGCTAATTTCAACGGTTATGTTGAATGGATAGGTGCGGCTATACGCGCCGATGTATTCGGTTATGCCGAGGCAGGCAACCCTGTGGGCGCGGCAAAACTTGCTTACAACGACGCTTACCTCACGCACCGCAAGAACGGCATCTACGGCGAAATATTCTGCGCCGCCGCCGTTGCCGCCGCTTTCACAGCAGAAACTCCTCTTGACGCTGTACGCGCCGCTATGAAGCAGATTCCCGCAGAGAGTGAGCTTTATCAGGCTCTCGAGTGGGCATTCTCCTGCGAGGATAAGGTTACAAACTATATCAGCGCAAGAAAGCTTATCGACGATAAGTTCCCGAGAATGCACCCCGTACACACCATCAACAATATGTGCGCCATTGTTTTTGCCCTCATGCTCGGCGGAAACGACTATACAAAGTGCATAGGCAACTGCGTTGCCATGGGTCTCGATAACGACTGCACGGGCGCTACCGTCGGCAGTATCGTCGGTGCCTGCATCGGCATAAAGAATATACCCGGGCATTGGTATGATAAATTCAATGATACCGTTCTCACATATCTCACGGGATATGAGAAGCTCTCGCTTTCCGATATCATTGACAGATGTGTAAAGCTCAACGGCTGATAGCAGATTAAAAAATACCGCAGGCGGAAGTCTGCGGTATTTTTGCGTGAAAGCATGTAATAAAAGACGCCCGAGGGCGTCTTTTTGCTTTATCTCTTTATTACGAAGTGCTTTGGTATACCTCCGACGAAAACCGGTGAGGTTTCGCCGAGGATGAGCGGATGGATGTATTCAAGGCATTCGTGTGTGACATTATTTCCGCGCTTGTTTATAAATTCGCGCGGAACACGGCGCACTGCATTCGCTATGCCGCTGATATCCTTGCTCTCGGTATAGACAGCGTAATTTGTCGAATTGGTACGCACAAAGGTCATCATCTTTCCGGATTCACCTTCAGAAGCGCATTTCACAGCAGCTTTGCCTATCATGACGGATTCGTCAAGATCGGTTTTGGAAGCGATATGCGAAGCGCAACGCTGTGGCAAATTCAGCTCAATGGAGCGAACCTTGCAGCCGAATTTTTCTTTTACGGCAAGCTCGAGGGTCTTGGCTGTTCCGGAGAGTTGCTTGTGACCGAAAGCATCGAGATTGCCGTTTTTGCCTTCGCCGACATATGTTCCGTCGCTGAGATGTATTCCCTCGGAAACGGCGACGACAACATTCGGATGAGTTTCGAGTGCCTTTGCTATATCCTCGAAAAATTCGTCATAATCGAATGTGACCTCGGGAAGGTAAACGAGGTCGGGTGCGATATCGGTGCAGAGAGAGGGAAGAGCGGCACATGCGGCGAGCCAGCCCGCATCTCTGCCCATTATTTCCACTATCGTGACAGCCTTGACCGTATAAACGGCGGTATCGCGCATTATCTCCTCCATTGTGGTGGCGATATATTTTGCCGCGGAGCCGAAGCCCGGAGTGTGGTCTGTTCCGACGAGGTCGTTGTCTATTGTTTTCGGAACGCCCATGATGCGCATTTCGTAGCCTACGCTGTCCATATACTGCGAGAGCTTGGCAACGGTATCCATGGAATCGTTTCCGCCGATATAGAAGAAATAGCGGATATTGTAATCGCGGAAAACATCGAGAATCTGCTCATATATTATGAGATTGTCTCCCGTCATATCTTTGGGGAGCTTCTTGCGGCAGGAGCCGAGCGCGGCTGCGGGTGTGTTTTCAAGCAGGGAAAGGTCGTCTTCGCCTTTTATAATGTCGTTCAAAAGGCAAAAGCGCCTGTCAAGCACGCCCTCTATTCCGTTTATCGCGCCGTAGATTTTGTCTATCCGGTCGCATTCGAGAGCGCCGCGTATAACGCCCGAAAGCGTAGCGTTGATAGCCGCGGTGGGACCTCCTGACTGCCCTACTATGGCATTGCCGTAAAGTTTTATCATTATAGATTACCTCTTTTTGACGATAATTTTTTTATTTGCTCTATTATACTATAAAATCGCCGATTTTTCAAGTGCTTTTACAAAAAGTGCTCTGATATTTTTGCCATAGTGGCGATATATGCGCAAAATTCATCTTTTTTATCGAAAAAACGCAAAATTTTTCGGATTATATCACTCGGTGGCAGGAGCTTGCTTCAGCGCATCGAGACGGCGCTTAATCTCCATCATATCGGCGAGCATATCGTCCTTTTTGCGCGGGTCGCGCAGGAGCGCCGAGGGATGATATACGGCACAAACGGAAAAGGCGCCGCGCTCAAACCATATGCCGTGCTCGGCGGTGATGCGGAAATCCGGCTTTATCAGCCGCATTGCCGCTATTCTGCCGAGGCAGACGATGAGCTTCGGCGAAACGGCGCGAACCTGCTCGCGCAGGTACTCTATGCAGAGATCCTGCTCCTCCGGCTTCGGGTCGCGGTTTTTGGGCGGGCGGCACTTCAGCATATTTGCTATGTAGATTTCCTCGCGCGGGATGCCGACGGCTACGAGATATTTATCAAAAAGCTTGCCCGCCGCACCGACAAACGGAATACCCGATAAATCCTCTTTTTCACCCGGTGCTTCGCCTATGAACATGACATCTGCATGGGGATTGCCCACCCCGAATACTACATTCGTTCTCGTTTCCGCGAGACTGCATTTATGGCAGCCCTCACATTCTTTTCTTATTTCGTCAAGACTTCTTGTTTCCACCTGTCATTCCTCCGCTTTGCCATGGCTTTTGACAATATACTACCATAAACGGAGAAAAAAATCTACCGTTTTCGCAAAAAATTATTTCGATAAATTCATAGCTCGGAGAGAGTGGAGACGGCATCACTGCGGCAGACGGGAGCACAGTGCTCGTTTATGTACGAAAGAGCCTCGGGAGAAGGCAGTTTTGTGCCGAATTCGCCTATGAAAAGACCCTCGCAGGAATTTTTGACCTGCTTTGCCTGATACTGCAGCGTATCTTCATATATGACGAGATAAAATCTGCCTGCCTTTTCTTTGCAGTCGGCATAAGCCGTGCTTTCGCCCGAGTAGCCGAAGCGCCGGAGCCTCCTGCACACGCGAAGCAGCAGGTCAAGCTCCGGAAAAACATATACGGACGGCTTTTTCAAGCCTGTTTCCTGCATTTTTCCTTCCTTTATGAGGGAATAGCTCAAATCATCGTCGGGCGGAATACTGTCATGCAGTTTTGTTATGTAGATTTTACAGCCGCCGCTTTTATCGGGATATGCTTCTATGTATATGCGCCCTTTGGCGGCATCAAAGCCTGTCTTTTCATAAGCCTCATCGAGTATATCCCATACCGCTTTTCTCGTTCTGGTGTTCTTATAGTCCAGTGAGTTGCAGTCTATATCGTATTTCAGCATATCAAGACGCGTCAACTTAACGCGGAGAATATCATCTTCAATAATGCGGAGTTCCATAAGAAAAATTGCCCCTTTCCGATATTTTCAAACATCACTTCACATTATAATCCGATGCGGCAAAAAAAGATAGAGCAAAAAATATGGTAATTTTCCGCGTTTTCCGCCCGAAACTCCTTTCCTCGCACGAAAAATTTCAGTTTTTTGCAAATAACTATTGAAAAAAGACAGAAAAATTGATATTATATAATTTGAAATATTTTAAGAAATCCGGTGAATACAATGCTTATCAATATGTCGGATATGTTATCCGAAAAAATGAAATCTCTTCACGGAAACGCCGTAAGAGAAATACTCTCCGCCACCATGGGCAGAGATATCATAGCTTTCTCGGCGGGAAACCCCGATACATCTACTTTTCCGCTGGAGGCGATGGCGGAGGCTTCGGCCGAAATCTTTGCTTCCGATCCGCAGGCATTCCAGTACGGAGTTTCCGAGGGCTATGAGCCTCTGCGAAATAAAATAAAGGAGCGCCTTGCCGATAAATTCGGCATGATAAAAGACGGTGATGAGCTTATCATGCTCACCGGCGGTCAGCAGGGTCTTGATCTCGTGGCGAGAACATTATGCAACGAGGGCGATACCGTAATATGCGAGACACCGAGCTTTGTCGGTGCGCTCAATTCCTTCCGTTCCTACGGCGCAAAGCTTGCAGGCATTCCGATGCGGCACGACGGCATGGATGTGGCTCTTCTTGAAGAGGCGCTGAAAAGCAATAAGAACGTAAAATTTATATATATCATTTCCGCCTTTCAGAACCCGACGGGCATAACGACCTCGCTTGAGCGCAGACGCGAAATTCTCGCTCTGGCAAAGAAATACGGCGTTTTCATCCTCGAGGATAATCCCTACGGCGAGCTTCGCTTCTCGGGTGAGGATGTTCCTACCTTCAAGGCGCTGGATAATGACGGGCTTGTGATATACTGCAGTTCTTTTTCAAAGATACTTTCTTCCGGAATGCGCATGGGCTATCTCGTGGCGCAGAGTGAAGTGATGAAACCGATAATTCTCGCAAAGCAGTGTGCCGATGTGCATACAAATCTCTTTTTTCAGAAGCTCTGCTACAAGATTCTCTGCACATACGATATGGATGCGCATATAAAGAAAATCTGCGGGCTCTACGGCAGGAAATGCCATCTGATGATGGATATGCTCGATAAGTATATGCCCGAGAGCGTTACACATACGAGACCGGAGGGCGGACTTTTCCTCTGGTGCGAGCTTCCGGAGGAGCGCGACAGCGCACAGTTCGCGAAATTTGCCTCGGAGCGTGATGTATTCGTGGTTCCGGGCTTTGCCTTTGCCGCGGATATGAGTGCGCCCTCGCACGCTTTCCGCATGAATTATTCTTCACCTACGGAAGCGCAGATAGAAAAAGGCGTGAAGATACTTGCAGAGGCGGCACACGACTTTCTTGCGACAAAATAAGACGCTATTACAATTACGGCGCAAAGCCGGGAAAGGAAGGGGACATCCCCCGAAACGACAATAATGGAATTTTCTAAGGAAAAAAAGATAATTTTTTCAGGAGTACAGCCGAGCGGCAATCTGACGATAGGCAATTATCTCGGAGCCATAGGCAACTGGAAAGCTTTTGAGGAGCAGTATAACAGCATATACTGCGTAGCCGATATGCACGCGATAACCGTAAGGCAAAATCCCGCAGAGCTTCGCCGCCGTACATATGAGACGCTGGCGCTCTATATCGCGAGCGGACTCGACCCGGAGAAGAATATCCTCTTTGTACAGAGCCATGTTCCCGCTCATGCGGAGCTTGCATGGGTGCTCAACTGCTATACAATGTTCGGCGAACTTTCCAGAATGACGCAATTCAAGGATAAAAGTGCAAAAAATGCACAGAATATAAATGCCGGACTTTTCACCTATCCTACGCTCATGGCTGCCGATATTCTTCTTTATCAGACAGACCTCGTGCCCGTAGGCATAGACCAGAAGCAGCATGTCGAGATAACGAGAGACATAGCGACAAGGTTCAATCAGATATATTCCGAGACCTTCAGGCTTCCCGAGATATATACGCCGAAAGCAGGTAAGAAGATAAATTCTCTCGCGGAGCCGACAAAGAAGATGAGCAAATCCGATGAGAATACGAATGCGTCGGTATACCTGCTCGATTCGCGCGATGATATAATACGCAAATTCAAGCGCGCCGTCACCGACAGCGACACTGTTGTCAAGCGCGCCGAGGGCAAGGACGGAATCAACAATCTGATGACCATATACTCATGCTTCACGGGAAAGAGCGATGAGGAGACAGAGCGCGAATTTGACGGACGCGGCTACGGAGATTTCAAGCTTGCCGTCGGCGAAGCGTGCGCGGATGCGCTCGCTCCCGTTCAGGCTGAATTTGCAAGGCTTGCGGCGGACAAGGCTTATCTTGAGTCCATCATGAAGCAAAATGCGGAGTTTGCCTCTTATCTCGCAAACAAGACGCTCTCCAAGGTTTATCGCAAGGTGGGATTCACGGCAAAATAATTTTTCGGAGCGGGCTGCTCCGAGACGGAGTTATTTTGCAATATACTGTATATTTTTCGGCGGCGGCGGTGGCATTTCTGTTTTCTCTGATATTCACGCCTGTCGCAAGAACGCTTTCTTTTCGCGTCGGTGCCGTGGATATCCCGCGTGACGCTCGCCGTATGCATAAAAAGCCGACCGCACGCATGGGTGGCGTAGCTATAGTTATTTCGTTTTTTGCTTCGTGCTTGCTCTGCTTTACGGACGGCGGGGCTTTTCCGAAGGAATGCCTGCCAGTCTTTATCGGCGGCGCTATGATAGCCATGCTCGGTGCTGTAGACGATATCCGTGCGCTGAAGCCTATGGTGAAGCTGGCAGGGCAGATAACCGCAGTGCTTTTCACTGCATACGCGGGCGTGAGAATAGATTTCATAGGTACGCCATCGGGCATCATAAGGCTCGGTATGCTCTCCGTACCCGTTACGGTGCTGTGGATGCTCGTGATAATCAATGCCTTTAATCTGATAGACGGCATAGACGGGCTTGCCGCAGGCACAGCCGCGCTTTCTGCGGCGGCGCTCGCGGGTGTTTCCGTTTCGTGCGGGAGCTGTGTATGTGCCGTGTTGTGCTTCTGCCTTTTCGGCGCGGCGCTGGGATTTTTACCGTATAACAGCAATCCCGCGTCCGTTTTCATGGGTGATACGGGCTCGATGTTTCTCGGCTATATCCTCTCCTGCGCCTCGGTGATGGGGCTGACAAAATCGCATATGCTTGTTTCCATAGGTGTACCGTTCCTTATCTTTGCCGTTCCGGTATTTGATACGGCACTGGCGATGATACGGCGTGCGGCGAAAAGAGAAAACATCTTTTCTCCCGACAAAGGGCATATACATCACAGGCTTGTGATAGCGCTCGGTTTTTCACAGAAGAAAGCGACGCTCACGCTTTGTCTTGTCACGGCGGTCTACTGCATTTCGGCGGCTGTGATGAGCATAAATCTGCCGCTCGGCGCGCTTATCGCGTCGCTTGCAACAGCATATATGATATCGATATTCTTTTTAGCGGGAAAATCCGCATGAAATTTATGCAAAGGAGGAAAAACGCATGAAAGAAAAACTGAAAAAATTGCTTTCTTCAGATGGGGCGATGTCGCTTTATTCTGTTTTTTCGCTTATGGCGGCGTTTTTCCTCGTCTGCCTTGCGGTGCTGTGGACGCTCTCGCGGGCAGGGATTTTTGAGTTTCCTCATGTCGAGAGCACGACGGAAAGCACGGCATCATCGCTCACACCGGACCCTGAGGAAAAAACCGACTATGATTACATAGCTGTCCCCGTAAACAAGGCGGCTGTGGCAAAGTTGCTCGCATCATATCCCTTTGCCGATAATTTCTATATGGAAGTGTATATGACTTTTTCCACGCAGGACGGCTTCATGCAGGACGGCGTGCGCCTATGGAAAAGCGGCGAAAAATACAAAATAATTTACAATGAGGGAAGCGACACGCGGCGAAATACCGTTATATGCGACGGGAAAACCGTCTCTTACTATTCCGCCTCAGACGAGCTGATATTCACGGCGGAGTACAGCGAGGCGTATGCCTTCGATAATATCGCGTATATACCTTCATTCTGCCTGCTTGCAGGTACTGAATACGAGATAACCGACTATTATCTGCGCGATAACGAATATGTCGTGGAATACAGCATACCATCACTTTCGTATACGGACAAGGTACATATTTCCGCCGACTCGGGTGTAGTCCGCTCCGTGCGGACCTACTGCGGCAATATTCCCGTATCGCGCTACGATGTAGTCAGCTACACGCTTGATTATGAATTTGAGGGAGATGAATTTTCACTTCGCTGACGCTACAGCATTATGACGAGTACAAGCAGAACGGGAATGATGATATTATCGCTTTCCTTTGAAAAGAGAAGAAATAGTGCCGCACCGAAAAGAAGTAAATCCTCTGCGGATATCTTTGAGAATATTCCGGCAGGCGGGCATGAGCTTTCATGCGGCGGGCAGCCGAATGGCGGTTCCGGCGGCTCTGCATCCGCAGGCGGTCTGCGGCATGAATCGCGGCTTTCGTCGCGCGGCGGAGCATCGCATCCGCAAGGCTCTTGTCGGATAGTTTCGGTGCAGTCTCCCGCTTCTTCTTTTGCGCATCCGTCATTCTGCGCACACGGTTTCTGCATATCGAAGAGGCTTCCGCCGTAATCGGGCGGAGGAGAAGCAAATTCTTTTTTCGGCGGATTTTCGGGAAATCCCTTATCGGGGATTTTACCGTAATTCTTGCTGTAGATAAGTACGCACCTCCCTTACATAAAATATCCTGCCATTTCGGCAAGCTGCATCATACGCAGGAGTTTATCTATCTTTTCGCATCTTTTGCCGTCGAGATACGGCTTGAGCGCGAGCAGAAGCGCCCTGCTGTGTGCCAAATTGTTTCCTTTACGTCTGTCGCGGTGCTCGCCCGAGAGCGAGGTCAAGGCGCCGACAGCCTCGGCAATATCCGGCGTATCGGACGCACCGTCGGGAGGAGACTCCTTGCTTTTGCCGAAATTGCCTGCCTGCACCGCTTTTTCCGGCGGCGGGCTTTCGGATATTGGCGGAGTGCCTGAAGTCATAGTGTCGGCAAGGCGCTTTATCTGTGCCATCATCTCCGGATTTGAGAGGATACTGTCGAGTTTTTCGGAAAAATCGTTTGCCAAATTACTCACCCCTGTATTTCGCGTATCATCTGTTCCGTGCGCTCTTTTCCGAGCATGGAAACGAGACGTCGGATATCCTCATCACCGATGCCGGAGAGCATGGCGCGGATTTTTGACACATCAGGCAGGTTTCCGCTCATTCCTGCGGCGCGCGCTACCTTTTCCGCCTTTTCGCGCAGGGCATTGTCATCGAGACCGAGCAGTTCGTCTACTGTTTTGCGATTGAGTTCCATAAAAATCACTCCAATAACTGTTTTTATGCTATATTATGATGAAAACGGTGCTGTTGTCACAGGAGAAAATAAAAATTATAGAGAGGTAAAAAATGTATAAGTATACACCGCCGAAAAATTCAAAGGCAGATACAGCAGTGCTCGCGCTCTTTATAACGGCGATAGCATGCTTTGCAGTGGCATCGTTTTCACGGATGTATGCCGGGCTGATACAGGCACTCGGCGTTATTTTCATAGGCGCGGCGCTCTTTCTTTTCTGCAGATACACTCTTTCCGTATATACATATCTGATAGAGGACGGCAATTTTGTCGTACTGCGCACTTTGGGCAAGAAAATAAGCCCGATATGCAGTGTTTCGCTTAAAACCGGCATCGCGATAGTAAAAATGCCCCATACCGCCGCGGAAAAGGAAGAATACAGAAAGAAATGCGGAAATGTCCGCTCGCGCTTCAATTATTGCAGAACGCTTTCACCCGAAAACGCCTATGCTTTCGTCCTTGATTTCAACGGACGAAAAACGGAGCTTTTATTTGAGCCGAATGAGGAATTTCTACACAGTTTTGAGATGGTTTTTGCCAATGTCCGCAGGGAATATCTCCGCGAATTATACGGAGATGATGGCGAAGGCGGGGACGCATAATGAAATCTGCTGAAATTTAATAGAAAATTTTTCAAAATGGTATTGCAAATTGCGTTATGTCGTATTATAATAGTAAAAAACATTCAAAGGGAAGGGGTAAAAACAAATGACGGCACTCGAAACGGTAAAAGATATACTCTCAAAGCAACTTCGTGTTGACATTGATTCTATAACAGAGGATACAAACATTATGGAGGATCTCGGCGCAGATTCTCTCGATATAGTTGAAATGCTCATGAATATCGAGCAGGATTACGGCATAGTCATCGCCGATGATGATATAGTCGGCTTCAAGACGGTCGGCGATATTGTTCGTTATATTGAAAATAATCAGTAATTTACTTAAAATAAAAAATGCGACTGCGTGAGCAGTCGCATTTTTGTGTTTTCGCTTACTTTTTCAGCTCTGAATTTATGAGATTCAGAACCGCATAATCTGTTCGGTCGAGAGTTATCGGAGTTATCGATATGCAGCCGTTTAGAGTGGCGTCGGTATCTATGGTGAAATCTTTCTTATCCTCGTGGACGGAATAACCGTGCTGGCGGAAGAGATTTGCTTCCTCCTCCACAAAGCGGTCATTATAGTATCTGCCGCCCTGATGCGTCATGCATATGTCTTTGCCCTCGGGCGGGATATTTACATTATAAAGCGGGGAATACGAGAGCAATTTGTGCTTGCGGAAAAACTCTATCACGCGCTCGAGCTGAGCCGCGGCGGCATCAAAGTCCCCGGGCGTGGTAGAGAGAGCTACTGCGGGCATACCCTCGGCATTTGCTTCAAAAATTGCGCCTACCGTTCCCGAATAAACCATATCTATGCCGATATTCAGTCCGTTGTTTATGCCCGAGAGCACGAGGTCGTAATTTACGCCCAGTCCGAGCTTGGCAAAGCGGACGCAATCCGCAGGGGAGGAATCGACCGAATAGGCGCGCACGCCCGGGAGCAGTTCGACCTCTCTTGCTTCAAACGGGCTGTGTATATTGATACTCTGGCTTTTGCCGCTTTGCTCTGTTTTCGGCGCGGCAACCGTCACTTCACCGAATTCCATAGCCTTCTTTGCGAGAAGCAGAAGCCCGCGGCTTGATATCCCGTCATCGTTTGTTATCAGTATTTTCATCATAGCCATCCCTCATGGTTTTCTTTATAATCGGCAATCAGCCTGTCCGCATCTGCAAGAAGCGCACGCTTTTCACGCGCGTTTTTAACGGAAGCACCTGCGGCGCAGGCATGACCGCCACCGCCGTATTTCTCGGCAAGTCCGTTTATCTCGGCAAAGCGGGAACGCAGGCGAACGCGGAACTCTCCGGAGTCTTCCTCGATGAAGGCAAGCCATATGATGCTGTTCTTTATCGTGCTGATATAAGAAACACAGTTGCTTGCCGTCTCAAAGTTTATCGCATATTTTTCCTGCATGGCACGTGTGACTGTAAGGTATGCCACGCCGTTTTCCGTGAGCTTCACGCACGAGGTGATATGCGCACGGAATTTCAGCTCACCTATCTCCTCCGTGTAGAGGTGGGAGAAGAGCGTATCCGTATCTATTCCTATATCGAGCAGAGCCGCCGCACAGCGCAAGGTATCTCCGGTAACGCTCGAAAAGCGGAAGCGACCCGAATCCGTGACCATACCCATATAAATATACATGGCGGCAAGCGAATCTGCCTTCAGCTCATCGCGGAAGGCAAGGTAAAATTCCGCTATCATCTCGCAGGCGGAGGAACGGATTTCTTCAACCCAACGGATATCTCCGTAGTTGTCTGCCGGAATATGGTGGTCTATCTTGATAAGCTCCGTTGCCGCACCGACAGCCGAATTTGAAATGCGGTCGTATGTAGCCGTATCTATGACGATGGCAAGCGCACCCTTGTGTTCCTCTGCGGAGAGCGGCGCCCCCACGCTTCCGAGAAATGAGAGATATTCGGAAGAATCGTCTGCTGCGACGATGATTTCCTTTTCGGGATAAGTGAGCGTCAGTATACGCGCAAGTCCGAGCGTGGAGCCGACTGCATCTCCGTCAGGTCTGATGTGGCGCGATATGACTATCTTCTCATAGCTCTTTATTTTTTCAAAAATCTGTTTCATTACCTCGTTCATTGTGCCGTTTCCTCCAGCTCTTCAAGGTCGGCGAGCATTTTCATTGCCGTTTCGCGGTCGGGAACAGTGGCACCGCTCGCCTTTGCATGACCGCCGCCGCCGTATTTTACGGCGATGGGATTGATATTGTATTTTGCCGAGCGAAGCTCGCAGAGCACGCCCGCAGATGTTTCAGTGAAGTTGACCCAGCTGTTTATCCCGCGGATATCGGACATTGTGCCTACCATGCCGCGCGATATCGTGAAGGTATCGGCACCGGTTTCTTCCGCTTCTTCCGCTGTGGTATAGATATATGCGACTCCGTTTTTCGCACGGTTTATTTTAAGCGTGAACCGCGCACGGAGCTTTATCATATCGAGCTCATCCGCATAAAGCTCGCGGTAGATATCCGCTGTCGAAAAATCGACGCTCATGAGAAAGGCGGCAAGCGCAAAGGTGCGTGCATTCACGCTGTCATAGCGGAAGCGACCGGAATCCGTGACCATGCCCGTATAAATCGATTTTGCCGCCGTAGGCGTGAGGCGCAGAGAACATTCTCTTGCAAATTCCGCTATCATTCCGCAGCAGCTCTCAAAGCTTGTGTCGGTTATTTCGGTATCGGCGATTTTCTCGCAAAAGATATGGTGATCTATGCGCAGGGTGCTCTCGGCGAGAGTATATCTTTCATCCGAAATGAGCGAACTTGCAGATGTGTCAAGAATTATTGCGAGCGCACCGTTGTAGTATTCATCGGGCACTGTATCCGGAGTGCTGTCCGCCATAAAGGCGTACCGTCCCGCAGGGTCACCAACCGCATAAACTTCTTTGCCCTTGAAATTTTCAAGTATGAGGTGCTTGAGTCCCACCTGCGAGCCTACGGCATCGCCGTCCGGATTATTATGGCGATGTATTATTATGCGGTCATACCGCGAAATGAGTGAAAGCGCTTTTTCAAACAAATTCTGCCACTCCTTTTCAATTTTATTATAAAAGTTTGTTTTTGTATTTTATCATAAAAAGCGACAAAAGTCAACACTCGGAGAAAACACGAAAAATGAAAGAATCTTATTTACAAAACGTGTAAAATGTGATATTATAAATATGTATGTAAACAGAGAATACGGAGGAACGGAAATGGTAAATACGGTATATATCAAAAAGACCGAGGACATGATGCAACTTATTCTTGAGCAAAAATTCGAGGAGAAGATCAACAGAAACAGGTCATATTTCCTTTATCGCGGGCTTTGCAGGAGCAAATTTTCGCTGGAAACGAGCCTTCATCGCAACTGCCGCGATATGCAGGTGTCTCTCGAGCCGTGCATCCTTCGCAATTTCACAAAATATGCCGAACTGCTCAATCCGGATCTTCGCACATCAGTGTGGCGTCAGATGGTGGTAGGTCAGCATCACGGACTGCCTACAAGACTGCTTGACTGGACATATTCGCCGCTTGTCGCTCTGCATTTTGCTACAAGCTCATTTGAACTCTCCAAAACAGACACATATGACGGTGCCGTATGGAAAATAGATGCGCGAGAGATAAACAGGCTTCTGCCGGAGAGATACTATGATAAGCTGGCAAGAAACAATGCATGGGTTTTCTCGGTTGATATGCTCAGCGATGTCGTAAATGAGCCGGCGCAGTATGACAGCGATATGGCGGGTCATGCCATGGCACTCCTCGAACCGCCATCCATCGACCAGAGAATAATAAATCAGTACAGTATTTTTTCTGTCATCCCGATGAGTATGGGAAGCATAGAGGAATTTCTCGATAAGTATACGGAAAACACCGTCAAATATGTCATAGACAAAAGAATAAAATGGGATGTGCGCGATTTTCTCGACCAGATGAATATGAATGAACGCACGATGATGCCCGGACTTGACGGACTTTCCACATGGCTCAAGCGCCACTATTTTGTTATGCCGGCAAGGGCGGCAACGGAGGATAAGGAAAATGGAAAGAAATAATCCGAAGGGGTGGCTCTATATTCTGCCCGCCATGCTCTTTCTCGGGGTATTTATGGTTTACCCGCTGATAGATGTTTTCGTCTATTCCTTTGAGGAGGGATATAATTCCGCCTCGCAGACATTTTTCGGCACGGGACTCTATAACTACAAATATGTTCTGCGCGACCCGTATTTTGTTCAGGCACTGAAAAATACGCTCATTCTCGTTATGATAACCGTGCCGCTGTCAACAGGCATCGCGCTTCTTATTTCGCTCGCGCTTTCTTCCATTCAGAAGCTTCGCAGTGCCTTTCAGACGATATACTTTCTGCCGTATGTCACAAATACGCTTGCCGTAGGTCTTGTTTTCATGATTCTCTTCAAGAAAACGGCGTATTCCGACGGGCTTATCAACCTGCTTATAAACACCTTCGGCGGGCAGAGCGTCGATTTCATCGGCGGTCCCTACTGGGCAAAGATGCTTGTGCTCTGCATATATACGATATGGATAGTAATGCCCTTCAAGATAATCATTCTGACAAGTGCGCTCGCCTCGGTGAATAAAAATTACTACGATGCGGCGCGTGTGGACGGTACCTCCAAGGGGCGTATATTCCGCAAAATAACACTGCCGATGATTTCTCCCTCGGTTTTCTATCTGATAATAACAGGCTTTATCGGCGCTTTCAAGGCATACAGCGATTCCGTTGCGCTTTTCGGCGTGAACCTCAATGCCGCAGAGATGAATACGCTTGTAGGTTACATATACGATATGCTCTACGGAAACAGCGGCGGATATCCATCATATGCTTCCGCGGCGGCGATAATCCTTTTTGCTATAGCTCTGACGATAACATGTATAAACCTCATGGTCGGCAGAAAGAGCATTCATTACAGATAAGGAGGGGGAGAAAATGAAAAAAATCACGGACTATGCACGAGCCGAAAAAGCGGCACGCGCGGGAAATATAGCGGGAAAAACGCTGATATATTTTTTTCTTCTCATATGGGTGCTCATAGTGCTTTTCCCCTTTTATTGGATGGTGCTCAGCTCGCTGAAAAGCTACAGTGCATATAACTCGGAATATATACCGAAATTCTTTACGCTTTCGCCAACGCTTGAGAATTACAGGGAAGCTTTTACCGCGGTTCCGCTCGCCAAGTATTTTCTCAATACGGTGATATTTACAATAGCGACGACGGCACTCATGATGGTGGTGATAACTCTCGCCGCGTTTGCCTTTGCAAGGCTGAATTTTAAGGGCAGGGACATTGTTTTCACGATATTCCTTGCGCTGATGATGCTGCCGAGCGAGCTTGTGGTGATAACGAATTTCGTGACGATAACAGACCTCGGACTGCGCAATACATTTACGGGTCTGATACTGCCATCGGTCACATCGGTTTTTTATATTTATCTGCTCCGCGAAAACTTTGCGCAGATTCCCGATGAAATGTACTATGCGGCACGCGTGGACGGTGCTTCGGATTTCCGCTATCTCATGCGCGTGATGATACCGATATGCAAGCCGACGATAGTAACCGTTATTATTCTGAAGGTGATTGAATGCTGGAACTCATATGTATGGCCGCGCCTGATAACGGATGATCAGAATTATTTTCTCGTTTCAAACGGAATACAGGAGATACGCGAAAACGGCTTCGGACGTGAAAATATACCTGCGATGATGGCGGCGGTGGTTGTCATTTCCGTGCCGCTTATCGCTCTGTTCCTGATTTTCAGAAAGAAGATAATGGCGGGCGTTTCGAGAGGAGGTACAAAGGGATGAAAAGAATGCCGAAGCTCATATCCGTGCTTCTCATACTCTGCGTTTTCGCCTCGCTTTTTACCGCTTGCCACGGCTCAAAGGGACTGCGTGAATTTGAGATGCCGGATGAATTTGATACCTCGCGTAATTATGAGCTAACCTTCTGGGCTAAGAACGACACAAACAGAACTCAGATGAAAATATATCAGAACGCGATAAAGGATTTTGAGGCACTTTATCCGAATATAAAGATAAAGCTCCGCCTCTATACCGACTACGGCAAGATATACAACGATGTTATCACAAATATAGCGACGGGCACGACGCCGAATATCTGCATAACATATCCGGACCACATAGCGACATATCTGACAGGGGTAAACACCGTAGCACCGCTCGATGAGCTTTTTGCAAGTGAAAAATACGGACTCGGCGGCAGTGAAGTCCGTTTCGACGGTGTTTCGCGCGACGAGATAATAAAAAAGCATCTCGATGAGTGCTATTTTGACGGCAACTATTATGCCGTACCTTTCATGCGTTCCACCGAGGCTTGCTATATAAACAAAACATATGTTGAAAAGCTCGGTTATACCGTTCCCGATGAGCTGACATGGGATTTTGTATGGGAGGTTTCCGAGGCTGCCATGGCAAAGAACGAGGACGGAACCTTCAAGGTGAACGGGCAGAATGTTCTCATTCCTTTTATATACAAGTCGACAGATAATATGATGATTCAGATGCTCAGACAGTCGGGTTATGCATATTCGAACGAGAGCGGGGAAGCACTTCTTTTCAATGATGATACCAAGTCTCTGCTCTATACCGTTGCCGAGCATGCGGGAACAGGCGCTTTCTCTACTTTTTCCATCTCGAGCTATCCCGCAAATTTCCTCAATGCGGGGCAGTGCATTTTCGCCATAGATTCAACGGCAGGTGCTACATGGATGGGAAGTGACGCGCCTCTCTCCGATATCAGCGAAGATAAGATTGTGAAATTTGAGACGGCTGTACGCACCGTGCCGCAGTTTGATACGGAAAACCCGCAGATGATATCGCAGGGTCCGTCCATATGTATATTTAATAAGAATGACCCGCAGGAGGTTCTTGCATCGTGGCTTTTTACGCAGTATCTGCTTACAGACGGCGTACAGATTGCCTATTCCGAGACGGAGGGCTATGCTCCCGTTACGACTACGGCGAGAAATTCCGCCGAATATGCGGATTATCTCTCGCGCGAGGGTGAGGACAACGATGAGCATTACGATATAAAAATAAAGGCGACAAAGCTTCTGCTTGAAAATACGGAAAATACCTTTGTCACGCCCGTATATAACGGCTCGGCTTCGCTGCGTAACGCGGCTGGTCAGCTTATCGAGAATGTAACAAAGTCCATGAACCGCAAGGAAACCGTGGACGATGCATATATGGAAAAGCTTTTTGCAAATGTGACTTCGCTTTACCGCATAGGGGAAGCAGGGAAGGGCGTTTCCGGAAAAGCGGAGCTCGGTGCTCTGCCGGGCGGTTCCAAGGCGCTCATCATCGCTCTTGCTGTTATATGGGTGCTCATCGCCGTGTATTTTATCGTGATTTTAAAGAAAAAATTAACAAAACATGAAAAATGATATTGATTTATCGGCGAAAAGAGTGTATACTATAATCAGCTAAGATACTAAACTCAAAAAAGGAGAATTTAATGATGAAAAAATTTTTAGCTATCGTTCTCGCACTCACATTTGTTTTCGCATTTGTTGCTTGCGGAAAGAAAGACCACGAATTCAAGGATGTTAAGTCTGAGGGCGTTATGACATACGATGAGTTTGCGGCAGCAGAACTCAAGACCAAGGTAACAATCGAGGGCTATGTTCAGGCTAAGCAGGTTTATTCCGAGCAGTACGGCAATACCTCGCTTTACCTCCAGGACACAAAGGGCGCTTACTTTGTATATCGCCTTGCCTGCACAGCTGAGGAATATGCAAAGTTCACAGAGGGCGTAAAGGTCAAGGTTGTAGGCTACAAGGACGAATGGTCAGGCGAAGTCGAGATAATCGATGTAGAGTCCTTCTCCGTTGACTCGAGCGTTAAGTACACAGCTCCCGTTTTTGATGCAACGTCTCTTCTCGGCACAGATGATCTCATCAAGCACCAGAATGAAAAGGTTTCCTTCAAGGGTCTGACTGTCAAGGCTTCCAAGGATGCTGACGGCAACGAAGTTGCTTACCTCTACAAGTGGAACGGCACGGGCGCTGAAGGCGATGACCTCTACTTCAATGTGGCTCTCGGCGATAAGGAATTTCAGTTCCTCGTTGAATCCGATCTCTGCGGTGCCGATACAGAAGTTTACAAGGCTGTAAAGAACCTCAAAGTAGGCGATACTATCGACCTCGAGGGCTTCCTCTACTGGTATAACGGTGTTAATCCGCATATCACATCCGTAAAGGTAGTTAAATAATCGGGAAAATATTATTTCGGAATAAAAGCAAAGGAAATCCGTTCGCGGATTTCTTTTGTTTTTTTGCCGAAAAATTTCGTCCGCTATTAAAGTTTTCACTTACCTTTTATTAAAGTTTAGGTCAAGCCTTTGGGGAGGCTTGCGGGCTCAAGGGGATTGACACATATGCGAAGCATATGTGTCGGCGTCGCCGAGACGGGGTAAAGGAGCCTTTGTCGCGCTCTGCAGAGCGCGAAATCTCTACATCGGCGTTTTCTTTTTGATAGCTTTTTCTTTTGCGCCTACATATGCAAAAGAAAAAGCGGATGAAAAGCCTTCTCCTGCGGGGAATTGACCGATTCGCGCAAGCGAACGCGGTCGGCGTCGCCGAGACAGGGGCAGAAGGTGTCGCGCGAAGCGTGACGGATGAGGAGTCTTTTTATAAAGAGACATAAAGTAACTTTTCCTTTATCGTACTTTTCTGTGAAGAAAAGTACCAAAAGTCAGCAAGGAGGACTCACGCCGTCCTCCTTGCGAACCGCCGCGGCGTGCACGAGTCAGTCGCGCAAAGCTATGCGTGGCGAGTGCGTGCGGCAAAGGGCAAAGGGAAAATCGGCAGATTTATCACTTCCCGCAATCTCATGCTACCACGCGTGCGAACATATCACACGAGATAGCCGAGCAGATTCGTGCACGCATTGTCTGCACGCCCGCATAATATGGTTGGCGGGGAATTAACACATATGCGAAGCATGTGTGTTGGCGTCGCCGAGACAGGGGGGGAATTAACACATGCGCGAAGCGCGTGTGTTGGCGTCGCCGAGACGGGGGGAATTAAGCAATGCGGAGCGTTGCTTGGCGTTGCCGAGACATGGACAATGCAATTGCTTCACATAAATGCAAAGGGAATCCGCGAGCGGATTCCCTTTGTACTGTTATATTTTTTTAGTGCGCTTACTTATCCTCGCCAAGGATATGATTTTTCATCGCCTCGAAGGATTTTTCGCTTATCACATGCTCTATTTTGCAGGCGTCCTCGGTCGCTGTCTCACGGTCTACACCAAGGCGGACAAAAAAGTCTGTGAGCATGGTATGGCGCTCATACATTTTTTCGGCGACCTCGCGCCCGATATCCGTTAGTGTAATATAGCCTTCCTTGTCGACTACGATATAGTCGCCGGCTTTCAGCAGACCCACGGCGCGGCATACGCTCGGCTTTGAAAATCCCATGTATCTCGCTATATCAAGAGAGCGCACGGCTCCGGTTTTATTATAAAGTATATAAATTGTTTCGAGATACATTTCTCCGGATTCCTGTAAATTCATCAAGAACACCTCTTTGCACATTATTTTTGCAATTTTATATATCATATCACGAAAAAGAAAAAAATGCAAGTTACTTTCCGCTAACTTATGCAAAAAAATAAAATTTTACAATTTGTTTGGACAAATTTAATAATTTCAGCCAATAAAACAGTCAAACAAAGCGCAAAAATGACGAAAATTCAAAAAAACCTTGTTTTTTTAAAAAAACTATTGACATAGTGTGAAAAATTGAGTATTATATAAGATGGTTAGCAAAGGCTAATTATTATTTAAGACTTGCAGTTAGCTATAGCTAATTTGCTTTGAAAGGTTAGGTAACATATTATGATGCCACTGGTACTTGCAGGTGTCGGGGAAGAGAATATCATAAAGAAGATTGGCGGCACGCCGGAAGTTAAAAAGCATCTTGAGAACCTCGGATTTGTCGTAGGCGGCAGTGTTACGATAGTGAACACGCTCGGCGGAAACCTTATAGTCAATGTCAAAGAGGCAAGGGTTGCCATAAGCGAAGAGATGGCACGCAAAATCATGATATAAAAGCGCTTGCGCTATTATATACAATAAGGCATAAGAATATAATGTTTAAGGAGGAAAACGCGAATGAAAACTTTGAGGCAGATTGGTATCGGCGAAACCGTAAAGGTTGTAAAGCTTCATGGCGAGGGCGCTGTCAAGCGGCGTATCATGGACATGGGCATTACAAGAGGCGTAGAGGTTTATATTCGTAAGGTTGCGCCGCTCGGCGACCCTATCGAAGTAACCGTGCGCGGCTACGAGCTTTCGCTCCGCAAAGCCGACGCAGACATGATCGAAGTGGAATAAATTTTGTAGAGGGATGTAGTTCCCTTTACTTGAAAATTGCAGTTAGCAATGTCTAATCAAAGAAAGAGAGGATTTCAGCAATGGATATAAGAATTGCACTTGCGGGCAACCCGAACTGCGGTAAAACAACGCTCTTCAATGCCCTGACGGGTTCAAATCAGTTTGTCGGAAACTGGCCCGGTGTTACTGTTGAAAAGAAGGAAGGCAAGCTTAAAAAGCACGACGGCGTTATCATCACCGACCTTCCCGGCATTTATTCACTTTCCCCTTACACACTTGAGGAAGTCGTAGCGAGAAACTACCTTATAGGTGAGCGTCCCGATGCGATACTCAATATTATCGACGGTACAAACCTCGAGCGTAACCTCTATCTCACAACACAGCTCACAGAGCTCGGTATTCCGGTGGTTATCGCCATCAACATGATGGATATCGTCAAGAAAAACGGCGATAAGATAAACACAGCGGAGCTTTCCCGCCAGCTCGGATGCAAGATAGTCGAGATATCAGCCCTCAAGGGCACAGGCATAATGGAAGCCGCAGAGGCAGCCATAGATGCCGCAAAGAATGTCAAGACCGTTCCGATGCACACATTCTCCGGCAGCGTAGAACACGCCATCGCTCATATCGAAGAGGCGGCAGTTCACGGCATGCCCGAGGAACAGCAGAGATGGTATGCCATCAAGATATTCGAGCGCGATGACAAGGTTCTTTCAGCCCTGAAAATCAACCCCGAAACGATGGCTCACATAGAGAAGGATATCGAGGCAGCAGAAAAAGAGCTGGACGATGACTCCGAATCTATCATCACAAATGAAAGATATATTTACATAGCTTCTATAATCAAGGCTTGCTACAAGAAGAAAGATGCGGGCAAGCTCACAACCTCCGATAAGATCGACCGTGTAGTAACAAACCGTTGGCTCGGTCTGCCGATATTTGCCGCTATCATGTTTATAGTTTACTATCTCTCGATGGTAACAGTAGGCAGCTTCGCTACAGACTGGATGAACGACGGTGTATTCGGTGATGGCTGGCATCTGCTCGGCATAGGCTCAAAGGCTTACGAAAACGCATCTGATGATTATACCAATGCCGTAAACGCCATAGGAGCATTTGGTTTTGAGTTTGATGCAGAGGCTGACGATTTTAATGCCGCAGCTCTTCTTGATGACCTGAAAAACTTCAAGACAGATAAGGAAAAAGGCATTATAGAGGTCGAAAATGAGGAAACTCTTGAAAAGGTCAAAATGACGGCGTATTATTCAAAGGTTCCCGAGTCTGAAAAGAAATATGACAATGTGGTCAAGATGTCTTATCTCGAAGCTGTTGATTACTTTGCAAAGAGCAACAGCGAATTTGCAGAACCCGACCCCGCAGACTTCGGCGTATGGGTTCTCGGTGTTCCGGTACTTATAGGCAACGGTCTTGAAAAGGCGGGCGCGGCTGACTGGCTCTCAGGTCTTATTCTTGACGGTATCGTAGCCGGTGTCGGCGCGGTTCTCGGATTTGTTCCTCAGATGCTCGTGCTCTTCCTGCTCCTCGCATTCCTTGAGGCTTGCGGTTATATGGCCCGTATCGCCTTCGTGCTCGACCGTATTTTCCGTAAATTCGGTCTCTCCGGTAAATCCTTCATTCCTATGCTTATAGGCACAGGCTGCGGTATCCCCGGTGTTATGGCATCGCGTACAATCGAAAACGAGCGCGACCGCCGTATGACAATCATGACGACAACGTTTATTCCTTGCGGTGCCAAGGTGCCTTTCATTGCAATGATAGCCGGTGCACTCTTCGGCGGATCCGCATGGGTTGCTACAAGTGCATACTTCATAGGCATGGCTGCTATAATTATATCCGGTATCATGCTTAAGAAGACAAAGATGTTTGCAGGCGATCCCGCACCCTTTGTTATGGAGCTTCCTCCTTATCATATGCCCACAGTAGGCAATGTTCTCCGCTCCATGTGGGAGCGCGGCTGGTCCTTCATCAAAAAGGCAGGCACAGTCATCCTTCTTTCCACGATTTTTGTATGGTTCACATCTTACTTCGGCTTTGTAGACGGCACATTCCGTATGCTTGCCGATGATGAGCTTGATAAGTCTATACTCGCTGCTATCGGCGGCGCTGTCTGCTGGATATTCAAGCCGCTCGGATGGGGTACATGGCAGGCGACGGTTGCTTCCATCACAGGTCTCGTTGCCAAGGAAAATATCGTTGGTACAATGGGTATACTCTATGGCGCGTCCGGCAATGTATGGGCTACGCTCGCAGAGAATTTCACGGGAATTACAGGTTATTCCTTCCTCGTATTCAACCTTCTTTGCGCCCCTTGCTTCGCGGCAATCGGTGCTATCAAGCGTGAGATGAACAATGCCAAGTGGACATGGTTTGCTATCGGTTATCAGTGCGGATTTGCTTATGTAATATCCCTCATGATAAATTCCTTCGGCAACCTCTTTACCGGTAAGCTTCTTGAAGGCTCTGCAGTGCTCAACATAGTAAGCCTTGTATTTGCCGTTGCATTCCTCGGTCTGATAATCTACATGCTGGTTCGTCCTTACAAGGAAGCTACTAAGCTCACAACCAAGGTTGAAGTAAAATAAAATTATTTCTGAAAGGAGTCGCTCTTTATGCTTAACTGGATAGCTAATAATATATCTACTATCCTTATTTCGCTCGGACTTCTGATTATCGTTGCGGCGATAATAGCGAAGCTTGTGAAGGATAAGAAAAAAGGCAAGTCATCTTGCGGGTGCAACTGCGCACACTGCGCCATGCACGGCGAGTGCCACGGTAAGCAGTAAAGCAGAAAAGGCGGCATCGCATGAAACGGTGTGATGCCGCCTTTATTCCGTCCGGAAGGTTAAGGATGACCGGCTGCGGAGGCTGCCGGACCGATCGAAAAAGGAGTGCATATTACCATGACTGAAACAACGGTAAACATCAGCGGCATGATGTGCGGAATGTGTGAAGCACACATCTGCGA
>ENA-OROD01000011-OROD01000011.1-human-gut-metagenome-genome-assembly--contig:-NODE-11-length-182235-cov-5.629734_pt1 | contig 182235 bp, 151 predicted proteins | sample MGYA00242123_ERZ509038 | MGnify/ENA primary metagenome ERZ509038 (study PRJEB26280, sample SAMEA2338719) | human gut metagenome | biome: human gut; feature: human-associated habitat; material: faeces... | reverse complement strand
GGGAAAGCTTCCCGCTTCATCCCTGTCATGATGAAAAAGGTACTGCAGCATATTCTCTGCCGCTTTCTGATATTTCTCCTCTCCTGTGATCTGATGCAGGTCGATCAGCGTGATCCCGCTGAAAATATCATCCACATAATAGAGCTTATGGCCTGAGCGGATCCATCTGTCATAATATTCCTTCAGGCATTCCATGATCTCTCTGGCTTCCTCGGAGTTTTTATTCTGCATATAATAATCCATCAGGGCCTTTGCTAAAAGCCCATTGGGCCAGTTTATCTTATCCAAAGGCTCCACCTTTTGTCCAAGGATCTTTTTGATCCCCCTCTTAAGAAGATACCCTGCGCTCCTTTTGGGATAATGCAGCAGTTCCTCCTCCGCCTCTTTGATCATTTCCAGCATACTGCTTCCCCCTTTCTACTACTTTTGATTTTCCTTTATCCATTCTTCCCTTGGAATTCCCGTCACACTCTTTTTCCCGTAAAAGGCTGCCGTTACCCGGTTGCTCCAGGCCATAGGATCCTCTGTAACGGGCATCTGCATGAGCGGCCCCTGCCAGTCGTTGATCATCGGAACCACAACCTCTTCCTCTTCTCCCTCTGTCAACAGCCTGGTCTGCAGCTCCATCTGTTCCCTGTAATCCTCTGCCTGTCCGCTGACGGCATAGGTCAGGCTGTTCCATGAAGTCGTTTCTTTTATCCCGCTTCTGCAAAGCCCCAAAATCACAAGGCACACAAGCAGGCCTGTAAGCCAGATCCCTGCTGCCCTTTTCCTGGAAAGTCCCTTCAAGGCTTTTTCCAGACCGGCTGCAAGCAAAAGCAGCAAAACCGCTGCTGTCAGCAGAAACACCTTATAATTCATATTGTAGACGCCGCCGGAAACCCCCACTCCTGCGTATTCTGCGGGAGCAAACATGGCGCAGTAAAGGCAGATCATCAAAACAGCGATCAGCGGCTGATAGGATGCCCTGCTCTCTTCTTTTCTTTGCCGGATGGCAATCAGCATCACAAGAAACAGCGCCAAAAGGCCTGCCACGATCAGCGGCTGCTCTGTCAAATAGGCCAGGGAAGTTCTGCCTGCCTCTGCAAAGGAGCCAAGGATCGTTTTTCCTACCCATGCAAAGGAAAACCCAAAGTCCTCGCCGCCCCGTACCTTATTTCCCGGTGACTTCATGCTGATCACAAGGCCGATCAGTTCCAGCACTATGGGAATCCCAAGGAGAAACAGCTTTTTATTCCGATATTTTAGGTAAAAATATCCTCCTATATAGCAGGCTGTCACCAGCCCAAACAGCGCAGCCTGGTAATTCGATCCTCCAAGCAGCGTCATAATGACGGACAGAAAAATAAATTCCCTTATCCCATTTTCCTGTGCAAATCGAAAAAGAAGAACTGCCAATACCTGGCACATGGCAAACGGCAGCATATAATGCGCCGTTCCGTTAAACCAGAAAATAGCCGACTTGGTACTGGGAATAAATTCAATCTCCAGGGTCAGCACGATCACGGCGCATAAGATGCTGCTCCATCTATCAAATTTCATTTGTTTATGAAGAACCTGGAAAAACAAAAGAAGCGTACTTGCTATCCATAAAAAAAGCATCAGGAATACTACCACCACATAAGCCCGGTCATGGAAGACCTCCGGCTGCAGGCTGAAAACAGCCACGCTGAACCAGGTTCCCTGCCAGCTTAGGTAATATTGTTTTACGGTTTTTCCCACTGCCGCAAGGAGGGGGATCAGGGAATGCGTTGCCTGAAAGGCTGCTCTGGTATAGGTTCCATATCCATAGTCATCCCCGGTTGCCCGATTAAAAAAGGACAGGTAAAAGACGGGCAGCAATAACAGCAGAAAAAATACGCATGCCAAAAGACAGGGAACCTGTAATCCCATTCCTTGCCCTTTTCCATTCTTTCTTTTTTCAGAACTTATCTTCTGTTCCACGCTTCTTCCCTTATGCCCTTTTCAGCTTTCTCTTTATGATTCCAAATATATATCCAAATTCCTCCGTCCTTCCGAACAACGCCAGAAAGATCCCGTTAAAAACCACGCAGATCACCACAAACATCACTGCAAAGGAAAGCAGGGTGACCTCAGGCATGATCACTGTCTTAAGCCCTGTCAGCAAAAGCAGGATCCCCGCCAAAACCGCCAGATATTTCAGGGATTCTGTAAAATAAGATCTGGCGCTTTTATCAAAGCAGACCCGGTAGATGATAAAGGGCTTTGTGATATTGGCGATCAGCCCCGAAATTACCGTTCCGATATAGACCCCAAGAAGCCCGATCCTCTGCACCAGCACAATGGAGATCACAAGGTTTACAAGTCCCTGGATCAGCGCCAGGTACTTATCCTGCTCAAACACTCCTGCGGCGGTTTTAAAATTGGATAACACAATTCTATCACCTTTGAAATAATAATCAAATAAAATACAAAATACCACTGCTGCTGGAAGCACCTTTTCCGTGCCATGCTGCCAGATCACAATAAACGGCGTCAGCAAAAGCAAAAAGCCCACTGCGGAAAATCCATAGATCCAGCATGCAAAAAAGCGGTAGACCTTAAACACCTGAAACTGTTTTTCCCGGCTTTCGGTTGCGATCAGGTTCCCAAAGCTGGAAAGTACGGAATTAAAAATAATATTCACAAAATTTGCCACGGAGGTAAGGATCATATTATAGTTTCCCACATATCCCACAAGCGTAACATTGATAAAGGCGGAAATGATCATACTGTCTGTCTGAAGTCTCGCCACATCCCCCACCTTATGAAGCACCAGCGCCTTGGTCTTTCGTACCACCTCTCCCGTTTCCTCATGGGAGAGCTTCTTTACCTGCTTATCCAGAAGATACGGGTACAGGCGGTTCAGATAGCAGCTTACGAAGATCTTCTGCAGAAGCTCTACCGCCGCTGCTGTCAGAAGATACAGATAAAAGTTCCCGGTAAAAAGGATCACAAGGATCTGCAGCGTGACGGTGATCATTTTGGTAATCGTGATCACATTGGTCTGAATATAATTTTTCTGCTCCGCATTGACCAGACTGTACTTATATGCCACAAAATAGGAGCTTACCGTATTAAATAAAAAGATAAAATAATATAGCGTCAGATCCCTGACCGACACTCCCTCTGGCTGTTTTACCAGATAGGGCAGAAACGGGGAAATTGCCAGCCCCAGGAGAGCAATTACAAGCCCGATCACCCGATATGCTTTCTTATACAAAAGCATGTAGGATTTGATCTTTTCCACATCTCCACGGGCTACGGGCCCGTACAGGCTATAATTCAGCGCCGTGCCCACACCGAGCTCTGCCATGGACAGCACAGACAAAATGCTGGTATACAGATCGTTGATCCCGTTTAAAGTATCACCCAGATGTGCGATAAAGATCGTACGAAGTAAAAATCCCAGAAGCTGGGTTGTAAGGTTTCCGATATATCCAAAGATTATATTTCTTGCGGCTTTTTGCACTCTTCCCATAATCTATCTATTTCTCTCCCTGTCAAAAGTGCCCGTTCCACATAAGAAGGCATGATCTCCTGCAAGTTTCCTTTGATTTCCGCTTCTCTCTCGTAGATGCTGCCAAAAGCCCTTACAAGCTCCCCTGGATCCTGCAGTTTCTGCACTGGAAGCACATAACCCTCCTCCGTTCCAAACAGATCCCTGGCAATCCCTCTGGCTTTCACCGAATAACCGATCACCAGCGTAGGAACCAGTGAGGAATAAGCTGCGATGGTTGCATGAGTCCTGGCTCCCACAAAGAAGCGGCAGCTTCCAATATACCCCTTCAGCTCCTCACAGCTCCCATCAGGGATCTCAAGCACTCGCCCGGTATCCTCAAATTTCAAAAACAGCTCATGCAAAGGTCTTCTGTCATCATTCTGCTCCCAGATCACATGGGGAATGAGTGCGATCTGCATATCCGTATGCAGGATCAGATACCGGATCAGCTCTTCATAGCATGCCATGGTGATGCCGCCCTTTTTTTCACTTTCCACTACCATGGGGCTGACATTGATCCCTATGGTATTACCGGCTGCAAATCCCTCTGGCAGCACGGGCTTTTTCCCCTTCAGGGTAAATGCCGGGTCAGGATAACACAGGATTCTGGTTTTCTTCGGATCAAGAGCCTGGCAGAGCGCTTCATAAGTGATCGTTTCCCTTGCAATGATCAGATCATAATTTTCCAGATCCTCTAAAAGCTCCGGCCGCTTTAACAGCTCAGGTTCAATGGAACAGCCCAGTAAAACGGTTTTCGTTCCTGCCTTGCGAAAGGCTTCATGGGAAAGCGCAAGATCCGCAAGCATATTATCATAGCAGTAATTATCGCCCCCGATGGAAATCGCAAGGGGAGGTTTTTCACCCCGGAAGACCTCTCCATAGCGATAACGGAGAAAGCTTTCCCGGTCTCCCGAAAGCTTTCGGTACAGATAATACGCCACATGCATCAGGCGATGATCCTCAAACCGTCTTTCAGGCAGGATATCGCACAGTTCCTTTAAGGAATAGCTTTCATCTTCCTTTCCCCTGTAAGTTACCAGCAAAGGCTTTGGTTCGATCATATGGCACAGGCTGTTTACAATGGCTTCACACCCGTGGTTTCCGCTGCCGGCATGCATATATAAAACCAGTCTTTTATCCATTCCCTTCTCCATCTCTATTTAAAGTATCTTCTGAAATGATACAGCCATACATAAAAGCCCGGCATCTGGGAAAACAGCTTTACCTTCAGCCGATATCCCCTGTCCAGATTTTCCAGGGCGTCCTCTGCCTTGATCTCCTCCATCAGCTTATCATGACAGATATGAACGTATTCCTTCTGGTTCTTTCTTTCCTTCCCCGGCAGAACTGCAATTTTACCCACTGTCAGCATGATCGCAATCATGATCTTCGCTGTCAGCTCATCGTTCAGCTCCCTGTCAAGCTGAAGCACCTCGCCTCTTGCTAACTCCCAGCAGGTGATCTGATCCATATAAGAAGGAGTAAAGGGCCTGTTCATGGCCCCTTCCGGATTCTGGTAATAGCCATATCCGGCATAGCTGATGTTTGCCGCCTTGTTAAGATCCGGCAAAAGCTCCAGCAGAAACAGCATGTCCTCTCCGATGGACAGGCCCTTTCTGAATCTGTGTTCGCCGATCAGGCTTCTTTTATAAAGCTTTGCCCAGCATCTGGTATCTTTTAACAGAATTCCCTTTGTAAGAAAATCCTCCCAGGGAAGAACGGTAATCTCTTCTGAAGCTCCGGCCGCATATCTTTCCCTGCTGCTTCCTTTTTTCCACTCTGTCTCATTCTGCCATGCAAAAAAGTCACATCCTGCCAGATCGCTTCCCGTACTTGTGATTAGATTGTAAAGCACCTCCAGCATGTCGCTGCGCACTCTGTCATCCGCATCCACAAAGGTGATAAATTCTCCCCTTGCCTCTTTCAGCCCTTCATTTCTTGCTGCAGAAACCCCCTGGTCATCCAAAGTGAGCACCCGGATGTTTTCATGCTCTGCACAGAGCTTTTCACAAAGAGCCCCCGTTCCATCCGTGGAACCGTCATTGACGATCACAATTTCAAAGGCTTTAAAGGTTTGTTCCTCCAGACTTTTGATACAATTCTCCAGATAGTCCTGCCCGTTATAGACCGGAATGATCACGCTGATCATATCTTTTCTCTCTTCCATCCTTCTTCTCCCTTCTCTATCCTTTGTAATAAATGATCATGGCAAGCCGAAGCAGCCTTATGGTAAATGCACTGGGATGTCTCAGAACCAGATAAAGAAGCTTGTTCGCCTGATCCTTTACCTCCACCTGCGTGGCAGCCACCACTGTCTGCACTGCTTCTTCCCTGCAGATCCTTTTTATGGCGCTGTAATATCCTTTTGGATTTCCCCTGGCTTCGTTCTTCAGCGCCAGAAGCAGCAGAAAGATAAATTCCTGATCTGCTTTTTTCTGCATATCAGAGCGCTTGTCACCAGGTACCTTCTCCATGATCACCTGCTTCATGATCTGCCAAAGAAGGAGAAGGTTGTCATACATTCCTTTATCATACCCATGCACCATGGATGCAGTCTCATAAAAATAGTGATAGTAAGTCTTATGATCCATCACCGCCAGACGTTTGCAGGATAAAAGCGCCGGCAGTATTACCGTCACATCTTCCCCCATTCGCACTTTCTCATTACTATATTTCTGATTTTCCAGGATCAGCTTCCTGGAAATCAGCTTCATGCATCTGGAAAAGTTTACCATTCGGTGTTCCTGCCCCAAAAGCCTTGGATACACCTGCTCCTCCAGCGCCTTTTCTTCGTATATCCCCGGCGGCAGCTCCTGATACACAGCCTTTGAGCTTCCGTCATCCTTTTCGATCAGATAATCGCTGGCAACCATCTCATAAGGACTGCCGGTCAGATAGCCGCTCATTTCCCCGAGCATGGCTCCATCCACCCAGTCATCGCTGTCTACAAAGCAGAGATACTCGCCGCTGCTTTCCGCTGCGCCTCTTTTCCAGGCAGAGATCAATCCGCCGTTTTCCTTATGGATCACTTTTATTTTATTGTTTGCGGCAGCATACCGGTCACACAGCTTCCCGCTTTCATCTGTGGAACCGTCATCCACAAGCAGGATCTCCAAATTTTCGTAGGTCTGTCCAAGCAGGCTGTCCACGCAGCGGCTTAAATAGTTTTCCTTATTGTAGACCGGCACGATCACGCTGATTTTATAATCCGACATTATTTGGAGCCCTTTCCTGCAAAGACAACGTAGATCGTCTTTAATAAGATCTTAATATCCAACGTCAGGGACCAGCAGTCAATATACTCAAGATCATATTTCACTACATCATCAAAATTTTCGATCTCGCTTCTGCCGCTCACCTGCCAGAGTCCTGTCAGGCCCGGAGTCATGCTGATCCTTCTTCTGTAATATTGATTATACTTTTCAAACTCATCCTCTGTAGGCGGTCTTGTTCCTACAAGGCTCATATCTCCCTTTAAAACATTATAAAACTGCGGCAGTTCGTCAATACTGGTTTTCCGGATAAACCGCCCCACTCTGGTAATGCGGGGATCATTCTCCATCTTAAACATAAGCCCCTGCATTTCATTTTGTTTTTCAAGGTCTTTTTTCCTCTGCTCTGCATCCACATACATGGAGCGGAACTTATAGATCTTAAATCGTCTTCCGTTTCTTCCGATCCGCATCTGGGAAAAAAGCACAGGACCGGGAGAATCCAGCTTAATGGCAATGGCCACAAAGGGAAAGAAGAGTAAGGTGATCAGAAGGCCTACAAGGCCTCCGGCAATGTCCATTAAGCGTTTCAGCAAAAGCCTCTTATAGCTGCTTTTAAATCTGGTATAGGTCAGTACAAAATAGCTTCCAAAATCATCGATCGTCCCCGTGCTGGAATGGGTTCCCGGAAGCTCCAGACAATAATGGCTGTCCACCCCCATCTCGTCCAGTCCATTCAGGATCTCCTGGATCTGCTTCTGCCGAAGCTCAGGTGCATAAAGAAATACCTCATCCAGCGCCATCTGGGTAAGCTCTTCCATGAAATGCTGTCCCATGCCCACAATAGGCACTCCCCTTATCTGTCCTGTAACTTCTTCTTCATATTCAGGGCAGGCAACTCCTACGATCCGGTAGCTGATATCCAGATTTTCCTTTAACCTCTCTAAAACGCTGTCCGCCATCTCCTGCCCCGTAATCACAAGTACCTTGATCTGGGAAAGATCCGATTGAAAGTGAAGCTTCATGCCTTTTTTGATCAGCATATGGATCCCAAAGGTAAGAGCAATGTTGATCAGCGGGAACAGCACCATTACCAGTCTGGAAAATACATCTCCCCACTTCAGGAAATACATCACTGTCTGTACCACAAGAAGCATCAGGACATGATACTGGACGATCTCCTTTATTTCCCTCCAAACGCTTCTTTTCAAAAAATTTCTGTTCCAGTCCAGGAAGAAATTATAAACCGTGCAAAAGAGGATAAACAGAAGACATACCTGAAAGTGGATCCCCTTATCCCCCATATCCTTAAAATTGCCGAATCTGATATAGGTTGCAAGTAAAAAGGAAATACAAATGGAGAGCAGGTCTGCAAACCACAGTCCATAAACCTCCATTACCTTATTTTTTCGGTTCATTTTCTCTCCACCTCCTTTTTATCCCCGGATGATCCTGCCCAGCCTGCGAAAGGCCTTTCGGAAGAAACGCTTTATTTTCATTCGCAGCCTGATATATTTTTTTTGTCCCTCACTGACGAGCGGCATCACCAGATAATCATACTCCGAAAGATGTTCCCGCAGATAAAGAGGGTAACTCTCATCAATTTCTACTCTCGTGAACTTTGCATCCCTTCCGAACAGATCCTCTCCCAGGATCAGTCTGTCCTTGGCCTCAGCCAGAAGGTCCGTATCATTGTATTCCTGATGGGCTGCCGCCACGACCTTTGTTCCGATCCTTCTTGCCACATCCCGTTCCTGCCTGCTGCCCATATATCCAAAATGCCAGCCGCCGTTTTCCACTCTCACAGCCTCCGGCGCCGTCACGCTGGCCTGCCGCAGTTCAATGATCCCACCGCCTGGAATGCTTTTCTTACTGAATATCTTGGTTCCGAGCCACTTTCTTCTGGCTACTCCCGGAAATTCCCCTGTAATGGAAAGCAGATTTCCGGACACCTCCTCCATATTCAGATAGCAGTAAAACATCCGCTGGGCCAGATGATAAATCTTATCCTTGTCAAAGTGATGGATGATCTCCTTAAGCACCTCCGGATTGGGGATCTCATCTACATCACTGAGCAGGATCACATCCTCTGGGGAAGCATCCGAAAGCCCTCTTTCCAGCGCATTTTTTTGAAATTTATCTCTTTCATGAGTGGTCACATCTACCGGTGAATTATCTACTACGATATACTCTATCTTTGAAAGGAAGGGCGCAAACAGCTCTTTGTTCTTTTCAAAGCAAAGCTCCTTGGGTTCCCCGGAAAAGGTAACCGTAGCTTCTTCGATAATGAATTTGTCCACATAGGGATCCAGTATATGAAGCCTCAGATTTAAAATATCCAGTTCGTTAAAAAAGGGAATACAATCGTATACCATTTTCTTCTCTCATTTCTATTTTTTTAAATGTCTCCAAAAGAGCAGCGGCCTGACTATATCCTTAAAGCGCAGCCATCGCCTGGACCAGGGATTTTCAAACCGGGGGTATTGCTCATTTCTTCCCCACCATTTATGAAAGACAAAGGGGGCGTCCACATCCAGCACTTCCGGCACAGGATGCTCATGTCCAAAATACTTTGCCACCTCCACAGGCGCATACCGCATACCGGCCTCCTCAAATCTGTGCTTATTCATACAGCATAAAAAGATGTCCTCGTTATAAAACCCGTCCTCATCCTTTTCCCATTTCAGCCCCGCCTTCCTTGGAAATTCCAGAAACCGTTTGCTTCTTAGGGAAACACTGTTTCCCACCCTGCAAAGGTTTCCGTAAATGTCATGGTAGCAGTGTTTTGTTCCCGGCTCAGGAACCGGCCAGGGCGATCCGATATAATCATAGTTTAAAAATTCATCCCGCCATTTCTCGGGATGTACCACAAATCCGTCATAATGTATCAGAAGCACATAATCCGTATCAATATAATCTCCAAGCTCATATGCCATTTTATAATTAAAACAGTCAATATCCGTCAGCTTGGAGGTATGCTTATAGGTAATCCCCTTCGGCAGGGAAAACGGTCTTCTGTGCGTAATCAGAACCACCTGCCCAAATTCGATGTCCTGCATGCTGTATACAAGCGCCTTGATCGTTTCATAGATCTTCACACTGGTCATAGCTGCCAGCGTTACATTGGGCAATTTTAACTTCTCCTTTTTCACAGTAAACACCTCCGGCAGGCACATTCTTTCTTACAACGCTTCCCGCTGCAATCACAGCGTGATCTCCAATGGTCACTCCTTTTAAAATCACGCAGTTTGCTCCTATCCATACCCCATTTCCGATCACAATCTGTCTGCATACAAATTCATCAGTTGTTTCATTTGTTCCCTCTATGTTCTGCCCCATAAAGTTATGATCATGGTCAACAATCACAAGGTTGTTTCCAAACTTGCAATAATCTCCTATCACAATTCTTTTCATACAGGTTATGGATGCATTTGTATTAAAAAAACAATGGCTGCCTATCACCAATTCTCCTTTTTCTTTGCAGCCTATATATAAATTGCCTCGATTTTGGAGTTTTGCTCCTAATCTGACCGTTGCCTCATTGTCTATTTCCAGCTGTACCCTTTGAAATCCTTGTATGATCCCTGTTTCCAGTCTTTTTCCATACTTTATCTTCCACCATAAAATTTTAATGAACGAGCAAAAGGCTTTTCTTATCACCATTCCATTCCGTCTCTGCTTCATGCTGATCCCTCTCTCACTGATCCATTTCAAGTATTATTTGACCTGCTGACATCTGATTCCTTTACCGTTTCCTCATAGATCCGCAGCAGGCTGTTTAGATGGCTTTCAAAGCTATACTTTTCTTTTGCTTTTTGTCTTGCTCCTTCTCCTAATCTTTGAGCAAGCTCGGGTTCCTGTAATAATTTTTCTATCTTTTGGGCAAAAAACTCATTTTCACCCGGTTTTGCCAGAAAACCTGTCTGTCCATCCGTAATCAGATTGGGAATTCCGCCTATCCTTGTTGTAACAACCGCAAGCCCGTATGCCATTGCCTCCAGCACTGCCATAGGCATTCCTTCATTGTAAGATGGAAACAGAAAAATCCTGCTTTCCTCCAGCAGTTTTGTTTTTTCTCTTCCGTTAACCCATCCCGCAAACTTTACATTTTTATCCAAATTTCTCTTTGCAAGCTCTTTCTTTAATCCTTCTTCATCTTCCCTGCTTCCAGCCCCGGCAAAGACCATTGTGGCATCTAATCCTCTCAGGTTTGCCTTCTCTAAAATATCCGGTATATCAAAGCAGCCCTTCCGCTTCCCTATTTCTCCCAAAAACAAAATCTGTCTCTTTCTTTCAGGGTTCACTTTTTCCGGCACGATACAGTAATTAGGGAGCACAGTAATTTTATCTTCCGGCACGATCAGCTTTAAGTTTTTCTTCCATTCATCAGAAAGGGCGATCAGTCTTGTACACTTTCTGTACACTTTCTGTATCAGCCGTTTTTTTTGCTCCGAGGCCTTTCCATAAAACGGGTCAAATTCCGCGCCATGAATATGGTTTATAATCGGAATGCGAAACATTTTCCCTAAATAGATAAACGGCATCTTCCTATAAAAGCTTGGCCCAAAGGAAGAATGTATGTGGATCAGATCCGGCCTGTTTGTAATTATAACCTTCAGGAAGCAGAAATAACTTCCAAGAGCCTTAAGCAGCTTTCGCATCTTGCTTCCATCACAATATGATTCTACATAAGTGATCCTGTAGCGCTCACCGAAGTTATGCTCCCGGTATCCGTTTACCACAGCGGCAATACCGCCTTTCACTGTAGAGTTCGGAACAATCATACAGATTTTCATAAATGAGCTCTTACCTTTCTGCGTATTGCCCTCATAATTTTTTTCACAAAAAAGACCTCATAAATGACGCGGCACCTTATTTTCTGGAAAAAGAGCACAAACTTATTTGCCCTTTGGTTTAGTTTCTTATATTTCCTTGAATTTTTCTTGTATGCCTCCAGCTCCTCTTTGCATTCCTGGCTTGTGAACACATTTCCCTTTCTGTCCTGGTAATGCCAGCCTTCATAAATGTTCTGCTCTGACGCCCAGTACCCATCAGAAACATTATGGCGCGCCCAGTATTTTGGTGCCAGGATATACTTCACGGTGGTGCTGGTAAACGCAGGAAAATAGGCAAAGGAAGAATTGGAAAGCAGCAGATACCTGGCGTTTTTAATAATGGAGTAATCCTTTGCCAGGTCAAAATTATACGCCGGTATCCCCGGAAGGATCTTGCTTGCTTCCTTCACATCATTGGTTATGATCATAAACTCCATATCCGGATTAATCTTTTTCATGTTTTTAATACCGTCTAACCAGTATTTTTTCCGCAGATAAAGCTCAGGACAATCCAGATAATCGCTGCAGCGCAGATGAAGGATGCACAGGTTATCCCTGCTATACTCCATGCAGTCATATTCCTTCTTTACTGTGAGCCATTTCCGGATCTCCTCCCGGTGTGCAAGATAATAACGCTCATCCTGCATATTTCCGTAAAGAAGCGTGCCATCCTCAGGGTGTAAAAGCTCCTCGTCCGTTCCCGTCACATAACAGCCGTGCGTCAGGTCATGCTTGGAATTTCCAAGATAAAGCCTGTCTTCCTTTTCGTAGTAGACCTTCTTATAGTCTTCCTTTGAGGAAGGAACCCCGTAATCGAGATCCATAAAATACATGCCACAGCTGCTGTGCATGTTATTCGCCACTGTTTCGCTTCCCAAAATACTGTAAGCAAAATGGTTGTCTATGGCAATACATCTGGTTGTAACATAGCAGAACAGCTGATTTCCCAGCCCCTGTCCTGCCAGTAATTCCGTACCGATCATGATACTCCTCTTTTCTGTGCAGTTTTACACTGCTCTATTTTTCATCTGCTTTCCCGGGCAGAGTCGTGGGAACCAGCGCCCCATCCTCCACCTTATAGATCAGATCGCATTTTTCAATGGTATTCAGCCTGTGTGCAATGATCACCATGGTCTTTTTGCCGTGGAAGCTGTTTACTGCCTCCATAACCGCCGCCTCGGTCTCATTGTCAAGAGCAGAGGTTGCTTCATCAAACACCAGGATCTCCGGATCATGATACAGTGCTCTTGCAATTCCGATCCTCTGCCTCTGTCCTCCGGAAAGCCGCACTCCTCTGTCTCCAATGGTAGTATCCAGTCCCTGAGGCAGTTCTTCCACAAATTCCTTAAGCTGTGCCTCTTCAAGGACTTCCCAGATCCGCTTCTCATCAATCCTGTCTTCGTCGATCCCAAAAGCAATATTATCCCGTATGGATTCGTCGATCAGGTAGATAGACTGTGGAATGTAACCGATCTGGGCCAGCCAGGATTCATAATTTTTAAAGATATCCACGCCATCGCAGGTGATCGTTCCTTCCTGGGCATGAAGCAGTCCCAGCAGAATGTCCACAATGGTAGACTTGCCCGCGCCGGACGCCCCTATGATCCCTACAGATTTTCCCTTAGGAACCTCCATGTGGGCATTTTTGAAAATGTATTTTTCCGAATCCGGATAATGGAAGGAAATATGGTCGAGCGCAATTCTGTCATGAAGCGTCAGCTTTTCCTTCTGGGCATTTGCCCTCCGCTCTGCCAGCATGGCATCTGTCTTCATGCCTTCCTGCAGGTTCTGGTAAACAAAGTCAAGGCTTGGCTGATTATAGGAAATTTCCGTAATGTAAGTATTGATCCTGTTCACGCTTGGAAGCACACGCATGGCTGCAACCCCAAAGGCTGCAATGGTACTTACCATAGCCGTTATGTCGCCGCCTCCCTTTACATAGATCAGAATAAAAGTAAGAACCCCTACAATAAATACGGTCTCGATCAAAAGCCGTGGCATATTGTTCATAACCGCATAGGTTCTGCCTACATTCGCACCCTTTTTACCGGTCTCGTAATAATTTCTTACAAAGAATTCTTCCCGGTTCAGAACCTTTACATCCTTCAGTCCATAAGTTGCCTGGATCCTCCATTTTGCAATCCGGGACTGGATCGCCTGATTTTTCGCTCCGATCTTATTCAGTCTGGGCTTGAACACCTTGAGTACAAAAAGGGTCAACGCACCGAACAGCACCATAATAAAGAGTGTCATCCTGGCATCCGCAAATAAAAGCACAACAAAAATCAGACAGGATACCACGATCTCAGATGCAACCTGGAGCAGTGCCAGCATCAGGGAAAATGTATTGGGGATATCATTGTCTGTAATTCTGAATACCGTGGGAATATCGGCGCCCAGGTATAATTCATAGGGTCTGTTCAGGAATTCTGCCATGACCCGGCTGATCATCCTGTTTCTGTTTTGAGCAATAAAGGTATTTTGGAGATAGACAAGCAGGAGTAAATAGAGATTTTTGATCACATAGATTGCCATCAGTCCGATCAAAAGCGCGCTTGTGATCTGTCCCACATCACGAATGCCAAACAAATCGCACAGATCCTGCAGGATCCTGCATTTCTGCACATATTCTGTAAGCGTATCCGGAGTGAGCAGCGCTGTGACCACAGGGATCATTGCCCCTACCCCCAGGGTCTCCAGGAAGCCTCCGATAAATATCATGATCCCAAGGAAAAATAACTGTACCTTTTGCTTTCTGTCAAATATATAGCTGATCTTTTGAAAAAGACTGATCTTTTTTGTGTCCATAAATCACCCTGCCAGTTTTCATGTAATAGATAGTTAAGTATACCATAACTTGGTTTGATAGGCAAATTCACGCAGATTTCTGCCGCAGTGGGATGATCACCTTATCGTACAGCTTTACCGTATAAAAATAAAATCCCGGCATGGCAAGCGCCAGCCGCATTCTTACCCGGTCTCCCCCCGCCACAAATTCTTCTCCGTAAACGCTCTTTATCTGTTTTCTTTCCATTCGCAGCATCCTGATCAGCTGCGAGGCCTCCCGGGTCATATGGCGCTTCTTAAAATCCAGAAAATAAAACAGCATCCTTCTGTAAAACTGATAAGCCGCCTTCCGGGACAGGATTTCCATTCCCTGTTCGTCCAAATAGGCGATCTGTTCTCTCCAGAAAGGGATCTCATCCTGAAACCGCCGCTGTCCAAGCTGGGTGTTCATAATGCTTCCCCCTCTGTCCACGCGGTAATTATAAAGCGGTGTATCCAGAAAAACACATTGCTCTGCCCGGGTTAATGCCCAGGTTGTATACATAATATCTTCTGATTTCCGCCCCACAGGAAAAGAAATCCCCTGAAGGATTTCCCGCTTAAACAGCTTGCTCCACACGGAATGATAAATATGATAGCTGGGATGGCCGCTGATATATATTTCCAGCGCTTCCTGCTTTGACAGGGGAATTTCTTTCCCGCTGGGATGGATCTCTTCCGCTCCTTCTCCCAGCTGTCTGTAGGTGCAGATAGCAATCTGTGCCTTCCACTGTTCACATGCCCTGTACATCTTTTCATACATGCAGGGCTCCACAAAATCATCCCCGTCCACAAACCCGATGTAGCTTCCCTCTGCTGCCGCAATGCCTGCATTCCTTGCTGCAGAAGGGCCTGCATTCTTCTGATGCAGCACGGTGATCTCCTTATGATCCCTTCCATACCGGTCACAGATCTGTGCCGTCCCATCGGTGGAGCCATCCTCTACCAGAATGATCTCCATGGGCCGGTAGGTCTGCGCCAGCAGACTGTCCAGGCATTCCGGAAGATACTTTTCTATGTTGTATGCTGTTACGATCACTGAAATCAGGGGATTTTCCCTTTTGTCTGCCTCTTTCAACTCTGCTCCTTTGCGATCCTGATCATGTTTTCCATATAAATATCCCTGCATTCCTGGTTTCCAAACCACTTATGCGGTACAATAACCATCTTTTCCCGGGAGGGATTCAGATATGCTCCCCACCAGCTAAAGCTGGAATTTGCCAGGATATGATGCCTGCAAAGGCTCATCAGATAAAGATCCAGATACCCGTTTTCCTCCTGCGTGCCTTCGATCAGCGCAAAACGCTCCTTCTCCTGTCCGAAGTTTTTAAGGATCCACTCCCCGGCATAGTCCGGGTCGTTTGTAAATACAAAAAAAGAGGCATCCTGCTGCCTTTTTTTGACATACTCTATGGCAGTTTTATAATACCGCTCCGTGCAGATCCCTCCGTAGGCTTCTTCATTTTGAAGATAATCTCCCCGTCTGATATGGACGGAAACAGCCATGGTTGTTTTGATCTGCTGTTCATAGCTGCGGATCCTTTCAAGAAGCTGCGAGGGGATCCCTTCCCATATCCTTTCTGAAAAACGAAAAGCCTGCCGCACCTCTTCTTCTATATCTGCAAAGTATTTTTCGCTTTGAAAATACCCTGTGAGATAGGCCGGATCCCTGTTTAGGATCTCCGGATCAAAATTACAGTCCTTTTCCATATACTCAAGACTTTTCCTGCCAAACAGCTTTCTTCTGATCCTGCTGACCGGATCCAGAAAACCGTCTGTCATTCTGCAAAGCTCTTCCCTGCTTGCCCTGTCATACTCTATGCCAAACGCCCAAAGAGAAAGGGGCCTTGCCTCTCTCCCCTCATACTCCGTAAAATCATCCATTTTTACTTCTTTGCCCATGGCCCGCAGCTTCAGATATAAAGCATACTGAAACATTTGATTGCCAAGGCCGCCTGTCATTCTGATAATAATCATTCTTTTATTGTACGCTCCACTCGTCCCTTTTCATCAATCAGGGTCATACCCTTCACATAAACATCCTCGCTGGGAACTCCATTCACCCACCTTGAAGGCGCTGTTACAAGCTTATCAGGATTTTCGTTGATGAAGGCCGCCCACCAGCTGAAGCTGGAATTGCTGATAATATTATGCCTGCAGCGGCTCATCAGAAACATATCCAGATATCCGGTATATTCGGTATTATTTTCTATCAGTACAAAATGATCCTCAAGGGCCCTGATCTCTTCTCTGCTCATATCCTCCCTGATCTGACTCTTCATCAGGGATATGACCCAGCCCTTCACCCACTTTGGCTCGTTGCTGAAAATAAAGAATTTGGCATCCGGGCATTTATCCTGAATGAACCGGACAGCCCCCTCGTAATATTTTTCCGTACAGATCCCGTCATACAGTTCTTCATTGCTGCGGGAATCTCCCCGATACATATGAAGCCCTACGGCATTACAGCCTTCGATCCTTAGAAGATACTTTTCTGTGGTCTCATAAAGAGGAGCTGGGAGGTTCATATCCTTCAGCTCCGGGAACCGAAAGGTTTCCTGCACCTCTTCCAGAATATCTTCAAAATATCTCTGGCTTTGAAAAGATCCCTTCAGGTACATGTTTTCAAAGGAAAGAACCTTTGGATCATAAAATCCCTGCTCCACATATTCAATGGGATGCCTGCCGCGAAACAGTCTTTTCAGTCTTTTGGAGAAATCCATGGAACCGTCTGTAAAGGCAACAATCTCATCCCAGGTGGCTCTGGGGTACTCTATTCCAAATACGGCAAGCATGATCGGCCATGCCTTTTCTCCCCGGTATTCATTGATATCATCAAATTTTACCTCCCTGCCCATAGCCGTCAGCTTCATGTACAGGGCATATTGAAACATTTGATTGCCAAGTCCCCCGGACATTCTGATAATGTTCATCCTAATTACCGCGCCTTTCCAAAAGCCTGCAAACCTTACTTTGCAGATAATGCTGCATAGATACTGTCATAATCATAATTTGCGTAAAAGTCCTCCTCCGCCGCCAGACGCTCTAAATAATTGTCCCAGGTAAGAAGTCCTCTGTCCTCTTTGATCCAGTTTAAGATCATCTCATTGACCTCGCCGCTGTAATGGCAGCTGTCGTTGTAGTAGTCTGTATTACAGATAATCTCATACTGATCAAAAAAATTATATAGCTTTACATTGGGACAGGCAAGAAGCATCTCTGTAGCCAGCTTTTCGGCCTTAAGCTGCTGATCCCTGTTTCCCTGTATATCCAGGGCATCCCAGTAAACAATGCTGTAAGGCGTATAAAAAAGATAAAACTGGGTGTCCGGATACTCATTTGCCAGATCCACAAAATTTTTCTGAATGGTTTCCGCCACGATCTTCTCTTCCGAAGGGCCAAACCCTACATTTTCAAATGGTTCCAGATCATCCCTGGAATAAGAATAAAGGATATGTTCTATTCCGGTTTCATAGCGCCAGGAGGAATACGCATCCATGGAAGTGGATTCCTCCTTCTGAAGGGTCATCACCAGATTGGACAATGCTCCGTGATACCAGATCGACTTATTAAACAAATAAGAAACATCATTAAACGGATTGTCATCATAAAGGTAGGTGGGATATTCCTCGTATTTTTTCCAGTCATAGCTTCTGAGCAGTCCGTTATAATCCACCGCTACCAGAATTGTTTTCAGCTCCTCATTCCTTTTAAGGGCTCTTTCCAGATTTTCTGAAAGCTCCTGAAAGCCGGCCCCGGAAAAAGGCTCCTTTACGGCATGGGTTCCAAAAAGTTCATCCATCTGGGTCGTTTTAAAATTTTGAGCCATGGAGGTTCCTGTAATAATGGCATCATAAGAGAAATGCCTTGAAATCCCATCATTGACGTATCTTTCCTCATACAATCTGTAGGAAAGCTGAGGCAGCGGCCCATGATAATGAAAATAGGGATCAATCACGATCATAAGCGCTCCCGCCGCCACAAGGCAGATCAGCACCGCAGTCACGCATCCTGCAAACCATTTTTTTGCTTTTTGTTCCATGCCTGTCCTTCCTTAAAAATTAACATAAATAAAACTGCTGATCTCCGCAAGGGAAAACAGTCCCCAGAGCAACAATCCTGCCGTTACTACCGCTTTTTTCAGGGAAAATTTCATAGCCTCCACTTTTTCCCCGGTATTCTTCATCACAAAGCAGGCCAGCACCAGGACAAAAACCACGGCATACAAAAGAAGATCTGAATATCCCGAAAGCAGCCGTTCTGCTCCCGCCCTTTGCAGCACTGCCATTTCCACAATATCATAAAAGGCCTCCGTAATGCCCTGGCAAAGGCGCCCGCCTCCGGCAAAGAGCCTGCTCCACAGGGTTACGGCCTGTGACAGGGATTGGGCCCTGAAAATACTCCATGCAAAGGTAGTCACGATAAAGGCTGTGACCATTCTTACCGCCCTGGGCAGCTTCCACTTTTCCACTCCGGCTGCCCTCTCAAAAACCATACAAAGACCGTTAAAAGCTCCCCATACAATAAACGTCCAGTTTGCTCCATGCCATAATCCGCTGATGCAGAAAACAATCATAATATTTATAAGCGTCCTGCCTTTTCCCTTTCTGCTGCCTCCAAGGGGAATATAAAGATACCTGGTAAAAAACCGGGTCAAGGTGATATGCCATCTGTCCCAGAAGTCAGAAATGGAAACAGCCTGATAGGGAGAATTGAAATTCACAGGAAGCCTGATCCCTATCATTCGTCCGATCCCCTCTGCCATATCGCAGTATCCGCTGAAATCAAAGTAGATCTGCAGAGAATAGCAGATCATCACAATTACCGCATCTGCGCTGCCAAGCTGCGCCACATCAGCATAGCCTGCATTTACAAGCTTTGCCAGATTGTCTGCAAGCAAGACCTTTTTGGCAAGGCCCAGAGAAAAGCCATAAAGTCCTTTCCCCAGATTTTCAAAGCTTACAGACCTTCTGCCCTTTGCAAAAAGTGGGACGGCAAGCTCCTCACAGCGGGTGATCGGCCCCTGGAGCATCTTGGGGAAAAACAGATCATAGGTTGCAAACTGAAGTGGGGAATACCCCTGATCCCCCTTTTGGTAGCTGTCTATCAGGTACATCAAATGCTGGAACGTATAAAAGCTGATGCCGACCGGCATAAATATCCGCATTACCGGAATAGAGCTTCCAAAAACAGCATTTACATTTTCCACCAGAAAAACCGTATACTTAAAGAAAAACAGCACTCCGATATTAAGCCCGATACCGATCACAAGGATCAGCTTTCGGATCCGCTTCTCTTTCGCCTGTGTGATCCATCCGGCAATTCCGTAGTTTGCCGCCATGCACGCCGCAAACACCAGAAGCGATCCCAGCCCCTGGGAAGCCAGAAACCACAGGGAAAACAGATCCAGCACCCAAATAGCGGCCCTGCCGTCCCTGTATCTGCCTGCCAGGAAATAGCAAAGCACAAAAAGCGGCAAAAAGAAAAGTATAAATAGATAGGAATGAAACAGCATAGTTACCTCTCCTCTTTTTGACCGCAAAGCCACTGCTGGAACATCAGAATATACCAGATCTGGATCCTCCAGATCCCTCCGTTTATATAGTCATTCCAGATCTGCCAGACCATGTCAGCATCTAAAAAACCCTGTCTCCTGAGCAGTCCCGGCTCGATCAGATCCTCCGCCCATTTTCGAAGGCTGCTCTCCCTGAGCCATTTATGGATGGGAATGGCAAATCCCTTCTTGGGTCTTTCCATCAGTTCCTTCGGCACATAGCGGTAAAGCACATCCCTTAAAACAAGCTTTCCTGTCTTTCCCTCCCTTTCATATTCAATGGGAAGCCGGAACGCAAATTCCACCACGTCCTTATCAAGCATAGGCACTCTGGTTTCCAGGGAAACCGCCATTGCCGTTCTGTCTACCTTGACCAGAATATCGTCGGGATGATACATGAGCATATCCATAAGCATAATATTATGATTGGTCTCCTTTAAAAAGCCCTCCGGATATTCACTGTGCTTATAGGGAATCTCTTCATGATATCTGCTGATCCTTCTTGCAAGAGGCTCCGTTTCATTGGAGCAGATGTAAAGATCCGCAGGCCCCCTGGCTCCAAGAAGCTTTCCCTTTACCTTATAGATCTCGTTTCGCTTTAAAGGGCTGTGAAGCACCAGCTCGCTGCAGGGCTTCCTCACAAAGTAGGGAAACCTCTTCATTTTATTCCAGATCCGCTCCACAGAGGTATAGGAAGTATAACCGCAGAACAGCTCATCTCCTGCATCCCCGCTTAAGGAAACTGTTACATGCTCCCTTGTCATTTTGCTTACAAGATAAGTAGGGATCTGGGAGGAATCTGCAAAAGGCTCTCCAAACATTTCCCCCAATTTGGGAATGACCCCCTGGGCATCCAGCTCAGAAATGTAAAGTTCCGTATGCTCCGTGCCAAGGTGCTGCGCGATTTCCTTTGCATAAACAGCCTCGTTATAGCCTTCTTCCTTCATGCCAATGGTAAAGCTCTTCACCTTTCCCTGATGAAGGGACTGCATAAGCGCTACCACGGTACTGCTGTCGATCCCTGCAGACAAAAACGCTCCTACCGGAACATCTGCAACCATCTGCCCTGCTATGGCGTCCTTTAACAGGCGTTCCAGCTCATCCGCCGCCTCCTGCCGTGTACCCTTAAAGGGATCATCCTGTCCCCTTCTGGCAACTTCCATGACTGACCAGTATTTTTTCATTTCCCATTTATTAAATGGTGATTTAATTTTTAATATTGTGCCCGGTTCCAGTTTATAGATGTTCTGATAGATGGAATAGGGCGCCGGAATATAGCCATGCACAAAATACAGATCAAGCACTCTTGTATCAACAGGGTTTTGAAAACCATCCAGAACAGAAATACTGCCAATGTCAGAGGCAAACACAAAGCTGCCGTTTACCATGCCGTAATATAACGGCTTTTCTCCGATGCGGTCCCTGAGCAGGGTCAGGCTGCTTTCCTGTTTATCATAAAGGGCAATCGCAAACATTCCCTTGCATTCCCTTATGGTTTCCTCCACTCCATAGGCTTCAAAGGCCTCAAGCAGAACCTCTGTATCGGAGGTTCCCCGGAAAGCCGTTACCTTCCCCTCTGAGAGAAGCCGCTCTGCAAGCTTTTTATAGTTATAGATCTCTCCATTATAGGCGATCACATATCTACCGCTTTTTGAAGTCATGGGCTGCGAGCCGGCTTCAGAAAGATCTACAATGGAAAGCCGCCTGTGTCCTAACACCACCTGGCCATTTTCTGAGAAATAGCTGCCCCCTGCATCAGGGCCTCTGTGGTACATTCTTTCCTTCATTTTTTCAATATTGGCTTTTGCATCTCCTGCAAAATTACAAAACCCGGCTATTCCGCACATATGCTCTCCTTCCAAGTCTTAAAGTCCCAGTGAAATCAAGTATTTCTCCCATTCCTTAAGGACAGGCTCCGGTCTGTATGTCTCACCTGTTATCTTTGCCTGTTTTCCCATTTTTTCTGCGTTTTGCAAGTTTTTTAGCATGTATTGCAAGTTATCCTTCATTGCATTTACATCTCCCACAGGAGTCAAAATTCCATTTTCACCTGACCTGATCAGTTCCGCCGGACCACCACAGGGACAGTCCGTTGCGATCACAGGCAGTCCCATGATCATGGCTTCTATTAAGGTATTTGGCATTCCTTCTGTATTGGAGGATAATACAAAAACACTTGTTTTGTAAATAGCTTCTGAAACATCTTCAATGCTTCCCGGAAGACTGATCCTGTTTTTCAGGCCAAGCTCCTCCGACAGCTTACACAGTTCCTGTCTCTTATCCCCTTCGCCATAGATTACAAGCCGGTACTCCGGAAACTGTCCTGCAATCTGCGCAAATGCCCTGATCAGAAGTTCATGATTTTTATTTTCATCTATCCTTCCCACCGCCGTAATGGTTTTTTCTCTTTCCCCTTCATATCTGGGTTTAAAAAAGGAAGGATTCACAGGATTTTTCAAAATAACAGCCTTCTTTTGTATGGACTTCGGAAAAAACTCCATGCACCGCCGTGTCTGCAGGATCACCCCGTCTGCCAAATGGAACAGGCTGCGGGCGAGGAACCGGAGCACCGGACTGTAATACTCCTGTGAGGGCTCTCCCCTTACGGAAACCGCTACCGGAATTCCAAGTCCCATGGCGGTCAAAATCGCCATCATATTATTTTTTCCAATGAAGGAAACGATCACATCCGGTTTTTCTTCTTTCCAGATACTTCTAAGCTTCCGGAGCCTCTTCTTCAAATTTCCAAGTCTTCCTCCGCCCAGCTCTTCCTGCGCAGGTTCCGATATTCTCCTGCACACCCCTTCCGGTACCGGATATTCTTCCTCAGCCACATGGGTTGTTACCAGAAGCACCTGATAATTTTTATGATAGAAATATTCTGTCAAATTGGCAATGACTCTCTCCGCTCCGCCTTTTCTCATACTGCTGAGATAAAACGCAACCTTCTTAGGCATGAGACACCTCCCCCGCCATGATCTCCTCTGCATAGGTTTCCCATTGTCTGCAGATCTGTTCCGGAGAAGCCTTGCGGCCGATCTCCCTGGCATGCTGCCCCATCTGCGCTGCCAGGCCTCGTTCTGTCAGAAGCTTCTCCATAGCCTTTGAGAGCTTTTCCACATCTCCCACCGAAGTAAGGATCCCGGACCAGCCATCCCGGATCAGCTCTGCCGGACCGCCGCAGGGACAATCCGTTGCGATCACAGGCAGTCCCATTGCCATGGCTTCCATCAGCGCATTGGGCAACCCTTCATAATCAGAAGGAAGGACAAACAAGGCTGCGGTCTGCAGTTCCTTCTCCAGTCTGTCACTTTCTCCCATGAAATGTACTCTTTCCTCCATATGATTTTCCCGGCAGTATTCTATCAGCTTCTGCTGATACCCGGCATTGCTTTCTGTTCCATAAAGTTTTACATGAACTTTAGGAAATTTAATCATGATTTGACAAAATGCCCTTAATAATAACAGTTGATTTTTTTGCTCTGACAACCGACCTACCGTTATCACATGACACTTTTCAGGACTGTCCATCCATCTGTTATCCTCAGAAAGATATTTAGGATTCACAGGATTCATGATCAGTCTGGATTTCTTCTGAAGCTCAGATGCAAAGAAGCTTTTTGCCTCACTGGTCTGAAAGACACACCCCTTCGCCTTTTTTTCCATCCGCCTTGTAGCAAGGGGATAAGGTTTATAATCAACCTTCGGATCATTGCGGACGGAGACAAGCAAAGGGATCTTCATCCCCAGCATGGCATAAGCACAGCGGAAATTCGCCTTATTACAGAAGGAAATGACCAGATCCGGTTTTTCCCTTCTGATACACATTCTGAAGTCCCAAAGCCTTCCCACTGCCCGGCTGATCCTTCCCTTCCTTTTCCTCTGCAGCTCTTCCATGTTGATCCGGGTTACCGCAGGCGAAAGCTCATATTCTTCTTCCGCTCTCCACAAGGTTATGATCTTGACCTGATAGCCTTCCTTGGCAAAATAATCTGCCAGGAGACTGACCACTCTTTCTGCTCCGCCTTTTCCCAGGCTGTTAATATGAAAAAGAATTTTTCTGCTGCTCAAAGCCTCTCCTCTTTGCCCTTAAGGCATCATATATCTTTCATACCACTTCTGGAACATAAAATACGCCCACACAATACGGGAATAATTAGCGCCGCTTCCAGCCCCTCCATCCCCTGTTTCCATATAATTTCTTAAAAAGAGCTCCACCTGCTGCGGTTCAAAAACCCCCTGCTTTTCCAGAAACTCCCTTTGAGATAATGATAACACTTGTTCTTTTAGTGCTCCGCGAAGCCATTTATCCAGGGGCACCCCAAAGCCTACCTTAGGTCTGTCAAGAAGCTCCCTGGGGATCAGTTCATAGGAAAGATCCTTTAAGATCCTCTTTTTCTTTCCCTTCTCATACTTGAATTCATGGGGCAGGCTCATGGCAAATTCCATCACCGCCGTATCCAGGATCGGGCATCTTGCTTCCAGGGAATATTTCATGGAAGCTCTGTCTACCTTACAGAGAATATCTCCGGGAAGGTATGTGTCCATATCGAGGAGCATTCTTCTCTCCTGCCAGTTCTTCTCCTGATAGCTGCTTTCAAACGGATATCCGCAGGGAAGGCTGTTCTGCTGCCCTCTGCTTACCAGATCCAAGGCCGCTTTCTGATAATTGCCGGAAATAAACTGGGTTTTTGTTTCCTTGTCACGGTTTCCGGCGATCACCCTCACCCGGAACGGATAGTAATCCTCTATATGAAAAAGCCTTCCGGCCGCAGCTGCCACTCCTCCCAGAAGATCCAGCCTTTGAGCCTGTCTTACCTTCTCATAAATGTTATATCCACAAAAAAACTCATCTCCGCCATCCCCGGAAAGAGCAACGGTTACCCGCTTTCTCGCAACCTCTGACACCAGCATGGACGGGATCTGGGAGCTGTCCGCAAAGGGCTCGTCATAATATTCCGGTATACTTTCTACCAGAGACAGCATGTCCTGTTCACTGATATATTTCTCTGTGTGGTCACATCCAAGGTACTGCGCCACCTTTCCCGCATATTCCGCCTCATTATACCTCTTTTCCGTAAAACCAATGGAAAAGGTTTTTACCGGCTCCCCGGAAACGCTGGCTGCAAGCGCCGTGACCAGGGAAGAATCAAAGCCTCCGCTTAAAAAGGTTCCCACCGGTACATCAGCCACCAGCCTTTTTTGTACTGCTGCCTTCAAAAGGGTGAAAAGCTCCTGCCTGGCCTCTTCATAATTTCCTGTAAAAGTTCCTTTTTTCTTCTGATATACCTCTTTTACATCCCAGTATTTCTGCTTATGGATCTTTCCCAGGCGAAAGCTGATGATTTCCCCCGGCCTTACCTTGTACACATTTTCAAAAACACTGTCAGGCTCACATAAATACTGATGATACAAATATCTGGCGATCACATCTGTCCGGAGCTTTCTCTGAAACCCCGGGCAGCTCATGATGGGTTTTAATTCGGAAGCAAAGACCAGATTTCCTTCCTCCTCCCAATAATACAAGGGCTTTTTACCAATGCGGTCCCGCACAAGATAAAGGGTCTCCTCCTGTCTGTCATACAGGGCAATGGCAAACATTCCGCAAAGCTTATGGACGCAGGAGATCCCCCATTTCAGGTACGCTGCCAGGATCACCTCTGTATCACAGTTTGAACAAAAAGGATAATCTGACAGTTCCTTTTTCAGCTCTGCGAAATTGTAGATCTCCCCATTAAAGACAATGGAAAGTCTTCCATCCTTACTATGCATAGGCTGATGTCCCAGAGGGGAAAGATCCAAAATGGAAAGCCTTCTCTGGGCAAGTCCCACGCAGTACCCTTCTTTTGCCGGGAAAATTTCTGCTCCGGCATCATCCGGTCCCCTGTGGTACATGGTATCGTTCATCAGTGTAAGCTGATCGGCCGTGATTCTGTTTTTACTGTAAAAACCACATATTCCGCACATATTTATCCTTCCATATCCGCAATCAGTTTCTTTTTATATTTCTCTTTTGAAAAATCCTCTGCTCTGCAGCTCCCTCTTTCCTTATAATGCCGGCACAGTTCTTCATCAGTGGCTATGCGCAGCATTGCCTCAGCCAGGATCTCCTCTTCCCTTTCCAGCTCAATAAGCTTTCCTTCATTTTGCCATTTTGCCTGAAAATCAGGCGTTTGAGATACAGCCGGCGTCAATATGCCATAATCCGCCTCAAAATATTCCTTTTTTTCTTCTGCCTCCTGCCAGTTTTCGTGAAGGATTTCTGCAGGTCCCGATAAACAGTTTACAGATATGACCGGAAGCGACAGGGAAAGAGCCTCCACCAGAGCATTGGGAAGCCCCTCGCTGATAGAAGAAAGGACATAGGCCTTCCCTTTTGCAAGGTAGGGGAAAGGATTTTTTTTAAGCCCTGTAAACCATATTCTTTCCTCAATTTGAAGCTCTCTTGCTAACGCCTTGTATTTTTCAAAACTTCCTTCTCCGATCACTGCAAGCTTTGCATCCGGCAGGCTTTCAGATACCCTCCGAAAAGCCTTTAGAAGATGCCAGAAACCTTTTACCTCATCTTCCCTGCCCATGGAAACAAAAACCGGCTTTTCCTCTTCAAAGAAGGTCAATTCCTCCTTATTTCCCTTCCTGCTTTGTTCTCTTACTTCTTCCGTATCACATGGATTCCAAAGAGTTTCTATATTGGAAAAGCCATACTGCTTCACGGCAAGATCCGTCATCTTCTTGGCACAGCAGAAAAGAAGATCAGCTTTTTTTCCTATAAGTTTCATATAACGTCCGTTTTTTATTTCTTCAAAGGAGTGACAGGCACAGATCTTTTTCTTTGCTCCACCAGTCAAAGCATTGGCAATATTTGCCGTCATGCCAAAACTGTAAGAAACATCTGTATTCAGATTTTTCTGAAGCTTTGTCAGCTTTCTGCTCCGCCTTAAAACATTTATCACCTTTGCAAGCCTGCCCGGCCTTGATTTCAGGTCAAGATTTATCACTTTAAGATTTGAAATATCAAAGGCAATATCCTCCATGGAAAATACTACGATGGTCACATCATAGTCTGCCTCAAGAAGTCTTGCCGTCATCACACAGATCCTTTCAAATCCGCCCTGATGCAGCATAGGCGTTATCAGCATTACATTTTTCATACCCATTTCCCTGTTTCGTAAAATTTCATCATTTTCTCTGCCTGACAGGTTACGTCAAATCCCGCAGCCCGCATCTGTCCGGCATGATCCGTTCTGTCATAATAAAGCTGTCCTGCCAGATATGCCGCCCACCTGGCCGGATCCTTATCAATATCCATGGTTGTTACAAGCTCTGTGGCGATTACTTCCTGGCAGATCCTGTCTGACATCAGGCACTTCAGCCCCGCACACTGAGCCTCAACAATGCTGCCGGGAAGCCCCTCATATCTGGAAGGGTAAACAACATAGTCCATGGCCTGATAATAATCGCTGACATTCGTTCTGTTTCCTGCAAAGATCACCTTATCTCCTATCTGCAGCTCTTCAGAAAGCTTCCGGATACCCTCCATGCCCTGTCCTTCGCCCAGAAGCAGAAGTACAAAGTCCATCTCCGGTTTTTCCTTACATAAAGCTGCAAAAACCCTAAGCAGGTATTCGTGATTTTTGGCATAATGGAAACGTCCCACATGACCGATCACATACCGGTCTGAAAGTGAAAGCTCCCTGCGCATTTTTGTTCTGGTTTCTTCCCTGAAAGCAAACTTCTCACAGTCAATGGCATTGGGGATAAATACCGTGCGCCCTTCCTCCACAGCTTTCTTTCCAAACACCGAAATCCCCGCAAGCTTTGAACAGGTAAATAAATAATCTGCCTTCTTCCATAAAGAACGGCGGAGGATCCGCGTCATCCTTCCCTTGATGCCCCGATCTACCCCTGCGCTTCTTGCATGGGCAATGGTGACGGGCACTCCCTCTTTTTTGGCGATGGGCAGATAGATGGCAGCCGTACTGGTCATATGCCCCTGTACGGCTCCGAACTCATGATGCTCCCTGAAAAAGTCTTTGACTGCTTTCCGATAGGAAAAAAAGTTATACATACGAAAACGGGGAACACGATAAACATGTCCTCCCAGTTCCAAAATTTCCTTATCAAAATGACCTTCCTGCTCCGTATGGACCAGAAAGTCAAACTGCACCCTTTCTCTGTCTATATGACGATATAGATCCATGGTTCTGCTCTCTGCCCCGCCCAGGTTTGTATTTCCCAGGACATGCAGTATTCTGATGGGTTCCTTCATACCTGACTACCTTTTCCTTATCTGCTTTATTTGCTGCAGGCTTTCCCTGCCCAGCAAGAACAAACCCGAATAAAATAAGACCATATTATAGATGGTATATCTTGACTGACAAAAGATTACAAGTGAAACAAGTCCTACATTGCCTAAAACAGATACCAGTACGCTTCCTGCAAAGAGAAGGATCCTCTGATTTCCCTTCCGGATGATCAGGAAGGCAAATAGCGCAGCATAAAGCAGGTAAATAAATACGCTGTACCAGTTCAGGATCGGATGAACCTTTGCAACCGTTGTCACAAGTCCTTCCCTGAAATTATCAAAAAAGAGAAGCAGTACTTTCCCACTGTTATGGAAAAGCAGGCATTTGCCCAATTCCTTCATCACACGGTCTGCCTGCAGGTTAATCTCTTCGCCTGTACAGTCATACTGTCTTTGTACAAATTCATCTACCTTAGGCCACATAGTGTCAATTTGTATCTTATCATAATTATCTGCAAAATGCGATACTCTGTTTGTCCAGCTTTCCTGCTCCTTCGGCATAAGATAATCGTTTTCCGCACAGGGATCATAAATCTTATAAAACAGTTCCCTGATTTCCTTTTCAGCAAACAGCTCCCCATCTTCCCTGTCTGCTGTATAAAACTCTACTGTTGCCAGAAACCTTACGTCGCTGGTATGGGTCATGATCCTTCCCCTGAACAGGTAATTGCTTGCGCCGTCTACAAGCTTCGCACTCCCCAAAACGCCTATCAGGCAGGCTGCAAAAAGCGCCATGCTGCGCAGCCACTTCTTTTTCTTTGCTCCATACACATAGAGGATCGCAGCTCCCAGCATAAAAAGGCAGAGGATCATCTGCTTTCTGGTCAGATAAAGAAGAAATGCCAAAAAGGCGCCGCAAAGCAGTCCTTTTCTGGTATGGTGAAAAACAAATTCCATCAGAAATCGAAAGAAAAGAAGGTATCCTGACACGGCAATCCCCTCTGTCAGAATACTGTTCGAGTACATGGAGCCTCTTCCCGCCGCATATCTGCACAGTAAAGACACGGCCATAGGGATCAGCAGCAGAAAAAAAGCCTCAACCTCCTTCAGCCTGCATTCCTGCCGAAGATACTCTGAAAGCGCAAAAGCAGAAATACCGGCCAGAATGCTCTGGAGCAAAACCACCCCAAAAAGATAGCCCTCCCCTGTGCCTCCCAAGAGAAAACGCAGCAAAGCCAAAAACAGAGGATAAAGAGGTTCCCTTGAGCTTTCCCAGTTAATGTAGGTAGGAGAATCCACACAGATAACAGTTCCATCATAAAAAGCAAAAAAAAGATAAAAGCCCATGCTCACGCCGAGCATAAGCCATTTCCATCCTGTTTTCTTATCCCTCACTGCGGCTCTCCTTTCCTACCTTCTGATCTGCACAAGCAGGTGCTTTGCCTTGGCCAGCATAAATTCCCAAAGCCTCGCAAAAAGCTGCCTTTTTTTCGGAGCCATTTTCAAATACTCTGAAAAGGAGATCCACTCCGGCTCCGGCATCTGAAAATAGTTCTCTACCCTTTTCAAATCCTCATCTGTCATCGTCCCTGCATGCAATACCATGGTAGAGAAGCCCTTTTTCTTTCTGAGGGTTCGTCCAAGCTGAAAAGAAATGGGATAAAAAGTAAGCTCCTTCCACAAATAGGGAGCGGAGCCAAAGCCGTCTGTCAGCCCCGCAAACCCGGTCTCTTTCAGCGCCCGCAAAGTATTTTTGTCATAAGAGTGAGCTGGAGCCATAAAAATTTCTGTTTCCATCCCCTTTTGGGACAGAATCTCTTTGCCCGTCTGAAGCATTGACCGCTGCTTTTCATAGGGCAGGCCTGCAAATTCAGAAAAGGCATTTAAGGGAAAGCACCCTCCTTTTTGGGTCGTGTACCGGTGCTGGAAGCCATGCATGGCAATTACCCAGCCCTCAGATTTCAGTTCCTGCATATAGGACCAGAACTCCGGATGCTCTCCTGTTTCTTTTCCTTTTATATTCTCATCCCGGTTATCCGGGATCACACCGATCAGCGGTTTGATTTTGTAGCGGTCCAGCAGCTTTTTTACTGCAAGGAAACGCTCCCAATCCATATCCGGCGTAATATCATCTAGTCTTACCGCTATTTTCACGCAATCCTTCTCCTATAAATTCTCCTTGTACCAGTCGATGGCCAGTGCAATTCCCTTTGCAAAATCATAGTCCGGATCATAGGAAAGAAGCTCTCTGGCCTTGGAAATATCCGCATTGGAATGCTTGATATCCCCTGCACGGTCCGGTCCGAAATGTGGCTCCACCTTTTTATCAAGCGCCTTACAAAGATCATAGTAAATATCAATCAGATACTCTCTTCCTCCATAGGCAATATTGAATGCCTGGCCTGCTGCCTCTGAAGGTGCGAGACATGCCTTCATATTTGCCTCGATCACATTATCAATGTAGGTAAAATCTCTTGACTGCTTTCCATCCCCGTTGATCGTGGGAACTTCTCCATGTAAGAGCTGTCTGATAAATTTGGGGATTACAGCTGCATAGGCGCCGTTAGGATCCTGTCTGCGCCCAAACACGTTAAAATAACGCAGTCCGTAGGTATCAAGCCCATACAGCTTCTTATAAAGCTTTCCATATTCCTCATCCACACGCTTGGTCAGCGCATAGGGAGATAAAAGGTTTCCTTCCTGTCCCTCCTTTTTGGGCAGAACAGGATGATCCCCATATACGGAAGAACTGGAGGCATATACGAACTTTTTCACGCCATTTTGTCTGGCTGCCTCCATCATGTTCAGTGTTCCCATAATATTATTCTGCTCATAGAAAAGCGGCATTTCAATGCTTCTTGGCACAGAACCCCAGGCTGCCTGGTTCATCACATAGGTGACTCCTTCACAGGCCTTCATACAGGTATCCAGATCCTTGATATCGCCCCTGATAAAGGTGTAATTGGGCCGCTCCTCTAAAAACTTTACGTTTTCAATATGCCCGGTGGACAGATCATCCAGGCATCTGACCTGATATCCCATATCCGTTAGGGCTTCACACAGATTGGAACCGATAAATCCGGCGCCTCCCGTAACCAAAAACACACTATCCTTGTCAAATTTCAGGTTTTGATATCCCATTTCCCTCTTTCTCCTTATCATCCCTTATAATCTAAAGTATATGCAATCCTCTGTGTCATACTGGCTGCGGTCTAAAATGCCCTTAATATCCACCAGCACCTTCTTGGCATTTTCCTGACGGTAGAAGGAAAAGATCTTTTCCTGATCCAGCGTCAAAAACTGCTTATGGGAAACCGCAATGATCACCGCATCCATGTCCTTTACTTCTTCCATCCGGGCAAAGGTAATGCCATAAAGCCTTTCTGCCTCTGCTGCGTCTGCTGCCGGATCTACCACGATCGGCGTGATGCCATATTCCTGCAGCTCTTTGTATATATCAATTACCTTTGTATTTCTGGTATCAGGACAGTTTTCCTTAAAAGTAAAGCCAAGAATAGCAACCCTTGCATTTTTAACGGAAAGATCTGCCTTGATCAGGTTCTTTACAAGGCTTTCTGCCACATATTTCCCCATATCATCATTGATCCGTCTGCCGGAAAGGATAATCTGGGAATGATATCCAAGAGACTCTGCCTTATAGGTCAGGTAATACGGGTCTACCCCGATACAGTGTCCTCCTACCAGTCCCGGATAAAATTTCAGGAAATTCCACTTGGTTCCTGCTGCCTCCAGCACGGATTTTGTATCGATCCCCATTTTATTAAAGATAATGGAAAGTTCGTTCATAAAGGCAATATTGATGTCTCTTTGGCTGTTTTCAATCACCTTGGCCGCCTCTGCCACTTTAATGGACTGAGCACGGTAAACTCCGGCTTCCACTACCAGCTCATAAATGCTGGCAACGGTGTTTAAGGTTTCCTCATCCATACCGGAAACGATCTTGGTAATGGTCTCCAGCCTATGAACCTTATCTCCCGGATTGATCCTTTCAGGAGAATATCCGATCTTAAAATCAACCCCGCATTTCAGCCCGGATTCCTTCTCCAGGATCGGAACGCAGATCTCCTCTGTTACTCCCGGATATACGGTTGATTCAAATACGACAACAGAACCCTTTTGAAGGTTTTGTCCCAGGATCCTGCTGGCGCCTTCTACGGGAGTCAGGTCGGGCGTATGATCGTCATTGACCGGAGTAGGCACCGCTACAATATGAAATTTTGCTTCCCGAAGCTTACTCGGATCCGCTGTAAATTCCACAGTGGTCTTTGCAATCACTTCATTTCCCACTTCATTAGTGGGGTCAATGCCACTTTTATAAAGCTCGATCTTCTTTTCATTGAGGTCAAACCCGACTACCTTGATCTTTCTGGCAAAGGCTACGGCAATGGGCATTCCTACATAGCCAAGTCCCACCAGTGAAAGCTTTTCTTTTCCAGTTACAATGTCCTCGTACAGTCCCATTTTCTATTCTCCTTTATGGTTTCTATTTCTTTTTCATAGGTATCGATAATGATCTGCCTGTCAAATCTTTCCTCTACATAGGCTCTTCCTGCAGCTCCCATATCTCTTCTCTGCTCCTCTGTCATGGCGAGGATCTTCCGGATCGCCTGGATCAGATCCCGGCTGCTTTCTTTGGAAAAGCCAATACCGCTTTTCCCTTCCAGAAAGGTTTCCCTGCACCCGCTTACGTTTGTAGCCAGCACCGGCCTTCCGCAGGCCGCCGCCTCCAAAAGAACATTGGAAAGTCCCTCATGATAAGAGGGATGAACGATCACATGACTTTCTGTCATGACCTGCTCCACATTGTCGATATGTCCAAGATACTCCAGCTTTCCCTGCTTTTGCAGCTCTGTGATCCGCGGCTCATAAAGACTTCTGCTGTCTTCTTCATATTCTCCTGCAAGATAAAACGAAATATCCTTCCGTTTCTCTGCAAGGCTCTGTACCGCATCCAGGTATTCTCCAATTCCCTTATCCTTCATAATGCGGAGCACGGCAAGAAAACGGATTCCCTCCCGTTCAGAAGGATATTCCCGAAAGGGATGCTCTTTCAAATTCACACCGGATCCCGGCAAAAGGGCTGCATTCTCTTTTGCAATCCCATGGCTCTGCATAAAATCCCGGTTTTTTTCATTCTGGAAAAAAACTCTGGCTGCCTTTGCCGACGCTATACGGTAAAGCAGAAGAAGCGCCCTGCTGAGCAGGCTTTTATGTTCAATTGCCGTTCCAAGACCTGTTATATTCATCAGGTAAGGTATTTTTCTGATTCTGCATGCAAGACCGCCATACAGGTTTGGCTTAATGGTATAGGTAAGAACCATTTCCGGTTTTTCAGCCTTTAGGCAGGCAAGGTATTCCCCAAGCAGCTTCAGATCATGAACAGGATTACTTCCTCTCCGCTCCAGATGCGCCTCTATTACCCTGCATCCCAGTTTTTCTATTTTAAATCTGTTTTCATCAAAGGGTATGGACACAACCACTTCATGCCCATCCTTTAAAAACTGTGCCAAAAGCTCCTTACGAAACAGATATAATCCGTTTGCGTAATTTGTTAAAATCATTATTTTCATTGAATATTCTCTTTTAATTCCTGAAGGCTCCTGATCACAACGCTGTCATACATCATCATGACAACCTCTTCCTCATAGCTGCCGGTCTCATCCTGATTTTCAATTCCCTTTATATTATTGTCAATCATTTTCGGGAAGTCAACCCCTGCCCCATAAGCATGCAGGTACGCACCGCCAAATCTGGGATTGATCTCAGAAAGATAATACTGTCCATCCTGATAAAAAAGATCCATATCCAGAGGGCCGTTAAATTCCAGCACCTGGATCACTTCTTTTACAAATTTAAAAAGAGCGGGATCCTTAAAGGAGATGGTTTTATTCGCACCCCCTATGGTCGTGGAGATCTTTTTCTTGGAAAAGATCGCAACCGGCTGTTTGCTGATGGTATCCACATACACATCCGCATCCATGTCCGTTCCCTTCATAAATTCCTGAATGATCAGGGAAGCGTCCTCTCTTATCACATCCCTTAACATTTCCAGCGTTTCTATTTTTCTTGCCCCTACGCTGCCGCTTCCCGTTCGCGGCTTCACAAAAACAGGAAACGTGATCTTCTTCTGCTCATAGGCAGCGAAAAACTCTTCATATGTGCCGTAGGTCATTACAGTCGGGATCTTTTTTCCCTGAAGATAACGGAACATTTCATACTTATTAAAGCATAGCTTTGCAGTCTCTAGGTATGGTGCTAAAACCTCCACTCCCAGCTCTTCAAATTCCTTCCGGTGCTCTGCAAGAAGCATGATCTCCGGATCAATAAGAGTTGTTACCGCCTGGATCTGTTCCTTTTTGCATATAGCCAGGATTTCCGGAATATACCCGGGATCACTTATTAAAGGCACCTGATATCCCCGGTCTGCAAAAGCAAACGCCGGCGCAAAGGTGCTGTTATCGGTTGCCACGATCTTTAAGCCCTCTCCCAGGGTTTTTCGGAAGTCCTTCAGCAGTTCGCATCTTCTTCCTACACTGCAAAATAAAATATTCATATTGCCTCACTCTTCCTTTTCTTTTTGGGGTGTTCCCGTAAATGCTTCCATAGTCGCATCCGTTCCACTGCTGATCCCCTCATGGGAAAACACTACCGCCACAGAGCGGAAAAGGATCTTGCAATCCAGGAGAAAAGATAAATGTCTTACATAATAAACATCCTTTTCAAACCGTTCTTCCCAGCTTATGGCATTTCTGCCGCTTACCTGTGCAAGCCCTGTAAGTCCCGGCCGTACATCATGCCGATGTTTTTGTTCTTCATTATAAAGGGGAAGATATTTTACAAGCAGCGGCCTTGGCCCTACAAGACTCATATCTCCCTTCAGGATATTAAAGAGCTCCGGCAGTTCATCCAGGCTGGTTGCCCGAAGCATCTTCCCAAAGGAAGTAAGCCGGACTTCGTCCGGCAATAGCTCTCCCTTTTCATCCCGCTGCTCCGTCATGGACCGGAATTTATAAAGCTTAAATATCTTTTCATCCTTTCCCGGTCTTTCCTGTGTAAACAGCGCAGGCTTTCCGAGCTTTACCCTTACCAGTATAAACAATACAAGATAAACCGGCGAAAGTACTGTGATCCCTACTGCCGATATGAGGATATCAAGCAGCCTCTTCATGTATTTCTGATACATAAACCCTCCGTTTATTCCCTGTGGAAGCACCTGCGGACAATGGTGATGATCTCGTCCATATCTTCCTCCGTATTTTTAATATCGCTGGGCAGGCAGAGGCCTCTGTTAAAAATATCTTCTGCCACACTGCCCTGCTCCTTCAGGGTAATAAAATCTTCCTTTGCAAAAACAGGCTGCAGATGCATGGGCTTCCAGATCGGTCTTGATTCAATGTTTTCTGCCGCCAGGGCATCCATAATCTGATCCGGCGTCACAGCGCTTCCGGGCGAGATGGTCATACAGGAAAGCCAGCAGTTTGCATCTCCCTCAGGATTTAACGGATTCATGGTGATTTCCGGAATATCCTTAAACTCCCTTTTATATTTGCGGTAAATGATCTGCTTAAGCTGTTTATGCTCTTCCAGATGAAGAAGCTGTCCCCTTCCGATCCCCGCAATGATATTGCTCATACGGTAATTATATCCGATTTCAGAATGCTGATAATATCTGGCAGGATCCCTGGCCTGCGTTGCCAGGAAGGTTGCTTTCTTTGTGATCTCTTCCTCTTCGGAGACCAGCATGCCGCCGCCGGATGTGGTAATAATTTTATTTCCGTTAAAAGAATAAATTCCGATCCTTCCAAAAGTACCTGTATATTTTCCTTTGTAGGTGCTTCCCAGGGATTCTGCAGCATCCTCGATCAGAGGCACCTGATGCTTTTCGCAGATCTCCATGATCTCGGAAAGCTTTGCAGGGGTTCCGTACAGATGAACCACGATCACGGCTTTCGGATGAGGGTACTTTTCAAAGGCCTTCTCAAGTGCTTTCGGGCACATATTCCAGGTATCCGGCTCCGAGTCAACAAACACCGGAGAGGCATTCTGGTAAACAATAGGGTTACAGGTTGCACTGAACGTAAGAGACGGGGCAAATACCACATCTCCCGGCCCCACTCCCAGGATGCGCAGCGCCAGGTGGATAGCCGCAGTACCTGCGCTGAGCGCAGCGGCATGGGAAATGCCCACATAAGCTGCCAGTTTCTTTTCAAACTGATCAACATTCGGCCCAAGAGGCGCAACCCAGTTGGTGTCAAAAGCCTCCTTGATAAACTTCTGCTCCTCTCCATGCATGGTGGGCGAGGATAAATACACTCTCTTATCTGCCATTTACATCAACACACCTTTCCATAATATACAGACTTTGATCTGTTTATTTTCCTTGCTGCTCCTCGCTGTAATGATAAGTGGGAACAATCGCCTTTACTAACGGTCTTATGTCATTGCTCTCATTCTTTGAAGCATCCTTCAATTCTTTTAGCTGAACAAAAAATTTCATCTCATCAATTTCAATGGGCTTTCCAATGTGGATCAGCCTGTTGGCGGTTTCCGTCAGGCCTTCTTCCGCCATAAGAAGCTCCTCATACAATTTTTCACCGGGACGAAGTCCTGTAAACTCGATCTTAATATCTTCTCCAACCCGGTAACCGGATAAGCGGATGAGGTTTTTGGCAAGATCCAGGATCTTAACCGGTTTTCCCATATCCAGCACAAAGATCTCTCCTCCCTTACAGTATGCCCCTGCCTGGAGCACCAGGGAAACTGCCTCCGGGATCGTCATAAAATAGCGGATAATATCAGGATGGGTCACTGTAACGGGGCCCCCTTCCTGTATCTGCTTTTTAAACAGAGGAATCACGCTTCCGTTGCTGCCCAGTACGTTTCCAAATCTGACTGCCACAAATTCCGTATCGTAATGCTTATTAAAGGTCTGGATGATCATTTCACAGATCCGCTTGCTGGCTCCCATGATATTCGTGGGATTTACCGCCTTATCCGTAGAGATCATGACAAAACGTCTGGTGCCGTTCATGGCTGCGGCCTGTGCCGTCTTAAAGGTTCCAAACACGTTATTCTTCACTGCTTCATTGGGGCTTGCTTCCATCAAAGGCACATGCTTATGCGCCGCTGCATGATACACGATCTCAGGCTTGTAATGCTCAAAAATCCAGTTCATTCTGTTGGTATTGCGCACAGAAGCGATCAGAACCACCAGATCCAGCTCAGGATATGCGGTGATCAGCTCCTGCTGTACGTCATAAACGCTGTTCTCATAAATATCTAACAGGATCAGACGGGACGGTCTGTGTGAAGCGATCTGTCTTGCCAGCTCGCTTCCGATAGAACCTCCTGCTCCCGTAACCAGGATTCTTTTTCCCTGTACATATCCCAGAATGGAATCCAGATCTACTTCAACGGGATCTCTCCCCAGAAGATCCTCCACCTCCACATCCCGCAGCTTGCTGACACTGACTTCGCCATTTACAAGCTGATACATTCCGGGAAGGGAGCGCAGCTTACAGCTTGTCTCCTTACAGATATCCAGGATTTCTGAAAGCTCCTTCCTGCTGACAGAGGGCATTGCCACAATAATTTCATCGATCCCATAAATATCCGCACACTCAATGATCTTATCCCTGCCGCCGACTACCTTGATCCCCTGGATAAATCTTCCCCACTTTCCCGGGTCATCATCAATAATACAGCGGATCACCATGGTGGAAAAATTACTGTTCACGATCTCCTTGATAATCACATTGGCTGCTTCCCCTGCACCGATCACCATAACAGAAATGCTGTTTTTCTTATTTTGCTTTTTGTGCTTCAGGCTTCTGAAAAAGCGATAGGAAAATCTGCTGGCAAAAATAAAGCTGATCAGCAGAAACATATACAGGAAATAATAGCTTCCAGGTACCGCCTGCTGCCCCGGCGTCTTAAAAAACTGAATGCCGGCCGCCTGCAGCCCGGAAGAGATCACGCTGGCCAGCACCAGATTTTGCAGCTCTGTTTCCCCTGCAAACGCCCACAGGCTGTTATACATACGGAACACATAGAGCACTGCCAATGTGATCAGGATATTAAAGGGCAGAAAATGGTTGATCGGATCCACAAAGTGGGCCGGGATTTCTGCCATTTCAAACCCATAACGCATAAGCAGCGCAATATAGCTTGCCAGGATCACGCTGATAATATCATAAATGATCAGGCAGGTGCGTCTGTATAACAGCTTAACATTAAAGGGTTTTCTCGGTTTCTTTTTCTCTTTACTCATATTTCACGTTTTCCTCACAAAACACAAGGGGCGTAATGACTAACAGTAAAAGAAATCCGCAGGGATTGCTCAGATGGAAGACCCATTCCACCATTCCGGCTGCTCCCACCGCCACCGTGATTACAAGCGGAAGCCCTGCAAACGCCACCTTGTCCTTTTGTTTTTTATAATAAAGACATGCTTTGATAAAAGTAGCTATCCCTACCAGCACAAACAATATGCCTACAGGAATTCCATGGTCATATGCCACCTGAAGATAAATATTATGAGCATGGGTTGCAATAGAACCATCCTTAAGAAGCGCTCCCATTTCCTCATGCCCCGTCATGTTAAGCTGTTCCAGATAGGACCTGAAAATGTCAAGCCGTCCATTGCTGTAATCATCCTCTGCCTGTGTATCCACAGGAAATTCCTCTTCACTTGTATAAAGCATATAGGGTCTTAAGCTTCCCGCAGATGCAAAAAGCGGTTCCTCTTCCAAACGTCCTGTGAAGGCCTTTGAGGTAACGATCTCATTTCCTTCTGAATCATGGGTTTCCCTGTATCTTTTATTTTCCCCGTAAAAGTCAAAGGTTCCTTCCGGAATGCCCAGTACTCTGTCACTGAACAGATCAATAAAGCGCCCTACTCTCATACAATCGGCTGAGGTCAATTTTCTCCCTCTTAACGTATCGTCTCTGAAATTTTCAAATTCATACATATACGGATCGCTGACCAGTGTAGGCACCGTTCTTTGTACCGTAAAGGTCACCGGAAAGCATACAAGCACCGCAAGGATCATATAGCCCAGGTTTCTCCAGAAATATCCGAACTTTTTCAGTCCTTTTCCGGCGCTCATGGCGATCAGCGCAACCAGAAGCGTCGCACCTACAGCCAGAAAAGCGGTTCTTGCCATGGTAAAGAGAATATAAGCGGAAACCACGCCAAACAAGGTCAGTTCCTTCCAGTTGTCCCGAAGCTTCCTGCTCTTTCGCAGCTTGGAAAGCAAAAGTACAAGAGCGGCACACCATGCCATGGTCAGGTATGTAGCCGTAATCGTCACCGTATGGAAAATATGGGGATATCTGGCCGTTCGATAAGTGGTATAAGGCCTGTGAAGCAGGCAATAGCCCGTTGCCAGCAGAAACTGAAGTACCACGCCCCTGCAGATATTGGTAAGGAGCCTTCCCTTGTGTTCCCACATTCCATAAGTAAGGTAAAACAGGAAAAAGCTCACCGCAAGGACCACGGTCCACCATCTTCCGTTTCTAAAGACCACGATTGCCGCAAAGAAAAGAAGCACAAGCCCCGCATACCAATATGCCGGCTTTGCCAGTTTTCTTTTCCACAGCCCTATCAGCGTATGGATCAGGATCAGTCCGAACAGGATCCCAATAAATACCGTATTTCTGATTACGGCCATATGCATTCCGATTTCGGTTTCCTTAATGGTCTGTTCTGCCAGAGCCGCAACCTGCTGCTTATAATAGTAATAGCCATAAGCGCCTGCCCCGATCACATAAACCAGATTATACCAGTTCACAAGCTCTTTAAACCGGAACATGGCAATCACCGCCAGGCAGAACCAGAGCATTTCTTTTCTCTCTGCCACCGCATGGTGAATATCATAAAGCCCTGCCATATACTCACAGCATCCACTGATAGCGCCTGCAAGAAAAAGGGACTGCAAAAGATCTGCAAAATGACTTTGCAGATATTTCATGGTCAGGATGCTCTCCTGTCCCTGCCTGTTATGGTTGATCCCATAAAATAAGATCATGCCAAGAAGCAGTACACTGACCATAAACACGCTGTTATCCAGAAAATGCACGCTCCATTTTCCCATACAGATCGTAACGATGCAGATCAATAAAAACAGCGCGGCAATGGGATTGCATACCGCCTTAAATGCCTGTTCCACCGTGACCAGCTTATCCTTTTTACTGCCTTTTTTGCAAAAAAGGGAGACTGCGCCATACAAAAGCGCCGCTGCTGCCAGGATCACACCCCCATACAGCAAAACCTTCCCCTTTCTAAGGGGCATGCTGTAATCATATGATGCGATCAGCGCCTTTCCTTCTACGCCGTTATCTCCATAGTAAAGCCCTCCCATATAGGGAGCCTCTTCCTGGGAAATGTTCTCACAGGCTGTATATATCTGGGAGCCTTCTCCCTGAAGTATCAGATAATAAGGCTTTCCAACCTCCGTATCAACATCCATTAACACCTTTACATATCCGGGACTTTCCAGCATTTCCTCTGTGATCTGCACCTTTTCCTGTGCGATCATCACCTGCTGTTCATTCAAAAGGCGCACATAGAAATACTCGCCGCTTCCGCCCTCCATGAGGTAGACCCTCACATCTGCCAGATGGTCATACTGTGCCACAAAGCTTTGGAGAATGGTGGCATTCTCATCTACCATATAGGGCTCTATGCTTTCCTTTACCGGCACAGCGCTTTCCACTGTCTCCTTTATGATCCTGAGGGGCCATAAAGAAATCAGGAAACAAAATGCTGCTAATAGGATCACCGCCTTTATGGCAGTGCTTTTATAGATAATCTTTTTCATCATCTGCGTTTAGTCCCTTCCCGTTCATAAATCTGTCCCGAAACCATGGGTAAGTATATCACAGATACCCATTTTTATCAAATTTGCGATCCTTCCCCGCTCCTGATCACTTCCGCTCCAAGAAAGGGCAGTACCGCCCAAAAGTAAACCACATAACGCACCAGGTATGTGGGCCCCAGAAGAACCGTCAAAAAGCAGAAAAATACCGGCAGGTAAGGCAGTGCCCCGCGCCATCTTCCCAGATATAAAAGAAAGCCAAGCAGAAACAGAAAACACCAGCAGGCCGTTCCCGGAGAAAAAAGCTGGGACAATACCGGGATCTTCTGAAAGGAGACCTCCAGGGATATTCTTCTGTAAAGCTCATTAAGGGCCGGGATCCTGCTCTCCCTTTTGCCGGGCTGTTCCACTTCAAAGCCAAAATAGGAACTGTCCCCATAGGTAAAAGTAAAAACCGAATTTCCCCGGTAAACATCGATCACGGTGTCCGGGTACCAAAAGCCGTAAGAGGTCATAAACCATGCGTTCAGATAGGTAAAGGGATTTTGGATACCCCATCTTGCCCAAAGCCTCCAGAAGCTTCCTGCATCCTCCCTATAAGCCTCATTGCAAAATGCAATCTTCACTCCGTCCGTTACCTTTGGCGTATAACGATCCAGGGCCTGCTCCGGAAGATAGCGGTAAAGAATTTCACATTCCTCCTTTGGCAGGTTTTCCTTCTGATCTGCATAAACCCGGGCAAGCTGGCTGATGGGAACCGTAAGCATTTCCTGGTTTTCCGATGTATCTGCATGCAGCAGAGCTGAAAGGCCGCTGCTGATCAGCATATAAGCGATCACGGTTCCCAGAAAAAAGACTGCCGCCTTCCTCCTGTTTCTTTGTATGCCCCAAAGCAGCGCCGGAATCGACACCAGAAACGCATAAAATCCGTTGTGCCGCAGCAGCATCATGCCGGTGCATGAAAGAAACAGCAAAAGAACATTTCCCTTCTGCCCAAAGAAGCTCTCCGGTTCCCTTACAAGCTTTTCCAAAAGCAGAACCATCAAAAGCAGCATTCCCGCAAACAGTCCATCCTTTGCAGAGCAAAGGGAAAACATGACCAGAACAGGACACAATCCAAAATAACAGGTGAGCAGAATTCTTCCCCACCTTTTCACTCCCCGGCTTTTCAGGACGCTTACTCCATATCCAAAGATCCCCGCCATCACTGCCATTTGAAGGAGAGTATAACAGGCAATCCCCAGGTTATAGGATCCCGTAAGCTTATGCACAAGCTGGATCACACCGCCTAAAAGCAGGACATGAACCAGCGGATGATGGGTGGTAAAGCTTCTGGTGACCACCTCCATCAGCTCCTCCTGGGCATCATATACAAAAAACCCCGGATATACCGCCAGATATACCGGCATATAAAGCAGGAAGATCACTCCTCCGTAAAACAGGATCGAGCGGCCTCTTTTTTCCCCTGAAGCTTCTGCTTTCAGAAGCGCTCCTTTTCCGGAGTGCCTTTTCTGTATCAGTCCGTCCCCCAGATCCCAGACGTATCGCAGCAGAAGACTGCAGCATACCGCCAGGATCAAAACAGCTCCCCACATTTTCAGGTTTGTAAAGGGCACATTCCCCTTTTGATCCAGTTGAATCCCAAAACACATGCTGACTGCAAAAAGACTTCCGCAGATCCCCGGCCATATCCATTTCCTTTTCCCCCGGCCAAACCCCTGCTTCCTGATCTTTCCAAAAAGGAAACAGAAAAAAAGAAAAAGGAAAACCGATAAAATGCTGTTGGTATAAGAAAGGCCTCCCCCCACAGGGGAAACCATATATCCGAATGCCCAGGTTGCCAGAAAGGCAGCAAAAACAAGCCCTGCCTGCAGGATCCCTTCCTTGCTGTATAAAGTTGTCTTCTCCTTTTCTGACTTCATTTCGCTCCTGCCTTTACCCTGCCATTACTGCATTAATTTTCCGTCTCTTGTTCTTCTTCATGCCGGATCACTTCCCGGATCACATACTGGGGCGATCTGTTCATGGAAATATACATTCTTCCGATGTACTCTCCTACAAGCCCCATCATCAGCATCAGCATGCCTCCCACAAAAACGAGCACTGACATCAGGGCGCTGAAGCCAGTCACCAATCCGGGAGGATTGAAAAAGATCTTTTTGATAATGGTATAAAGGCCATACAAAAAGCCTATAACAGCGCAGCCTGCTCCCGTGGCCGTTGCAATCCGCAGGGGCTTCACGCTGAACGCCGTAAATCCATTAAACCAAAGCCCCAGCAGCTTGGAAAACGTATAGCCCGATTCCCCTGCCGCCCGGTCTCTGTGGTTCACTTCCACATTTACAATATTTTTCGTGGTGCGCAGCACCAGTCCAATCACATAAGGATAGGAATTTTCATATTTCACCATTTCCTCCACCACAAATCTTCTGGCGGCAAAATAGCTGGAAACAAAAAGCTCCTTGGGTTTTCCCAGCATCACCCTGGTCATCAGTTCATTCACATGGCTTCCAAAATTGCGAAATCCCGAATGATGCTTTTTCCCATACCTGGCATATACCACATCTGCGCCCTGTTCAATCCCCGAAAGAAGCTTTCCCACTTCGTTTGCAGGCGTCTGTCCGTCATCATCCAGGCATACCACCAGATCTCCCTTAGTACATCGGAGCCCTGCCATCAGCGCGCTATGCTGTCCAAAGTTTTTTGCAAGATCAATTCCTGTAAATTTTTTCTTTTCCCTGCAGAGCGTCTTAATGGTCTCCAGCGTTCCGTCAGGAGAACAGTCATTTACCAGGATCACCTCATAGTCATACGCAGGAAGCTGTTTCATGGTTTCTTCTATTTCATTTGTCACTCCCGGCAGTGTTTTTTCCGACCGGTAACAGGGAATGACAAAGCTGACCATTTTCCTGTTTCTCTTTTCTTCCTTTTCCATTGCTTATTCTCCGTTTTCCTTCTCATTGATCATAGCCATATAGATGATATCCCGGTATGCTCCCTGCAGAAAAACCTCATCCTTCAGATAGGCTTCCTGCACAAAGCCTGCTTTCTCATAGCTTTTCCTTGCTCGCGCATTCTCTGCAAGCACCCTGAGCATGATCTTGTGAAGATGCAGGTTTTCAAAGCCGTAGGCTGTGATCAGCCCTGCCGCTTCTGTGCCATATCCTCTTCCCAGTGCATCCTCTTCCCCGATAAAAACTCCGTACTCCGCTTTTCTATGTTCCCTGTCGATATCGCGCAGATAAACGCTTCCCACAGGCCTTTTTGATGCTTTTTCACAGATCATGAACTGCACTACTTTCCCGGTATCGACCATGGTATGGATCCACTTCAAATGCCCTTCCCTTGTAAAGGGCTTCTGATAGATAAAGTTCCGGCGCACAAATTCCCTGTTTCTCCACAAAACGATCAGGTCTGTATCTTCCTCTGTCATGGGCCGCAGGTATATCTCTTTTCCAAAAAGCATCCCGTTTTCTTCCATACTCATCACCATGCCTTTCCAAACTCTGCAAGCTTCAGGACGCAGGACTGATCTGATAAATTTCAAAGGTGTCCGAAATGGTTGCAAGCAAAGCAGCCTTTACGGGCGTCCCATGTCCTTCATAATACTGAGACAGCCACTGCATATCCTCCGCAGTATTCTTTACAAAATAAATATGCTCCTCTTCTCTAAGAGCCTGTTCTATATCTGTGATCCCAAAAGCTGCAAGCTTCTTTTCCTGAAGAGGGCTTTTGCACGCCCAGCCTCCCAGAATGTCATAGTTTGCCAGGGTGTTATCTACATTCTTAAACATCTTTTCCGAGTAGGACACGGAGGAATAAACGTCCATAAAATAAAACTGATCCGGATGCTCCTTAAAGTATGCGTAAAGCTCCCCGTAAGGAGCATTTACCTCCTCCCTTACCGCCTGCTGATCCATAACTGCAGATCCTTTGGCCGGTAAGACCATCACTGCAAGTAAAATACACAGCCCTCCTGTTACAGCCTCCAGCCACCGTCTGTTTCTTTCGGAATGGATCTCCCCAAGGTGTACCAGGATCATGGCGGATAAGATCAAAAACTCCATAAGATACAAAGAATCCGTGATCCTGCTTGGGCTTCGCTCTCCCCACAGAATATACATCCAAAGAACCGTTCTGACCGCAAACAAAAACGCAAGCTTCCACAAAATAGACGCAGCATTTTTCATTCTCTGCTGCCATGGCCCTTTTTGCTGCTCTGCCTGATTTCTTAAAGGAATTCCCGTCAGGAAGGCAAGCACATAGCCCAGAATCACAAGATAATTCCAGGGATAATCACTTCCGCTTTTTGTCTTTCCTCCCAAAAAGCGATACAGATAAGCCCCTGCCTTCTCCTTGAGATTTTGCATTACCGGAGTGTTCTCCTTCCGAAGCTCGCCTGCATATTCTGCCACCTGTCCCATAAGCTCATGGTCAATTTCTTCATCTATGCCAAAATTATAATTATCAAATAGGATCTTTTCACTTTCCGCAAGCCCTACGCTTTCATAAAACGCCTCATTCCCTTCATAGGGTGGAATGACCTGGAAATCATAAAGCTCCGTTCTGTTATTGAACAGCTCTGTAAAGCTTTTCCACTCCGGCGAGCTGTAGGCAAGCATATGCACACCCTGGGAAAGTAAAAGCCCCGCCAGGATCATTCCGATCACGGAAAAATATTTTTTTGCATGCCGGGGCGTAAAAATCTTTTTTTCACTTCCCCACTTGGCCGCTCCTGCCACGCAGATCATGGGCAGCACCAGCAGCAGCATTTCTGACCGGATCAGATAAGCCAATATCACCAGGCAGACTGCCGGAAGATTGCTTTTTATAAAATTACGGTTGTCAAGCTCTATGTCCGTTGTATAGAACAGGAAAGCCGCCGTTCCTGCAAGCAGGGTACAGCTTACGGTATACTGGGCATATACCAGATGTTCTAAGAAAAAAGCTGTAAAAACCAGGGTTTCCGCCACTGCTGCAAGCAGTTTTTCCCATCCGCACGATGCCAGTTTAAGACTCCGCTTTAAGATCAGAAAAAAACAGCCAAAATGACAGCCGCACAAAAACAGGCCATACCAAGGCAAAGGTCTCGCCACCCTGTAAAAAACACTGATCAATGCGCTTACCGGCCACAGCATCTGAATGTTATGGCCTTCCGGCGTGCCTGTATATACTCCTGCCAGAATATCCTTCATCAAACCGTCGTCATTCAGATCATAGTAATAATCAAAAAGACTGCCAATAATAAGCATCATGGCGGCCACAAAGCCGCCTGCCAGTATCCAGTTGATTAGCTGCTCCTTCTTACCTTCTTGTTTCATAAAATTCCTTTACTTTTCCGGCAATATACTCCACCTGCTCCGGCGTCAGCTGATAAAACATGGGAAGTCTCAAAAGCCGCTCGCTTTCCTTTGTGGTATAGCGGTCCATGCCGTGAAATCTTCCAAATTTCATACCTGCCGGCGCTGTATGGAGCGGAATATAATGGAACACCGCCATAATATCATTTTCCTTCAGAAAATCGATCAGTGCCGTTCTCTCTTCCATATCCTTTGTCTTAATATAAAACATATGGCCGCTTTGCTCACATCCCTCGGGTACCATCGGAAGTTCGATCTTTCCTGCCTCCATTAAGGGAGTTAAAAGCTCATAATACTGGTGAAAGCGGTCCAGTCTGGCCTGATTAATGGTTTCTGCCACCTCAAACTGGGAATAAAGATAAGCCGCATTGATATCGCTTGGAAGATAGGAGGAACCAAAATTCTGCCATCTGTACTTGTCCACCTGTCCTCTGTAATATTTGCTCCTGTCCGTACCCTTTTCCCTCAGGATCTCTGCCTTTTCTATATATTCAGGATCCCGGATCAGAATAGCGCCCCCTTCTCCCATGCTGAAGTTTTTCGTTTCATGAAAGCTGAAGCATCCAAAATCTCCTATGGTTCCCAGGGCTTTCCCCTTGTAGGTACACATGATAGCCTGTGCCGCATCTTCTACCACCTTCAGATGATGCCGCCTTGCAATATCCATGATCACATCCATCTCACAGGCAACTCCCGCATAATGAACCACTGCTATGGCCTTTGTTTTCTCCGTAATGGCCGCCTCGATCAGCGTCTCATCAATATTCATGGTATCCGGTCTGATATCTACAAACACCGGCGTGGCCCCCCGCAGTACAAAAGCGTCTGCCGTGGAAACAAAGGTATAAGAGGGCATGATCACTTCATCGCCCTCCTTGATATCGCATAAAAGGGCCGCCATTTCCAGCGCATGGGTACAGGAGGTGGTCAGAAGGCACTTGCTTGTGCCGGTAAGCTTTTCCAGATACTCGCTGCACTTTTTGGTAAACGCTCCATCTCCGCAGATATGCATGCTTTCAATGGCCTTTTTGATATTATCCATTTCCCCATCTACACTGGGCGGTACATTAAATCGAATCATCATCTTCACCCTTTCTATTCGTATATGGCAAATGCCTCATTGGCAAATACCTGTCTGTAATCCTGTTCTCTCATAAACTGCAAAATAGCAGAAAGCTTTTGATCGCCTTTGCAGCCTTCTATATCTGTGCCCCAATATTCCATTGCCTTTCTGTCGCCTGAAAAGTATGCGGCAAGCTGAGGCGTAATGATCACAAGGGGTCTCCCCGTAAGGGTCTTCAGTTCCTCCTCCAGCCGCCCCAGAGGATTGGTGTCCAGATCTGCCCAGGAGGTATAAACCGCAGAGGGTTTGTCGAGATAGTAGCAAAGGCCGGGGATATTCCCATACAGGAGCAGCTTCTTTTCCTCATAACGGTCTTTGTTTTCCGTCATGAAGGCACTGATTTCCTCTAAATTTTCTCCATTTTGCGCCGTAGTGTGCATGCCCGCAAGTACAGAATTCCCTTCTACCTTATAGCTTCGGTCTTCTCCGGTCTCCCCATCCAGAAATACATAGCCAAATCCTACCCCCGCTGCCTGCACAAAAAACATAAGAAGCATCCCTGCAAACATTGCCTTGGCAGGAAAAAGGGGAACCTTCCCCGTAGCGTCCAGGCATTTTCTCCCCCATCTGATAAAGCGGTAAAGGATCCAGAACACAACAGGCGCAGCAAAAAACAGGTTGTTCAGCGCCGGCCAGATATGGTTGTTGCTTCCAAGAGGTGTGATCAGGATCACGATCAGGGCAATCGCTCCGATCAGTCTCCATTCATCATCCATCTGCCTGGTAAATAAAAGCCATAACAGCGCGCCTATTCCCAAAAGGAGGAATACAGCTCCCCACTGCAGAGCCGCTTCCTTCTGATAGTATCTGAAATGAAACATTCCCCATTTTTCAAGTGCCAGAAACAGTAACGGAATGCACAGACAGTAAACAATTTTTCTGGCCTTTTCCAATTTGCCCGGAAACAATACCAGAAAGGGGATCCCGGGAAGGATGCACAGAAGCATATACAGCATCCATCGTAATCCGTGCCCGTATGCATCCAGGATCGCATACAGCATTTCTCCAAAGGTATAGTCTGAAGCGCTGCCTGCCATTCCCAAAACGCCCTGTATCATTTCCGAAAAAACATTTCCTCCATGCCAGACGCTTGCGGTCACTGCTGCTACTGCAAAAGCTGCCGCATACCCTGCAGCGCACAGCCCTGTTTCTATAAGGATCTTTTGGGTTTTCTTTCCCTTAAGCGCTCCATAATACCACAGCGCCAGGATCAAAGCCGCCTCAAGGACATTTCCGGGAAATCTGCTAAACGCATTCAGTCCCAGGCAGATCCCTGCCAGCACCAGGCAGCCGTTCCGGCAGCCTGCCAGTCCCCGAAACAAAAACACGCATCCCATCAAAAACAAAAAATAGGTTAGATAATTGTAAAGAATAACCGTAGGGCACCAGCACAGTCCAATAGCTGCCACTTCTCCGGCAAAAGCCAGCCACGCAGGCATCTTTGTTCGGAAAAAGCGATACCCCGTAAGCGCCGTCAGGCTTACCAGAAGCCCTGTATAGATCTTCATGCCAAGCATGGTATTTCCCATGGGAAGCTTCATCAGAAAATTGCCAATTCCGCCGGAAAGGAAAGTCAGTAACGTCCAGACTCCCCCCTCCGTTCCAAAAAAGCGGTAATTTCCAAGGCTGTACCCCGTATCCGTCAGATCAATCCCATAACTCGCCTTTACAAGCGGAAAAAGAATTAAAATCAGAGGAAAGAAAAATCTCTCTAACAATTTGCTCCCGGCTTCCCGGATCGTCTGCTGCTCTTTCAATGATCCTCCTCCTTTTCTGCCATCACTTCATCTAATTTTCTGATCCTGTGCGAAATGCCGCTTTGGCTTAGGCTGTTTGAAACCGCCGCAAAAAGCTTCTTCCGCAGATAGTCTATCAAAATGCCCGCCCCAAACAGAAGGCAGATACTTGCCAGGAATTCACCGGCAAATACCCCGGCTCCTTCTTTTCCACCGGTTCCAAGGAGCGTCTGCAACCATCCATACCACTGATCTCTGAGATCAATGTGCTCATGAAGAAGATAGACTCCAAAACAAAGGCCTCCCATCTGCCTGCATAATTCCGCCCCTCTTCCTTCCCTGATCCCGATCCCGTAAAAGCCATAGAAAAGGCCTACTGCACCCAAAAGACAGAGAATAAAGTTATAGTGATACGGAACCGTAAAATAATATGCCGCGCCATCGATCTTTCCGGCAAGCGCCCACATGCCAAGATTGATCAGATATCCCGGAAAACAGCACAGCGCATATAAGAGAAATCCCTTTTTTCTGCTTTTTTCAAGGGACTTCCATCCGTATTTTCCCAGATAAAGTCCTGTCAGGTAAAGGCAGATAAACCAGGGCAGATCATACCCATACCTGTCAAAAGAAAGCGGTACGGGACAAATGCTCTTGATCACCGAAAAAAAGAGCAAAAGACCTCCCAGTAAAATTTGAAACTGCCTCTTCGACAGTCTTTTTGCCCCCGCCTTTAATACGGGCGACAGAAGCAGAAGCAGGAAATAGGAAGTAGCAAACCAGTAATGCTCTGTCTCGATCGGAAGCAGATACTGGCTTAAGCCATAGATCACTCCTGCCTTTTCTATAAACAATGCTGCATCTGAGATCCCAAAAGCTTTTAATCCCCCTAAGAAAAGCGGAATAAGCAGGGAATAAAACCAGATCTGACAGAGAAAGCTTATGGCCTTGCTGACCCGAAAGCTTCCCTTTAATCCAAAAAAGCCGCTGATCAGAACATAAACGTTCACCGCCACAAGGCAAAAGGCTTCGATCAGGGCGCCTATGGTTCTTTGAGGCGTAAGGGCCTCCCCGACCACGGGAAGATTTCCTGACTTTGCCAAAAAGTGCATGGCTACTACCATGACCATGGCTGCCATGCGCAGTAATTCCATATTGGCCATCCGTTTCTTTTCCGCCATTTCGCACTCCTTTCCGCCCGGCTTTTTTCTCCCTGTCTACCTGCCTTATCTTTCTCTTTGCACTTTCCCATGTTCTACCCGGTAAACCATGTCGCATTTTTCTATGGTCTGCAGCCTGTGGGCTATGATGATCAAAGTCTTTTTGCCGTGAAGTCTGTTTATGGAATCCATAATGGCTGCCTCTGTTTCGTTGTCAAGGGCTGAGGTAGCTTCATCAAGCACCAGAATTTCCGGATCCTCAAACAGTGCCCTGGCAATTCCGATCCTCTGCTTCTGTCCGCCGGAAATGCGGATTCCTCTTTCTCCAATGCCGGTGTCAAGTCCTTCCGGCAGCCCTCTTACAAATTCGTCAAGCTGTGCCTCCTTTAAGGCCCTCCATACCTTTTCGTCATCAATATCCTCATCCTGATATCCAAATGCCACATTCTTGCGGATGGTAGAATCGATCATAAAGATAAACTGGGGAATATATCCAATATTTTTAAGCCAGGACTGATAATGTTCCCTGACCTCCACTCCATCTGCCAGGATCTGTCCCTGCTGCAGCTTCAAAAGCCCTAACAGAATATCAACTGCCGTGGTCTTTCCCGCTCCGGAGGTTCCAACAATCCCCACGGATTTTCCAATTGGAATTTCCATATCCGCATGATCAAAGATCAGCGTATCCGTTCCGGGATAGCGATATACAATATCCTTCAGTTCCACCTTATCCTTTACCGGCAGCTTTTCAACGTCCTTCTTTTTCCTGTAAGTTTCAGGATCATAGCTGATGCTTTCATCCCGGATCTCCTGCTGCAGGTTGTCGCTCACTCCCATAAAGAAAGGTTCAAAGTAGGAAATGGATGTGAGATAGTTGTTGATCCTGTTTGCACAGGGGATCAGCCGCATGGCCATTACGGCAAGCGCTGCAAGCTGAGGCATGATCTCTGCGGCCTGTGCTCCTCCAAGCAGCCTGAACATCATATACAGGATCATCCCGGCGATCGCTACGCTTTCAATGATCATACGGGGAGTTGCGTTATACAGGTTATAGCGCTGTACGGCATTCACATAGCCGGCGCCACATTTAGCATACTCATTAATAAAATAATTTTCCTTGGCTGCGATTTTGATCTCCTTGATCCCCATTACAGACTGGTCGATCCACTTGTACAGTCCGCTGTAATACTCCTGGTTTTCTTCGCCGGCCTTTTTCATGATCGGCTTTAACACGCATTTGATCACCAGCAGCACTACTACCAGAAGCACCGTAACGATCATCGTCATGGTGGCATCCGTCACAAAGCTTACAGCCACAAGGCATACAAATACGATGGCCTCGCTGCACAGCTGCAAAAGTGACAGGATCAGTCCATACATATTATTTACGTCGGAAGTGATGCTTCTCTGGATCACCGCAGTATCTGCTCCCAGATAATACTCATAGGGGCGTTCCATAAAATTGATCATCATTCTTCTGGAGGTTGCAAACTGGTTGGTATATACAAATTTAAGCTGTACCTTTTGCTGAAAAAACAGATAAATATTCTTGACGATAAACATACCGATCAGCGACAGCATGATAAACACCATCAGTCCCGTAGAGTCTGACTGATCGATATGGAAAATCCTGCAGATCACCTGCAGATAAGCATGCTTCTGCACCGCATCCTTTTCCATTACAATATTCATCACCGGATAGATCATGGAGATCCCTAAAGTTTCCAAAATAGCGCCGATCAGCATCATAAAGACCAGCACCACCATGATCCTCTTTTGCCGCTTATCTAACAGCACCATCATCTTCTTAAATATTTTATTCATGAACCTGTCCTTTATTGTCCTTTAAATTAACCGTATTATTATAACACGATGTGCTCTATTCGTCTATTTTACCTAGAATATCTTATCATAGTTTTTTGTTTGAATGCAATGAAATATGGTGTATACTAAAGGAAACCAGTAAGGAGCGCAGACAAATGAGCAAACAGTTAGCAATGATCACCGCGCGGGGCGGAAGCAAACGGATCCCCCGTAAAAACATTCGTCCGTTCTGCGGCAGGCCAATCTTATGCTATTCCATAGAAGCAGCCCAGAGTTCCGGCGTCTTTGATGAGATCATGGTATCCACTGATGATCCTGAAATTGCAGAAATCGCCCGGGAATACGGAGCAAAAGTTCCCTTTTTCCGTTCCCCGGCTACCGCAAACGATTATGCTTCCACTGATGACGTGATTCGGGAGGTTCTTCAGACTTACCATTCCATGGGGCAGGATTTTGACGCTTTCTGCTGTATCTATCCCACAGCTCCCTTCGTAACCGGGAAACGCCTGAAGGAGGCTATGGAACTATTGGGGCATGCAGATTCCGTTATGCCTGTGGTTCCCTTTTCCTACCCTCCCCAGAGAGGCCTTCTTATTTCTGAAGCCGGCTTCTTAGAGCGGCAGTTCCCGGAATATGCCCTGACAAGAAGTCAGGATCTTCCTAAGATCTACCATGACTGCGGACAATTTTACGCCTGCCGCACCAAAGCCTTCTTTGATGAGGGCACAACAGATGTAAAGGGCCTTATCCCTTTGGTCTTAAGCGAAATGGAGGTTCAGGATATTGACACGCTGGAGGACTGGGAATTAGCTGAAATAAAATACCAGAAATTAATAAAGGAGCATACCCATAGATGAACAAGACGATCACCATAGGGAAACGCACTCTCAGTGCAGATTCGCCTGTGTTTATTGTTGCAGAGCTTTCTGCCAACCATAATCAGGATTATAACAGGGCTGTTGAGATCATCCACGCTGCTGCACAGGCAGGCGCAGACGCGGTCAAGCTGCAGACCTATACCCCCGACACCCTGACCATCGACTGCCATGAGGACTGCTTTGTCAACAAAGGCGGCCTCTGGGACGGTCTGACGGAATACGAACTGTACCAAAAGGCTTATACCCCCTGGGAATGGCAGCCAAAGCTTATGGAAGAGGCGGCAAAGCTGGGGCTGGAATGCTTTTCCTCCCCCTTTGATTTTACTTCCATAGACTTTCTGGAAAGCCTGCATGTTCCTGCTTACAAGATCGCATCCTACGAGATCAACGATATTCCCCTGATCCGCAAGGCTGCAAGGCTCCATAAGCCCATGATCTTCGCCACAGGGATCGCCTATCCGGAGGATATTGAAAGAGCGCTTTCCGTCTGTGCGGAGGAAGGAAACCAGGATGTGATCCTTCTTAAATGTGTATCCGCCTATCCCACCCCATACGAGGATGTTAATTTAAACGTGATCCCAACCCTAGCAAAGACCTATGACTGTCTTACCGGCATTTCCGATCACACTCTGGGAACCATTGTTTCTGCCGGCGCCGTTCCTCTGGGGATCCGCATGGTGGAAAAGCATCTGACCCTGCGGCGCTCTGACGGCGGCCCGGACAGTGCATTTTCCATGGAGCCGGAGGAATTCGCCCAGATGGTTCAGGAGATCCGTATTCTGGAAAAGGCTCTTGGCTCCCCGGAATATCATCTGACGGACAAGCAGATCGAGCAGCGCCAGGGATCCCGTTCCCTGTTTGTTGTGAAGGATATTGCAGAAGGAGAAGTCCTCACTTCAGAAAATATCCGCTCTATCCGTCCCGGCATCGGACTTCATACCATGTACTATGAAGAGGTACTCGGGAAACACGCAAAACATTATTTAAAGAAAGGAACCCCTTTGGCATGGGATCTGATCAGGTAATTTATTTTCGGGCAGATGGAAACTCAGAGATTGCTACCGGACATCTTGTCCGGTGTCTTTCTATTGCCCGCGCACTCCGTTATGAGCTTGCAAAGCCCGCCGGTCCCTGCCGCGACATCTGCTTTCTGGTGTCCGACGGCGAAAGCAGGGAGCTTTTAAATGGATTTTTTGACTTTCCGGAGGAATTTGCCATCCGCATTCTGGAGGTTGGCAGCTACGATGCTCCGATGACGGAGCTGCCGCAGCTTCTTTCCCTTGGCGCCCATACCCGCTCTCAGAAGCCGCTTCTTTTCGCGGATTCCTATTTTGTGACAAAAGCATATTTTGAGCAGGCAGGCAGATCTTTCCGCATTGCCTATTTAGATGATGTAAGAGCCCAGGACTTTCCTCTTGATTATGTGATCAATTATGATGTTCTCTCAAAGGATACCCTTGCAGAATATACCCGGTTTTATTCTTCTGCAAATACGCGCCTTTTAGGTTCGTCCTATGCTCCCCTCCGTCCACAGTTCTGGCATCCCCCGGGCTTTTTGCTGCCTAGGGATCCCTCTTTTCATATTTTGGTCGCTTCCGGTGGTTCTGACCCCTATCATACCACCAGAGATCTTGTTTCCAGCCTGCTGCACCGCCTTCCGGAAAACTGCTTTATCCACGCTCTGATCGGTCGTCTGAACCCGGACTGCGAGGAACTGAAGCAGCTTTCTCTTACTGCCAAAGGCCCCTGTCTGATCCTGCATGAAAATGTATTGGATATGGCTTCCCTTATGGCTTCCTGCCAGCTTGCCATTTCCGCTGCCGGTACCACGCTTTATGAGCTTTGTGCCATGGGCATCCCCACGGTCAGCTTTGCGATTGCTGATAATCAGCTTCCCTCTGCCTGCGCTTTCGATCATGCAGGCGCCATTCCTTTTCTGGGAGATGTGCGTTCTTCCGGTGAAGAAGTCATCAAAAAAGCAGCCTCATGGGCTGCTTCCAAGATCTGCCAGACAGAGTACTCCTCTCTGCTCTCCCAGTCCCGTCTTATGCAAAGTCTTGTGGACGGCCAGGGTGCGCTCAGGATTGCAAAGGCGCTTCTATCGCCATCACATCCGAATACTTGAGTACATATAATTTTTTTCGTTTTATCTCCAGATAACTTTCATTTTCCCACCCGGCCGCATTCCTTGCAATGTATTCCGGCGTGTTCATTCCGCTCACATATGCATGGGGAAAACCGCCTCCAAATCTGGGATTGATCTCCGAAAGATAATATTGTCCGTCCTGAAAGAACACATCCATATCAATAGGGCCTGCCACGGCAAGGTTCTGCACCGCACGAAGCACAAACTCCTTCAGGATAGGATCTGTGCTTGTCACAGATTTTTCGGTTTCTCCCGCCCGCATCCGGAGCTTTTCCTTGGCAAAGAAGTCAACGGGCCTTTTGCTGATCAGATCCACATACAGATCAATTCCAAACTCCCGTCCTTCACAAAGCTTCTGGACTAGCAGCGGCTCCTCACTATGCTCAAACAGCGCTTTCAGCACTTCCATGCAGGTTACCTTCATAGCGCCAATGCTTCCAGCCCCCCTGACAGGCTTTACAAACACGGGAAATTCTATTTCGTGATCTGAAAAAGCTTTTTCAAAATCAGAAATACTGTCATAAGTAGGCAGAACGGCGGTCCCTTTTCCCTTCATGTACTTATAAAAGGCATATTTGTCACGACAGAGATTTAAAACCTCCACGGGCGAAACAACCGCCAGGATCCCTCTGTCCTCAAATCGCCTCCTGTTTTCTGCAATTAAATTTAATTCATCCTCCTGAAGAGGAAGCACTACATTTATTTTTTCCTTTTCGCAGATGGCAAATACCGCATCAAAATACCCCGGATCCTTCATTCTCGGAATCAGATAATGGGCGTCTGCCTCATACAGGGCAGGGGCAAGCTCACTGCAGTCAGCACCCACTACCTTTTCAAAGGATGACTTTTTAAAATATCTCACCAGCAGATCTCTGGTTCCGCAGCTTAAGATCAAAATCCTGCTCATGGCCTTTCCTGCCTTTCCCTGCTTATCCATTCTTACCATACATTATTCTGCACATATTCTGCAGCAGTCCATTTTTTTCTTACCTGTGTCAGCTTCTCCCGATCTTTCACATAAACATCTGGAAAGTACTGGATAAACAAAGGATTAAGGCTGATGGTATAGCCCCCTACGTTCTCGTAAATGATCCTGTCGCCGACCTGAAGCTCCTCCTGCTCCTCCATGGTAAACAGACGGTCGCATTCCATACAGGTATAACCTGTGATCTCCTGTTTTTTCAGAACTGGCATCTTACTTTTTTGCCTTTCCACATGATACAGGTAAGATGATTTGATCATGGTGGCATCAATGTTAAAACGGCTTCCGTCCGTGATCAGATAACGGGTTCCCCGGATATCCCTTACATCAATGACGCTTGTCACAAAGGAGGATCCCTTGGAAATCAGGGAAATTCCCGGCTCTACAATAAGCTTTGTGTTCTCTTTTTCAAACTCCTTTGATAATTCTCCTGCGATCACAGGAAAATAATCCGGATATTCCGGTCTTCCTTCCATGCCGCCGCAATATCCTCCTCCAATGTCCACATAAGCTAGCTGCAGATCAAATTCTCTTTTCAGCCTGCATGCCATCTTTGCAATGCTTGCAAAAATAGCCGTGCTCCTGCTCTTACTGCTGGAATGCAGATGAAGTCCCGAAACCCTCACTCCCTTAAGGCTCTGCACTTCCCGAAGAGCCTTGGCAAACTCCCCGTTTTCATAACAAAATCCAAAACGGCCGCTTTCCTCTCCCATGGTAGTCTCGCCAGGGCACATCTGTTCCAGATTAAAATTCACACGGATCCCTATCTGTATCTCATCCGGTTTCCTATTTCCCTGCTCTTCTGCCTCAGCAAGTTCCCTGGAAAGCTTTGCCAGCCATTCCAGCTCCCATTTAGAGTCCACATTCACACAACCGCCTGCAAGGACCACAGCCCGGAAGGATGCCTCATCCTTATACGGGCCATTATAAATAATCTCTGAATCCTTAAATCCAAGGTACTTTGCAAGGCCATATTCGTCCTTGGAAACCACCTCCGCATAGGCTCCCTGCTTTTTGTAAAAATTCACAAGCCACGGCAGTGAATTTGTCTTAAAGGAATAACCGATCTGATAATTCGGCCAATTCTCTTTTAAGGCTTTTGTCAGCATATCAAAATATCTCTGTAAAACCGGTTCATCCAGTAAAAAATAAGGTGTTGGCAGCATCGTTTCCTTACCCTTCATTGTTCATTAAATTTAATAAATCTGCTCATTCTGCCGGTGGATCTCCGGCGCCTCATACTGATCCATAAAGTCTTCTCCGAGAAACAGCTTTTCCTTTGCGAACAAAATGGCGTCTGTAACCGTCAAAACGGAAATTACCCTGTCAAATACCAGTCCCTTCACATAGTTTAATATTTCCATGGGAAATTTTTTATCCAGAACAATATACTCTGAAAACTCCTTGGTATAATCCAGCACATCTCTGGGATGAGGCTTGATGAGGATCTGGGCAGGTTTTCCATTTATGGTGCCGTACTGCGCAATAATGTCCCGAAAGATCTGCCTGCGGGTTTCCAGATCACATAAAGGCTCCGTCAATATCAGTACCTTATGCTCATGATTCATTCCCTCCCGAAGCTGCCTTTCAAGCTGCTCCTTGTTCTCCACAAAAATCTTTACCAGAACATCCTTCTCCCGGTCGGTCAGATCTTCCGTCAGCTCTTTTCGCGGCTTCTCCAGGTATTTTTTACAGGGATAAGGCAAAATGGCCGCATCATTTACTTCCATATCCAGACAGTATTTATTATATCCGTTTTGGATAAAGATCAGGTTGTGCTCCGACATCCATGCCTTTAATTTGAAGTGTCCCCGGTTGTCATACCTGGCCGTATCATAATAAAGAATGCAGTTCAGTCCATCCTCCACGGCATGATAATATATTTTGTGGGTGCTCAGATAATAGCCGATAGGATCTGAATCGCAAAAAACATAAATATCATCAAACTGCTTGAAATCCACCGGAATATAGGGTTCTAACAGTTTTCCAAAGAGCCTGGTGAACTTCATCCGCTGGATCATATTTTTCAGAAGATTTCCGGTATCTGTATGATATTTTGCAAGCTCCGGGAAAAAGGATTCCTCCTTCTCATCAAATGGGAGCACCTGCTCAAACAGGCCGGAGCTCTCTGCCTGCTGTTTCAGATTTCCAAAATCATTTGACATACTGCTGAGCAAAAGTACGGCGCCTGCCTCCTTCTGAATTTCATCCCGCTGGATATGCAGCTCCTTTAAACAGGTAATATAAGCATGATAAAAGGTATGGCATACATACACCCTTCTTTTTCCCTGACTACTCATAATGTTTCTCCGGTATTTTTACTTGCTTTGCGTTTTCTCAGCTTTCGATAGGTCCACAAAAGCCGGTAATACGCCATGAAGAAAAGCGTTGATCTTTGCTGTATGGCGATCAGCTTACGTTCCTCTGCATGAACTCTTTTTTCGTAGTAGCAGTTTTTCTGAAAATCAGGAAACGTATCCTTCATTTCCTTCCCAAGCGCTCTTACAAAACCATACTCCTTTTTGCCGCTGCCAGCCATATAGGAAAACAGGGTATTTACATAAAACAGCGTAGTAAAGCTGCTTTCCAGTTCTGCATAATACTTTTCAAAAAAGCCAAATTCCCTTGCTTCCTTTACCATGATCCTTGCTGCTTCCATACGATCCTCGCATCTCTTCTTTGTGATCGTATGCACGGTAGAGGCGTCATGCTGATAGTAATAATACAGCGGTTCCTGCAGATACGCAAAATTCTTTGCCCGGAGCATCCATGAATTTCCTATGGCGTTATCCTCATAAAAGATCCCCTCGGGAAAGCGGTTTGGATAATCCAGGATCAGGTGCCTTTGGTAAATCTTCACTACCAGGCTTCCCCCATCCAAGATCAGGGAACGATATTTTTCCTCTGTTAAAACTCCGGCCTGCTCCGGCGTATTATTATGCACGATCTGTCCGATCTTCATGCTGTGCTCGCAGGTCAGGTGATAGTCGCAGCCCACCATATCTGCGCCGGTCTCTTCAGCCTTTTTGAGAAGCTTTTCATAAAAATCAGGCGTGATCCAGTCATCTGCATCAATAAAGCCGATCCAGTCTCCCTTTGCTGCCGCCAGCCCCAGATTTTTTGCGCCGCCCTGCTTACGATTTTCCTTAGATGCGATCACTACTACCTTTTGGGGATATTCCCTTTCATAACTGCGCAGGATCTGAAGGGAATCATCTGTTGAACAATCGTCCACTGCTATGATCTCATAATCAGAGATCGTCTGCCCTACCAGGGAGTCCATGCACCATTTCAGCTTATCATCTGCCGCCATGTTATAAACCGGCACGATTACACTTAATTTCATGATCTACCTCAAATTTTATAATATTCGGCAATCCTGGTGACTGCCGCGATCACATCCTCAACATCCTGATCCGTCATAGAATAGTAAAGAGGTAATGTCAGAATTTCCTCATAAAGCTTTTCCGCCTTGGGACATAATCCCTTCCCATATCCCATTTTCTCATAATACGGGAAATAATAGGTGGGAATATAATGCACGTTACAGCAGATATTTTCCGCTGCCAGCGCGTCAAAAAACTGTCTGCGGTCGATCGAAAGCTTTTCCGGATTCAGACGCAGAATATACAGATGTCTTGTGGTATCCGATTCCCTGATCTCCTTTTGTACAATGATCTGAGGAAGCTTTGAAAAGGCTTCATTATACCGCTTCACAATTTCCTTACGTCTTTCCATAAACATGGGCAGCTTCTTTAGCTGACTGATCAACAGCGCTGCCTGCATATCCGTCATACGATAGTTCATGGCAAGCGTCAGTTGTTCATAATACCATGGCCCATCCGGCTCATGCTCCATCAGGGAAGGATCCCTTGTAATGCCGTGGGCACGGTACAGCAGTAGCTTACGGTACAGGTTTTCATCATTGGTAAGCACAGCTCCCCCTTCTCCGCAGGTCACCGTCTTGACGGGATGAAAGCTGAGTGTTGTCATATCCGCAATAGAGCCGTTGCATCTGCCCTTATATTTTGTGCCGATCACATGGGCGCCATCCTCGATCAGCGTGACCCCTTTCTCATGGCAATGGGAAAGAAGCGCATCTAACTCTACCGACTGTCCTGTAAAATCCACTGCAACCACTGCTTTGGTCTTTTCCGTCATAAGTCTGCGCACATTTTCCGGATCAATATTGTAGGTCTCCTCATTAATATCCGCAAAAACCGGTCTGGCCCCGCAATAAAATGCACAGTTTGCAGATGCGGCGAAGGTGATCGGTGTGGTGATCACTTCATCCCCCGGCTGCACCCCGGCTGCCTGACAGGCCATATGGAGAGCTGCCGTTCCATTACTGCAGACTACCGCATATTTGGCTCCCGTCACCTCGCAGAGCGCTCTTTCTGCCTCTGCAATTTTAGGTCCGCAGGTCAGGTAATCACTCCGAAGCACCTCGACTACAGCCTGAATATCCTCCTCGTCAATATACTGATGTCCATAACTGATCTTTTGACTGCGGATGGGTGTTCCTCCGCAAATTGCAGGTTTTTCCATTTTTGCTCCATTTCTGCTGTCTTGCAGCTGTTTTATTTTCCGTGCTTATGAAATTCAGGAGCCTACAGCAGGCCTGTATCTCCCGTCATCCGCAATATATCTCCACAAGATATCCCTGTATTCCGGCGTTGCATAATCAATTCCGACTCTTTTGGCTTTCCGGATGGGCAGCGTCACCCCATCTTCTTCTATCCACAATTCTGTGGAATTGACCAGATCCTCTCCATTCAGTTCCCGGGTGATATGCAGAGCCTTTGTCAGCTTTCCCGGCCCGTTATATCCCTCTACGCCTCTGATCAAAACCGCCTCCGGATGGCCTTCAGGCCCAGTCACTACATTAAACAGCGAATGGATCCCATAGCACAGGTATACATAAGAGGTTCCACCCTTTTCAAAAAGGATCCTGGTACGCTCCGTCTTTCCTTTACTGGCATGGCAGGCTGTATCCTCCTGTCCGAAATAGCATTCCGTTTCCATGATCCGGTACCGTAAAATGCCTTCTTCACTTCTTCTGCAAAGGAGCTTTCCTATCAGCTCAGGCGCCAGCTCTGTGGCCGGTCTGCTCAGGAAATGTCTGTTCAGTCTCTTTGCCAATGCTTACTCCTCCAAAGTGCCATATACGATCTGGCGCATTTTTCTGCGGAGGGACAGATCCCCGTTCTGCTCGATCTGCTGCATATAAATCAGGATCAGTTCTTCCCTGGGATCTATCATAAAATAGGTTCCCGGAAGTCCATCCCAGCCGTACTCCCCAGGAGTTCCGTTGCTTCCCGCAAGTTCAGGCGTCTGCATCACTCTCATAAAGTTTCCGTAGCCATAGCCTACAATACTGTCAAAATCCACAGTGGCAAGCTGCTTTTCATTTAACTGGTTCCGGGTCATATATTCCACTGTTTTGCGCCCCAGCAGTCTTTTCTCCTGATATACGCCTTTTGAAAGAAGCATTTGTGTAAAGTGGCTGTAATCCTCTACGGTAGAATAAAGGCCGCCTCCTCCGGACTCAATATACGGAGGTCTGGTAGGCGCATACAGGTTCAGCCGCTCCAGCGCCTTCTCATCTGAGGGTTTTACGGTTCCACGATCATCTATTCTGGAATACATCACAGCCAGTCTGTTTATCTTCTCTTCCGGTACAAAAAAACCGGTTTCTGTCATCTGAAGCGGCTCAAAGATGTTCTCCCTCAAGAACTCGCCATAAGTCTGCCCGCTTACCACTTCCACAATGGCCGCCGCTATATCTGCGGAAATGCCATAATGCCAGCCTTCGCCTGGCTGGAAAAGCAGCGGTGCCTTTCCAAGTTCATTGCAGATATCAATATTACTGAATTTTTCGCCATTGACAGCCCTTGCATGGAGATCCTGATGGATCTCCTCCATGATCCGTTCCGGCTCCGAATTTTCTCCCGGATAAACCAGTCCCGACGTCATATTCATCAAATGCCTTATGGTGATCTTCTCGCCCGCATCCACAAGCCCCTTGGCGGTCGCCACCTTCATGCCGCGAAAGCCTTCCAGGTACTTGTCCACCGGATCAAACAGGTCGATGGCTCCCTGCTCATAAAGCATCATCACCGCCGCTGCCGTTATGGGCTTTGTCATGGAATATATTTTGTAAATGGTATCCTCATGGTCGGAACCATATACTCTGTTAAATTCTTCCCTGCCTCTGTGTTCTATTCGGATAGAGGCTCCTCCCAGTCTCTGTTCTCTGATTTCCGTCTCAAACAGCTCGTTTAACTTCTCAAGCTTTTGCTTTTCCATTCTAATCCCCATTTCTTTCCAAAAACCTGCAAACCTCACGTCACAGGTCAAGTATACACCCATTTCAGCTAATTTTCCAGATAATCCAGGTAATCCTCCTCGCTGGCAAACAGCATATAGCTTCCACCAACCATTCCCATATATCCACCGCTGACAACATATCCTTTCATAAGACTGCCTCCTATTCTTTTTCATAAGCTCCTCAAAGCTTTCCTCTAAAAAAAGAATAGCATTTATACAGTCCCATAAACCGTACTTACTTAAATCTGGCCTCCCGCAGCGCCGGGAAAGTTACCGTGATCTTGGTTCCCTTTCCCTCCTCACTTTCCAGGGAAACCTCTGCATCCAGCTTCAGCAGAATGTGTTTGACAATGGCAAGCCCCAGACCGGTTCCTCCCGTAGACTTGCTGCGTCCTTTATCTACACGGTAAAACCGTTCAAAAATCCTCTCCTGATGCTCTTTGGGAATACCGATGCCTGTATCCTGTACCACAAGCACCGCCTGATCCAGCCTGTCCTTTACCATCACATGCACACTGCCTCCCGGCCTGTTATACCGGATCGCATTGTCGCATAGATTATAAAGCACCTCCTCCGTCATCTGCCTGGTTGCCAGGATCACCGCATTTTCACCCTGAAAATCAATGGTCACTTCATGCTTTTCTGCAGATACCCTGAGCATATTTACACAGTTTTCCGCTACCTCCCGCAAATTAACCTGTTCCAGGGTCTCCTGCATTTCCTCCCCGTCCAGCTCCGACAGCCTGATCACATCATTGATCAGCGTCAGCAGTCTGTCGGCATTGCTGTGGATTTCCCCTGCAAAACGGCATATTTCCTGTTCAGAGGAGGCCATGCCGTTCTGGATCAGTTCCGAATACCCCGAAATGGCAGCCAAGGGTGTTTTCAGCTCATGCGACACGTTTGCTGTAAATTCCTGCCGCATCCTGGCATTCTGAAGCACATCCTCATGCTGACCCTTAATGGCTTCTATATAGGGGATGAGTTCCTCGTAAACCTCCATCTGATCAATGTGATCTACATCCCTTGCAATCTGCTTAATGGGCCTTATAAGCGACTCCGACAGGAAATAGGCAGAAATACAGCAGACTGCAAAAATCCCCACTATCAGTATCATCAGCTTTGGCATTGCCCGGTCCACAATATGGTAAATGCTGTCCGTATCCCTTGACACCCGCAGGATCTGGCCGTTTTCCATCCTCTTTGCATAATAAAACGTATTTTCTCCAAGCGTATCCGACTGCCGGATAATGCTGCCGGAGCCGTTCTGCCTGGCACTTTGTATTTCCGGTCTGGAAAGATGGTTTCCCATCCCTGCCGGGTCTGCCTGGGTATCTGCAAGCACCGTCCCGTCATCTGCGATCAGGGTGATCCTGACCCGATCCTCCTTTAGCAGCTCTGCTTCTTCCTCAAAAAAAGCCTGCTGATCATATCGGACCGCATAGTCTGCAACGTCCGCATAGCTTTTGAGGTCCTTCATCACCTGTTCTGATAAAATATGATAGTAAACGGCTGTCATCAGCAATAGTGTTGCAAGAATTGCCAATGCAGCCGTTTCGATCAACCTGCTGTTTATTTTTCGTTTCATGGAATCCCTCCATCTGTCTTTACAGATCAAAAATATAGCCTACGTTTCTTACGGTCTTTATCATCCCTCCGCTTGCGCCAAGCTTTTGGCGGAGCGTTTTAATATGCATATCAAGGGTTCTTGACTCGCCCTCGAAATCCGTTCCCCAGACCTGCTCTAGGATACTTTCCCTGGACGTTACAACGCCGGCATTTGCCATTAAAAGCTTTAACAGCTCATATTCCTTATAGGTCAGCTCACATGCCTGTCCGTCCACCGTAACCTTATGCTTCTCCTCATCAAGGCACACCTGTCCGATGGTAATATTCTTTTCCCTTTTTCCTCCGCTTCTTCTAAGCAGAGCCTTTACCCTTGAGATCAGTTCCATAATGCCAAAAGGCTTGGAAAGATAGTCATCTGCCCCCATATCCAGTCCCCGGACTTTATCAAGCTCTGTGGTCTTTGCCGTAACCATAATAATCGGCAGGCTGCGGAGCGCTGCCTGGCCCCTGACTTGCTCAAGCACCTGCAGACCGTCCATATCCGGAAGCATAATATCCAGAAGAAGAAGATCCGGCGTCTGTGTTTTCAGCGCATCAAAGAAATCCCCTGCCGTATCAAAGGTTACTACCTGATAACCGGAATTCTTAAGTGCGATCTGCTCGATCTCCTGAATATTTTTATCATCCTCAACTACATAGATCAGTGACATAACCGTTCCCTCCCGGCTCTTATGCTTATGGAAGCTGATAATGCTCCTTCAGTCTCTTCACCTCTGCCATAAACGCCACATTATCCTTGCTTACCAGATTATCCTGATATTCATGTGTTTCAAAGTTTTCTTCATTTAACTGCAGCAGGCAGAGTGCAATATTAGAGCAATGGTCGGATACCCTTTCATAATTTGTGGTCAGATCAGAAAGGACAAACCCCATTTCGATGGTACATTTTCCCTTGCGGAGTCTCTTCATATGACGACGCTTTACTTCCGTGTTCAGATAGTCGATCACTTCCTCCAAAGGTTCAACCATAGCCGCCAGCTTCAGATCCTCTTCCTGAAATACCAGAACGGAGGTATTTACAATATCTCTTACCGCACCTGTAAAAATACGGAATTCTTCCTCGGCCTTCTTGGAAAAAGCAAGTTCCTTGTCTGCCATTTCCCTTGCAGATTCCATAATATTAATGGCATGATCGGATATTCTTTCAAAGTCACCGATACAGTGCAGGATCACGGAAAGCTCCTGGCTGTCCTTTTCTGTCAGATGTCTGCTGCTGAGCTTCACCAGATAGCTTCCCAGCTCATCCTCATAATGGTCAACCAGATTTTCCAGCTCGATCACACGATCCGCTGCTTTTTTATTAAACTTATCGATCAGCTCCATGGACAAAAACAAAGCTTCTCTGGCATATCCGGCCATATCCTGAGCCGCATTTCTGCAATGCTCAAGAGCAAGTCCCGGCGTATCCAGGAAACGGGCGTCCAGAAGCTGGATCTCTCCTTTTGCTGTTTCCCTGACTTCCAGCTCTTCCTTGGTCTGCGGGATCGTCAAATAAGCCAGCTTCTCCAGAACAGAAGAAAAAGGCAACATGACTACCACCGCAATGGCATTAAAGGTCGTATGGAACACTGCCACCCCAAGCGCGCTGGCAGGATCCTGTAAAAACCTGAAATGAACAACCGCATTTACCGCATAAAAGAGGATCATAAATCCACTTGTAATGATCAAATTATAATATAGATGCACCAGCGCGGCCCTTTTGGCATTTTTTCCTGCCCCCGTACTGGACAAAAGCGCCGTCACGCAGGTTCCCACATTTTGTCCCATAATGATGGGAATTGCGGTGGAATAACTTACTGCCCCGGAAATACAAAGCGCCTGCAGAATACCGATAGACGCAGAAGAAGACTGGATAATCGCTGTCAGGATCAGACCTACAAGCATACCCAGTATAGGATTGGAAAACATCAGAAGAAGATTGGTGAACTCGGGAATATCCGCAAGCGGCTTTACTGCATCAGACATGGTGTCCATACCAAACATCAGCACTGCAAAGCCGATCATGATCGTTGCTATATCCCTTTGCTTCTCCTTCTTGCTGGTCATTAAGATCGCAACGCCAACAATGGCCAGCACCGGGGAAAAGGAAGACGGTTTTAAAAGCTGTAAAAAGAAATTGGAGCCCTCCACTCCTGTCAGACTGAGGAACCATGCAGTGATAGTCGTACCCACATTGGCTCCCAAAATCACTCCGACTGCCTGGGAAAGCTTCATAATACCTGAATTCACAAAGCCTACCACCATAACGGTAGTTGCCGAAGAAGATTGGATCACCGCAGTAACGCCGGCTCCAAGAAGCACAGCCATCAGCTTATTGCTGGTCAGCTTTTCCAAAATGATCTCCAGCTTACCGCCGGACGCCTTCTTCAGACCGTCACCAAGGACTTCCATTCCATATAAGAAAAGCGCCAGTCCGCCTATCAGGCTCAGTAAGATAAAAATATCCATTCCCTATCCCTCCGGATTTTGTGTAAAACATAGGTAAAAAATATGCCTGTGCTCTATTTTACACTATTTCCTCCGTTTTGGATATAGAAATTTTTACCCCTGGCTAAAGCAGGCGCATGTCACTGATATTTCCTGTCTCCTGGAAGATCTCCCATTCTCCAATGTTTACCGCATGATCCCCGATTTTTTCCAGATATTTGGCAAGCATCAGAACGTCAATACATTCATCTGCATCCTTTACTTCCCTTTTTAGGGAATCGATCAGATCATACTTCACCTTATTGAAGCACTCGTCAATAATGTCATCCTCCCTGATCACTCTCTTTGCAGCCTCCATGTCCCTGGCAATGAACATTTCCACCGCCTCATGGAGCATTTCTCTTGTAGCCATGATCATGGTCTCCACATGTACGGAAAACAGGGAAAGATCCTTCATCTGCAGTCTCAGCAAAAGATCCGCCATATCCGACACATGATCTCCTACCCTCTCAATATCTGTGACCACCTTCAGACTTGCCGTTACCACCCGAAGATCTCCTACGATAGGCTGCTGCTTGGTAATCAGGAACAGGCACTGGGACTCTATTTCACGCTGTCTTTTGCTGACAGCCTTGTCATTCTTTTTCAGCTCCATGATCTTATTTTCATCTTGCTCCGCCAGCGCTTTAAAAAGCTCATCATAGCTTTCCTCTACTTTTCTGGCCATCTGTGCCACATTTTCCCTCAAAAGCTTCAGTTCATTATCAAATATAATTCTGGGTGACATCTCTTTTCCTCCTCATCAACCAAAACGTCCCGTAATATAATCCTCTGTTCTCTTATCTTTAGGACGCGAAAAAATATTGTCTGTGGTGTCAAATTCCACCACCTCTCCTACCAGAAAGAAAGCCGTATAGTCAGAGACCCTGGCAGCCTGCTGCATATTATGCGTTACCACGACCACCGTATATTTCTTTTTGAGTTCTTCCATCAGTTCTTCGATTTTCAGGGTGGAAATAGGATCCAGTGCGGAAGTAGGCTCATCCATAAGAAGGATTTCCGGCTCTACCGCAAGCGCTCTTGCAATGCAGAGTCTTTGCTGCTGTCCGCCGGAAAGGCCCAGCGCAGACTTTTTCAGTCTGTCCTTTACTTCATCAAAAATCGCCGCTCCTCTTAAAGAGGTCTCCACGATTTCATCCAGCTTTGCCTTGTTTTTGATCCCATGGATCCTCGGTCCGTATGCAATATTATCGTATATACTCATGGGAAAAGGATTTGGCTGCTGGAACACCATTCCCATTTTCTTGCGGAGCAGGGTCGTATCTACCTTGGGATCATAAATATCCTCGCCATCCAGATAAACCTTTCCCTGGATCCTGACATGATCTACCAGATCGTTCATCCTGTTCAGGGTCTTTAAGAAAGTAGATTTACCACATCCGGAAGGGCCGATAAAAGCCGTTACCGCTCCGGGTGATATTTTCATATCAATGTCCTTCAGCGCATGGTTGTCTCCATAATAAAGATTCAGCTTTTCTGTTACGATCTTATATTGATTATCACTCATTTTTCGCTCCTATCCCCTACTCCATGTTATTTACATCCAGCTTTTTTGCCAGAACCTTGGTGATCCAGTTGATAAAAAGTACGATCAAAAGAAGAATAACTGCAATTCCAAACGCTGTGGAATATTCTGCCTTTGCCATGCTCAGGTAAAGCTGTATGGTAAGAGTTCCTCCTGATTCCAGGATTTTTTTCAGAATTCCCATTCCTCCTTTTGGAAGCAGGTAACCGCTTCCCGCCGTGAAAAGAAGGGCTGCGGACTCTCCCACGATCCTTCCTATGGCAAGGATAATGCCTGTAACGATCCCCGGCATTGCGGAAGGCAGAAGGATGGTTCTGATCATATACCATTTGGTTGCTCCCATTCCGAGGGCTCCGCTCCTGTAGCTGTCAGGAACTGTTTTCAGCGCTTCCTGCGTATTTCTTGTTATCAGCGGCAGCACCATCAATGTCAGCGTAAGGGCGCCTGTCAAAATAGAATATCCAAGTCCCAGTCCGGTACCAAAAAACATCATGCCGAACAGTCCGAAGATAATGGAGGGAATTCCCGACAAGGTTTCCGTAGTAAATTCAATGGCACGCACCAGCTTCCCGGGCTTTGCATATTCATTCAGGTAAATTGCCGAGCCTACTCCGAGAGGCGTTGCGATCAGCAGGGTAATCACGATGATATAAAGTGTGTTTACAATATTTCCTGCAATTCCCACCGTCCCTTTAAGAGTACTGGTTACCGTGGTCAGGAAGGTAAGATTTACACTGCCGATCCCCTTCAAAAATACATAGGCAAGGATTCCTATCAGCAGAACCACTGAAAAAGCTGCCGCAATATTAATGAGTATTTTTAAGATCAAGTCTGAAAGACGGATCTTGCTGCTTTTTATGCTGCTCATTGTTCCACATCCCCCTTCTTTAAAATTTTATTCAGGGTGACATTAATGATCATAATAAAGACAAACAGTACCAGGCCAATGGTAAAGAGAACCTGTCTGTGCACACCTGCCGCATATCCCATTTCACTGACGATCGCCGTGGTCAGGAAACGGACCGAATTAAACGGAAGAGGAATGTTGACAGAGCTTCCCGATACCAGGGTGATCGCCATTGCTTCTCCGATGGCACGCCCCACTCCCAGCACGATGGCTGTTACAATTCCCGATTTTGCGGCCGGAAGGATCACCCGGAAAATCGTTTGGATGTGGGAAGCTCCCAGAGCCAGAGATGCGGACTTAAGCTGCGGCGGTACCGATCCGAGGGCAGACTCACTGATATTGATCACGGTAGGAAGGATCATGATCGCCAGTACCAGAACCGCCGAAAGCAGATTGGCTCCTCCTGTAAACTGGTGGGTTTCAGAGTTCTTAAAAACAGCCAGTTCCAGCTTATACATAATAGGGTTTAAGACCATAATTCCCAAAAGGCCATAGATCACGGAAGGAATTCCTGCCAAAAGCTCCACAGCCGGCTTTACAACCGCCGCCAGCCTTTTGGGCGCTGTTTCCGCCAGAAATATGGCTGTAAAAAGGCCAATGGGTACACCAAGTATGACTGCAAGCGTTGTGCCGATAATGGAAGTCAAAATAACATACAGGATACCAAAGGACGGCCCGACGGCTGTGGGCTTCCAAAGGGTGCCAAACAAGATTTCCTTTACCCCTACCTTAAAAAGTGCAGGCGTACCGTTCATGATCATGTATGCCGTAATTGAGGCAACCGCAAGAATGGCTATAAAAGCGCACAGGGTAAAAATACCCTGTGCAGCCTTTTCCACTGCGGACTTCTGTTTTCTGTTTCCAATGATTGAAAAGCTTTCCTGTCCGTTCACTTTAAGCCCTCATTTCTATTTGCTAAATCCTTAATCTACTGTGATCAGTCCTACACCGGAGATAACTGCCTTTCCTTCGTCGGATGCAAGATAATCAAACAGCGCCTGTACTGTTTCGTTCTGCTCGGAAATCTCTCCCTTAGTTGCCATAACGAAGGGTCTGCTCAGGAAGTAGCTTCCTGCCTTGATATTTTCTACAGTAGGCTCTACACCTTCCAGTGCTGCCGCTGTTACTGTATCGTCAATGGCGTCCAGGGAAGCATATCCGATTGCTCCGGGAGTAGATGCTACCTTTGCAATTACAGCTCCGGTGCTGTCCAGTTCACTTGCATAAGCGCAGGCATCCTCAACGCCTACCAGCTCTTCAAAAGCTCCTCTTGTGCCGGAACCAGCCTCACGTCCGATTACAACAATAGGGGCATCCTCGCCGCCAAGCTCGCTCCAGTTTTTGGTTTCTCCTGTATAGATGGCAATAAGCTGATCCTTTGTCAGATCCTTAACGGTGTTGGCCGGGTCTACTACAACCGCAATTCCGTCAATAGCCACAACATTTTCAACAACACCTGCCGCCTTTTCTTCTTCCTTTAACGCTCTGGAAGAATTACCGATGTCTACGCTTCCTGCTGTTACCGCCTCAATTCCTGCTGAGGAACCGGTAAACTCTGCGGTAACCGTCACGCCGGGATATTTTGCCATAAAGCTCTCTGCTACGGCGTTTGCCAGCTTCTCCATGGAAGTGCTGCCTGCCATGGAAATGCTGCCACTCAGGTCAGCGCCTGCATCCTGTGAAGCTTCTTCCTGTGCTGTGGTATCTTCTGCTGCAGCATCCTCAGCCGCAACATCCTGTGCTGCGTCTGTCTGTGTATCTGCCGCTTCCTGTGTCTGCCCGGTCTGTGCGGTTTCCTGTGAAGTAGCGCCGCATGCCATAAGTCCTGCTGTCATTGCTGCTGCACTGATCAGTGCAAGTATTTTCTTACTTTTTCTCATTTTTCATATCTCCTCTTTTTTATACGAATGTGAGATTTGGTTTTCCTCATCTCTGGAACCTATCTTAGCATCTCCTGTGCGCAGGTAATATCACGCTAAGGTAAGTTGTTTGTAAATTCTGTGTAAGATAAAAAGGCCGGCCCTTCCATTACAAAAGCCACCTGCTTTCATGCATAAAGCACATGAAAACAGATGGCTTTTCTTCTTATTTTTCGTTTCTACGACAGCAGCAGACTCTCCATGCTTTCCAACAGCTTTTCCGTAAACTCAAGCAGCATCTGGGCGTCGCGTTCTGCCATTTGACATCTCTTGTAGCGGAACAGGAAAAAGGGTGTCCCCTTGGGATTAAAGGTAAGCTTCTCCTGCTTCTTAAGCAGTTCCGGTATCCTCTCCGCCCTGATCTTTGCATCCGGCTTAAGGAGGAACCGGATTTCTCCGCCTCTTCCCTTCACCTCTGTCATATACAGTCTGTGGGCCCGGACTCTGATCATGGCAATGCGCAGCAGATTTTCCACAGCGCCCGGAACCTCTCCAAAGCGGTCCAGCAGCTCCTCTTTCATGTCATTGCACTCACCCTGGTTTTCTATTCCTGCAATGCGCTTATAGATATCCAGCTTCTGGATCTCGTTTACAATATAGGCAGGGGGGATAAAGGCATCCACATCAAGATCCACTACCGTTTCAAAGTCCTCCTGGGTCTCCATCCCCTTTAAATTTTTGACAGCTTCATTCAGCATTTTGCAGTAAAGGTCGTACCCAACCGCCTGCATATGTCCATGCTGTCTGGCCCCCAGAAGATTTCCTGCTCCTCTGATCTCAAGATCCCGCATGGCAATTTTAAATCCGCTTCCCAGATCGGTAAATTCCCTGATCGCCGCCAGCCTTTTTTCTGCCACTTCCTTTAACATCTTATCCCGCTTATACATCAGAAATGCGTAAGCTGTACGGTTGCTCCTGCCTACCCGTCCTCTGAGCTGATAAAGCTGGGACAATCCCATATTATCCGAATCATGTATGATGATCGTATTGACATTGGAAATATCCAGTCCGGTCTCAATGATCGTGGTGGAAACCAGCACATCGATCTCTCCGCTGATGAAGTCATACATAATTCGTTCCAGTTCTCTTTCCTGCATCTGTCCATGGGCAAACGCCACATTAGCCTCGGGAACCAGCGTTTGAATGGAAGCCGCTACATCTGCAATATTATTGACCCTGTTATATACATAGTACACCTGGCCTTCCCGCGACAGCTCCCTTACGATGGCTTCCCTGACCATCTCCTCATTATATTCCATTACATAAGTCTGGATCGGCATACGGTCCTCAGGAGCTTCCTCCAGAACGCTCATGTCCCTGATCCCCACCAGGCTCATATGAAGCGTTCTCGGAATAGGGGTTGCCGTAAGCGTGAGCACATCCACGTTTTCCTTCAGCTTCTTGATCTTTTCCTTGTGGGTCACTCCAAATCTCTGCTCCTCATCCACCACCAAAAGCCCCAGATCCTTAAAGGTCACATCTGCTGAAAGTACCCTGTGGGTGCCGATCACAATGTCAACCATTCCCTTTTTCAGATCGTCGATGGTCTTTTTCTGCTGGGCGCTGGTACGAAATCTGGACAGCAGCTCTATTCTCACCGGAAACTCCTTCATCCTCTGCACCAGCGTATTATAATGCTGCTGTGCCAGTATGGTGGTAGGCACCAGAAAAACCACCTGTTTCCCCTCCTGCACAGCTTTAAAGGCTGCCCGGATGGCGATCTCGGTTTTTCCATAGCCCACATCCCCGCAGATCAGCCGGTCCATGATCCGTTTGCTTTCCATGTCCTTTTTGGTGGCTGCAATGGCTGCAAGCTGATCCTCGGTCTCCTCAAAAGGAAACATTTCTTCAAATTCCTTCTGCCAGACGGTGTCCTTCCCATACTTGTAACCGTTTTTCTGCTGTCTGGCTGCATAGAGCTCCACAAGATCCTTTGCCACCTCTCCCGTGGCCTCCCGGACCCTGCTCTTTGTTTTGCTCCATTCCTGTGTTCCCAGCTTATTGAGCTTCGGCCGTTTTGCGTCTGCGGAAGCATATTTCTGAATAACGCCCAGTCCTGTTGCCAGTACATACAAAACTCCGCCGTCCCGGTATTCGATCTTGATATAGTCCTTCGTGACTTTTTCTACCTCGACCTTTTCAATCCCCTTGTAAACACCCAGTCCATGATTTTCGTGAACCACATAATCCCCTATTTTCAGTTCATTAAAATCATTGATCTTCCGGCCTTCGTAAGTCTTTTTCTTCCTCTTTTTCTTTTTATCTGCGCCAAAGATGTCGCTCTCTGAGATCACTGCAAATTTAAGCAGGGGATATTCAAATCCCTTTCTCACATGTCCATAATAGGTCATGATCTCTCCCGGCTTTAATTCCCTGTCCGGATCCTCTGTATAAAAGGCCGACAGCTCATGATCCTGCAGATCCTGCGAAAGCCGCTTTGCCCTTAACCTGGAACCTGAAAGAAGCAGGACCCGATAACCACTTTTGCGGTATTTTTTCAGATCCTGTACCAGCGCTTCAAAGCTGTTGTTATAGGAAGAAATGCTTTTTACCGGAATATCAGCCTTATAATCTGCTTTCAAAAGAGTGTTCTTCAGTTCCAGCGCCGCCAGCATAACTGCGCTCCCTCTGGAAAGCATTGCAGCAATCTCAGAAACAGAATAAAGCAGATCCATTTGTCCGGGCAGGATATACCCCTTTTCGGCCCTGTGCATCATGCTTTCCCTGAATTCCAGCTCCACAGCCTCTCCATGCTCCCTCACCCTGGCAGGTTCTTCCACAAAGATACAGGTTTTTTCCCTGTCAAAATAATCCAAAAACGAAACTGTGTCCTCATAAAAATAGCGCACATAGGAATCCAGGTTCACTGCGCCCTGAAGCTCAAGGGCTTCCTCACGCAGCTGCTTAAGCTGCATGGCAATGCGGTGGGCCTCTTCTGTCTTAAACTCCCCGCGCAGCTTTTCTTCCAGCGCCTTTCCTTCCTTTTCGATCCGCTTCATTCCTTCCCGCAGACGATCCCTGGAAAGCAAAAGCTCACTTGCCGGGTAAACTGTGATCCCTGACAGCTTTTCGATGGAACGCTGGCTTTGTACATCAAAGCTTCGGATAGACTCCACCTCATCTCCCCAAAGTTCAATGCGGTATGGGTTTTCCTCCGTCAGGTCATAAATATCTACAATGCCCCCACGGATACTGAACTGTCCGGGGCTTTCCACCTGATAGCTCTTTTCATAGCCCATTTCTACCAGTTGTCTGGAAATGTCAGCTTCATCTATCTGCGTATTCTGGTCAATTTTGAGAAGCTGCTGCCTGAAAACAGACAAAGGCACCTGCGGCGTCATCAGTCCGCTAAGAGTGGTGACCACCGTCACCGGCTTACCCTCCAGCATTCTGCGGAGACATCTGATCCGTTCTGTTACAAGCTGATTCCCGTGAATATCAGCCTGATAAAAGATCAGATCCTTTGCCGGATAGCTCATGGCATTTCTGTCATAAAAACGGCAGTCCTCCAAAAGCTCCTTTACCCGAAGATCGCTGAACGTAATGATCAGCCTGTTCTTACAGCCTTCCGAAAGGCCATAGATCATATGCACCTTTTGGGATTCCACGCAGCCGGTAAGAGAAACACAGCCATCCTTCTTTTTCAGTTGTTTTTTGATCTCGTCAAGCTCACCCAGTTCCTCAAGAGGGGCTGTCAATGCTCTCATTTCTTTTCCTGTCCTTCCTGTGATACCTTACGGTTAAATTCATTCATGGCCTGATCAGTCTCTCCTGAAAGCATCAGCTCAACCGCTGTGACTGCCTTCTCAATTCCCTCTCTGATCAGCGGCTGCTCCTGTCTGTCAAAATGCCCCAGAACATAATCTGCCAGGTCATACCCCTTGGGTTTTTCCCCTACTCCGATCCTTACTCTCTGGAAATTTTCTGTACCCAGATGAAGGATAATATTTTTCAGGCCATTATGCCCCCCTGCGCTTCCTTTCTTTCTGACCCTGATAAGTCCGGGCGGAAGACTGATGTCATCTGAGACCACCAGAACCTCCGTTTCCGGATCGGCCTTATAGTACGCTGCAAGCGGGCCGATACTTTCCCCGCTTAAGTTCATATAGGTAAGCGGTTTGATCAGGATCACCTTCTGTCCGCAGATGATCCCCTTGCCTGTAAGCGCTTTATTTTTTATGTCCCTGACTGAAATCCCATATTTTTCAGCCAAAGCGTCGATCAGCATATACCCTATATTGTGTCTGGTATTTTCATATTCCCTTCCGGGGTTTCCAAGTCCTGCAATCAAAAACATAGTCCTTTGTCCTTCTCTTCTTATATTTATTGCTGCATGAGCCATCATATCATATTTTTTCCCAATTTTGCAAAACTGTACCAAAAAAAGTGCGGGCCTTTTTGGCCCGCACCTCCAAACACTGATTTATTCTTCTTCCGGCTCTAATAATGCCTGCTCATACTTGTCAAGGATAATGGATTGTATCCTCTCCCTGGTACCGGAATTAATGGGGTGAGCAATATCTCTGTACTCACCGTCTGTTGCCTTTTTGCTGGGCATTGCGATAAATAATCCCTTGTCTCCTTCTATTACCTTAATATCATGAATAACAAATTCATCATCGAGCGTAATAGAAACAATCGCTCTCATTTTTCCTTCTTTCGTAACTTTCCGCACTCTTACATCAGTAACTTGCATCTTACATCCCCCTTAGCAGCATTCTCAGATAACGTATCTGTCATTCCTCTCTATCACAATCTTGATGCCGTCTGTACCTGCATGATAGGAGTTCGCCCTGATCGTATCCCTGCTTTCCACAATACAGTTTTCGATATGGGTGTTGTCCCCTATATAAACATCATTTAAAATAATAGAGTTCTTAATATAACAGTTATTTCCAATATAGGACTTCTTGAAAATAACGGAATCTTCAACCGTTCCATTGATGATACATCCGCTGGAAACCAGACTGTTTTTCACCAGGGATCCCACATTATATTTTGCAGGCGGAAGATCATCTACCTTGGAATAAATGTCAGGATACTGCTTGAAGAAATAATTTCTTGTCTCCGGAAGCAGGAAATCCATGTTGGTGCTGAAATAATCCTCGACCGTTGCAATGTTTCTCCAGTAATCCTGGATCTTGTATCCGTAGATCCTCTTCATGTTCTTATAGCGGATCAGGATATCCTTTACAAAATCATACCTGTCTTCCTCAGCACATTTCTCGATCATTTCAATGAGCTGTCTTCTTCTCACTACATAGATACCGCAGGAGATCGTGTTTGACTTTGCAACGACCGGCTTCTCCTCGAATTCTTCGATACGGCTTTCCTCATTCATCTTAAGGATACCAAAACGGTCTACATTGACCTCGGGCCCCATATCCTTACATACCACCGTAATATCAGCCTTCTTGGCAATGTGATATTCAAGCACCTTATTATAATCCATTTTGTAAACGCAGTCTCCTGATGCGATTACAACGTACGGTTCATGGCTGTTCTTTAAGAAGGACAGATTTTGTGCAATGGCGTCTGCCGTTCCTCTGTACCAGAAATTGCTTTCTGCCGTCACAGCAGGTGTGAATACGAATAAACCTCCCTGCTTACGTCCGAAATTCCACCATTTGGAAGAATTTAAATGCTCATTTAAGCTTCTTGCATTGTACTGGGTAAAGACAGCCACCTTCTGAATATGGGAGTTCGTCATATTACTCAGTGCAAAATCAATGCTTCGGTAGCTTCCTGCAATGGGCATTGCGCAGACTGCCCTCTTCTGGGAAAGCTCCTTCATTCTGTAGTTGTTACCACCTGCCAAGATTATTCCGATCGCTCTCACTTCTCATCACCTGCCTTAATTAATGTTTTCCCGCTTGCAAGAGATTTCCCCGGGAAATCTTCTTCTGTCGTCTGTCCGAAAATACAGGAATTCTTGCCTACAGTGATACCATCTGGAAGGACGCTCTCACCGATGGTCACAATTCCATTATTGTAGATATGAGGATCTGTTTCGTTTTCAACCTCCTCACCGATGCCAAGCTTGACATAGTTGCCAATGCTGACTCTTTCTGCCACAATAGCCTTATTCAGTTCACAGCCGTCGCCGATCACGGTATTATTCATAATGATGGAATCCCTGATCACGGTATCCTTACCGATGGTAACTCCGCATCCGATTACGGAATTGTAAACCTTTCCGTATATTTCACTGCCCTCTCCGATAATACTTCTCTCTACAACTGTATTGTCTGCAATATATTGAGGCGGTAAGATTTCACTTCTGGTATAGATCTTCCAGTATTCCTCATACAGATTGAACTCGGGAACAATATCGATCAGTTCCATGTTCGCCTGCCAGTAGGAATTCAGTGTTCCCACATCCTTCCAGTATCCGTTAAATTCAAAGGCATAAAGCGGATCTCCCTTTCCATGGCAGTAAGGAATGATATGCTTTCCAAAGTCAAGGCCGGACTGCTCTGCGTTGGCAAGCAGCGCTTCCTTTAAGGTCTTCCAGTTAAATATGTAAATTCCCATGGAAGCCAGATTGCTTCTGGGATTAGCCGGTTTCTCTTCAAAATCCGTGATCTTACGGTCTTCGTCTGTGATCATAATTCCAAACCGCTTTGCCTCCTCAATGGGAACCGGCATAACAGCAATGGTCACATCTGCGCCTTTCTCCTTGTGGAAATCCAGCATGGTCTCATAATCCATCTTGTAAATATGATCTCCGGAAAGGATCAGGATATAGTCGGGATTAAAGCTGTCCATATAATCCAGATTCTGATAGATCGCATTGGCCGTTCCGGTATACCATTCGCTGTTAACGACCTTTTCGTAAGGAGGAAGAATGGTCACGCCTCCGATATTCTTGTCCAGATCCCACGGAATACCGATACCGATATGCGTATTCAGTCTGAGTGGCTGATATTGTGTTAAAACTCCTACTGTATCTACTCCTGAATTGATACAGTTACTGAGCGGAAAGTCGATAATGCGGTATTTTCCCCCAAAAGATACCGCAGGCTTGGCAACTTTAGATGTAAGAACCCCCAGTCGGCTTCCCTGGCCACCTGCCAGTAACATGGCAATCATTTCCTTTTTAATCATGTCATCACCTCTTACAAGTAATTTTGTTACTGTTATTGATATGAGTACCAATTTTTAAACGTAGGAATAGTATATCATAGATTGATATAAAAGTGAATATTTTTTACAAATTTATTCAACATTCCCAATGGTTTTATGTAAATTTTTTACAATATTTTACATCCTCCTTTCTTTTCTTTTCGGGATTTTTACAAGAAAGCGTCCATAATCCCTTTTAAAAAGCGGTTTTTGTTTAAAATGCCATTTGTTTTTACTGTGTATTTATATATAATTAGGTTAACAATATTGTATTAGGAAGCGGGACATATCCCACCAGGAAAGGATTTTTATGTATCAGATTAATTTCAACCATCCCTGTCACATACACTTTATCGGAATCGGGGGCATCAGCATGAGCGGCCTTGCCGAAATTCTTTTGGAGGAAGGCTTTTCCGTATCCGGCTCTGATGCCAAAAAATCTCCTCTTACCGAGCACCTGGAACAGAAAGGCGCCGTGATCTATTACGGTCAAAAGGCGGAAAACCTTGCGGATCGTCCCGACCTTGTGGTATATACCAGTGCGATCCACCCTGACAATCCCGAATATGCAGCCATGAAACAGCTTGCGATCCCTTCCCTGACCCGTGCAGAGCTTCTCGGGCAGATGATGCGCAACTACAAGCTTCCCGTTGCCATATCGGGCACCCACGGCAAAACCACTACCACCTCCATGGTATCCGAAATTCTGCTGGCGGCGGATGCGGATCCTACGCTTTCCATCGGCGGCATTCTGAAATCCATAGGAGGCAATGTCCGAATTGGCCATTCCGATTTTTTTGTTACGGAAGCCTGTGAGTATACCAACAGCTTTCTCAGCTTTTTCCCAAAGATCGGGATCATCCTAAATGTGGAGGAAGATCATCTGGATTTCTTTAAGGATATTGATGACATCAGAAATTCCTTCCACCGTTTTGCTTCCCTCCTTCCAAGTGATGGCACCCTGATCATTGGTGATGACATTCCTCATAAGGAAACGATCCTGGAGGGGCTTACCTGCAATGTGGTAACCTTCGGGCAGACCCCCCACGCAGATTATTTCCCTGAAGACATCGTTTATGATGAAGCCGGCTGTGCTTCCTTTACCCTCTGCCGCAAAGGCTCTGCAGAAAAAGAACGTTTTACCCTGAAGGTTCCGGGAGAGCACAATGTCCTGAATGCACTGGCTGCTATTGCTCTTTCCGATCTGTTTTCCATTCCCTATGAAACCCTAAAGAATGCCTTGTCCTCCTTTAGCGGAACCGACAGACGTTTTGAATACAAGGGAAAAGTAAACGGTATTGTTATAATAGATGATTATGCTCATCATCCCACAGAAATTACTGCAACTTTAAAGGCTGCTGCAAATTATCCCCACAAGACCCTCTGGTGCGTGTTCCAGCCTCATACCTACACCAGGACCAAGGCTTTTATGCAGGACTTTGCAAAAGCCCTTTCCCTGGCTGATCAGGTGATTCTGGCTGATATTTATCCGGCCAGGGAGACCGATAACCTGGGCATCAGCTCCGAAACCCTGAAGGATCAGATCACTGCCCTGGGGAAAACCTGTTACTATTTTCCGTCCTTTGAGCAGATTCAAAAATTTATTTTGGAAAATTGTACCCCCGGTGATTTGTTGATAACTATGGGAGCCGGAGATGTGGTAAACATCGGGGAAAATCTTCTTAAGGCTTAATTATCCACAATATCCACATTTCAGGGCTGAATTTTACGTCCTGCAACTGTGGATATTTTTTACTTTAAAAGCCTGATCTTTCTCCTGATATCCACATTGTCCACACTGTCCACATTTCGCCAGAACCCTTGAAAACACTGGATCTTTTGTCATTTTTCCTATTTTATTTTGAGGGGGCTTGTGTTATAATTCAACATGCTTTCAATGATGTAAATATGGATAAGGTCAGGTGAACCTAATGGGTTGTTTTAAGATTTTGAATTCGGGCGGCGGAGATGTAACCGTGGTCTCTAATTTTTTTATTGACGAATATATGAAGGATGCCAATGATGCGCAGATCAAGGTCTATCTTTATCTTCTCCGCATGATGACCGCAGGGCTTACCACCAGTGTATCCGATATTGCCGATAAATTTAACCACACGGAAAAGGATGTTCTCCGTGCGCTGAAATATTGGGAAAAAGCAGGACTTCTTTCCCTGGAATTCGACCAGGCCAAGACCCTTTGCGGCATTCTGCTCCTGAATCCCTCTTTAAGAAAGGCCCAGCCCGCCTCTGTCCTTACTCCGGTAGTTTCAAAAGAGGCACGCATTACGCCTTCCAGGGAGCCGGAAAAGGACTTTGCAAAGCCTGTATACAGCTTAGACCAGCTCAGGGAATTTAAGGACCGCGAGGAGACCTCGCAGCTTATTTTTGTTGCGGAACAGTATCTGGGCAAGCCCCTTGGGGCATCAGAGATCAAGACGATCCTGTTCTTTACGGATAAGCTGGGATTTTCAGAGGATCTGATCGATTATCTCATTCAATATTGTGTTGATAAGGGGAAAAAGGACTTCCGTTATATTGAAAAGGTTGCCATAAGCTGGGCAGAGGAAGGGATCAAAACCCCGAAGCAGGCAGCAAAGGCAATCCAGAAATATGATAAAACCGTTTATGATGTGATGAAAGCCCTTGGAAAGTCAGGCTCTCCCACAAGGACAGAGGTTTCCTATGCCATGAAATGGTCACGGGAATACGGCTTTGAACCTGCCGTCATTCAGGAAGCCTGCAGCCGTACGGTAATGGCCACGGACAAGCATCGTTTTGAATATGCAGACAGTATTTTAAACAGCTGGTACCAGAAAAAGGTTCATCACGTTTCCGACATTAAGGCTCTGGATGAAGCTTATCAGAAAAACCGCCTGGCAGCGCCCCGTACCTCTTCCGGGAATGCCGGACAATTTAATCAGTTTTTACATAATGATTATGATTTTGATGCTCTGGAAAAGGAGCTTATCAGCAACTGATTTTATCTTTGCTTGCAAAAAGGAGAACATTGTGGCAATCAGTAATGCGAAATACGACGCTATCATGCGTGAATATGAGGATAGACAAACCAAAAACAGACATCTTCTTGAGGAGCGCAGCGCTTATGTAAAAGAACATGTTCCCGGTTATAAGCAGCTGTCTGATCAGATCGCTTCCGTCTGCGTCATGCAGGGCAGGAAGCTGTTAGAAGGCGACACTTCGGCGCTCACAAAGCTGCATGAAACGGTCAGTGAGCTTTCTGCCCAGAAAAAGCAGCTTCTTGCACAGGCTTCTCTTCCCGCAGATTATCTTGATCCTATTTACGACTGTCCCGATTGTAAGGACACCGGCTACCGTGACGGCGTCAAATGCCACTGTTTCAGGCAGGCTGTTATCGATCTTCTCTATGAGCAGTCCGGTATCCGTTCCCAGCTTGAAAAAGAAAACTGGGATACTCTTTCTTATTCCTATTATCAGGGCGAAGATCTGACCCGGTTCCAGAATGCTGTTGCCGCGTGTCAACAATTTCTCAAATCTTTTGATTTAGACTACCACAATTTATTATTTTATGGTACAGTGGGTACGGGCAAATCCTTTTTATCCGGCTGTATCGCAAAAGATCTGATCGAATCCGGCCATTCTGTTATTTATTTCAGCGCCGCTGAATTATTTGATCATCTTTCCCGCAGCAGATTTGATTATAAAAATACAGAAGCGCAGAACGTCCATGAGGATCTTCTTTCCTGCGACCTGCTTATCATTGATGATCTGGGGACAGAATACACTGGCAATATGACCGCTTCTCAGTTTTTTTCCCTTTTAAACGAAAGGCATCTGAGACAGAAATCTACGATTATTTCAACGAATTTATCCCTGGAGGATATACGAAACCGTTATTCTGACCGTGTTTTTTCCAGGTTGACCAATCAGTATACCATATGTAAGTTTACCGGGCCTGACATCCGGATGCTAAAAAAAAGACTGCAAAACAGAAAGTGAGGTACCTTCATGGCGCAACGTGAAGAAACAAGAAACTTGGAGACTATTCCTGTAGGTTCTCTTGGAATCATCCCTCTTGAGGGCTGTAGGTCCCTGGGAGAAAAAGTAAATGATTATCTGGTAAAGTGGCGTACCGTCCGCGAAAGCGAGCATAAAAACAGCCTGGCCTTTGCCGGCTATCAGCGCGACTCCTATATCTTACAGACCAAGGTTCCCCGTTTTGGTACCGGAGAGGCAAAGGGAGTTATTTTAGAGTCCGTCCGCGGAAGCGATCTTTATATTCTTGTAGATGTAGCCAATTACAGCCTGACCTATTCTCTGTGCGGACATGAAAATCATATGTCCCCGGACGATCACTATCAGGATCTGAAAAGAATTATTGCTGCAGTAGGCGGCAAGGCAAGACGGATCACGGTAATCATGCCCTTCCTTTATGAAAGCAGACAGCATAAGAGAACCGCCAGAGAATCCCTTGACTGTGCGCTGGCCCTTCAGGAAATGGTTCATATGGGCGTAGACAATATCGTCACCTTTGACGCCCACGACCCCAGAGTGCAAAATGCAATTCCACTTCACGGTTTTGAAACCGTCCAGCCCACTTATCAGTTTATTAAGGGTCTTTTAAAGCATGTACCTGACCTTCAGCTTGATTCCGATCATATGATGGTCATCAGCCCTGATGAAGGCGGTATGGGACGTGCTATTTATATGGCTAACGTACTGGGACTTGATATGGGTATGTTCTACAAGCGGCGTGATTATACCCGCATTGTAAACGGACGCAATCCCATTGTTGCCCATGAATTTCTTGGAACGGATGTGGAAGGCAAGGATATGGTAATTATCGATGATATGATTTCTTCCGGCGAAAGCGTGCTGGAGGTCGCCACCGCCTTAAAGGAACGGAAGGCCCGCAAGATCTTTATCTGCACCACCTTCGGTCTTTTTACCAACGGGCTTGAGCGCTTTGACAAGGCTTATGAGAGCGGTATTATCGACAGAGTGCTCACCACCAACCTGATCTACCAGACTCCGGAGCTTTTAAAGCGTGAATGGTATATCGACTGCGACATGAGCAAGTATATTGCATATCTGATCGATACCTTAAACCATGATGCTTCCATCAGCGACCTGCTTAATCCCAGCGAGCGTATTCAGAAGGTTGTTGCCAAATACAAAACAGGGGAAGCCATCAGTTAAACCGGATCAAATGATTTCTCATACAAAAACTCCCGGCAGAAGCATTCTGCCGGGAGCTCTTTTTATCTCTCCTTAATGAGCGTATATTCCCATCATTTCCGCTGTCTCCGTAACGATGTCCCCGGGAACACCCTTTTCAAAAACGTCCCTCAGTCCAACGCTCTCTATGCCGCTGCAGTAAGGAACATAGGACGGCAGCGTGGTAAGCTCCATGTAGGTTTCTACAGCTGCATGCCTGTCCTCACCGGAAAGGGTAAACAGATCCAGACTGGAAAGAGCCGACGTCAAATAGGAAATATAGTAGCACGGACTGTTATACAGATGCGGCACCTCTGACCAGTCATAAAGGGATGTGATCTGGGAAACATAGTAAAAGCCGTATTTAGCCGAAAGATTATAGTACAGCTTTGCCATTTCCTCCAGAGACATCTCAGGATTTTCATAAACCTGTATCTCAAAGTCTGAGATCAGTGCCACCTGTGTAAGCGCCCCCGCCACATCATAAAGCTGCATCAGCGTTATTGCCTCATTCAGTTCTTCCCTGCTATAGTCTGCTTCCTCCAGCGTTTCCTTTGATACGATCTGTCCCATGCGATCCGCAAGCAGAACTTCTAACCCCTGGGAGTGAATCTCCGACAGATCCACATTATTTCCCTGTTCTAAAAGTCCTTCTGTATTATGATAAAATCTGTTGTAGTGTCCAAATTCATGGACAGATACCGTGTAATCGTAATATGTCCCATCGGGATCCAGAAAGATAAAGGCGTCTCCATAGTAGTTCAGATCTGTGGTAAACCCTACCTGCGCCTTATAGGTTCCCTCTTCCACATCATAAAGCCCGCAGGACAGCATATGATCCATCGCCTCTGTAAGCTCCGGGTCTACCTGCTCCAGATACGGACGGATGGCCGGGAAAATATCATTTTGGTCTACTGTGATCTGGGAATTGTATATCTCCTGATATTTTGCCCCTTCTTCTGTAAGGTATTCCCTGATATCCGTAAGGACCGGAACCACTTCTTTTCGTATTTCCCGGAATAAATCCTTGGCATCCTTTAAGGTATAATCCCTGATATAGAGATTTTCATAAGCATATTCCGCATAATTATCATAGCCGTTGATCTGTGCTTCCTCGTTGCGCAAGGCCACCAGCTCCAGATAAATTTCACCCAGTACGGCATTCCTCTCTTTGTTTAGCCCCTGATAAATTGCCGCCGTATCCTCCTGGGAAAGGGAGTCCATTTCCTGTGTAAAGCGCTGTACGGTCCATTCCTCTCCCTGATACTCAAAAGAATATTCCTCCTGTGCCGCCTGGGCATATTCCTGCTCCAGGCTGTTCTCCTTTAAAGCGATCTCCTTTTCCCTGTCCGTCTCCTCCACATACTCCGCAAGCGCATCCACATAAGAAGGATCCAGATATTCCTCTAACACCTTCCGGTAAGGAGACTTTGCAATTTCCCTTAAGGAAATATAGGCTTCATCTGAACATTCCACAATATCTGCAACGGTCTGCTCTTTTTTTTCTGCCGCTTCCTCAGACAACACATCCTGATCATAGGTGATCTCTGCCATGGCATTTGCCGTTGAAAGCTTTCTGAGCTCCTCAACCAAAAGCTCATAGGCCTCTCTCACCTCATCCTGATGCTCGTCACTGTCCTCCTGCGCCAGCTCTAACAGGGTTTTGATCTGCGTTTTCAAAAGCTCCTTATCATAGCTGGTCTCCTTTCGCTCCTCATAGGAAAGATCGGAATGCTCCTTTGTCTGATAACGTGAGGTTGTCCGGTATACATATAAAGTATAGGGAGAGCTTTCGTGGGTATAAATCCCTTCCAGGGTCAGTCCGATCTCCTGTGCATTTTCAAGCTCTATTCTGGAAAAGATATAGCGCCCTCCAAGGGCTTTAAAGGCATCCACATCCAGATAGAGATTTCTGTCAGTTATCTCATAGCTTCTGGTTCCGTTCACAATGGAAAGATCTGTTCCGGAATAAAGATATGCCCTTGCCCCCCAGGTATCAAAATATTCCCTGCTTGCCTCTACCCTGTCAAGGGCCGGCGCTATCATCTTGCGGAATTCTTCTTTATATAACTGGGAGTAAAAGCCCAGATATCCGTCTAAGGTTGCAATGCCATTGTATTCCAGTGTTGCCGGATAAAATCCATAAGCTGCCGACCACTGCCCCTCATAATCAATGTCCTCTTTTGCTTTTTCAAACAGCTCCTCAGAATAAAATTCTGCAAAGCTGAGCTGGTCTGTTTTCTGCCCTTTCAGCAGTTCATAGGCTTTGCTGTAGCAGGTATGATAAAGATCATTGTACCTGCCTCCCCCTAGTACAATGATAAGGACAGCCGCCACGGAGAGCAGGTTGGCAGCGCCTTTCAAAATTTGTTTTCCATTGTCATAAAGCCTTTTCAGCACCAGGAAAAAGGCCGCATACCATATAAACGGGCTGAAAAAAATAGTCCGGTTAAACTGCCATCCTGTTAAGGGAGGACAGATCGTTTCCACCAGCTTTCTGAAGCCTTCCCAGTAATAAATCCCATAGATCACGCTGTTAAACAAAAGCACCAGCATCAGCAGGTTGTAAACATCATGGAAAATTGCTTTTCCCTTCTTTTGAACCAGATAGGAACCGTTTAAATAAAAGAAATAGATCATACAGACCGGCAGCACCAGATAAGTGTGCATGCTTTCCGTATGGAACATTCCCTTTAAAAAGCTGTCAATGATCATGAAAAGGATTTCTCCCGCAGACATGCTGCCGGCCTCCATGGTAGATCTTATGGTTTCTTCCTGCCCAAAGAGCATGGTTCCAAACAGGCGGTATTCAAACAGGATGCAGCCCACGGAAAGGATCAAAATGGCAAGCAGGATCCTTGCGGGAAACTTTCTGTCCCTGATCCAGAGCCAGATAAACGCCACTGCCATATACGCCAGGATAAAAAGGCCAAAATAGGAAAAATAGGATACAAAAGGATAGAAGAACAAAGCCACATAGAAAGGCAGGATCTTTTTAAACTCTGCCCCATGATAGATCCTTCTGAGAAGATAAACAACTAAGGGGATCGAAGCAAAAGGGATCCCGAAGTTGGGAAAAACATTTAAAACGCCATAGGAAAGCGCACACAGCCACGCAATGGGCCTGTACTTTGCATAGCTGTCCCCGCAGAAATCCTTTGCAAGCAGAATACAGGAAAACAATGCCACAAGGATCTTTATCAGGTAACCGGCTACATAAGCGGGATAAGCCGGCAGGATCATATAAAGGATGGTATAAAGGGAAAACTCCGAGGGAAGCACATCTCTGCTGATCCCTCCCAGAAAAGGCACGGATGCATTATGGGAAAAGAATGTTCCGGTATCCTTCATCATCTGGTACTGCGGCACAAACAGATCCAGATTATCATGGATCGCAATGATACTGTCCTCTCCGCAAATGCCAAACACCAGCAGCGCAAAAAGCAGAAAACCTGCTGTGATCACCAGATACCATCTTGAAAGCAGTTTTTTCAAATTAATGTTTCCTCCTTCTATTCCCTCTGCCGTCTTTCTTTTTCACAGACCAGATTAAATCTGTATTCAAAGTCTCTTCTGTTTTTCATTGCCATATTGGAAAGCATCAGCCCTGTAAAAAAAGACTGGATCGCCGCCAGCATCACAAAGCAGCAGACGATCAGCGTGGGGAACTTCATCACCAGTCCCGTCCTCATAAATTCCGTCAGCACCGGGATAAAGAACAATGCGGAAATCACTGCAAGCAGCAGCGCAAACATGGAAAAGAACCCGAAAGGCTTATAATCCCGGTACAGCCTGAAGATCGTGCCGAGAACCTTAAAGCCATCAGAATAAGTGTTCAGCTTGGAAATGCTTCCTTCCGGCCTGTCCCTGTAATCCACGATCACGTTATCGATCTGCATATGGTTATAAACCGCATGGATGGTCATTTCCGTTTCAATTTCAAATCCCTTGGATAAAACCGGAAATGTCTTGACAAATCCGTAGCTGAATGCGCGGAAGCCCGTCATAATATCCTTGACGTCACAGCCAAAGAGTCTGTTGATGCTTGCCCTGACAAGGCTGTTTCCCATATTGTGAAAGGGCCTCTTGTTTTCTTCAAAATAGGTCGAAGAAAGCCTGTCCCCTACAACCATGTCTGCATGATATTCCAGAACCCTTTCTACCATTTGCGGAGCAAACTCCATTGGATAAGTATCATCCCCGTCCACCATAATATAACACTGGGCTTCTATTTCGCGGAACATTCTTCTGATCACGTTTCCCTTGCCCTGCATATACTCCCTGCGGATCACCGCTCCTGCTGCCTGCGCTATTTCCGCCGTTTTGTCAGTGGAATTATTATCATATACATAGATCACTGCCTCCGGTAATGCCGCTTTTGCATCTGCCACCACCTTGGCAATGGTTTTCTCTTCGTTATAGCAAGGAATCAGTACTGCTATCTTATCCATTTCTTTTTCACCTTTCCCACAAATGCTGTTTCCATATGACAGCGTTCTTTTCTTTTTTACTATACCAAAATTTCCTATTTTCGTCTATGTTCCCTTGGTGAAAATCGAATTCCCCAAATTCTTCGTTGCGAAACATTTTTTACTAGTATATACTAAATGAGACAATTTTAAGGAAGGATATAAAGGTATGATACGCTTTTTACTTGTTGCCACATTTGTTATTTTATTTTTAGTGCTTTCCATTCCTCTTCTCTTTATTGAATGGATCATTGGAAAATTTAATATGGATCTGAAAAACAAAAGCTCCCTGGCTATTGTAAACTGGGCCTTCCGGGTGTGCCTGTTTCTGGCCGGCACCTCTGTCACCGTAATCGGGGAAGAAAACGTTCCTAAGGACGTTCCCGTTCTTTACATTGGAAACCATAGAAGCTATTTTGATATTTTGATCACCTACATCAGAGTTCCCCGCCCTACCGGCTATATCGCCAAAAAGGAAATGCTCAGATACCCTCTGCTGTCCAACTGGATGAAAAACCTTCACTGCCTTTTCCTTGACAGAAAGGATATTAAGCAGGGGCTGAAAACCATATTGACTGCCATTGAAAAGGTAAAATCCGGTATTTCCATCTGTATTTTCCCGGAGGGAACCAGAAACAGGGTAAATGATACCTTTATGGAATTTCATGAGGGAAGCTTCAAGATTGCGGAAAAGACCGGCTGTCCCATTATTCCCATGTCCATTAACAATTCCGCCCAGATCTTTGAGGATCATATTCCCAAGATCAAAAAGGCACATGTGGTCTTAGAATATGGGAAACCCATTTATCCCGCCGAGCTTTCCAAAGAGGAGCGCAAGCATCTGGGCGTTTACACCCAGAACATCATAAAGGAAACCTATTTTAAGAATAAAGAGCTTGTTTAGATATCCTGAAGCATTTCAACCAGTTTTTCAAAATGCATGCCATGGGAGGCTTTCAGCAAAATAGAGTCTCCCGGTTTTAAAATGTCCAAAAGCTTCTTCTCTGCCTCCTGTAAGGTAGCAAAGTAATAAAGCTCTGCCTTATGGGAGCCTTTTCCGTTCACATGCTCCTGATCTGCCTGATCAAAGATTTCTTTGCCCAGCGCTCCTACGCAGATCAGAACATCGATTTCTTTTTCCATGACATAGGTTCCGATTTCCCGGTGCAGCCTTTTTTCATCTGTTCCAAGCTCCAGCATATCTCCCAGGATCGCCACCTTTCTTCCGATAGCAGTTCCCAGAAGGTCAATAGCCGCCCGCATGGACACCGGATTTGCGTTATAGCAGTCATCGATCACAACATAATCCCTCAGGCGGATAATGTTGCTGCGCCCGCTGACAGCCTTTACCTCTTTGATCCCTTTCTGGATCTCTTCTATGGTAAGACCGAACAAAATTCCTACTGCTGCTGCCGCCAGCGCATTTCCTACCATATGCTCCCCCGGCAGCGGCACTTCTACCGGGAATACCTTTAAGTCCCCGTGAAACAGCGCCTGGCTTCCCAAAAGCCCCCTGCTCATTACCTGTGAAGCATAATAATCATTTTCACACTTAAGCCCGTAGCGGATCACCGGATGGCTGCTCTTCTGCTCCATTTGATTCAGCAGATCATCATCTCCGTTTACCACTACATATCCGTCAGAGTTCATAAAATCAAATATCTCTGATTTTGCTTTCAGGATCCCTTCTCTTGATCCCAAAAACTCCAGATGACAATGTCCGATGTTTGTCATCACACACACATCCGGTCTGGCAATCCTGCTGAGTCTGTGCATTTCTCCGAAATTGCTGATCCCCATTTCCAGAACGGCAATCTCATGCTCCTGTCTGATGGAAAGCACGGTAAGCGGAAGGCCGATCTCGTTATTAAAATTCCCCTGGGTCTTGTGCACGCAGTATTTTTCTGAAAGAACGGATGCAACAAATTCCTTTGTGCTGGTCTTGCCCACACTTCCCGTAATTCCTACTACCTTAATGGATAACTGGCTTCTGTAATATTCTGCAAGAGCCCGCAGGGCCGCAAAGGAGTCCTCCACCAGGATATACGGTACCTCACATTTTTCCGGCTTTTCCTCACACAAAATCCCCATTGCCCCGGAAGATATGGCGGAGGGAATGAAGCTGTGTCCGTCCACCCGCTCTCCTCTGGTTGCAATAAAAAGACTGCCCTGTTCCACCTTTCTGGAGTCGATCGTAACGCTTTTTATTTCTTTGCCGTTCCTGTAAAAGTCCCATTCCTCCTGGCTGCACGGCTGCTCTTTTCCCGGAAGATAAAGCTGTCCCTTACAGGCTGCTGCGATCTTCCCCATCGTCATATTCTTCATGATCCATATTCCTTCTTTCTTTATCGTAATGCCGTTTTCAGGATCTCCTCGCACAGGCTTTCAAAATCCATTCCCACTGCGGCTGCTTCCTGCGGCAGAAGGGAGGTGGGCGTCATTCCCGGAAGCGTATTTGCCTCCAGGCAGTAAATATCTCCTTCTTTTCCCATCATGAAATCCATTCTCGCATAATTCCGCAGTCTTAAGGCTTTAAATGCAGCCTCTGCATACCCCTGCATCTCGCTGCTCTTTTCCTCAGGCAGATAGGCCGGACAGGTTTCCACTGTGGATCCCGCCTGATACTTATTCTTATAATCATAAAATCCTACCAGGGGAGCGATTTCAATGATGGGAAGCGCCTTTCCATCCATCACTCCTACTGAAAATTCTCTTCCCTCTATGTACTGCTCCACAACCACTTCATCGCCATAGAGAAATGCATCCAAAAGAGCCTTTTCATATTCCTCATTTTTGCGCACAATGCTGACGCCTACACTGGATCCTCCGCAGCAGGTTTTCACCACGCAGGGCAGAAGCGGCGCCTCTCCCCCTCTTTGCCACTCTTCCTTTTTCATCCGAAAACCCTTGGGGGTTGGAATCTTATTTAACACAAACAGTTCCTTGGAAAGTCCCTTATCCATGGCAAGAGCGCTGCTGACATAGTCCGTTCCTGTATAAGTGATGCCCATCAGGTCAAAGCACGCCTGTATTTTCCCATTTTCTCCATTTTCCCCATGTAACGCCATGAATACCACATCAGCCTGCTGACACAGCCTGATCACATTGGGGCCGAAGAAATTCTTATCTCCATCCGGTCTTAATGCCTTTATCTGCTCTATATTCGGATTTGTCTCAGCAATGGCGCCTATTTTTTCCGCCCAGTCCTTCTTCTTCGTAAAGACTCTGGTGCAGTCCTTCTCCTCTTCCTGATCCTCCCACTCATATCCAAGATATACATCCAGAATGATTGCTTCATATCCTCTTTTCTTAAGCGCATGATAGATCATTGTCCCTGAGCTGAGAGACACATCTCTTTCCGTACTGATTCCTCCGGCTAGTACCACAACTTTCATTGATCCTTTTCTCCTTTCCAGAACCTCTATTTATTAAGATACGCCATTTTCTTCCATACTAAAATGGGATAATCTGCCCCTCATATTGCAAAAAATGCCCTTATGAGCCATAGGTGCACACAATTTCACTTAACACAAAAATCAGCTTGCTGTCCGCTTCAAACTGGTTCATAATGCCCAATCCTTCATCGATCTGGCTGTAATTTTTCTGTCCCACATGATCCAGGTAACAAATGGCCTGCTCGTTTCTTCCCAGAAAATAATGCAGATGATTTTCAATCACAGTCTCATACTCATGATTTGCAATCATATAATTCACCATTGTGATCTTCATAACATGGTCAAGCAGCTCCATATGATCTGAAGTATCCCTGCTGCTCACAAGATACGGATTTTCCCTTGTCAGATCAGATACCTCCTCCGCCTGCTCCATCAGGATTTTTGTGATCTTCTCACAGTCATTCAGATCTACCCTCTGCTTGGTGGAAATATAGGTAACATATCCAAGGAAGGTGATATCATCCAGCTCCTCCTTGTTTTCCATTAAAGTCTGTTCCAGATATTCCGCCGTAAGGGTGTACAGATACTGCTGTCCGGACGCCCGGTAAAGCTCCGCCGCCGCCGCAAAATAAAAAGGATCCTCCTGATCCTTTTCGGAATCATTCAGCCTGGCGTACTGAAAAGCCCTGTCGGCAACCTTCAGGCACTCCGTCGCGTATTCTTCGTCATAGCTCTGATACAGATAGCTGAATTTTGCAAGTACCATGGCAAACGCCTTGGCTGTCTCCATATCCGGCGGCTCTATATAGGTTCCCTGCTGATACATTGTCACCCCCTGGTACACCGCGCCGGTCTGGGCCTCCTGCATTTTCAGCAGCCATTCTGTTTCATAGCGCATTTCATCCAGAAGATCCGGGATCCCATTTCCGCTTTCCGGGATCTCCATATCATCCCCGAAGGCATCTCCGTACAGCTCATAGGCCAGCAGCATGATCCCCATGCTTTTGGCAGCCTTTACCACATTCTTAGACCCGTTTTGATCCTGATGCCAGCCTCCGCTTACATCTCTGTAGGCAGAAACATCCTCCCGCAGGACCGCCTTTCCCGTATGGCAGGCATTGTGGGAAAGGTCGCCGGCATATTCCCTGGTCAGTGTCATCCCGCAGCGGTTATAGTAGTATTGCTTAAAAGCTTCCCGGAAAATATCCCCGTAAAGATCCTCCTTAATGGTAAAGTAATAGGATCTTCCAAGAGCTGCCGTTTCCAGATAATAGGTTCCCTCCACCTGAAAATCCGAAAAATCTCCGTAACTAATCTGCTTTTCTCCCGCCTTCTGCTCCTCTTTCTCTTCTGCAAAACCGGTATAGACAACTTCTCCCGTATCCTGATTTACCACATAAAATTCCTCCGGCACCTCATTCCCGCAGAAAACGGCGATCTTAGTTCCTTCCTTTATGTAGCCGAGCTGATCCACCAGGATCCCCGGCACGCTCACCGGTATCTCGTAATTCAGATCAGGCTCTTCTTCCATACTCACCGGTGCTGCTTCCTCCTGTTTCTGGACGCTGTTTTCCTGACCAGTGCAGCCGGTCAGCATCACAGCCAAAAGAAGGAAAAAGCTTATCCCTATTTTATGACGCCTTTGTATCTTCATATTCTTTCCGTTTCCAAAATGTAAATAACACATGCCTTCATTATAATGTGTTTTCTCCCTGCGGTAAAGAAAAGCTTTCATCCGCATATACGATTTTTCCCTGGATGATCGTGCAAAGCGTTCTGGTCTCTGTTTTAAGGGGCGATCCGTCAAAGATCGCAACATCTCCATCCTTTCCGGTTTCCAAAGATCCCACTCTTTGATCCACCCTGCAGATCTGCGCAGGGTAGATGGTAATGGATTTCAGCGCCTCCATTTCATCCATTCCTGATTTTACTGCAAGTCCTGCGCATAGCGGCAATGACTGGATTAACGACACAGGATGATCTGTTGTGATCGCTGTTTTTACTCCCGCCCGGTTCAAAAGTCCTACGGTCTTAAACGCCATATTCTGCACCTCTATCTTGTTTCTGCTGGCAAGATCCGGCCCAACAATGGCCGCAAATCCGCTTTCTCTGACCTTCTGCGCGATCAGATGTCCTTCACTGCAATGATCCAGCGTCGCTTCCAGGCCAAATTCCCTGGCAATACGGATTGCCGTCTGAATATCATCTGCCCTGTGGACATGAGCCTTTAAAGGGATTTTCCCCTCAAAAACCGGGATCCATGGTTCTAACCTGAAATCTTCTTCCTCCTTTTTCATCCCGGCCTTCTTTTTTTCATAGTATTTTCTGGCCTGAAACAGTTCCTCCCGGAGCATTGCTGCAATGGCCATACGGGTAGCCGGTGATTTCCCCTGCCCTTCATAATTTACTTTTGGATTTTCCCCGAATGCCACCTTCATTGCAGCCGGTGAGAGGACCACCATATCGTCAATGCATCTGCCATGGGTTTTCACGAAGGAAAAGGTGCCGCCAACCACGTTTGCGCTTCCCGGTCCGATCATGGCCGAAGTGATCCCCGCCCGCAGCGCATCATCAAACGCTGCATCCATGGGATTAATGGCGTCAATGGCCCTTAAATAGGGGGTAATGGGATTAACGGTTTCATTACAGTCATCCCCTTCTTTTCCCTTTTTCTCCTCCGTAATGCCCATGTGACAGTGTGCCTCCACAAGCCCCGGCATGACAAGCTTTCCAATGGCATTGACCACCGTTACATCCTTTCCCTCCGGCAAAGGAAAAGGGGCTCCATTTTCCATAGGCCCCAATTCCGTAATTATGCCGTGATCAATACATAAATATCCTTTTTCCCATATGGGACCTGACATTGTCAGGATCCTGCCGCCCAAAATGATCAACATCAGCATTTTCTCCCTGTTTTTAATTTAACTTGGACATGGGATTTACGGGCTCCCCATCCTTGGTCAGCGCAAAATATACGTTTGTTCCTTCCAGGCTGTAATACTTGGTAGGTGCAGCCACCTGTGCAATCACATCACCGGCTGCCACATAACTTCCTTCCGATACCAGGATCCCGGTAAGCTGTCCATAGGTTACCTCATATCCTCCACCCAGCTCCATCTTCACTGCATTTCCGATCTGGGGGTCTTCAAAGACACTGGTCACCTTCCCTGCACAGGCTGCTGTGATCAGATCCCCCTGGGTTGCTTCAATCATAATGGCCGGATTGTATTTGTACTGATCCAGGGTAGGAAAATAAACGGTTTTATCCATGCTGTAATTTACAAGGATATTTCCTACCACAGGCCACATCAGGGTATCCGTATCGCTGAAATTAAGCGCCGGCTGCATGGCTGTAGAAAGCGCCGGTGTATCTGTATCCTGCTCGTTCTGCCCGTCCTCTTCCTGCTGCCCGCCTTCTTTTTCCTTTTTGACAGTCTCGCTTTTTTCCTGCTCCTTTGAAGAAGGATCCTGCTGGGACATGCTATCGCTTTCAGACTGATCGGGATTTTCTACCCTTTGGGAATTGGTCTCCTGAAAATAGGGATCATAATCAAGATCATCCGCAAGGGAGTTTTCTCTTACCACGCTTTCCTTCACGCTGGCCGCATCTTCCTTGGCAGCGCCTGCCGCCCCACTGTTTTCTATGGCGCTCAGGTCTACCACATAGCCTTCATTTTGACTGTTATCTTCTCTTCCAAGCCAAAGTCCGGTAGCCGTCAGGGATCCAAGCACTAATAAAGATGCTGAGATCATAAGGAACCTTTCTCTGGAAATATTTCTTCTTCGTCTTCTCATTTCTTGCCTCCGCTTATTACTTTCTTTGGATTGTTCTATGGCAAATAGTTTTGCCTTTTTTTCTATCTTTATTCAAAATTTTCCTACATACCGCCTGATCCTTTCACATAAGCTATAGGGAGCACTTCTGAAAGGAAGCCGTTATGAAAACAGGATTTTCCACCCCGCGCTCCCTTCAAAATTTTTTGATGATGGTGATCCAGGGCGCTCTTATCGGACTTGGATCTGTACTTCCCGGAATATCCGGCGGCGTCCTCAGCGTTGTTTTTGGCATTTACAAGCCGCTTATGGAGCTTATGGCAGACCCTGCCGGATGCTGGAAAACCCATTTAAAATTGCTGTTTCCCTATCTGGCCGGCGCCCTCATAGGCTTTATGGGCGTTGCAAAGGTTCTGGCCTTTTTTCTGGAAAGCTACTCTGCTCCTTCCACCTGTCTCTTTGTGGGACTGATTGCAGGTCTGCTTCCCTCCCTTTTTGCTCAGGCCGGGGCCAGGGGACGAAATAAGGGCTCCTACCTGGCCATGGTCTGTTCCATGGCTCTGGTATTTGCCCTTTTAATTTGTCTTAAGCTCTATTCTGTTTCCATTACGCCCGGCTTTTTATGGTATTTCTTCTGCGGAATCTGCTTTGCCGTCAGCGTGATCGCACCCGGCATGAGCTTTTCTACTCTGCTGATGCCTCTAAACCTTTATACTCCTTTTATTGCAGGACTGGGACGTCTGGATCCTGCCGTGCTGCTCCCAAGCGGCATCGGTGCCCTGATCACCATTTCCTGTCTCTCTAAGGCTGTAAACTATCTGTTCCGCAGACATTACAGTCTGGCCTTTCACGGGATCACCGGCATTGTGATTGCTGCCACGGTCATGATCATTCCCTTTCAAAGCTTTGCACTCAGCATTTCTTCCTGCATGCTCAATCTCTTCTGGCTTTTGGCCGGAATTCTGATCTCCGCTCTGTTAGACCATTTTCACCTGAGCTGACAGGTGCCTACACTCTGTTGTAGTTGATCAGGCATCCCTTCAGGATGATCTGGCGCTCTTCATCCGTAAGCTCTCCCAACCTTACCGTAAACGGCGTCAGCTTTCCGTCTGCCACCCGGTATCCTTTGATCTCCTCCGCTTTTTCTTCTACCGCTTTGCGGATCTCCGGGAAGAACAGATAATCCTTATTCTGAAAAGGAAGCTTCCCCTCGTCGATCAAAAACGGAAGCATTCCCCAGTTGATCAGGTTGGAACGGTATCTCTTTGTTGCATATTCATTTGCAATATTTGCCCATCCTCCCAGTACCTTCTGGCAGGAAGCAGCCTGCTCTCTGGCTGAGCCGTCTCCCGGCTTTACTGCAAAGATCGTAGACCCAAAGCCTACATTTCCTTTTCCTACTTCCGGATACAGGGTATGGATCGTATCCATGATCTCCTTCAGCTCCGGCTTTGCCTCTACAGGACAGCTTCCCTCCATCACAGCCTTCTGGGCCACCTGAATATCCTTTGCCAGTCCCACATAAGCGGGATCCTTCCTGGACAGGGTAAATTCTGCAAGCCCCAGAGGATTGGAACGGTAGGAAGAGGTTTCTCCCGAAGGGATCAGCTCATCCGTTGTCGTCACCGGATCATGGATTTCTGAAACCACACGCAGCACAAGGTTTTCAGGAAGCGCTGCCATAGCGGGCCAGTCCTTAATGTTCGGCCCAAACTGGATCTCCACAGAGGGATCTGCCACTCCATGAGAGTCAAATACTCTGTTTTGATAAATATTGGTGTCAAAATGATACTGATATTTACCCATAGGCCCGTCAAAATCAGTGGCCGGTGTAAGCATACCCTTATTGGCCGCCGTTGCCGCAATCGACCTTGCATCCATAAGCGCCACGGAAGCAATCTGCCCATTCTGCAGCTTGGAGCCTTCCCTGTTCGGGAAGTTTCTGGTGGAATGGCGGATGCTGAATGCGTTGTTTGCCGGCGTATCTCCTGCGCCAAAGCAAGGCCCGCAAAATGCCGTTTTCAGTACGGCTCCCGTTTCCATAAGGGCTGCCGCGCAGCCATTCTTTATCAGTTCCATATAGATCGGCATAGACGCCGGATAAACGCTTAAGGTAAATCCGTCGGAGCCGATATACTGTCCCTTCATAATATCTGCTGCCGCACAGATATTCTCAAAGCCTCCTCCTGCGCAGCCTGCAATGATCCCCTGATCCACAAACAGCTTCCCGTTTCTGACTTTGTTTTTGAGGGTAAAGTCCACTGCTCCGTCCAGGGAAACAGCCGCTCTTTTTTCCACATCCTCCAGAATATCCATCAGATTTGCGTTAAGCTCTTCAATGGTGTATGTATTGCTGGGATGGAAGGGCATTGCGATCATAGGCTTTATGGTGCCCAGATCAATGGTGATCATTCCGTCATAATATGCTGCCTCTCCCGGCTTTAACTCCTTATAGTCTTCTCCCCTGCCATGGATCTCGTAAAATTCCTTGATCTTGTCATCCGTCTGCCAGATGGAGGACAGACAGGTGGTCTCTGTAGTCATAACGTCAATGCCGATCCTGAAATCTGCGCTCAAAGCCGCAACTCCCGGCCCTACAAATTCCATTACTTTATTCTTCACATAGCCGCTGCCAAATACTTCTCCTATGATCGCAAGAGCCACATCCTGCGGGCCTACTCCCTTAACCGGCTCTCCGGTCAGATAAACTCCCACAACTCCCGGCATATTAATGTCATAGGTCTGGCCAAGAAGCTGCTTTACCAGCTCGGGGCCGCCTTCTCCCATTGCCATGGTTCCAAGCGCTCCGTATCTTGTATGAGAATCAGACCCCAGGATCATCCTGCCGCCGCCTGCAAGCATTTCTCTGGCAAACTGATGGATGACTGCCTGATGAGGAGGAACATAAACGCCGCCGTACTTTTTCGCACAGGTCAGTCCAAACATGTGGTCATCCTCATTAATAGTTCCGCCCACTGCGCACAGGGAATTGTGGCAGTTTGTAAGCACATAGGGCACTGGAAATTTCTCAAGTCCCGATGCTCTGGCGGTCTGGATAATTCCCACGAAAGTGATATCATGTGAGGTAAGCTTATCAAACTTGATCTTCAGCTTATCCATATTTCCGGAAGTATTATGTTCCTTCAGGATCCCATAAGCCATGGTTTCCTGTTTTGCCTGTTCCTTGGAGATCTCTCTGCCTGTCCTGCTCTTAACCTCATAAAGTGCCTGTGCGCCATCCGGTATCAGTTCTGTTCCATTTACCAGATATGCACCGCCTTCTAATACTGATATCATAACCGTTCCTCCTGTATTTGTGTCGAAAGCTTCTGTATTTCATTTTGAACTTCTATATTATAAAATATATTATCCGTCTTTGCAATTCAAAGTACCTTCTCAAGCTCTTCAATCACGATCTTAAGCGCTTTGATACGGGCATATTTTTTGTCTGTGGATTCCAGGATATGCCATGGAGCATAGGTGGTGCTGGTCTTTTGGATCATTTCATTCACCGCTCTCTCATACTGATCCCACTTATCCCGGTTCCTCCAGTCCTCGTCTGTGATCTTCCATTGCTTTTCCGGCGTATTTTGTCTTAAGGTAAAACGCTCAAGCTGGGTATCCTTATCGATCTGCACCCAGAATTTGATGATCACGGCGCCCCAGTCATGAAGCTCCTTTTCAAATTCATTCATTTCATTGTAGGCCCTTTTCCAGTCATTTTCACTGCAAAAGCCTTCCAGCCTCTCTACCATCACTCTGCCGTACCAGCTTCTGTCAAAAATGGCAATATGGCCGGTCTTTGGAAGCCTGGTCCAGAAACGCCACAGATAATGCCTTGCCTTTTCATGGGGTTCCGGACTTGCAATGGGATGGACCTCATACCCTCTCGGATCAAGGGCTCCCGTGATCCTTTTGATATTTCCGCCCTTTCCCGCTGCATCCCAGCCTTCATAAACGATGACCACCGGTACTCTTTTGCGGTACAGCCTGTTATGAAGCTCCCCAAGATGCTTTTGCAGTCTGGAAAGCTCTTCCTTATATTTTTCCTCTGTAATGGATTTATCCAGTCTGATCTCCGACAAAAGGGGCATTTTTGCAAGAGGGAAAACATTCTGCAAAAGAGGAACTGCAAGGCTTTGATTTTGCAGTGCAATTTCAATTCCTTCCGTTAAAAGCTCAAGGGTCTGAAGCTCAGCCCACTTTTTACTGCTGCCATCCACCACATACCAGGGAGCTGCCGGAAAATTCGTATCCTCCAGATAACGGCTGTAGCATTCCTGGCACTGCTTATAATGATGGTTCTGCCACCTGTCATTATCACTGACCCTCCACCTGGTATCTACATTATCCTCCAGGTACTCAATCCGCTTTTTCTGCTCTTTTTTGCTGATATGGCAGAAGAATTTCATCACAAGGTAGCCATTGTCCGTAAGCTGCCGTTCAAATCTGCGGATGCTCTCAATTCTCTGCCCGTATACCTTATCATCCATTTCTCCCAGAAGATAATTCCTTGTGACCTCATCCATCCAGCCAGAATCCAGGAACATAAACTTCCCTGCCTCCGGGATCTTTTCAAAATAACGGCATAAAAAGGGCTTCCGAAGCTCTTCCTTCGTAGGGGGATCCATGGAAGCTACTTTGAAAAACCGGGGATCGATATTTTGAATGATCTGGCCGATCATGCTTCCCTTTCCGGAGGTTCCCCAGCCTTCCACTAAAACCAGAACCGGAATTCTGTGCTCCTTGATCAGCATCTGCTGTGCTGCCAGCTTTTCCTTTGCAGCTTTTAATCTCTGTTTTTGAATTTCATCATCCGGTTTTTCCGGAAATTGAATATTACTCAGCATTTCATTCCCCTTTCCGCTTTTTTATTATTTTACACCATTTTTCTTATTTCTTTCCACCTAATTTCTGCTCTATATGCAGAAAAAGCAGTCCTAAGACTGCTTTTTCGCATGTTATTTCTGTTTTTATTTTTTATACCCTCTTTTTAGGGAGAACCACCTTATCCAGGTGCCAGATCTCATCCACATACTCCTGAATGGTTCTGTCAGAAGTAAATTTACCGGAGCAGGCAACGTTTAAGATTGCACTCTTTGCCCAGCCCTTTTCATCCCTGTAGGCTGCTTCCACTTTCTTATGTGCCTCCGCATAGGAACGGAAATCCTTTAAGATAAAGTAGGTATCTGCCTTTGCTGTACTTAAAGTATTCAGCAGGGAATTATAAAGCGTACGGAAACGATCCGGATCACCGGGAGCATAGGTTCCGTTGATCAGCTGCATCAGGACTCTTCTCACATCAGGATCATTGTTGAAGATTTCCGTAGGATCATAGCCGCCGTGATTTTCATAATTAATGACTTCATCAGAGGAAAGTCCAAAGATAAAGGCATTTTCTGCTCCAACCTCTTCAACGATCTCCACATTCGCACCGTCCATGGTTCCAATGGTCAGCGCACCGTTTAACATAAACTTCATGTTGCCTGTACCGGAAGCCTCCTTGCTTGCAGTGGAAATCTGCTCGGAAACATCTGCTGCCGCAAAAATCAGCTCTGCATTGGACACTCTGTAATTTTCAATAAATACCACCTTGATCTTTCCATTGATGGCAGAATCGTTGTTGATCACATCCGCTACGGAATTGATCAGCTTAATGGTCATTTTGGCATTGTAATAACCGGCTGCTGCCTTTGCTCCGAAAATAAAGGTTCTGGGATAGAAATCCATTTCCGGGTTATCCTTGAGCTGATTATACAGATACATTACATGCAGGATATTAAGAAGCTGACGCTTGTACTCATGCAGTCTCTTTACCTGAACGTCAAAGATGGAACGAGGATCTACCTCAATGCCGTTATGCTCCAGAATGTAATGAGCAAGACGCACCTTGTTCTGATATTTGATGTTCATAAATTCCTGCTGTGCCTTTTCGTCATCTGCATAAACCTTCAGCTTTTTGATCTGAGGCAGATCTGTGATCCATTCACTGCCCACATGATCTGTTACCCAGTCTGCAAGAAGCGGGTTCCCGTGAAGCAGAAATCTTCTCTGGGTGATACCGTTTGTCTTATTGTTGAACTTCTCCGGCATCATCTCGTAGAAATCCTTTAACTCCTGCTTCTTTAAGATCTCTGTATGAAGTCTTGCAACACCGTTTACAGAATAGCCTGCAGCGATTGCAAGATGAGCCATTTTTACCTGTCCGTCATAGATGATCGCCATCTTGCGCACCTTTTCCTGATTGCCCGGATACATTTCCTGGATCTTCAGGATAAATCTGCGGTTGATCTCCTCAATGATCTGGTATACTCTGGGAAGCAGTCTTGAGAACAGCTCAATAGGCCATTTTTCAAGCGCTTCTGCCATAATGGTATGGTTGGTGTATGCACAGGTCTTTGTTGTCACTTCCCATGCTTCATCCCATGTCAGATAATACTCATCCATTAAAATTCTCATCAGCTCTGCTACGGCAACGGTAGGATGGGTATCGTTAAGCTGGAAGGTCACTTTCTCATAGAATTTACGCACATCATCATGCTTGCGCATATATTTTTCAACAGCTTCCTGAACGGATGCAGAGATGAAGAAATACTGCTGCTTTAAGCGGAGCTCTTTTCCTGCGTAATGATTATCGTTCGGGTAAAGCACTTCTACAATATTTCTGGCAAGGTTTTCCTGCTCAACGGCCTTCTGATAATCTCCCTTATCAAAGGAGTCAAGCTGGAAACATTCCACTGCCTCAGCGTCCCAGATACGGAGGGTATTTACAATTCCGTTCCCGTAACCCACAACGGGGAGGTCATAAGGAATAGCTTTCACGCTCTGATAGCCTTCCTGTACAAAGTTGCTTCTGCCGTTTTCATCAATATGTACATTTACATAACCGCCAAACTTAACGATCTTGGCGTATTCCGGTCTTCTCAGTTCAAAAGGATTTCCATCTGCCAGCCAGTTATCGGGAACCTCGATCTGATAGCCGTCACGGATCTCCTGCTTGAACATTCCGTAGCGGTAACGGATGCCGCAGCCATAAGCCGCATAGCCAAGGGTTGCAAGGGAATCCAAAAAGCATGCTGCCAGTCTTCCCAGTCCGCCGTTTCCAAGCGCCGCATCGGGCTCCTGATCCTCGATCACGTTCAGGTCAAGTCCCAGTTCGTCCAGGGCTTCCTTCACCGGCTTGTAAGCCTGAAGGTTGATGATATTGTTTCCAAGGGCACGGCCCATCAGGAATTCCATGGAAAGATAATAAACTGTTTTGGGATCCTGCTTCTCATATTCCCTCTGGGTATTCATCCAGTTATCCACTACTGCGTCCTTGATCGCATAGGCAACTGCCTGAAATACCTGCTGTGCACTGGCTTCCTCCAGTGTTTTTCTGTACAGTGTTTTGATATTATACAAAACACTTCTCTTAAACAACTCTTTATCAAAGGTTAGCGATGCTGCGGGGGCAGCCGTTTTTTTGATTGCCATCTTATATTCTCCTCCTCAATTTCTGCTCTTTTTAGCAAACACACTTCGCGGTTTATTATACACCAAAACAGGGAACATCACAAGATTATCTCTGTCAGTTCTGCCTGTAATCCCTGTAAAATCGAAAAAAGAGTGCGGATCCTGCGATCCGCACCCCAACACTTTAGGAATTTACTTTCTCTACTCCAATGGTAACCTTCTCACCATTTACATTCCATTCCTTGCTGACTGCAAGGGAGATATCCGTAAGGATCTCATCTGCCAGTACCTTTGCTGCAATGGCTTCTCTGTTTTTCTTTACGATCTCTGCCAGCTTTTCATTTCCGGCAAGAGATACCCTGATATGATCCATCACTTCAAAACCGGCATCCTTACGCATAGTCTGGATCTTGCTGATCACCTCAAACACGAAGCCTTCCTCAATCAGCTCGGGAGTCAGGTTTGTATCCATCACAACGGTTACATAGTTGTCAGCTTCGGTAACAAAGCCTTCCTTCTGTGCCACATCGATCAGAAGATCCTCCTCAGCCAGGGAGATCTCGCTTCCATCTACGGTAAACCGGATGGCTCCTTCCTCCTTCAGCTGCTTCATGGCCTTTGTTCCGTCTACCTCCTCCAGGTACTTTTTAATGCCTCCAAGCTGCTTTCCATACTTCGGCCCCACGGTGCGGAGCTGCGGCTTAAAGCTGTAGCTTGTGAGATCGCTGACATCGTCCTTAAATACCACATCCTTCACATTCAGCTCTTCCTCGATAATATCCTTAAAGTAGTCGCTGAGCGTATGTGCAGCCTTTACATACATCACGCCAATGGGCTGGCGGTTCTTTATATTGGCGGCATTTCTGGCAGCACGGCCCATTACAACAATATCAAGGGCCTCTTCCATGTTCTCTTCAAGCTTTTTATCAATCCATTCCTTTTTGGAAACCGGGAAGTCACAAAGGTGGATGCTTTCCGGAGCATTCTGATCCACACTGCGTACCATGTTCTGATAGATTTCCTCTGTCATGAACGGAACCATGGGCGCCGCACACTTACAGATTTCTACAAGGGCAGTGTAAAGCGTCATATAAGCGTTGATCTTATCCTGCTCCATGCCCTTAGCCCAGAAACGTTCACGGCACCGGCGCACATACCAGTTGCTCATTTCGTCTACAAAATTATCAAGAACCCTTGCTGCCTCCGGGATCCTGTAATTTTCAAGATGATCGTCTACCTGTGCGATCGCCGTATTTAACTTGGACAAAAGCCATTTATCCATTACCGGCAGCTTCTCATATTCCAGGCTGTATTTGGTCGCGTCAAACCCGTCGATATTGGCATACAGGATAAAGAATGCATAAGTATTCCATAAGGTTCCCAGGAACTTGCGCTGTCCTTCCATTACTGCCTTTCCGTGGAAACGGTTGGGCAGCCAGGGTGCGGAATTGATATAAAAATACCAGCGGATCGCATCTGCGCCATAGGTGGAAAGAGCCTCAAAGGGATCTACAGCATTTCCCTTGGATTTACTCATCTTCTGGCCGTTTTCATCCTGCACATGTCCCAGAACGATTACATTTTCGTAAGGCGCTCTGTTGAAAAGCAGCGTAGATTCTGCCATCAGGGAGTAGAACCACCCACGGGTCTGATCCACTGCCTCTGAAATAAACTGTGCCGGAAACTGCTGCTCAAACAGCTCTTTATTTTCAAAAGGATAATGATGCTGTGCAAAAGGCATGGCTCCTGAGTCAAACCAGCAGTCGATCACCTCAGGCACCCTCTTCATGGTGCCGCCGCACTTAGGACATTTACAGGTGATCTCGTCAATATAAGGTCTGTGAAGCTCTACTGTTTTCGCCTTGGGATTTTCACTGAGTTTTTCAAGCTCCTCCCTGGAGCCCACAGACTCCTGATGTCCGCATTCTGCACATTCCCAGATATTTAACGGAGTTCCCCAGTAACGGTTACGCGATACGCCCCAGTCCTGGATGTTTTCCAGCCAGTTTCCAAAACGACCCTCGCCAATGGATTCCGGGATCCAGTTAACAGTCTTATTATTTCTGACCAGGTCATCGCGGACTGCCGTCATTTTGATGAACCAGGATTCTCTTGCATAATAGATTAAGGGGGTGTCGCATCTCCAGCAGAAAGGATAATCATGCTCAAACTTAGGCGCATCAAAAAGCTTTCCTTCCTTGTCAAGATCCACTAATACCTTGGGATCTGCATCCTTTACAAAAAGTCCCGCATAGGGTGTCTCTGCTGTCAGCTCTCCCTTGCCGTCTACAAACTGTACAAAAGGAAGATCATACTTTCTTCCAACCTTTGCGTCATCCTCACCAAAAGCAGGCGCAATATGGACGATACCGGTACCGTCCGTCATGGTAACGTAGCTGTCGCAGGTTACGAAATGTCCTTTCTTGTGCTGCTTCTCTGCTGCCTCTCCTGCACAGGCAAAAAGAGGCTCATACTCTTTATACTCCAGCTCCTGTCCCTTATAGGTCTCCAGGATCTCATAAGCAGGTGCTTCTTCCGTCTTAAGCCTTCCAAGCACGGTATCCAGAAGCGCCTGTGCCAGATAATAGGTATAACCGTCTGCCGCCTTCACCTTGCAATAGGTCTCATCCGGGTTCACGCACAGCGCCACATTGGAAGGAAGTGTCCACGGGGTTGTGGTCCATGCCAGAAAATAAGCATCTTCTCCCTTCACCTTGAAACGCACTACTGCAGAGCGTTCCTTGACCGCCTTATATCCCTGGGCCACCTCATGAGAAGAAAGAGGGGTTCCGCATCTTGGACAGTAGGGAACGATCTTAAAGCCCTTATACAAAAGTCCCTTATCCCAGATCTGCTTTAAAGCCCACCATTCTGATTCAATGAAGTCATCATGATAAGTAACATAAGGATTATCCATATCTGCCCAGAAACCAACGGTTGCAGAGAAATCTTCCCACATTCCCTTATATTTCCAGACGCTTTCCTTACATTTGGTAATAAACGGATCCAGACCATATTCCTCGATCTGTTCCTTTCCGTCCAGGCCAAGCTGCTTTTCCACTTCCAGCTCCACCGGAAGTCCGTGGGTATCCCATCCGGCCTTACGGGGAACCATATATCCCTTCATGGTGCGGTATCTGGGGATCATGTCCTTGATGACACGGGTTAACACATGTCCGATATGAGGCTTGCCGTTTGCAGTAGGAGGTCCGTCATAAAAGGTGTAGGTAGGCCCCTCCTTTCTGTTCTCCATACTCTTTCTGAAAATATCATTTTCACGCCAGAACTTTTCAACTTCCTTTTCACGATCCACAAAATTCAGATCCGTAGAAACTTTTTGATACATGACTTTCTTCCTTTCCTTTGCAATAGATCTTTTCCAGGTAATCAGGGTAAAAAAAAACCGTCCTGTAAAAGGACGGGCTGCTGCCACGTTTACCACCTGTTACACCATACTCACCGGGTTTACGGTTTTATATGCTTTCCCATAACGGAGGATCCGGCAAGGCTTACTTTCAGAATCTGCTTTCCGATTTCAGTTTGCAGCTCAGAAGTGATTTTCCCTGTCCTCCTACCTAGTACCGGCTCACACCCCTTCCGGCTCGCTGTAACGTTCAGATGACAGCTACTGTCTTCGTCATTGCTTTTATACTATACCAAAAGTACACCTAAAAAGCCGTATTTGTCAACCCCTACCGGCAAAATGTCGGGGAAATCGTTGACCAATAGCCCATAGGCGATATTCCGGGGACAACCGGGATATCGCCTTTCATCTTTTTACTTATTACAGCAGATTTTCCACAGTGTTATTATACCTGCTTAAAACAGCTGATACTGCCCTTCAGCTGTTCTACCACTCTGGACATATTTTCTGTAGCAAAGGAAATATCCTTCATTTCCGTTTCCATGCCGTAATTATTTTCCTTTACTACCTTCAGCATTCCCGTACTGTCTGCGACCGTAATTTCAATACTGTCATTGGCTTCATTGACATGTCCAAGATTCTCTCTTATTTTTTCAATCTGATGCTTTACATTCTCCATCATGGCATCCACCTGATCGGCAGTCTCATGATATTTCTTTCCTGTATTTTCCAAGACGTCATAATCTGCAAGAACTCTGGTATTCACGAAATCCAACAGCTTTGTCGCATTTACAGAAAGTTCCTCTACACTCTTTACAACAAGATTGCTGATCTCCTGGATCCGGTTAGCGGATTCTCTTGAACTGTCAGCCAGTTTACCGATTTCATCTGCCACAACAGAAAAGCCTTTTCCTGCCTCTCCTGCCCTTGCCGCTTCTATAGAAGCGTTCAGCGCCAACAGATTGGTCGTTCCTGCTATTCCGAGAATATCCCCTGTCAGCTTTGTAATTCCGTGAATCTGCTGACTGCTTTCTATAGAGGTGTTGACTGCGGTATTCATTTCCGTAAGCATACCGATTGCTTCTTTCTTACTGGTGACGGCAACTTTCTCCATTTCCCCTGCCTTTTTCTTGATTCCCGCAGCATAGCTGCTTCCGTTTTCAGCAACTCGCTTCATATCTTCAACCGTCTGTTCCAGAACAAGCGTATTCTCCTTCACTCCACAGACCGCACCGGAGACCTTTTCCATTCCCTCTGACAGGTGTCCTATATTCTTGATCGTATTGTCTGAGCTTCTATTGACCTTTTCCACACATGTGATAATCCCCTCCTGTGTATCTTCCATTCTGCTGCAGCCTCTCTGAAGGGCAATGATCATCTCCTGCATCTGTGAAACCAGATCATTAATTGCCATGGACAGCCTGCCAATCTCATCTCCGGATCTAACCTTTATTCTTCTGGTAATATCACCTTCTCCTTTTCGGATACCCTCTACCAGCACATCTACCTGCCTGGTTGCCTTTTTAACCGGGCTGGTCACCCAGAGCTTAATTCCGATCAGGATCAGCACCATGGCGCCTGTCAGGATCCATGTTGCTCCCACTACAATCCGGGGAATATTTTCAACACGCTGTGACATCCCTTCGTATGCCTGATCCATTTGTTCTCCTGTAATATCACGCATCTCATTCATGCAGGCTTCTATGCTTTCGTTAAACATAGGCAGATTAGAAGTGGCTGATACATATGCCTGGGTTTTGTTGGTTGCACTGGTTTCCAAAAGGCTCTCGACAGTTCTTTTATACTTGGTGTATTGATCCGTAGCCTTCTGAAAAGCATCCCGTCTCTTGTCATTTTCCGGAAGACACTCTGCGAATGCATTCAGCTGCGTATCCATCTGTATGATTTCTGCCTGAATTTTCGTCTTTAGTTCCTCCATGGTCACCTTGTTGGTAGTCATGACATGCGTCAGCACCTGTCCGTTAATATAAGTAAATTTTCTGGAAAGCTCCAAAATCTGTTGCTGCTCATCTACCCGAACTGTCACAATCTCATTGCTGACGTCTGCCACAGACTCCAAGGTATTTATTAGTATGAAAATACAGCTGAAAGATACCGCCACGAACAGAAAAATGAGTATCATGATCTTCATTTCCAGTCCTGCAGCCTGTTTTCTTTTTCTGTCAGTCTTTTTCCCCTTTCTTCCCATATGTTTCCCTCCATATGCCAAAGAGGGCCATAAAGTGCATATACACTCCGCCCTCTTTGATTAGATATGCAGAAATTAATTCTTGGAAATTAATTTTCCACCACGTTTGGATACTACATCAAAGATAACTGCCGCCAGAAGCACAAGGCCTTTAACTACCTTCTGCATATTCTGGTCTACACCCATCAGAGACATGCCAAGGTTGATAACACCCATTAGCACCGCACCAACAATTACGCCGGGAACTGTTCCGGTACCGCCGTAAGCGGATGCGCCACCGATAAAGCAGGATCCAATGGCATCCATTTCATAATTCTGTCCATAAGTAGGCTGTGCTGAGGTCATACGGGCAATAGTTACCATTCCGGCAAGTGCGGCAAGAAAGCCCATGTTCATATAGGCCAGAAAATACACCTTGTTGGTATTGATACCTGAAAGTCTGGTTGCCTTCTCATTTCCGCCTACCGCATAGAAATAGCGGCCTACCGTGGTATTGGAGGTAATATATCCATATACCATAACCACAGTCAACACCCAGATCAGGACACTGGGAATCCCCTTATGCTGCGCCAGTCTGTAGGTAAATGCAAGAATTACTATTGTAATGATCACCATCTTTACAATCGTGGAAGCAAGGCTCTCAACCTCATAGCCTTTCTTTGTTTTATTTACCCTGTCTTTAATCTGGATAAAAATGTAAATGGCGGCTGCCAGAATTCCCGCAAAAACGCAGGTCAGATTTAACGGTCCTTTTCCAAAGAAATCCGGTATGTAGCAGTCAGCGCCACCGCCAAACAGTTTTACAAAGGTAGTGCAATCCTTAATAGAAACGGTCATGCCATCCAGTACCACATTGCTTAAGCCTCTGAAGGCAAGCATACCTGCCAGAGTAACGATGAAGGGCGGAATCCTCACATAGGCGATCCAGAAGCCCTGGAATGCACCAATCAATGTTCCGACTGCAAACATGATCAGGATAACCAGCCACATATTCATCTTCATATTCACCATCAACATAGCGCCGATGGCGCCGACAAAGCAGACAACAGATCCAACGGACAGATCAATGTTCCCTCCTGTCAGTATGCAAAGCAGCATACCCGTTGCCAGAATAAATACATAAGCATTCTGGGAAATCAGACTGCTGACATTCATGGGAAGGAGGATTGCACCTCCTGTTCTCCATGCAAAAAATGCCATTACTACAATCAATACAATAATCATTGTATATTTTTTTACAAAATCCACAGATTTCGGTTTGCTCATGCTCTTATGCTCCTTTCCTGTCCACTGTACCAAGAATATGAGACATGATAAGTTCCTGTGTTGCCTCACTGCCGGTCAGCTCCCCAACCATTTTTCCTTCGTTCATAACATAAATCCTGTCACACATGCCGAGGATTTCAGGAAGTTCCGAAGAAATCAAGATAACAGATTTTCCCTCTGATACCAGTTGGTTGATAATGCAATATATTTCGTATTTTGCACCTACATCAATTCCTCTTGTAGGCTCATCCAGAATGAGAATATCAGGATCTGCAAACATCCATTTTGCAAGAAGCACCTTCTGCTGATTACCGCCGCTCAGGTTCCCGACATTCTGCTCTACTGTCGGGCATTTTGTTTTCAGTTTTTCCTTATATTCAACTGCCACCTTGTATTCCTTATCCTTATCAATTACTGTGTATCTGCTGATCTCATCCAGATTGGAAAGTGTGGTATTAATCTTAATTGAATTACTCAGGATCAGTCCATTGCCCTTTCGATCCTCTGTAACATAAGCCAGTTTATTCTTAATTGCCTCCTGCGCATTTTTCAAATGCACCTGCTTTCCATTGATATATAACTCTCCGCTGATGTTATCCCCATAACTCCTGCCAAAAAGGCTCATGGCAAGCTCGGTTCTTCCTGCTCCCATCAATCCGGAGATTCCTACCACTTCTCCCCTTCTTACATTCAGACCGACATCATCCACAACCTTCTTTTCAGAATACAATGGATGATATACATTCCAATGCTTAACCTCCATAAGAATGTCCCCGACCCTGCGGTCTCTGTTCGGAAAACGGTCAGAAATTTCACGTCCTACCATTCCTTTGATAATCCGTCCCTCAGTGATCTCGTCTACCGCTTTATCCAGTGTCTCTATGGTGGAACCATCACGGATAACTGTAATCTTATCTGCCACATAGGAAACTTCATTCAGCTTATGGGATATAATAATGGATGTCAGCCCCTGTTTTTTCAGCTGCAGCATCAGATCCAGGAGCGCCTTACTGTCGGTCTCATTCAAAGAAGCCGTAGGCTCATCCAGTATCAGCAGCTTTGCGTCTTTTGCAAGTGCCTTGGCGATCTCGACAAGCTGCTGCTTTCCAATGCCGATATCCTTGATCAATGTCAGCGGGCTTTCCTGCAGTCCTACTGTTTTTAACAGATCTGCCGCCCTTGCATTGGTTTTGTTCCAGTCTATTCTATATTTATGTCCCCGTTCATTACCGAGAAACATATTTTCTCCTATGGTCATATAAGGAATCAGCGCCAACTCCTGATGAATGATTACGATCCCTTTTTCCTCACTATCTTTAATGGTATTGAACTTACAGACCTCACCATCGTAAATAACATCCCCCTCATAGGTTCCATAGGGATAAATTCCGCTCAAAACATTCATCAGTGTGGATTTCCCGGCGCCATTTTCCCCTACCAGCGCATGGATTTCACCCTCCTCCACCTGCAGGTTTACATTATCAAGCGCCTTTACACCGGGGAATGTCTTGGTAATATTTTTCATTTCCAATAATATCTTTGCCAACGATATCCCTCCCAAGTCTTACTGTTTCCGCATCATCTAATCTATTTATTTCCGAATATAAGAACTGGCAGGCGGGCAAGAACCCACCTGCCATAATCCTCGTTCAGATCATTTTACTGCAAATCAGCTTCACTATAGTATCCAGAGTCAACAAGCAGTTCCTTATAGTTACCTGCATCTGCAAATACAGGCTCACACAGGTAGGAAGGGATCACGCCTGTACCGTTATCATAGGTCTTGGTATCATTCACAGGCGCCTCTCCGCCCTTCATAACCGCATCAACCATTTCTACCACCTTGGATGCTAGCGTACGCGTATCCTTAAAGATGGACATGGACTGTTTCCCGGCAATCATATTCTTTACATTTGCAATATCACAGTCCTGACCGGTAATGATCGGCCACTCACCTGTATAGTTTGCTTCCAGTGAGTTGGTAACACCAAGCGCTGTAGAATCATTGGAACAGAGAACTGCATCCAGCCTTGTTCCATCTGCATAGTTTGCAGAAATAATAGCATCCATTCTGGACTGTGCCGTTTCTGTCGACCAGTTTGCAGTTGCTACTGTTTCAAAATCTGTCTGCCCTGACTTCACTACAAGCTTTCCGTCATCAATGTATGGCTGAAGAATATCCATAGCGCCGCCGAAGAAAAATCTTGCATTGTTATCACCCGGGTCACCGGTAACAAGCTCAATATTAAAAGGTCCGTCAGCGTTATCCAGATCAAGCTTTTCCTTGATATATTCACCCTGTTTGGTTCCTACCATGTAATTATCAAAGGTTGCATAATAAGTAATCGCATCGGAGTTCATGATAAGCCGGTCATAAGCGATAACAGGAATATTTTTTTCCTTTGCCTGTTCAAGAACGGTTCCGAGCGAATCACCATCGATAGAAGCAATTACCAGGAGCTCACATCCTGAGTTAATCATGTTTTCAATCTGGGATACCTGTGTAGGAATATCGTTGGATGCATACTGAAGATCTACTTCATAACCGGCTTCCTTCAGCTGCGCCTCCATATTCGCTCCGTCCTGATTCCATCTCTGAAGATCCTTGGTAGGCATTGCTACACCGACTTTACCGCCGCCGGTTGCAGTATCAGTTGCCGTATCAGCTGTCGTATCAGCTGTCGTATCAGCTGTCTTGTCCTGTTCAGCCGTTGCTTCTGTCGCAGCAGTGTCTGTGGCTGCACTCTCCGTTTTACTCTGCGATGATCCACAGCCTGCCAGTATAGAAACCGCCATTACTGTAGTAAGAAGCATGCTCATTATTTTTTTCTTCATACAATTTTACCTCCCTGTAACATATTGTTTTTGTTTACAAGGAAATCATATCACAGAAACGGCAGGACAAATTTATGACCTTCTGCACTTTTTTAATATTCTGAAAGCGCAAAAAAGGGCTGTGCTAGCATTTTTTTGTGCCTTCTGAAGCCCTTTCCTTAATTTAATCCTGTTCCGTCCGTTATTCCGGCATCTTCCCGGGTACATTCAGATAGACATCTTCCTTCAGATGGAAACCGCTTCCTATAATAACCTCATTTATATTATCCTCACTGACGCTGATTGGTTCTAGGCCGATGTACGGGACCTCATAGGTCCCATCATTTAAAAGTACCGTACCCTCCAGTTCCTCCCCCTTCGCTAACTTCACGGCACACTCGGCTGCTTTCTGTGCAAGTTTTTCTACCGGCTTATAAACCGTCATCACCTGAGTTCCCTCTACGATGCGCTGGCAAGCCTCGAGATCTGCATCCTGTCCTGCCACAAGAATATCTCCTGCCATCCGTTTTTCCTTCAGGTTATGTACCACCTTACTTGCCAGATCATCATTCCCGCACATAATTGCATCAGTCCTTGAAACCAGTTCCATATGATCATCTATATATGAGGATGCCAATTCTGCCTTCCATCCGTCTGCATGCATGGAATCCAGAATCGTTATATCATGATCGGCCATCACTTTGCGGAAGCCCTCCTCCACCAGAGAAACATTATGATCTGCAGCCGATCCTCCAAGCATCAACACATTGCCTCCTTCAATTCCTTTTTCCACAAAAGCCTCTCCCATCATGGCTCCAACCATTTCATTATCAAAGGAAATATACAGATCCACATCTGCGTTCAGAATCAGCCTGTCATAAGCAATTACCTTGATACCGGCATCTTTCGCCTTCTTTACGCAGTCATATTCGCTTCCGGAATCAATACAGATAATTACAATCACATCCATATCCTTATCAATAAAATAATCAATCTGTTTTCTCTGTTCCTCAATATCCCCGTTAGCATTCTGAACATTTACCTCTGCTCCAAGCTCCTTTGCCATGGATACAAAAATATCCCGGTCTCTCTGCCATCTTTCAATAACAAAGGAATCAAAGCACAGTCCGATCTGGATCTTATCCTCCTTATCTTTTTTCCCGGCTGCCGTTTCCCTGTCTATCCTGGCACAGCCGGTGAATACCACACCAAGCATAAGCAGCAGCAAAAAGCTTCCCAAAGGTCTTTTCATTTTTGGAATTCCCCCTTGTTTTCCTTATATTCTGTCGGCGTTACTCCTGTATTTTTCTTGAAGATTCTGCTGAAATAATTTGGATCTGCGTAACCTACTGCCACACAGATTTCCTTCATGGAGCTCTCGGTCGTCAGTAAAAGCTCCCTGGCTTTTTCCATTCTCAAATTCGTCAGATATTCAATAAAGTTCTGATCAGTGCTGTCCTTAAACAGCTTGCTGAAATAATAGGGACTAATGTTTACCTCCCGCGATACCTCATCCAGGGAAATATCCCTGCTGTAATTTTCTCTGATATAGCGCATGGCTTCTTCAATCAGACTTCCGGATTTTTCAGATCGTTTGCTCTGTATATTCCTGCAGGCTTCCACAATTTTATCTACAAACCAGATTTTTAATTTTTCAGGATCCTCTGTCCCCATCACTCCTGGCAGATAATCACTTCTGTTGCTTAATCGATAAGTCATACCCCCGTTTTCATAAGCAAGGTGCTCGGCCCATAAAACAAATTCCATGATCTTGAGGCGGATGTCCATCAGACCCGACCCACTCTCCGCCATCCAGTCAAAAAAGCTCCTGGCCGAAGCAGCTGCATGGTTCGTTTCACCATTCTCAATTTCCTCAAAAAGTCTTTTCTCCAGCTTGACCGGATAATCCTCGTCATATTCACAGCGGATGGAAAGATCGTCTGCATGGGCAACGCTCCCTGTTGATTCTACAAGTGCCCTGAGCGCCTGAGTATAGGACTCCGCCATATCCCGCAGCTCTCCTGCGCTGCCAAAGCCGATCCGGAAACTGATGTCTGTTCTTTTCCGCAGATGCCGTACCGCCTCTCTGGCTCTCTCGATCCGTTCACTTCTTTCGTTATACTCCATGGCTTCCTTTTCGTATGGAACAAGAACTGCCAGCTTGTTAGCCATTACTGAGCCTACAAGACAGTCAAAATATTTCTTCAGAATTGATCTGACCTCCTGATAATGATTCTGCATCCTGACACTGCTTCCCACGGCATTGGTCATATGATTCCCTTTCTGCTCGTCTCCGCATACTACAGCAATCATATAGGCATATCTGGTATCTATTCCAAGAAGCGCTTTATAGCTCTCGATATCCTCCTCAAAATGCTCCTGCAGCAGAATATTGGAAATCAGACCGCTTTCAATAATCGGAACTACCGTCTCCAGCTTTTCCTTAATGAGAAGCTCGTTTTTACGGTTTTCCTTCTCGGAATCAATTTTCTCCATGGCTCTTTTCAGTACGGACACCAATCTCTTACGTTCCATGGGCTTCGTAATATATTCAAGAACACCGAGTGAAATAGCCTCCTGTGCATAATCAAACTTATCATAGGCAGAAATAACAATAAACACTGTGCTTCGGTTCGTCTTCCGGATTTCCTTCATAGCTTCGATTCCGTTAATCCCCGGCATCTGGATATCCATAACCGCAATATCCGGCCGGAAATTTTCTGCCAGCTCGATCACACTTCTTCCCGTCTTGGCATACCGGATCTCACACAGTTCCCCGAATTCCTTTTCAATGATAAATTTCAGGGAATCAATTACAATCCCTTCATCATCCGCCAGCATGATCCTGTACATGATAAGTCTCCCCCCTCTTCTCTTTTCTTTAGGTATATAATAACCTCCGTTCCCAGGTCATTTCCATCACTGTATATGCGCATCACATCTTCCATTTCCGAATACAGCTTCAGTCTGGCAATGACATTATCCATACCGATTCCATTGGAACTGCCGGTATTGCTTTCGTTCCGATAGGTTCCATTCAGAATTTTTTCAACACTTTCCCGATTGATCCCCTTTCCATTATCCCTGATGCTGATGCAGACAAGCTCCTCTTTCCGGTAAACCTGTAGCTGGATCTTACCTTTTCCCTCCATTTCATGGATTCCATGGTTAACACAGTTCTCCACAATAGGCTGCAGGATCATCGCAGGCATCCGCACCGATAGCACACTCTCATCTATCTGCTTTTCATAATGGATCTCTCCGGAAAATCTCACGTTCAGAATATATATATAATTGTCTACCAGTTCAATTTCTTCACGGACTGTAACTGTTTCATTTCCCTTTTTGACATTATACCGAAAAAACTCAGCCACGTTCTGCACATACTCATATGTCCGGTCTGCCCCTTCCATCATGGCAAGCTGCGCTCCGGCATTCAGGGTATTAAACAAAAAATGCGGGTTGATCTGTGCCTGCAGATATTTCAGCTGGGCATCCTTCAGATGTGCTTCCATCATGAGTTCCTTTTCCTTCAGGGACTGCTGTATCTCCATGCTCTGTCTAAGTCTCTCAATATATTGACGGATACTGATCACCATCTGGTTAAAGGCTTTGGTTACAATACCGATCTCATCCTCTGAGGTTACAGGAAGCAGGCCTGTTTTGAAATTACCTCTAGCCACTTCATCAGCCGAAACTGCAAGGCTCTTTAACGGGCGGGTCATACTGCCGGTAATCCGTATAATGACCACTATATTTCCCACAACAACCACCGCCAGAACCAGCATACTGATTCCTTCAAAACTGTGAAAGCTTTCTGACAGTCTGCTGTAATTTTCAGAATTATTTTTAAACCGTTCACTGTTCAGACTGTTAATATATGTGTTGATATATCCATACATCTGTGAAGCATTTTCATAACGTACCCTGTATTTTTCAACATTTCTGCCCCGCTTGGCTTCAATCGTCTGCTCAACCACCTCCAGATATTCCTGTGACATATACCTTATGCTTCGTTCCATCCGCAGAAACGCAGTTCCCACAATCCTGTCATTCAGTTCCTCTATCATACCCGCATAAGCCTGTTCATTCCGATAAAATTCTTCCAGCGAATCGCTGGTTTTGGCATTCAGATAATCCGTCATGCTGTCCTGCACTGCAGTCAGTGCGTCAGACAGCTCATTCAGATGCATATTATCCTTAAAAACCATATCCATTTCCCGGGACATACTGTTGATTTCACCAAAAATCAATATGGTTGCAAGAAACACCAGCGTATTTGCAAGAATAAAGATACAGCTCATTTTTCCCTGAAGGGATAACTTTTTCAGATTAATTTTCATCCCCATCACCACCCTTCAGATATTTTGCCACATTACTCTTATCGATCAGTGCGATATCCGCCGTAAAATATTGGCTTGTATTTCCAAACAGATAATACTCTGTCAGCGCATCAACACAATAATATCCCATCTGCGCTGTATCAATGGAAATTGTAGCATTCACCACATCCCTGTCAATCGCATGAATAATAGTATCCGAATCATAATATCCAAAAATAAAAATCTGACCTACCCGGTTATAGTCGACCGCCGCCTGGTAGACGCAGGTGGTATTGAGTTCATTCAGACAAATAATAATGTCCGGAAGCGTTTCTTCCATAAAAATATCCCTGATCGATTCTTCCACTGAAAAGGCATTGGTATCATCTACCGTAATATATGAAAGTACAATATCCGCATCTCCCGTCTTCTCCTGTTCGATAGCATCCTGAATACCCGAACTGATAATATTCTGTCCGGCATCCATGGTATAGGCGTTTACCAGGACAGCTACCTGTATTTCCCTGTCCGTCCATCCATTTTCCTCAGCGATCTTCAGCACCTGATGTCCGTATTTTCTCCCAAGATTATAGCTGCCAACCCCTACAAAACTGCACCGTTTGCTATGGGTATTATCACCATACAGCGTTACTACCGGAATCCCCTTATCCTCAGCATCATCAATCAGTTCAGTCAATGCCTCACTTTCATCGGATTCTACGAAAATACCATCAACTCCGGATAAAATTGCAATCCGCATCAGATCTTCCCTAGAATAATCTTCCGACAGATTTTCTCCCAGAAGATCCACATAAGCATTTTCTTCCAATCCCCTTTCATAGGCTCCGTGATAAACGGACTGCCAGAACGCAGACTTCCTGTCATTCGTAATCATGACATAATACTTATCATAGGTGTCCGCGTCTGTCACCTCACGCAACCTCCTGCTATAATCAGAAAAAAGAAGCATGCCTGCACCCACTACCGCCATGCTGATCAAAATCATCAAACTGCGAAACCATATCGTCCGCTTTCCCTTTTTTTCACACATTCCCTATTCCTCATCGAGTAATCATCTTTTGCTTTCTTAAAGCATAACAAATATGTTGTCATAAAATCAACCGGAGGATAGCTTCTATGCTCTGTTTTGTTAAATTTTATCCTTATGATACAAAGTTGTATTATCTAAAAAGCCGTATTTGTCACCCCCTCCCGGCAAAATGTCGGGGAAATCGTTGACCAATAGCCCATAGACGATGCTTCCTTCCTGGTGTAAAATAGATTTGAAAGTAGTTTTAGAAAGGCAAAAGTTTAAAATGGAAGAGAAAAAACATACTTATCTTGAGACAAACGGGGACTTCCGAATGCGTGAGCTGGATGAAAATGATCTGGAACAATTTAACGCCCTGTTCCAGTATGCCTTTCAGATCACCTCCTATGATCTGTTCCAGACCGGCTGGCAGCAGGATGAGATCAAATCCTCCAAACGTCCTATTCTTGCACAGTCCTATACTCTGGGATGGTTTTATAAAGAAAAGCTGGCATCTATGATCGTGGTTTATTCCATGAAGGTCAATATCTATGACACGATCATGGATATGGGCGGCATCACCGGTGTGGCAACCTATCCCGAATATACCGGCCGGGGACTGATCCATTCCCTGATGCGGAGAGCTTTGGAATATATGCACAAGCAGGACATGCCTATTTCCTTTTTATATCCTTACTCCATTCCCTTTTACCGCAAAATGGGCTGGGAAATTGCTTCCGACAAGCTGACCTTTACGGTAAAGGATACGCAGCTCCCAAAAGCGCGGCCGGTCAGCGGCATGGTGGAACGTGTAAGCCTGGATTCTGAGGATTATCACAATGTCCATTCTTACTTTTCCCTGCAGCGGCACGGCTGTATGATCCGTGACGAGCTGTTCTGGAATGAATACTGGCGGTGGGATAACGAGGATATTATTGCCGCTGTTTATTACAACAAAGAGCACAAGCCTCTGGGATATGTGGTCTACTATATTGCCAACGATATTTTCCACATCAAGGAAATGGTCTACCTGAATATCGAGGCAAACTACGGCCTCTGGAATTATATCAGCGCGCATTTCTCCATGATCAATGAAGTAAAAGGAGATAACTACTCCGGGGAGCCCATGGCATACTTATTTGAAGACAGTGAGATTTCCGAAACCATTTCTCCCTATATCATGGCCCGTATTATTAACGTCAAGGATTTTCTTACCGACTATCCTTACCAGGTTACACCTGAAGACTTTAAGATCCACTTTAAGGTACATGATGAAATGGCTCCCTGGAATGAGGGCGACTATATGGTTTCCTGGCATGACGGACAGACCATCTGTGAACAGGTAGAGGACAACCAGTCCATCAACGTGGTGGAGCTGAGCGTGAACACCCTGACCACCATGCTCATGGGATATAAAAGACCCTCTTACCTGTATGACCACGAAAAGCTCAAAACAGAATATTATATGCTGACCTGGCTGGAGCGCTTGATCCCGGCCGAAAAACCTTATTTTTCTGATTATTTTTAAAGGAATGGAGAAAACATGGACAGACAAAACCTGACGCTTCTTACAGATCTTTATGAACTTACCATGATGCAGGGATATTTTAAGAATAAGACCCAGAATGAAACGGTGGTCTTTGACGCCTTTTACAGGAACAATCCCTGCGGTGGCGGTTATGCCATTGCTGCGGGCCTTGAACAGCTGATAAACTATATCAAGGAGCTTCATTTTTCCAAAGAGGATATTGACTATCTGGCAGGTCTTGGGATCTTTGACAGGGATTTTCTTGACTATCTGGCAGACTTTCATTTTTCCGGTGATATTTACGCCATCCCGGAAGGTACTGTGATCTTTCCCAGGGAACCCCTGGTCAAGGTTGTAGCCCCCATCATGGAAGCCCAGCTTGTAGAAACGGCTATCTTAAACATTATCAATCATCAAAGCCTGATCGCAACCAAGGCTGCAAGAGTATGCTATGCGGCAAAGGGCGACGGCATCATGGAATTCGGACTGCGCAGGGCTCAGGGGCCGGATGCCGGCATTTATGGGGCCAGGGCTGCTGTGATCGGCGGCTGTATCGGTACATCCAACGTTCTTTGCGGACAGCTTTTTGGCATTCCCGTGAAGGGAACCCATGCCCATAGCTGGATCATGAGCTTCCCGGATGAATATACCGCCTTTAAAGCTTATGCAGATCTTTATCCCGATGCCTGCATTCTCCTGGTTGACACCTATGATACTCTAAAATCCGGCGTTCCTAATGCGATCCGCGTCTTTACGGAAATGCGGCAGGCCGGAATTCCCCTTACCTTTTACGGCATCCGCCTGGACAGCGGCGATCTGGCTTATCTGTCCAAGAAAGCACGCAAAATGCTGGATGATGCAGGGTTTACCGACGCTGTGATCTCTGCCTCCAATGATCTGGACGAATATCTTATCGAAAGCCTGAAAGCCCAGGGCGCCGCTATCACCTCCTGGGGCGTAGGAACCAACCTGATCACCTCCAAGGACAACCCTGCCTTTGGCGGCGTTTACAAGCTGGCTGCGGTTATGGGACCCGACGGAACCTTTATCCCCAAGATCAAGCTTTCCGAAAACAGTGAAAAAGTCACCAACCCGGGAAACAAAACCGTTTACAGAATTTACGAAAAGGAAACCGGCAAGATCAAGGCGGATCTGATCGCGCTTTCGGAGGAAACCTTCTCTGAAAAAGAACCGCTGCTCTTATTCGATCCCTTAGAGCCCTGGAAAAAGACCCTGCTTCCCGCGGGAAGCTACACCCTGAAGGAAATTCTGATCCCCATTTTCCAAAAGGGCAGATGCTGCTACACTTCCCCAAAGGTAATGGATATCCGGACTTTCTGCCAGCAGGAATTAAATACCCTCTGGGATGAGACCAAGCGTTTTGTCAACCCGCACAAGGTTCATGTGGATCTTTCCGCAAAGCTTTACGATACCAAGATCGAGCTGTTGGATCGTATGAGTGAAAAGCGCTGACAGGAATTCCTACTGTTCTCTGCTCATAATTGCCGTCAGATACTTTACAGCCGGCAGCAGCACTGCCATATCTACGCAAAAGAGAGGCTGATGGATACTGGGGCCTACCCCTGTTCCCATCTTAATGTAACAGCCGGGAGCCTTTTCCTCATAAAAGGAAAAGTCGTCTCCTCCCATGGAGCTTTCCTCGGAAACCGTCAGAAAGCCTTCCTCTTTTGCGATCCGGCTGCTTTCTTCCGCCATCTTTTCATCATTATAAACTGCCGGGCATCCGGGAAACCATTGGAAGGAAGCCTTTGCCCCGTATGCACCTGCAGTATTTTCTGCAATACTTCTCATCCGCTCCTCAAACAGCTCCCTGTCTTCCCTGTTCATGGTTCGGACAGTTCCTTCTATTTGTGCCTGCTCCGGCACTACATTCCAGGTATTTCCTGCTTCTATCCTTGTGACGCTGATCAGTGCCGGATGAAAGGCATTGATATTCCGGCTCAGGATCGTCTGCAGGGCAAGTACTATGGATGCTGCCGCGGGAATGGGATCAATCCCATCATCCGGATGCGCTCCATGACACCCCTTTCCTGTAATGGAGATCACAAAGCGGTCTGCCGCTGCTGCCACATATCCTTCCCGGATACCGATGGTTCCCACCGGATTGGTAGGATCCGCATGAAAGCCCCATACCCGTTCCACATCATCACATATGCCTGTTTCCAGAATTTTCAGGGCCCCCACAGAGCTTTCCTCTGCAGGCTGGAAAAAGATCCTGACTGTGCCGGAAAGTTCCGATCTTCTTTCCTGCAGAAGAAGGGCGCAGCCGATCCCCGCCGTAATATGAAAATCATGCCCGCAGGCATGCATTCTTCCTTCCCTTTCTGACGCATAAGAAAGGCCTGTCTCTTCCCTGACGGGAAGGGCGTCAATATCGCATCTCAGCGCCCGGACTGCTCCCGGCTTTTCTCCTCTGATCACTGCCACCAGTCCCGTCTGAAGGGGAAGCGGCAGAATTTCCACCCCTGCCTCCGTAAGGATCTCCCTTATCTTTGCCGTTGTTTCATATTCTTCGTAAGAAAGCTCAGGATGTCTGTGAAACCACATAAAATATTCCTTCAGCTTTTCCTCTAATCTCTCCATCTGCTATGAATTCCTTCCACTGTTTGGATCAAGCGCATCCCGCAATGCATCTCCTATAAAATTGATTGCCATTACCAGAACCACGATCAAAAGTCCCGCAGGCACCCATAACCATGGCTGCTTTGTTAAAACCGTAAGGGACTGTGCTCCGTTGAGCATGTTCCCCAGGCTTGCGGTGGGCGGCTGAACCCCCATTCCCAGAAAGCTGAGGGCTGCTTCGTCCAACATGGAAAGAGCAAGCACGGAGGTTGCATAAACCAGGATCGGCGCAACGGTATTGGGCAGGATTTCCGAAAACAGGATATGCCTAAGGGGCATACCTGCGATCAGGTTTCCCTTCACAAAATTCGTCTCCCGCAGGTTCAGCACATTTCCCCTCACCAGTCTTGCAATCCCGGGCCAGTCGACAAATCCCAAAATCCAGATGATATTCCACAATCCGGGTTTAAAAATAGCAGCGGCTACCAGTACCAGCAAAATATAGGGAAAGGACATGACCATATCCGTAAAGCGCATTAAAACCATATCGATCACACCGCCAAAATACCCTGCCACCAGGCCCAGTATCACACCGATCACAGTAGAGATCAGCGTTGCCATAATTCCCACAAGCAGGGAAATACGCATAGCATACAAAAGCCTGCTGAGCACATCCCTGCCGATCTGATCCGTGCCCAGCCAGAACTCCCTGCTCGGCGCACCGCTGAACGGCCCCACAATGGCATCCGGATCATAGGGAGCTATGACCGGTGCAAGAAGCGCCGCTCCCCCCAGAATGATCAGTACCACAAAGCTGACCGCTGCCAGATGATGCTTCCGGAACCTTCTGCCAATGGTCTGTAAGTAGCTTTCACTTGTAATATCCTTTATACCTTTTTTGTTCTTACCCATATCCGTCCTCAAAATCCTCGTCCCTTTTCCCTGCTAATCAAGCTGAATAGTAGGATCTACAAGAGCATACAAAATATCCGTGATCAGGTTGGCTAACAGTACCACCACTGCCGACAAGAGACACACGCCCATGATCACCGGATAATCCCTGTTCATAATTGCGCTCATGGTCATAAGGCCAAGCCCGGGCCAGGAAAATACCTGCTCGATGATCACCGCTCCGCCAAACAAAGTGGGAACCTCCATGCCGATAACGGTAACGATCGGTACCAGGGCGTTTCTCAGCGCATGCTTGTTGATCACCAGAAATCTTCCGATCCCTTTTGCTTTTGCCGTCCGCAGGTAATCCTGCTGCAGGATCTCCAGCATTGCGCTTCTGATATATCTGATATTGCTTCCCGCCATAGAGGTTGCCAGGACGATCACCGGCATGATCATGTGAAGCGCTACATCTCCTGCTCCCCCTTCCGTTCCCAGGGTGGTCATTCCGCTTGAAGGCAGCCATTTCAGCTTTACGGTAAACAGAAAGATTAACAGCAGGGACAAAAAGAAGCCCGGAATGCTGCTTCCCAGAAAGGAAAAGGTCACCACCGCATAATCCCCCTTGGAATACTGATGGATGGCGCTGTATATTCCCGCCGGTATGGCGATCAGTAAGCTTACGATCAGGGAAACTCCCATCAAAAGCAGCGTAGGCCCAAGATGGCTTCCGATCATATCGCTGACCGCCTGATAGGATTTGATGGAATAACCCATATTGCCATGCAGAAGCTGCCCCAGCCATACAAAATACTGCACATAAAAAGGCTTATCAAGGCCAAGGGCTATTTTTTTGGCTTCCAGTGCAGACTGGGAAACCCTTGGCCCCTGCAGCATTTCCAGCGGACTTCCTGCAAGACACATAATGGCATAATCAATAATGGTAATTCCGATCAGAACCGGAATTGCAATCAGGATCCGTTTGATAATGTATTTACCCACGGCTGCTTTCCTCCTTTTTTGCTTGTACGATAGGGCAGGCAGAAAAATGACTGCTTCCGGCGCAGATCTCCTGTAGTCCCGGCTCCTTCTGACTGCAGATAGGCGCTGCATACGGACACCTTGGATGGAAGTGACAGCCGGAGGGCGGATTGACGCTGTTTCCGATCTCTCCCTGCAAAAGCTCCCGTTTTCTTCCCTTTTCTTCCGGATCCGGAACCGGAACCGCATTGAGAAGCGCCTGGGTATAAGGGTGATGGGGATTTCGGAAAATCTCCTTTGCCTCTCCCATCTCCACGATCCTTCCCAGATACATCACCGCAATTCTGCTGCTGACATAATTGACAGCGCCAAGTCCATGCCCTACAAACAGAAGGGTCAGATGCAGTTCCTCCTGCAGGCTCTTTAGCAGGTTTAAAATCTGCGCCTGGATGGAAACATCCAATGCGCTGACCGGCTCGTCACAGACAATAAATCTGGGGTTTAAGGATAGCGCTTTGGCTATGCCGATCCTCTGCCTTTGTCCTCCGGAAAACTCATGAGGATATCTTCCCAGCACATTTCTTGGCAGTCCCACCATATCCAGGATCCTGAGCAGATCCTTCTCCACCGTCTGCGCTGTGGAAATATGGTGATACAGCATTGGCTGAGCCAGAATTTCATAGATATGCTTTCTGGGGTTTAAAGAAGAATAGGGATCCTGAAATACCATCTGCAGCTTGGTCCTGATCCCTGCAAGCTCCCGTTTTCCCATTTTGGAGAGATCCTTTCCCTCGTACAGGATCCTTCCCTCCGTAGGGCTTTCCAGCCCTACAAGCTGTCTTCCGATGGTGGACTTTCCACAGCCGGATTCTCCCACAAGCCCTAAGGTTTCTCCTTCCATAATGGAAAAGCTCACGCCGTCCACAGCCTTGATAAGCCCTGTGGTATGGGTAATGATCCCGCCTTTAATGGGATAATATTTTTTTAAATTTTCCACCTGGATAAGCGGGGTTTTTTCTTTCTCATTCATTCCGGGATCCCCCCTTCCATACTGACAATACACCTGGCGGTATGTTCCTGGCCAAAAGGATATTCTTCCTGTGGTTTCTCACATTCAGGCCTTCTATATGCGCAGCGGTCTGCAAAGCGGCAGCCCTTAATATGATCATAATTTTCCGGCACGATCCCCGGTATGGAAAACAGCTTCCTGTCCGCATCATCCCTGATCGTGGGAACCGTCTCCAAAAGCGCCCTGGTGTACGGATGTCTGGGAGATTTGAATAATTCTGAGGCCTTCGCCTGTTCAATGATCTGGCCCGCATACATTACCAGAACCCGATCCGCCATATTTGCCACAAGGCCGATATCATGGGTGATCAGGATCATGGACATGCCGGTTTCCTCCTGCAGCCTTTTTAAAAGAGCCATGATCTGTGCCTGAATCGTCACATCAAGCGCCGTCGTTGGTTCGTCTGCGATCAGAAGACGGGGATTGCAGCAAAGCGCCATTGCGATCATTGCCCTTTGACGCATGCCGCCGGAAAGTGTATGGGGGTACTTCTTCATCACTCCCTGGGGATCTGGCATCCCTACCTTTTCTAACAGCCCCACCGCTCGTTTCCTGGCCTCGTCCTTCGGCAGATGAAGGTGCACCCTGATACTCTCTGTTATTTGGCTGCCCACTGTAAATACAGGATTGAGGGAAGTCAGCGGATCCTGAAAGATCATGGAAATCTGATTTCCCCGGATTTGATCGAACTCCTTTTCCGTCATGGCAAGAAGATTTTTATCGTCAAAGAGGACAGAGCCGTCAATGACAGCTCCGTCCTTTCCTAATAATCCCATAATTGACAGCGAGGTCACGCTTTTCCCGCATCCTGATTCTCCCACGATACAGACCACTTCACCCGGGTCTATGTGGAAGCTTACATGATCCACACTGATATTTTTACCGTAATCACCGGTAAAGACCGTCGTCAGATCTGTTACCTCCAGTAAATGTGACATGGCATTTCCTCACTTTTAAGCTGCTGTTGCAGCAAATTTATTCTGTAACATCCCAGTTCTGTACATCATTAAAGAAGCCATATACACTGGGAACGGCTCCGGTAAGCCGCTTATTGACTGCTCCCTGGGCGCTGATGATATAAGCGGAGAACATGGGAACATCCTCCTGAACCTTCTTATCCACGATGGAATAAAGGTTCTTTGTCTCCTCGTCATCATTTGTTTCCTGGGTTGCAGCTAATGCTTCATTGATCTCGTCGTTGCTATAGCCGGTCCAGCTGTCCTCGCCGCCAAGCAGCCATGCAATATCCGGATAAGGATCTACCGGTGCGTAGGTATACTGAACAGCAAGCATATCATAATCCGTGCTTCCTGCTGCTTCCATCAGGGAAGAAAGATCCATGGTGGTTACCTCTACATTGATCCCGACTGCTGCCCACTGCGCTACCATTACCTGCGCTGCATTCACAAATGTGCTGTCACCGGAATTGACATAGAAGCGGAGGGTCTGCGTTCCGTCCCATCCAGCCTCTGCCAGAAGCTCCTTTGCCTTTTCCGGGTTATATTCCATAGGAACGATCCCTTCATCATAAAAAGGACTTGCGGAAGAAACAAAGCCGTCTACCACCTCGCCATGTCCCTTCATCAGCTGCTCTAAGATCTGCTGGCGGTCAATGGCATAGACAAGCGCCTGTCTGACTCTTGCATCCGTCACATTCTTTGTCTGGATAAATACAGACTGGTTTGTGATCGGCTGTCCATAAACAGTTTCCACATTTTCAAGGGCTTCTATACTTTCTGCGTCCTCCTGTGGAATTGCGGTCATGGTATGATGGGTAATATCGATCTCCCCTGACTGTAATCCGGCATATACCTGGCTGCCGTCTACGATCTTGATATTCAGCTTATCGATCTTAGGAACGCCCCTCCAGTAATTTTCATTGGCAGCATAAGAAATATAGTGGTTATTATCGTATGCTGTCAGTACATAAGGGCCGCTTACCACATCAGGATGGTTGAACCAGTCGAGAGTGGAAAGCTCTGCTTCACTGTAGCCTTCCAGTACATGCTTAGGCAGTGTATGAAGGTATCTTGCATAGGAAGTGATAAAGGTCTTAAGAGGCATGGAAGCTTTTGCCGTAATGGTCAGGGTCTTTTCATCCACGATCTTAACACCCTCTACGCTGGTTGCTCCTTCCTCTACAAAGCCGTCCTCTCCTACTCCTTCAAATACATAATACATCATGGTAGGATTTCCGATCACCGGGCTTGCCAGACGCAGAAACGTAAACTCAACGTCCTCTGCTGTAACAGGTTCCCCATCTGACCAGGTTGCCGCATCGTTAATGTGAATGGTAAAGGTCTTATTATCCTCGGTTGTGATAGAATCTGCAAGCATGCCGTAAGAGTTCATATCTGCATCCAGCTCATACAAAGGCAGGAACATCAGTCCGACTGCATACTTATTGATTTCTGTCTGGTCAATGGTAAGTGGATTGATCCCTCCAAGGGAATCTGTTACACCTACATTCACGATCTTTTCTCCGGGCGCTGCTTCTGCTGCTTCTCCGGCAGGCGCATCTGTAGCTGCTTCAGCATCTTCCTGTGTGGTCTGTGCATCGGCCTGGCCCTCGGATGCCCCGCATCCTGCCATGGTAAACGCTACTGTCATGGCCAGCACCAGGCTCAGCACGCTTTTCATAAACTTTTTCATTTTTCTCCTCATTTCTGCGCACGCTTTTTGCGCATGCCGAGTTTGTGTCAAGTGTGCGCAGACACAAATCTCGCGATTGAAAAATTTCATTTTTCAATCTTTCATCCTTTATTTAATCTGCTACAAGGGCATGGCGCAAAACCTCTTTCATGTCCTTCACATAAGTGATCGTCATGCCGTCCTTTATCTCATCTGAAATTTCTTCCACGTCCTTTTTGTTCTCAAAAGGCACAAGCACTTCCTTCAGTCCCGCCATTTTTGCTGCAAGCAGTTTCTCCTTCAGGCCTCCAATGGGAAGCGCCCTGCCCCTCAGGGTGATCTCCCCTGTCATAGCCAGATCGCTTCTGACCTTCTTTCCGGTGATCGCCGAAAAAAGCGCTGTAGCCATGGTAATTCCTGCGGAAGGGCCGTCCTTTGGAACCGCTCCTTCAGGAATATGAATATGAAAATCATTTTCCTTAAAGACTTCCGGCAGAATGCCGTGTTCTGTCCCGATCGAACGGATATAGCTGATGCCGATCATGGCAGATTCCTTCATCACATCTCCCATTTGGCCGGTCAGTTCGACCTCGCCCTTTCCCGGCATCATGCTGACCTCGATCTGGAGGGTGTCTCCTCCTACGCTTGTCCAGGCAAGTCCCCGCACAATTCCCACCTGAGGCTCCTTATTTGCTTTATTCAGTGAGTATTTCCGTTTGCCCAGGTAATCCTCCAGGTTAGAGGCTGTGACCTTGATCTGTCCTGCCTCCTGTCCTTCCTGCTTTTTCTCCAGGATCTGTCTTGCACTCTTGCGGCATACATCCCCGATCTTGCGCTCTAACTCCCTGACTCCTGCCTCCCTGGTATAATAGGAGATCATACTCTTCAAAGCGCTGTCATTAATGGAAAGCATCTTTTTGGTAAGGCCGTTTTTCTGAAGCTGTCCCGGGAGAAGATGCTCCTTGGCAATATAAAATTTTTCATTTTCCGTATAGCTGTTGATCTCAATGATCTCCATACGGTCAAGAAGCGGCCGTGGAATGGTCTGCGTAGTATTGGCTGTGGCCAGGAAAAGCACCTCTGAAAGGTCGATGGGAATCTCCACATAATGATCCCGGAACCTGCTGTTCTGCTCCCCGTCTAACACCTCTAGGAGTGCAGAAAAGGTATCTCCCTTGTAATCATTGCTCACCTTATCGATTTCGTCAAGTAACATCAGTGGATTTTTTACCCCTGCCTGACGAAGTCCTGTTACGATCCGGCCCGGCATTGCGCCTACATAGGTCTTTCTGTGGCCTCTGATCTCTGCCTCGTCCCTGACTCCTCCCAGACAGATCCTGACATACTGCTTATCCAGCGCTCTGGCAACGCTCTTTGCAATGGAAGTCTTTCCGGTTCCGGGAGGGCCGACCAGACAGATAATGGGGCTGTCTCCCTTCTGGGTCAGACATCTGACTGCCAAAAATTCCAGAATTCTTTCCTTCACCCTGCTAAGGCCGTAATGATCCTTCTCCAAAATATCTCTGGTCTTTTGCATGCTTTCACTGTCTGCTGAGGCCTTGTCCCAGGGCAGCTCCAGAAGGGTTTCAATATAGCCTCTCTCCACAGCGCTTTCCGAGCTGCTTCCCGAAAGGCTCTTAAATCTCCCGATCTCTTTTTTGATCTTTGCCTTCACTTCCTCGCTTGCCTGCAGCTTGGAAAGCGCTTCCTCAAACTGATCGGCATCAGAAAAGCTTCCCTCATCTCCCAGCTCTTCCTTAATATATCTGAGTTGTTCCCTGAGCAGGTACTCCTTCTGGTTCTTCTCCACCCTTCCCTTGATCTTCTGTGCAAGCTCTTCCCTTGCCACAGCGATCTCGATCTCCCGCTGCAGATGGACGCACAAAAGCTCATAGCGTTTTTTGACCTCAATGGTTTCCAGAGCCTGCTGCTTCTTTTCGTAGTCTGTGGGCAGGTTCATGGCAATCTGGTCAAGGAGCCTGCCGAGGCTTTTCATGTTTGCGTATCTCTGCATGGCGTTTTTGTCCAGCTTGGGATAGTGCACGGCAAACTGCGCAAAAAGCTCCTTCACCTGACGAAGCATGGCCTCCTGTAAAACCTGCTCCTCCTCCGATAATTCTTCCTCTTCCGGTATGACCTGAACCCTAGCCTCTAAAAACTTTGTATTTTCTTCGTTGATCTCTAATAGCTTTCCTCTGTACCGGCTCTCCACCAGCACCCGCACTACCTGTCCGGGAAGCTTAGTGATCTGCTTTACCTGCGCCGTAGTGCCGATCCGGCAAAGCTGCTCCGGCTTTGGCTTCTCCACATCTGGATCCTTCTGGGCCGTCAAAAACAGCGTCCCTCCGCGCACCATGGCAAATTCCAGGGCTCTGATGGACGCCTCCCGGTTCAGATCAAAGTGGATGATCGTATCAGGAAGGATCGCCATTCCTCTTAAAGGGATTACAGGGAGGGTCATATCCTGCTGTGTGTTTATTTCATTTTCACTCATACTGTCTGTCTCTCCATCCTTTTATCTGATACACAAAATGCCGCCCCTTGGCGGCATTTTGCAATGGTATCTCTTATCTTGCTTTACGCATAACTTCCCGATGGATCAGCAAAGGCTCACTGGTACCTTCTACCGCACCCTTAGTAATAACGCATTCTTTAATTGTCTCATCAGAAGGGATCTTGAACATCACATCCATCATGACCTTTTCCATGATAGAGCGAAGTCCTCTTGCCCCTGTTTTACGTTCAAACGCCTGCTTTGCAATGGTTTCCACCGCATCCTTTTCAAAGGTAAGCTTTACATTGTCAAAGCTGAACAATTTTTGATACTGCTTGATCAGTGCGCTCTTAGGCTCTGACAGGATCCTTACAAGCGCCTGCTCATCCAGTCCCTTTAAGGAAACACAGATAGGCACACGGCCCACAAACTCCGGGATCAATCCAAACTTCACCAGATCCTGGGGCGTAACCTCTGCAAGCAGTTCACTGATCTCCCGATCATTCTTGCTGGCAATCTCTGCATCAAATCCGATGGAATTACGATTCAACCTGTTTTCCACGATCTTTTCCAGGCCGTCAAAGGCTCCGCCGCAGATAAACAGAATATTGGACGTATCGATCTGAATCAGCTCCTGATGGGGATGCTTCCTGCCTCCCTGAGGCGGTACGCTTGCAACCGTTCCTTCCACGATCTTCAAAAGGGCCTGCTGTACGCCTTCTCCGGAAACATCTCTGGTAATGGACACGTTTTCACTCTTCTTGGTGATCTTGTCAATTTCATCGATATATACGATCCCAAGCTGGGCCCGCTCCACATCATACTCTGCCGCCTGGATCAGCTTCAGAAGAATGTTTTCCACATCCTCGCCTACATAGCCTGCTTCTGTCAGGGTTGTGGCATCTGCAATGGCAAAGGGCACATTAATGATCTTTGCCAGTGTCTGCGCCAGATAGGTCTTACCGGAGCCGGTAGGCCCCAGCATGATGATATTGCTCTTTTGAAGCTCCACATCATCTATATCCTTTGGCGCCGTTACACGCTTATAATGATTATATACGGCCACGGAAAGAACCTTTTTCGCTTCGTCCTGTCCAATCACATAATCATCCAGAAAGTTTTTGATCTCAATGGGTTTTAAGAGGTTGATGTCAAGTTCTTCTTCCTTTTCCTCTTCCTCGTATTCTTCCTCCACGATGTCTGCGCAGATCTCCACGCACTCATCACAGATATAAACCCCCGCCGGACCTGCGATCAGCTTTTTCACCTGATCCTGTGTTTTATTACAAAAAGAACACCTGATGTTGTCGGAATTCTTTCCTGCCATTACTGCTTATCCTCCGCACGCTTGTATACTACTCTGTCGATCAGACCATAATCCTTTGCTTCCTCGGCAGTCATCCAGTTGTCTCTCTCTGTGTCTGCCGCTACGATCTCATAATCCTTGCCTGTATTTTCAGCCAGAATCTGATTTAACTTACGCTTGGTCTGTAAAATATGCTTTGCCGTGATCTCGATCTCTGTTGCCTGACCCTGGGCTCCGCCGGAGGGCTGATGGATCATGATCTCTGCGTTAGGCAGCGCCAGTCTCTTTCCCTTGGTTCCTCCTGCAAGCAGAAAGGCTCCCATGCTGGCTGCCATTCCCATACAGTAAGTGGAAACATCACACTTTACATACTGCATGGTGTCATAAATCGCCATTCCGGCTGTTACGCTTCCGCCGGGGCTGTTGATATAAAACTGGATATCCTTCTCCGGATCTTCTGCTTCCAGAAAAAGCATCTGTGCAACGATCAGGCTTGCCGTCACGTCGTTAACCTCTTCTCCCAGAAAAATGATCCTTTCCTTTAATAATCTTGAATAAATATCATAGGAGCGCTCGCCTCTGCTGGTCTGCTCAATGACATAAGGTACTAAACTCATGCTGCATCCTCCATTCTGCTTCTGATAAAGAGTTCCTGCAGATTACTCTGCAGGAATCCCTCATAATTGCTTTATGTTTATTTCTCTTTTGCGTTTTCCACAACAAACTCTGCTGCTTTTCTTACTGCAATATCCTTCTTGATCTGGCCTACGCTCTTTTCAGGAAGAAGCTCCTTTACCTTGTCAACTTCCATCTGATATGCTTCTGCCATATTCTTTAATTCTTCCTCGTAGTCCTCATCTGTTACTTCGATCTTCTCGGCAGCAACAACAGCTTCAAGCACCAGTCTTGACTTGATCCTCTTTTCAGCCTGAGGCTTCACCTGCTCTAACATCTTATCGTAGCTTGATCCGGTGAACTGGAAATACTGATCAATGGAAAGACCCTGCATCTGAATTCTCTGTGCAAACTCATCGATCATCTGCTTCTGCTGGGTTTCCAGCATGGCATCCGGGATCTGCATGTCGGAATCCTTTACGATCGCTTCGATCACAGCGGCTTCCTTTGCATCCTTTGCTTCCTTTGCTTTCTTCTCTTCCAGCTTACCCTTTACGTCTGCCTTATATTCTGCCAGAGTGGAGAAATCGGAAACTTCACTTGCAAACTCGTCATCCAGTTCAGGAAGCTCCTTCTCTTTGATCTCCTTAATGGTGCATTTAAATACTGCTGCCTTGCCCTTTAACTCTTCTGCCTGATAATCCTCAGGGAAGGTTACGTTTACTTCTACTTCCTTGCCAATCTCAGCGCCTACAAGCTGCTCTTCAAAGCCGGGGATAAATGCTCCGGAACCGATGGTAAGAGGATAATTCTCTCCCTTTCCGCCGTCAAATGCAACGCCGTCTACAAAGCCTTCAAAATCAAGGACTGTCATATCGCCGTCTTTTACCGGTCTGTCTGTGACTTCAATGTTTCTGGCATTGTTTTCTCTTTCCTTATTGATCTGTGCATCTACCTCTTCGTCAGTTACTGCGGTATCTGCCTTATCAACCTTAACTCCCTTGTACTTTCCAAGCTTTACTTCCGGCTTTAATGCCACAACTGCTGTAAAGATAAAGGGCTTTCCCTTTTCGATCTGAGTAACATCGATCTCAGGAGAAGAAACAATATCTTCCTCGCACTCGTCAAGCGCCTTCTCATATTCCTCCGGGATCAGCTCGTTTGCAGCATCTTCATAAAAGATCGCAGGCCCATACATCTTTTCGATCATCTGACGGGGTACCTTACCCTTTCTGAATCCGGGAACACTGATCTTATTTTTGTTCTTTGTAAAAGCATTCTGTAATGCTTCTTCCAATCTTTCAGCAGAAGTCTCGATTGTCAGCTTTGCCATGCCATTTTCTAATTTTTCTACCTGTACGCTCATTTTCAGTACGTCCTCCTTAAACTTCCTGTGTTTCTTCTATACTTATCCTGCTCCTGTGGGAAGCAAATATCGAACATAATCACAGTCATTGTACGATTATAGCATAATCCCCAGGATATGACCAGTCATTTTTTGTATTTTTAGGAACATTCTTTTTCGGTCTTTTCCGGGATTAGGCGCCTCTTTTCCCCTGTCATGGGAATGTGTAAATCCACCTCTAATATTCCGTTTATATCATAGGCATACCGTACCTGGCACTGCACGGTTCCTGCAGGCCCTTTGGGAATGGCAACGGGGATTTTTTTCACAAGGACGACATCCTGCGCATCTGCCGTTTTGCTCTTATAAATTTCAAGCAAAAGCTCTGTCTGATCGTCAGATGCATTCGCATAGCTTTTCTCGATGCTGCAGGGGATAGGACTGTTTTGGGGGATCACAAAGCTTATGCCATCCTCCGGCAGGGCGCTTTTCCCCTGGCATACCCCATTTTTAACGCTGACTCCCAGAGCATAGGGATTGATATCGGTAAATACCAGATTTTTAACCTCTCTGTTTTCTTCCTTCATTCCGGCTGCAACTCCCATGCCGAGGGCAACCATGTAGTCTGCGTTCATGGCGTCCACATCTGACCGCTCTAAGATGCACTTTGCTGTCTGCTGTACCACCGGCATATTGCAGCAGCCTCCTACCATGATCAGATAATCCACCATATCCTTTCTGGTTCTGCCACTTTGGAGCACAGCTTCCACATGGGCTCCCATGCGCTCAAACAGCTCTGCAAAAATCTCCTTAAGCTTCTCCCTGGTCACCGTAAGCTGTCCATTTATCTGGTCGCACTGCACGGTCATTTCCGCCGTCATTTCTTCTGTGAGCGCCCTCCTACATGTCTCCGCACTTTTAAGAAGAAGGGCTTTTGTTTCAGGAGTAAGCTTGTCCTCCTCCAGTCCATGGCTTTGCAGGAAGTATTTGGCCAGCGCCTCATCCATATCCTGTCCTCCAAGCTTTCTGTCCCCGCCGACTGCCATGATCTCTACCATTTTTCCAAAGCACTCGGCCAGCGTCACCTCCAGGGTTCCGCCTCCCAGATCAAGAACCATAATGGTAACATTTCTATCCCGGTTCGTACTCTGGCAGGCAAGCGCTGCCGCAGAGGCTTCATTCATAAGCTGCTCCCCCTTCAGTCCGGCCAGAGCGCCGGCACGCTTTACTGCCAGCCTGGCCGCATCATCCATACAGGCAGACACGCTGATGATCGCCTCTTCCACAGGCTCCTTCAGATACTTTTCTGCGTCCTCTTTTATGCGTCTTAACAAAATGGCTGTAAGCTCCTCTGGGCAGTAGGTCTTGTCAAAAACGGAATACTTTTTGTCCGTTCCCAGAAAACGTTTAAAATCCCTTACTGTACTTCCCGGATGGGATACCAGTCTTTCTTCCGCTTCCTTTCCCACATATACGGTTCCATCCTCATCAAAGCTCACCACGCTGGGCGTCTGATATTCTCTTACGTCATTCGGGATCAGACGGCTTAAACCGTTATTCCATATTGCCGCAAGACAGTTTGATGTTCCCAGATCAATTCCTATTATTTTCCCCATATTCGTTCCTCCCACGAATTATTTTCCACCTGCTTATATAATACACTCATTATATACTTTTTTACAATGATAAATATTTTCGATTAGCGACAAAATACCTTAAAAGAAAAACTGGTATTTTCCTTTCATTTGTAATACAATCTTTAAAGAAAAAGCCTGCAATGAGAGAAGCAGCCTCTGCTTTCTGTCCTTGCAGCCTCCCATTTATCCTGAGCCGAAGGATTTCCTGAGGTAAAGACACATGCTGCAGAAGGACATGGTAATCGATATGGCAGAAAACAAAGAGCAAAAAGCTGCGATCATTGGTATCTTCATTAAGGATTTTGACGCCGTCCCCAAGGTAAACGACATTCTGCACGATTTTGCAGATGACATCATTGGCAGGATCGGAATCCCCTACCGTGCAAAAGAGCTGCATGTTATTTCTATTATCTTAAGCACCACTCCGGACAGGATCAGTGCTCTTTCCGGACAGCTCGGAAGGATTGAAGGCGTTACTGCCAAGGCAATGCAGGCTAATCTGTAAAAACACAGGAGGATTTTATTATGAAAATCACAACCAAACACCTTGTGCAGACTGCACTGCTTCTGGCCATCTGTATTGCCAGCCAGTATTTTAAGAACCTGTCTGTCTACATCACCGGTCCCATTGTCAATGCGACCATCATCATTGCGGTGCTTTCCGTGGGTCTTTTCAGCGGACTGCTCCTTAGCATCATCGCTCCCATAACCGCATTCTTTTTTACCGGCTCTCCCATTATGGCTGCCATCCCTTTGATGTTTCCCGCCATTATGGCCGGAAATGCCATTCTGGCAGTTTCCGTATGGTATTTTAAGGAAAAAACTTCCCTGAAGTTTAAGCTTCCCGTGGGAATGATCGTGGGCAGTATTTTTAAGGCTGTCTTTATGGGAATTTTGATCGTTCTGATCCTGCTTCCCACATTCGGGGATCAGATCGCCGCAAAGCTTCCAAAGCCGGAGGCGCTTCCGGCCGTACTGCAGACCGCAAAGATCACCTTCTCCGTTACCCAGCTTACCACCGCACTGATCGGGAGCCTGATCGCTTATCTGATCTGGATCCCTCTCAGCAGGTATCTGAAATCGGAAGAATAGAATTTTTCACACGCGAGATGCGCAAAGAGCGTGCGCAGAAACGGGGATTAAAATGGATGTTTTATAATAAGGAAAGCGGCCGGGATTTTGGATCAGATCCCGGCCGCTTTTCTATCAGTCGAACAAAAGCTCATCCACCGTCACAAATTCGTAGCCCTCCTCCATAAGCCTGTCAACAATCTGAAGCGCGGCTGTTACCGTGGTCTTATATTGGTCGTGCATCAGGATAATATCATTTTCCCCGGCCTTTGCACAGACCGTATTGACAATGCAGTCCACGTTGCTGCTGCACCAGTCCAGCGGATCTATGGTCCACAAAACCGGAAACATGTTCAGCTCTTTTTCAAATTCCTTATTCCAGCTTCCGTAGGGCGGCCTGATATAAATGGTGTCCTGCCCGGTAACATCCCGGATCACCTGATTGGTCTTTTTGATCTCTTCCTTATAGCTCTCCGTATTGCTGCGGGAAAGCTGGATATGGCTGTAGGTATGATTGCCGATCAGGTGTCCCTCCTCGCAGATCTGTTTTGTCACCTCCGGATAGGCTTCCACATTTTCACCTGTCACAAAAAAGGTCGCTTTTACCTTCCGTTTTGCCAGTCCTTTTAAAAGCTGCTCCGTATAATAAGGATGGGGCCCATCGTCAAAAGTCAGTGCGATTTTGGGCCTGTCCTGCTGCTGTGCTATGGATCCGCTCATAACATCCACAGAGCCGTGCTCCTGTTTTAAGCCCACATAAAGTACAAGTCCCAGCATCAGCAGGACCAAAATACAGGCAAAAATTCTTTTTTTCATAAAAAGCGGCCTTCTCTTTCTCCATATTGGTAATTCAATATATGAAAAAAGAGAAGGCCGTAGTCCTGTTTTATGGGTTAAATCTCGTAATCCATGCAGGCTCTTACTGCGGTGTAAGGACGAACCTTTCCATCTGCAACAGCCACATGCTTGGGATGAACGCTGTACCCCTGCAGATCACCTGCACTTTCAAATGTCGTATCCAGCATCAGATCCATATTGGAGCTTGGAAGTTTTTCTGTATAAACATGGATCTCCACAAGACCCGGGATCTGTCCTGCCAGTCCTTCCAGTCCCTCCTTAATGCCTGCCTTGATACTTTCCTTCTCTGCCTCAGAATATTCCTCCTTCAGCTTCCACAAGATAACGTGCTTTACCATTTTCAATTTCTCCTCTCGTTTTTTATATTTTAGTAAGATCTCATGAAGTGCTTTGAAATTTCAAGATATCTGCCGCCGGTTGTGCTTACCCAACTATTTAACGCAGGCACGCTTTCGCTGCATATCGCTGGCGGGTCTTCATAATTTCAAATCAGCTTCATGATTCTTGGGTGCTTCCTGCATCCTTCGAGGTAAATTCACTATATAGGGCCACCTGATCATAAATGCAGCGCCAGGAGCTGGTAGAATCTGCCGTTACACAGATATATCCTTTTCCATTCTCATCCTCGCCGTAGCTTGCTGCGCAGCTTCCTGACTGTGCCACAAATCCCGTCTTTCCGCAGAGGATCTCTGCACCGGTCTCCTTATCCTCGATCCTGCGGAGAAACCAGTTGGAAATCGTGATGCCCTCCGGATGCTCGCTAGTGGAAGAGGTGGTATAGGTATGTGCCGCAAGCACTTCCCTGCAGAGTTCATTATCCAGTGCAGCTTCCAGGATCATTGCCATATCATATACAGTACAGTAGTGGTTCTCATCATAAAGCCCCACGCAGTTTGTAAAGTGAGCCGTATCCGATAATCCAAGCTCCTTCAGCTTTTCGTTCATAAGCGCCACAAAGGCATCCTGATCTCCCGCCACATAGGTTGCAAGTCCTAAAGCAGCATCTGCACCGGATGGCAGGATCGTTCCATAAAACAGATCCTTTACGGTCACCTGCTCTCCCTCTGAAAATCCCACGTTACTACAGTCATGCACATAACTGTAATCCGTAATATTCAAAGTGATCGTAAATTTCCGTTCCAAGTCCTCTCTGGTTACATGTTCAGCAGCGACTAAAACAGTCAATATCTTTGTCATGGATGCCGGACTGATGATCTGCTGATAGTTGCGCTGTGACAGAATATCCCCTGTGTCCACGTCTATGAAAACGGCATTGCTGCTGATCACAGCCTCTCCCGGCTGGGCGGTCTTTGCAGTAGCTTTCGCAGAATAGGTTTTTCCTGCTTCTGACTTAAAGGTTTTGCCTCCTTCCGGCATCTCTGCGGCTGATGCCGAAACCTGCTGTCTTTCCTCTGCCTGCACCTGCGCAGCGTCTGCCTGTACGCCGTCATTTTGTGCCTGCGCACCGCCTGTCTGCGTCAGCTTTTCATTCTCGGCGATCATCGCCTCTGTAAGGCCCTGATCCGAAAGAGACTGCCCCCCATCCGTTTCGCTTGTGACACTTGTGTCATATTCTTTCCGTGTTCCCTCTGCCTGTCCCTTGTCCTGCGCTGCAGTGCCTGAAAAAAGGCTTTTTGAGAAAAGAAGAACCGCCAAAACAGCTACGGCTCCTGCCGCCACCGGCAAGCTCTTTTTCAGCTTCTTCCTGCGGCTTTCCTGTAGCTGCTTCTGTCTCTTCATTTCCTGAAGCCGCTGCTGTCTGCGCCTATGCAGCGCTTCCTCTTCCATATCAAAATCCATCTATTTTTAAGCTCCCTGTTTTTCTGTTTTGCATGTTTCCTTTTCAGGCGCTTCCTTACAGCACCTGTCTTTTAGTATATGCCAACTTGCGCCCGGGTTCAATGTTTTCCCTGCATTTTTTCATCGCACTGTTTTCCAGGCGCAAGGCAAAACAGCCTGACCTTGGAACTTGTCCAAAGCCAGGCTGTTACTGCTTTTTCTTATTTAATTGGATGTGGAATCTTAACTGGTAAACTGATTTTTTGCTTCCTGGTAATGATATCCAATAGCGCTCAGCTTTTCCTCAATTTCCGTTTTGCTGACATCCATGTCATCACAAAGGGCATCCAGATTTGAGTAAAAGTCACGCAGTTTCATGTTTACATAACTCAGAAGCTTCTGGATAAACCTCTTGAGCGGCCTTGCACCATAAACCGGATCATATGCTTCGCTCGCAAAAGCATCCTCCGCACGTTTAAATTTACTGCATAAGCACATCACATTTTCATAAATTTGTATCTTCCTTTTCCATGACCGGATACCGGTTCAATAATATCCGTCCGCACCAAATTGGAAAGAAATTTGGAAGCACTTGAGCCTTTCAGTTCAAGAAGCTCCATAACTGCACTTCTTCCAAATACTCCATCAAAGCCAAACTGCTTAAAGAGTCTATGAATATGAACCGTTGTTTTTACTGAAAAATCACTGCCTTTTGTGGAAAGTACGCTTTGAATGTCCACTTTTACGTCCTGAATATCCACTTTTGCATCTTCAATGTCCACTTTTTCTTCATTCAAAAGTCCACTTATATGAAGATTTCGATTGTGAAGTTCATTTTTCTCGTTCAAAAGCAGGTTTCTGAGAAACGCTTCCAGATATTCGGTTGTTTCGTAAATACCTTTTTGTAGGTTCGTGTAGTTTGCACGAACAAGTGCATTTCTGAAATACCATGCATTTTCCGCAAAAATTTCATTGGTTACAGAAAAACCAAGTGTCCTCAAATATTTGATAAAAAAAACCGCCGTTGTTCTCGTATTGCCTTCGCCGAAAATATGGATTTGCCACAACCTTGAAACAAATACCGCAAGATGATGAATACTCTCGTCCATTGAAAGACCTTTATAGCTAAAATCTTTCTCCTGTGAAAAATCATATTCAAGCGTTTCCCTCAGTTCTGAAGCACTGCCGTATGTAACAGTCGCCCCATCAAGCACCCATTCTTTCTTTGTAATATTATAATTTCTAATCTTTCCGGCCTGTTGGTAAATGCCCTGAAAAAGCTTACGATGGATAGCAATATACTCATTCGGGGAAAATGAGAACGCAGTTTCAGAAAGAATTTCTGCAATACGGAAGGAAACCTTATCTGCTTCTTCGGTACGCTCATCATCAGACAAACGCACAGGTCTTTCTTCATAGTAGCTGTCGATAAGACTCTGCGCCTCTTTCATGGTGATTTTTCCTTCAATATTCTGAATAGCCGTTTCAATCAAATATTTGGATGGTTTGAGCCCGTCCACCGCCTGAAGTCCGATTGCCGTGCTCCAAGCATAACCCTTATGCGTTTTATCCGGTTCAACCTCCCTCAAATATTCCTTAAACGGGTTCTTTTCCATATCCATACCTCGCTTCATAGTTTTTTACAACCCATTCTATTGAATGTCATATCTTTCAGCGGATCTTTTAAGATTATCATTCACATCATCATTATAGGTTTCTTCCTGCATTTGAGCAATACATTTCTTAACTACCAGAGCGCAAGGCAAAACAGCCTGACCTTGGAGCTTCCCCAAAACCAGGCTGTTACTGCTTTTTCTTATTTAATTGGATGCGGAATATTAACTGGTAAACTGATTATTTGCTTCCTGGTAATGATATCCAATAGCGCTCAGCTTTTCCTCAATTTCCGTTTTGCTGACATCCATGTCATCACAAAGGGCTTCTGGATAAACCTCTTGAGCGGCCTTGCACCATAGACCGGATCATATGCTTCGCTCGCAAAAGCATCCCTCCGCACGTTTAAATTTACTGCATTGCCTCTATGAAGGAAAGACAGGTCTCATATTCTGTCTCCTCCAGTACATCAACCCAAATCTTCCATGGGATATCATCTGAAGCAAACAACCACTTATAAGAAACTGTGTCGTCCGTACTGCTGGCCCCATTGCTGTCGCTCCAGCTAAAGCTCAGCTTTAAAGCGCAGCCTCTTCCCAGATATTCATATCCTGCAACCTGTGTTTCAATGGTGCCTTCCAGTTCTGTACACTCCAGATCATAATCAGGACCTGTACAAAACTTCACATAAGAATCCACTGCTTCCTGTGCATTTTTAGCATCAGCTACGCCATTCCAGCTATTCCTGATTCCATTATGGCTGATAACAATACTTTTTTCATCAGCACTTCCGCAGATTTCCTGTCCTGCAATTTGGTTATCTCCTTCTTCATTATAGGTAACCGTTAATCCAAGGGCGGGAGAATATAGGCCATTTTTAGTAAGATAAATAAGACAATTCTTATCAAACTCATCACAGGTCTTTATATTAACCCGGGACAAATAATCACTAAGGTCTTCGCCCTCCCTTCTGCTCTGATCAAGAACCATTCCTGTCATAATCACGCCATTTCCCACAAATACAACATTTGTCGCTCCTACATCCTCATGGTGGTAGGCATACTCACAGTCTTCCAGCATAGCTTTCTCAAAGCCTGCATTTTCAGCAATATAATTATCCAGACTTCCGTCATAATAGCTGCATTCAAAGTTTTGCTGCCACCCCATTCCCTCACTGAACACATACATATACTGTGACAGGGAAAGCTCCCTCCGTTTTTCACTATCCATGCGAAGCATCATTCCAAGCTCATCGCTTTTCATTCCCTCCTCGTCCATATACCAGATTATGGCATTAGGATCCGGCTCCTCCTGTACAGCCTCCTGTTCTTCGGAGTCTGCCGTTTCTTCCCCTTCAGCGGCCCCGGTTTCCTCAGGCTCCGCGCTCTCTGCTGCTTCCGTGTCTTGAGCGTCAGTTTCCTGCGCCGCCTCTGTTTCCTCCTTAGCTGCTTCCTCTGTGGGGGCGGCGGTTTCCAAACCGGCTGCCCCACAGCCAGCTGCCAGCAGCACACAGACTGTGCTTAACAAAACTGCTAATAATTTTCTTCTCACTAACTTACTGTCTCCTTCCTGCTGCTTTCAAGTGCTCATATGGCTGTCTGTACGCCTTTCTCATGGCAGCGGTTCAATAATGGAAAGATAGGTCTCATACCCCTCTTCCTCTGTACACCAGAAGTCAATACTCCACTTCACATCATCTGAAACGAACTCCCACTTTTCTCTATTATCCTCGTCTGCCCATGGGGCGTGATAGATGACTCCTCTTCCCAGGTATTGGTAGCCTGCAATTGTGGTTTCAACAGTACCATCCAGTTCTTCCGTATTGTCATTCACATTATTTTTTGCGTAGTTATCCACTATTTCCTGTGCACTTCCTGCCCCTCTGTAAGAAGAAAGCTGTAAAAACTTGAAATCCTCCGTTTCAGAGGAAAGATACGCATACTGTCCATTAATTTCATTCTTTCCCTCTTCATAGATAACCGCTACTCCCAGGGCGGGACAATATAAGCCCTCCTCTGTTATATAGGCAAGACAGTCCTGTGTAAATTCTTTGCAGGGCTGCAAATTGGCAGCTGCTAAATAGTCATTAATATCCACATTCTCATCTGGTTCAGCCCCCGTATAAAAGCTGACATACATACTCAAAATCATGCCATTTTCTACAAATGCAAATTTAATATCATTATCGTAAGTCTGATACGCATACGCACATTCATTTCCCAGCATACCTTTTTCAGCGCCTTCATTTTCAGCAATGTAATCGTCCAAATCTCCGGCATAATAATAGCAATTAAATTCCTGAATAGGCGATATACCATCATCCTCGTAGAATACCATCATGGACTGCTTCAGGGAAAGCTCCTCCAAAATTCCATTATCCCTGGAGAGCATCACGCCAAACTCCTCATTTTTAATGCCCTCCTCATCCATACGCCATATTACAGGACTATCCTCCGGCTCTTCCTCCATTTCGGAGGTTTCGGTTTCTTCCTCTTCAGAGGCTTCGGTTTCCACAGACTCTGCGTTCTCTGCTGCTTCCGCGCCTTGAGCGTCAGCTTCCTGCGCCGCCCCTGCTTCCTCCTGGGCTGCTTCCTCTGTGGGGGCGGCGGTTTCTGAACCGGCTGCGCCACATGCGGCTGCCAGCAGCACACAGGCTGCGCTTAATACAACTGCTAATAATCTCCTTCTCATCAGCTTACGATCTCCCTTCTGCAAATTCGCTCTATTGATATTCTATCAGTACACCCCTATGGCATTGTCTCTATGACAGAAAGGCAGGGCTCATATGTCTCTTCCTCCGTATCAATCCAAATTGTCCATGCAATGTCATCCGAGCAAAACAGCCATTCATAATCCATGCTCCCACTGACATCATCCTTCCACCTTGAACTAAGCCCTCTTCCCAGATACGGATGTCCCGCAATCGTTGTTTCTACCGTACCCTCCAGCTCTGTATATTCAATTGTCACATATTCGCTAGGCTCCATGCAGGATGCCACATATATCTCCAGTGCCTCCTGCGCACTTTCTGCCTCCCCCATTCCATAAAAACCGGTATTGTTCTGATAGCTGTCGCTGCTTATCTTAAGGCTTCTGGAAAATTCATCACTGGAGTACAGGTCATAATTTGAACACTTGACAGATTGGCTGTCAATCTCATTCCCCCCATATTCACTGGTTCCGTCCTCGTTATAGGTGACAGATAATCCAAGGGCAGGACTGTAAATGCCATCCTCCGTCAAATATGCAAGACAATCCTGTGCAAATTCATCACAGCCCTGTACATTGGCACGGGTTAAATACTCATTAATGCTTTCATCTTCCATTAAGTCGCTAATAAAAAAGCTTCCTTCTAAAGCCACACCGTTTCCAACAAACGCAACCTCAGCGAAGGTGCCATCCTCACAATAAGCATACTCATATTCTCCCCACGTCTCCTTTTCATAGCCCGGATTCTGGACAATATAATTATCCAGGCTTCCGTCATAATAGCTGCATGTAAAGTTTAGCTGGGTTCCCCTACTATCGCCCCGCACCCACATATGCTGGTCCAAAGCTACATCCATAATCCCATTATCCTTGGAAATCATCATTCCAAGCTCATCACTTTTAGCTCCCTCCTCGTCCATATACCAGCTTATAACCTTAAGATCCGGCTCCTCCTGTACAGCCTCCTGTTCTTCGGAAGCTGCCGTTTCTTCCCCTTCAGAAGCCCCGGTTTCCGCAGACTCTGCTGCTTCCGTTCCTTGAGCGTCAGCTTCCTGCGCCGCCCCTGCTTCCTCCTTAGCTGCTTCCCCTGTGGGGGCGGCGGTTTCTGAACCGGCTGCGCCACAGCCAGCTGCCAGCAGCACACAGGCTGTGCTTAACAAAATTGCTAATAATTTTCTTCTCACCAAAATAGTGTCCTCCTCATAATTTAATTTTCCCTATTATATTCTTTTTAACGAAGATATTCAAGTGGAAGAATACATTTTAATATTTTTAATATAAATAACATTAGTTCAATCATGCAGTCCAAAAACAGCCTGATCATGGATGCATGGATCAGACTGTTTCGGACTGCATTGCTGTTACAAAGCAGCATATTAATTACTCCTTGGAGCTAAAATGATTAATTATTCCCCTTTTTGGAAAACATTGGAAAAATCCGACGAAAATTGGTACACCCTGACCTCTAAGCATCATCTGTCGCACAGCACCTTACATCGCCTAAAGCACAACCTGGATATCTCCACCAAAACCTTAAATGATTTGTGCCGTATTCTGAACTGCCGTGTTGAAGATGTGATTGAATATATTCCCTCCGAAGATGACCAGGCTTTATAGCAGTGTAAACTCCGGCACAGCATGGAGCCGTCATAGCCGCTCACATCCCCTGCATAAGCGCAGAGCGCACAGCAAAACAGCCTGGCCTTGGAACTTCTCCAAAGCCAGGCTGTTACTGCTTTTTCTTATTTAATTGGATGTGGAATCTTAACTGGTAAACTGATTTTTTGCTTCCTGGTAATGATATCCAATAGCGCTCAGCTTTTCCTCAATTTCCGTTTTGCTGACATCCATGTCATCACAAAGGGCATCCAGATTTGAGTAAAAGTCACGCAGTTTCATGTTTACATAACTAAGAAGCATATTGGGATCACCGGGTAAATTCATGTGAATACCATCCTTTACTTTTTGACTAATGCAGTCAGCTTTCCATCCTGCAGATCGATCAGAATGGTATCGCCTTCCTCCACCTGGTCCGCCAGAATCAGCTTTGCAGACAACGTCTCCACATGCTTCTGGATAAACCTCTTGAGCGGCCTTGCACCATAGACCGGATCATATGCATTGTCCACAATATAGCTTTGTGCCTGTGGCGTCAGCTCTACTGTCAGCTCTTTATCTGAAAGTCTTCTGTTCAGATCTGCAATGATCAGTTTGATGATACCGCCAATGTTTTCCTTTGTCAAAGGTTTAAACAGGATCGTTTCATCCAGACGGTTCAAAAATTCCGGTCTGAAGTGATTTCTCAGGTCATTCATAACCTGTGCCTGTGCTTCCTCGCTGATGTTTCCCTTATCATCTATTCCATCCAGCAGATAAGAAGCGCCGATATTGGAGGTCATGATCAGGATCGTATTTTTGAAGTCCACTGTCCTGCCCTGGGAATCGGTGATCCGTCCGTCATCCAGCACCTGTAAAAGTACGTTGAACACATCAGGATGAGCCTTTTCGATCTCATCAAACAGAACCACGGAATAAGGCTTTCTTCTGACTGCTTCAGTCAGTTGTCCGCCCTCCTCATATCCCACATATCCGGGAGGCGCTCCGATCAGTCTGGACACAGAGTATTTCTCCATATATTCACTCATATCGATACGAACCATGTTGTTCTCATCATCGAACAGGGACGCCGCCAGCGCCTTTGCAAGCTCTGTCTTACCTACGCCGGTAGGCCCGAGAAACAGGAAGGAGCCAATGGGCTTTGTAGGATCCTTGATCCCTGCCTTGGATCTGATGATCGCTTCGGTCACCTTGGTAACGCCTTCATCCTGTCCCACAACGCGCTTATGCAGTTCTTCGTCCAGATGAAGGGTTTTATTTCTCTCGCTTTCTGTCAGCTTTGCCACCGGTATGCCGGTCCATCTGGAAATGATCCTTGCAATTTCTTCCTCAGATACACTTTCATGCACCAGAGAAAGATCTTTATTTTTCACCTGCTCTTCCTCTATTTCAAGCTGCTTTTTCAGTGCAGGCAGCTTTCCGTAGCTGAGTTCTCCTGCCTTTTCGTAATCACCCTCTCTTTGGGCGATCTGGATCTGGCTGTTAATGGATTCAATCTCCTCACGGAGCTTTGACAGCTTCTCCACAGAGGCTTTTTCATTCTCCCACTGCGCCATCCGGTTGTTAAATTCTTCCTTAACCTCCGCAAGCTCCTTCTGCAGATCCTCCAGTCTTTCCTTGCTGATCCGGTCATCCTCCTTCTTGAGGGCTGCCTCTTCGATCTCCATCTGCATCTTCCTGCGGTTCAGTTCATCCAGCTCTGTAGGCATGGAATCCAGCTCTGTTTTGATCAGTGCACAGGCCTCATCTACCAGGTCAATAGCCTTATCCGGCAGAAATCTGTCGGAAATATAACGGTTGGAAAGCACCGCTGCGCTGACCAGCGCATTATCCATGATCTTTACGCCGTGGTAAACCTCATACCGTTCCTTCAGCCCACGCAGGATAGAAATGGTATCCTCCACAGTAGGCTCCTCTACCATGACAGGCTGGAACCTTCTTTCGAGAGCGGCATCCTTTTCAATATACTGTCGGTACTCATCCAGCGTGGTGGCACCGATACAGTGAAGCTCTCCTCTTGCCAGCATAGGCTTTAGCATATTGCCCGCATCCAGCGCTCCGTCTGTCTTACCTGCTCCCACAATGGTATGCAGCTCATCAATGAACAGGATGATCTGTCCGTCGCTGCTCTTAACCTCTTCCAGAACCGCCTTTAAACGTTCCTCAAATTCTCCTCTGTATTTTGCACCGGCAACTAAGGATCCCATATCCAGTGCGAAAATCTTCTTATCCTTTAATCCCTGAGGCACATCTCCTCTTACAATACGCTGGGCAAGTCCTTCCACTACTGCGGTCTTACCTACGCCAGGTTCTCCGATCAGTACCGGGTTGTTCTTGGTTTTACGCGAAAGGATCCTGATCACGTTTCGGATCTCCGTATCTCTGCCGATCACCGGATCAAGCTTCTGATCCCGCGCCTTTTCCACCAGATCCTGACCATACTTATTTAAGGTATCATAAGTAGCCTCCGGGTTGTCACTGGTCACACGTTGATTTCCCCTTACTGTGGAAAGCGCCTGTAAAAAGCGCTCCCGTGTGATCCCGAACTCCTTGAAGATGTCCTTGATCTCCTTATTGGGATGCTTTATCATTGCAAGGAACAAATGCTCCACGGACACATATTCATCAGAAAGAGCCTTTGCTTCCTCCTCTGCAGAGATCAGAACCTTATTCAGATCCTGCCCCACATATACCTGGCCTCCCTGAACCTTCACTCTCTTATTCAGGCCCTGCTCCACACGGTTTAAAAAATACTGTGGATTGATGTCCATCTTTTCGATCAGTTTCAGGATCAGACTGTCTTCAATCGTAAGCAGGCTGTACAGCAAATGCTCCTGCTCTATTTCCTGATTGCCATATTCATATGCAAGCTTTTCGCAGCCTTCCACAGCCTGCATGGATTTTTGTGTAAACTTTGATATATTCATATGCACTCCTTTCCGCCGATCCAATCCTTTTTCAAGCAAAGGGATCTGACCGGGCGATCAGCGTAACAATACTGTTTTCCTTTGTTCTATTGCAACTATAACATGTATTGTTAGCACTGTCAAGTGGTGAGTGCTAATTTTTTTTGTTTTTTTACAAATTCTGTAAAATCAAGACTTTGCAGATTCTAAAATCTTTATAAATTTCAAAAAAGTTGTTTTGAAAGTATTCATAGAACTGTGAACTCTAATAGCCGTTTGAATGTTCAGCCTTATAAGTTTGAAGAAATCCTACTAGGAAAGACCGGATTCTTTATGCGGTTCATGATTAGGTCTATGCCGCTGTTACCAATACCGTAGCGTTGGCGAATTGTCAGATACGACACCTTGTTGTTACATGATCATTACGCCAGTGATTGTGTTGTAGATTTCCCATTTGGAACGAAAAGGCTTCCTGTGCGGATGGAAAAGGTTATCCTATTTCAAGCGGAATTAGTTTCTCTCCGGAGCGGAATATGCACCGGAAAACCATTCAAAAATGCAATTAAAAAGCTACTGTTAAAAAGAATGATAGTATTGTACCAAGTCGCTAGCGCAACGTCAATCCCAAATACCTGCATGACAGCTAACGCCCATCCTGCATACCCGTTCATCCCCTAATCTTGCAGCTTCTTCTGTCTGCCTGCGGAATTTCTGTAATAAATCACATAAGAAACCACTGCTACAATCATCTCTGTAACTGTAAATCCCATCCATACACCGTTTGCTCCCAAGCCTCTGCTGAGCAGAAAAGAAAGGGGGATCATTACGATCACATAACGCATCAGCGAGATCATAAGGGAGGGCAGGCCTTTTCCCAAAGCCTCCAGCGCCCCGCAGCTCACCACCGAAACTGCTGACGTCATAAACCCAAGACTGATCATATGAAGCGCCCTTACTCCCATTTCGATGGTCACCTGGTTATCTGTAAACAGCCCAATGAGCTGCTCCGGTATCAAAAAGGCGGCTGCCGTTCCTACAGCCATGATCCCTACAGACATCAGAAGCGCTGTCCCATAGATCCTTTTCACTCTTTTTTGCTCCCCGGCCCCATAATTATAGCCGATTAACGGCCTGATCCCCTGGATAATTCCATTGGTGGGAAGATAAATAAAGGTCTGAAGCTTATAATAAATGCCAAGCACCAGCACATAGCTCTGGGAAAACTCCGCAAGGATCCCATTTAAGGCAGAAATGAGGAAGGAGGGCAGCGCCATGTTCAGGCTTGCCGGAATTCCCACCCCGTAGCTTCTCTTCATTATTTCCCCTTCCGGTCTGATATATTCCCGCCGTATTTTAACCGGAAAGGAGCCCTTAAGGTAAAAAAACACATAGACAAGAAGTGTAACCACCTGCCCAATTCCGGTTGCCAGAGCCGCCCCCGTGATCTCCATTCTGGGAAAGGGGCCTATCCCAAAGATCAGGAGTGGATCCAAAAGGATATTAGTCACAAAACCGGCAATCATGCTGATCATGGTTGCCCGCATCTGTCCTACCGCCTGAAAGATCTTTTCCAGCGTAATGCCTGCCGTCACTACCACGGAAAATAAAAAGACCACCTTGGAATACTGACATCCCAAGGTCAGCACCTGCCTGCTCTCCGTAAAAAGTCCCAGAAAACGTGACATTCCAAGAAGAAATACTGCCATCAGCACAAGTCCGTGCAAAGTTCCAAGCACCATGCCCTGTGTTGCCGTTTTGTCCGCTCTCTTCTGGTCTCCTGCCCCCAGGTAAAAAGCAATCAGCGCATTGATACCGACGCCGAAGCCCACTGCAATGGCTGTCAGAAGATTTTGTGCCGGATATACCAGAGAAAGGGCCGTCATGGCATCCTCACTCAGCTTTGCCACAAAGTAACTGTCTACAATATTATAAAGGGAGCTGAATGCCATGGAAAGCATCATGGGAAATGCCATGGAAAGCACCAGCGGCCCTATTTTCTTTTCTTTCATAAACGTCTGATCCATTATTCTTCTCCTTTCTGTTCTATAGGAAACAGCCATTTCCTATAGAACAAAAAAAGCCACACAGAAATATTCTGTGTGGCGAAAAAAGACTGCTCATCTTGAAAAATCCACTCCCAAAAGGGTTTTAGATCTTATATTTAAAGGGCCGCCTTAATGGCTGCCAAAAGTTCCTCGTAAGTTTCAAAGGCCGGGAACTCCGGGTAATCCTTTTTGATCTGTTCCGTACTCCTGAACAGGAACCCTGCCTTGCTTGCCTTAATCATTCCCAGATCATTATGGCTGTCACCACTGGCAATGGTGTCATATCCGATAGACTGCAGCGCCTTTACTGTGGTAAGTTTGGAGTTTTCAATTCTCATTTTAAAGCCTGTGATCTCTCCGTCCGGCGCTACCTCAAGGGAATTACAGAAGATGGTGGGATAACCCAGCTTTTCCATCAAAGGGCCTGCAAACTGTGTAAAGGTATCGCTGATAATGATCACCTGGGTAATCTTACGAAGCTCATCCAAAAATTCTTTTGCTCCCGGCATGGGATCGATCTTTGCAATGGTTTCCTGAATTTCCTTTAATCCAAGGCCATGCTCTTTCAGGATGCCAATTCTCCATTTCATCAGCTTATCATAATCAGGCTCATCCCTGGTGGTTCTCGTCAGCTCCGGTATTCCGCTCTCCTTTGCAAAAGCAATCCAGATTTCCGGCACCAATACCCCTTCCAGGTCAAGGCATACAATATTCATTCCCATGTGACTCTCCTCCAACTATCTGTCGTGTCCTTTGTGAATTCCTTCTATAGTATAGCCCATCCTCCTGCCTGTGTGCAACCAGAAATTCACGCCACATGTGCGGAAGCTGCAAACTCCTGCAGTTTGCGTTTTGCATCAGGACTTAAGTTCCTGGGAACCTTGATCTGGATCACCACATACTGATCCCCCTTTACGGAAGGATCCTTCATCGAGACGATCCCTTTTCCCTTCAGCCTGATCCTGGTGCCTGACTGGGTTCCTTCCTTGATCTTACAGCTTACCTTGCCATATAATGTCTGAACAAGCGCTTCGCCGCCCAGGGCTGCCGTTTCAAAGGGAATGGACACTGTAGTATAAATGTCTCTTCCCTTCCGTTCAAAGCCGGGTTTACTTTGAACCTCCACTTCCAGAAGCAGGTTTCCTGCTTCGCCTCCGTTTCGGCCAGGCATTCCCTGTCCCTTCAGCCTGATCTTCTGCCCGTTATCAATTCCTGCCGGAATATGCACCTGCAGAGACTGGGTGGAGCCGTCGCCGTTTTGAAAACGGATCACCTTATCTGCACCAAGGGCTGCCTCCTCAAAGCTTACCGTGATCTTAGCCTGTGCGTCCTCTCCCTGCCGTTTTCCGGAACGGGCATTTCCTGTCCTTTTTCCAAAAAAGCCGTTTCCCAGATCATCCTCTCCAAAGCCATGACCGAAAAAGCCGCCAAAGAGATCTTCAAAGTTATCCCCCGTATAATGAAATTCCTGATATTCTCCTCCGGGATTTCCATGGAAATGGAAAGCGCCGTCTCCAAAGCCGGAGGCGCCTCCGCTTTGCTGTTCCCTAAAGCCCTCGTCAAAGGCTGCATGCCCAAACTGATCATAAAGCTTTCTTTTTTCCTGATCGCTTAAAACGTTATAGGCCTCCGTAACCTCCTTGAACATTTCCTCTGCTTTCGGGTTATCCTTGTTCATATCGGGATGATATTTTTTAGCCAGTTTTCTATAAGCCTTTTTGATGGCGGCCTCATCAGCCCCCCTGCTTACTCCGAGCACTTCATAATAATCGCGTTTTCCTGCCACTGCTCTCACCTCATTTCCTTAAAACAATCCTTTTAAATCGAAAAATGCCCCGGGAATTGTCCCGGGGCAGATGAACTGTTATCCTTCTATTGCAACCCGTTTCTTGGTTTCAACAGCCTTTGCTTCCTTTTTCGGAACATCCAGCCTCAGGATACCATTTTCAAACTTTGCATGAATATCTTCTTCGGTAAGATCTTCTCCTACATAAAAGCTTCTGCTCATGGAACCTGCATAACGCTCCTGCCGGATATATTTGCCTTTCTTATCGGTTTCATCCTTATCAAGGCCCTTGGAAGCTGAAATATTAAGGTATCCGTTTTCAAGCTCTACGCCGATCTCATCCTTCTTAAAGCCGGGCAGATCAACGATCACCTCGTATCCATCCTCTGTTTCCTTTACATCTGTTTTCATGATGTTCTTTGCATGCTTTCCGTAAAGCTCCTTGTTTACATCCGGAAATGCAAATCCATCCATAAAGTCATCAAAAATATCTCTACCAAATACGCTGGGCATTAACATAAGTCATTCCTCCATTCTTTCTTGACATTGATGCCATTTGTATGAGTTTCCTTTTTGAACCTCCGGCGGGAACTGTTCTTTCTTTTTTGTTCCCTTTCCTTTGTTCTAGTTGTAATATAACACCTATTGTTAGCACTGTCAATAGGTGAGTGCTAATTCTTTTGTGAACTTTTTGTGAACTCTACGAGCCTTTAAGAATTATAACCTGTTCAGATACCTGTGATGAGATTTTTTCCAGACAATAGTAATAAACCCCATCCTCTTCTACCGGTCTGCATATGGCAGCTGCTCTTGCCTTGACTTCATCTTACTCCCGGAATAATCTTCCTAAGATATGATTATTTAGCTTCTACCGTAAGTCCAAGCCTTGCTGCTACACCAAAATATCCATACATCGTATCTTCATCCTCCAAAACAGGGACGTAATCTGTTCCTGGCGGGAACGTAATCTCATACTTTGCACTTTGATATTCAAAGCTAACGGTCACTGTTACATCGCTTCTTTCAGACATTTTATTTAAAAGATAATCGCTGATAGTATGGAGCTTGCCAAAGTCAATTGTAACATTTCCGTTTTCCGGTGCATCCTTGATGAAGCCATACAGCTTTTTCACAGCAGCCATACTTGCAGGAATGGGCTGGGATTCCTTAACCATACCGCAGAACATACATTTATACTCTTCCAAGCCGTCTATGCCAGGCTGCGGTTCTACCGTTGTTAGTCCCACCGAACCATATACATATATATATCGCCATCTGGTGGCTTGGGAAAACCGGTAAAAACAAGTGTATCATTAGAACAATAAGTTTCTTGTGCTGCAAACTTAAAGCCATTAGGATCCGAGAAATCAAAGGAGTACGCGACCATCCGCCTTTACATCCAGCTTTATCCCGGCGATTATACCTGCCAACATGATCACTGACAGCATCATGGTAATGATTCTTTTTCCTGTTCTTGTTATTTTACCTTTCATCTCTTTTGTCCTCCTTTTCCGATAATGCATTCTTTCTTTTCCGATCCCTTAACCCACGTTCCCTGTCCGTAATCTGATATAGCAGGCCAGAACCGTACATGCCATGAACCGCCATCTGTGTATGTCCTGCCACCACATGAAGCGTTCCTGCAAGAAAGGCAAATAAAGCCATGCACGCCGCAGACAGTCCGTAAATTCCATGCCTCTGCTGCTGACAGTTTCTTTCATAAATACGCGGTTTTACCAGTTCCACCCGCTTTTGATTATTGTACATAGGATGTGTCATCTCCTTTTCAAAGCCTTATTTTTAAGGTTTTCAATCCCGCATTATTTCCTATCTGTTTTCTTCCACTTCCGAAATCCCAGATACAGTAAAGGTCCGATCACCAAGGCTCCTGCACAAATGCAGATAACCGGAATCCAGCCGCCACTGTGGGAGCTGTTCTCTGACGGCAGATTCGCACCGTCATCCGGCTTTAAGTCATTGTCCGTGGGGTTATTGTCTGCGGGATTATTCTCCGCTGTTGATTTCTGATTATCCCCGGCATCCTCCGTTCTTTGATCGCCTGTGGTTTGATCCTCCATGACTTGATCTTCCACAGTTTGGTCTTCTGTACCCTGATCCTCCATATGCTCTGGTGTGTCCGATGAACCCGGTTCGTAAGCTCCGATAAGAGATTGTCCGTTGTCTTTCCTTACGGTCTTTGCGTTATCGCCTGCTATAAGCTGTGCCGGAGCTTCCTTCGTTTTGGAATTTTCACCGGTCAGCTCTGTCTGCTTGATCCAGCCTGCATAAACCGTCCTGTTTCCATCAAGCCGGATTTCCGTAATGGGCTGTGTCAGATTCCGATCCGCATACCAGCCTCTGAATTCATAACCTTCACGGGTTGGCCGGTAGCCGGAAAGATTAATTATATGTCCTTTCCATGCGCGAACTGCTTTGATACTGCTTCCACCACAGGTATCAAAGGTCAGAGCAGGATAGCTCACCGGAGCTGTGCCACTGCTTTCCTTCGTATCACCTGAATTGTCATGGTTTGTATTATCATGGTTTGCGTCATTATGTTCTGTTTGAGTTGGGGTTACCGGCACTGTATTTTGCTTCCATTTCGCATAAAAAGTCTTATCTCCTGTATCGGTACTGCTGATTTCCGTAACAGGAGAGCCGGAGAAGCCGCTGTCCTCATACCAGCCTGCAAAAGTATAGCCTCCGCGGGTGATGTCACCAGCTCCCGGCAAAGTTAATGATGTCCCCCCGGTATATCTATTAATCTCCTTCCCAGGTGCAATTGTTCCTCCATATGTTTGCAATGTCACCTGATAAACTTTATTCCAATGAGCCTCAAGCTTCAGATTATCTGTCACACTATCACTGAAATCCCACTTAGGATTTGGATTTACAGACACATACCAGCCTTCAAAGACATAACCGTCCTGCACGGGAGCTCCGGGATCCTGCGCTTTCTGTCCACGAAGAACTTCCTGTTGAAGAATTGATCCGCCTCCTTTTGTATCAAATTCAACCGTAACTTTTGCGCTGTTCTCGATTTGACAACTCCCTTCCACGGCGCCGCTAAATATACCGCCTTCTATCTTACAGTTCATCACGAATCCCTTGAAAGTTGTCATTGAAGCAGCAGATTTCTCAGTACGTATCGTCAGCTTATCATTTTGATATGTTTTTATTAGCAGTTTTCCTTCCACAATTCCTCCATTTGCATATAATACTGCATTTGGAATACTCAGCATATTCTCAGAAAATTGAATATTACGTTTAATTGTTCCTCCATACAGATAGAATTCAGCATTACCAGAATACGTGATGATGGAATCTATCGTTCCTCCATAAATCCTGAGTTTTGCATCCTCATTAATTCGAATCCCTCTCTTCGATCCATTAATGATTTCCCCTTCCTGCTGACCTGCATTTTTTATATTCAGTTCACTTGAAGCTCGCAGTGTTATTACATTGTCGCCCATCTCCAGCTTATGACCATTCAAATCCAATGAAACAGTGTAAGAACTAGATATTTCCCCAATTTTAAGCTCTTTATCCAGCGTTATATTCTCTCCCAGACGGTAATTTCCAGGCGGAAGCCTATAAATATCGTCTCCGGAAGTTGACTCTCTATATTTCCAAATATTATCCTGCTTCAATTCCACATCTCCACGGTTATTGGGAGCCATAACAATTGGCAGTCCATTTGCTCTCAACGTATTTTCAACATTTATGCCGGAGCTTTCTTCGCTGCATACATGAGTACATGCTGTCGGCTGGGCTTCTTCGGATTCCATTGCATCATTTCCGGACACCGTACCGGTTCCGGTGGTCTGCGGATAGCATTCTGATGTGTGCTCATGAACGCAGTTTTTTGTCAGCGTATCACAGGTCTCAGTATATTCATGCGCCTGTCCTTCCTCCTGCTGCTGCGTCTGCCCCTGCTCCTGGGGCTGCTCTTGCTCCTGTTCTTGTTCCTGCATCTGCTCTTGTTCCTGCATCAGCTCTTGCTTCTGCATCTGCTCTTGTTCCTGCATCTGCCCCTGTTCCTGCATCTGTTCTTGTTCCTGCTCGTATCCCGCTCCTGTTTCAACCGGCTCTGCCGCCAATGCCGGCACCGATAATAATGTTAAGAGCATACTTATACTCAGCAATATGCAATAAATTGTAAATCGTAACTTTCCACGCTTCTTTTTTCTCATTCTGCGCTATCCTCCCCTTACTGTAATGCATTTTCTAAGATCCTATATATACTTAGGTACAAAAAATCCCAAAAACTCTCACCCACATTTATTTTGCTTAATTGCCAAAGTAAACATAAAATAATTATTCAGAAGACTCCTTATTTCTGTGCATTGCATAGATTTTAGTAATGTAATACTCAAAAAAGGGATACCACCCTCAAGTAGTACCCCTCAAACTCTATCGGCTCTTATGGTCTGTCTTACCACGAAGCACCAGATAATTGACACTGATGAAGTTCTTTTCCACCAAAAGCTCAACGCCCTGAAACTCTCCAAGATGTGTAAGGGAGAGCTCACCTGAAATAAATTCAGTGTTTTCACTCATTGCTTTAACTCTCTTCCGCTGACAAAATCTGCTGCCAGCCTCCGGGGTTTTAGCAGCTTAACATACGGATATGGGATTCGATTGTAAAGTCTTTCGTCTCACCATCATCCAGATAATACTCGTACGGTTTTATCTCTTCTCCAAAAGAATAGGTCGTCAAGTCTTCAAAATCAACATCTTCGACACACTTTCCGCCTTTTGCCACCGGGAACAGGTATTCTTCCCTTAAGAAAACATGCACGGTTCCCATTGGCATTTCCACATAGGAAAAGCCTTTTTCGTATACTTTTCCTTCTTCCACAACACCATTTTTAAAAACAAGCTGCTTCATTCTTTCCGGGAAATATACGACTCTTCCTGATACATTCTGCTCGCAGACCGGTGCCACCATGACATTTTCGCCGATAAAAAGCTGATCCTCCACCTGTCTTGCCAATGCATCCTCACCATAAAGAAACGCCAGTGGATTAAACATCATCGTATTCCGCAATGCTGCCTTCATATATTCACTATAAATATAAGGAAGAATCTGATACCGCACGCCGATCACATCCGCAAATTTCTCCACATGGGAGAAACAGTATACCTCCTGTCTCCTGGTTCCTCTTGCCGAATGATTCCTGAGCAATGGCGTAAACACTGCAAACTCCAGCCACCGTAATACCAGATCTTCAGTTGCATCTGCCCCGAATCCACCGACATCTGCTCCGGTATACAGGAAACCGCACATATTTAAAGAGGGCATCATTTTCACATTCATTTTCAAATGAGACCACCTGGAAGCATTGTCTCCCTGCCAGATTCCTCCAAACCGGTGCATTCCGATATAAGATGCCCTGGAGAATAACAGAATTCTCTTTTCCGGCACATAACGCTCAAACGCCTCGGAAGCAGCTCTCGTCATATAATAGCCAAACAGGTTATGTACCTGATCGTGACGGTAACGCTTTCCTTTATAATTATGATAAAACGAAGCATAATCCTCCGGATTGTTACAGATACTTCCAATCATTCCGGTCATTTCAAAAAAGGTATTCACGTCAAGATTCATCTTCTTATAGTCTTCCATTTTCTCAAAGACCTTTTTCAGACGCTTTTCGGAATAAAAGATTGCCGGTTCATTCATATCATTCCAGAAGCCGTCAATTCCCTTGTCAATCAGAAACCGGTACTTGTCGCCAAACCATTGTCTTGCTTTATCATCGAGCATATCCGGGAAACAGCATTTACCGGGCCATACCCCGATAATGAAATCTTCTCCGTTTCCGTCCTTGCAAAAGTATCCGTTCGCCTTACCTTCTTCGTAGACATCATAACCATCTTCTTTTTTCACGCCACCATCAATAATAGGAACAAGGTGTATCTTCTCCTTCTTCATCTCCTCGACAAGCTCTTCGAAATCGGCGAAGCTGTCCCGGTTGATCGTGAAGTCCTTATATCGCTCCATATAATCAATATCCAGATAAATACTGTCTATGGGAATATTATGTTTTTTATATTCGGCTGCCACCTCGCATACTTCATCTGCCGTATCATAGCTCCACCGGCTTTGTCCATAGCCAAATGCCCATCGGGGTGCAATATAACTTCTTCCGATCAGCTCACGGAACTCCTGCACCACATCCCTGTAGGACGGAGCTTCAATCAGATAAATTTTACAGTTCTCCTCTTCCATGGAAATGCTAAGGTCATCAATGTCGGTGTAACCAATATCGAAGGTCACCTTACCCGGCGTGTCCACAAAGAAGCCATAAGTTTCACGCACTCCGTCACCCACCATAATAAAGTTGTGTGCTCCATACAGTGAATTAGTATTCTCGCAGTGATTCGGATTATCGGTGCAGTTGCTGATATAACGCCAGCCCCTCTTATTGGTGCCACGCACATTTTCTCCCAGTCCATACACGATTTCATCCTCTTTCAAAGAATAATGAAAACCATCTTCCTTTTTCTGAAAAACGCCATCGCTCCATGTCGAGGGTGCAATCCCCTTTACCACAGCATCCGTCTCAATCGGTTCTCCAAAGATATATTTCCTTACCATTGTTCCTGTCCTGACTAGCCTTTCACTCCGCCGGCCATTAATCCTTCCTTAAAGTATTTTTGTGCAAGAGTATAAATTATAATAATCGGTATCATAGAAAGCAGGCTGCCTGCCATTAGAATATTATACTCTGTTCCATACTGCCCGTTCAAGTTGTTTAATGCCAATGTCAGCGTCATTTTATTTTTATCCGTCAGCATTAAAAGAGGCCATAAATAATCGTTCCAGCTTTCCATGAAGGTTGTGATGGTCAATGTTGCAATTGCCGATTTGGTCAGTGGTAAGATAACTGTTCGGTAGATCCGGAACAGACCGGCTCCATCCAGTTCAGCTGCATCCATATAATCATTAGGAATTCCTCGCATCTGCTGTACCAGCATAAAGACCGCAAATGCCCGGAACAAGGATGGAAGAATTACACTGGGATAGGTATTAATCAGTCCAAGATTATTCATGACAACAAACAAAGGAATCATGGTTACCTGTGTAGGAATCATCATGGATGCCAGATATAACTTGAATATGGCATTGGCATAAGGAAACTGTATTTTAGTAAATGCAAATGCCGCCATGGATGCCGATAAAATGGTAACCACGGTATAACTACAGGTAATCAAAAAGCTGTTTAAGATTGCTTTCAAAAAGGGGAATCTTGATCTTTCTTGGAATTTCCGTAGTCGGACTGGAGGTTGGCTTTATTTATGCCTACAAGAACGGCTGGCAGGTGAGCACGGCTTCTATCGTTCAGAGCGCATTTCTCTCCATTGCCCTGCTCTTTGTGGGTGCCCTGTTATATCATGAATCCATCAGCATCCACAAAGTTGTGGGCGTTGTATTTTGTCTGGTCGGCCTTCTCTTTTTAAACCGCTAGCCGGTACTTATTACTTTTCAAACAGGGACATTACGCCGCACAAAGCTGCGTACACCAGGCCTGCTGCCGCAAAAATGATCCAGGACAGATCCCAGCGTCTTGTCAGAAAGCTCACTACCAGGTAAGCTGCCACAACAAGGCACCAGTAAATATCTTTAATAGGTTCTGTCCTTTTTTTCGCCTGTTTCTTTTCCCTTGTGTAATCCCCTTCCTCGAGCAGCTTGTCGTAGCTTTCCCCGATCATTCCGGAGGCTACAAACAAAAAGGTTCCCATGGAGATCATTGCAAGAAGAACTCCCACGCAAAGAACCTGGACAAACTCAGAGGCTCCTGCCACTTCCGTTCCAAAGAGGGGCAATAATCCTAAAATGCAGAGCATCACTCCTATCACTATGCAGTTTCTTTTGACAGGCGCAAACTGTTCCTTCTTTTGCTCTGCGATCCCTGCAATTCCATACTGCAGGCTCAAAGGCTCCTTCTCCAGAAAAGAAAACTTTTCTATTTTCATTCCATCACTGATAAACTCTGCTGCCGCTGTCGCCACGATCAAAAGAAGGATGATCATGCCAATTCCACCTGCTGCATCCTCAGACATTGCAGTTTTCCCGTACTCCGCCATGCCACCAAGCACGATCAGTGGAATGGGAGCCAGAATACAGGCGCTGACGCCGGCTGCAATCCGATAAGCTGCCTTCCGGATCAGCTTCATATAGGTATCAGCCTCCTCCAAGGTCACCTGGCGCAGCTTCTGTTCCCTTTCCCACATTCCTGCTCCATCCTGCCTCTGCTCACCTTCGTCCCCATTTATAATAGGAAAATCCTCCCTGTCATCCTTTAACAAAAAATCTGTGCTGACCCCAAACAATTCTCCAAGCTGCAAAATTTTATCAAGCTCCGGTATAGATGCGCCGCTTTCCCATTTGGAAACAGACTGTCTGGACACCCCAAGCTTCATTGCCAACTCCTCCTGGGACCAGCCCTGCTGTTTTCTGAGTTTCATGATTTTTTCTGCTAAGATCATTTCTTTTTCTCCTCTCCTAAGATGGCTTTATCCTACCAGCCCGGATGGTTGCACGCCACCAAGCCACCTTGGAAATCTGTCAACTGCCAGTTGCAATCAGGTATTTTCCGCCTTTTTCCCATACCGCATGTAAAAAAGTCCTGTCAGATCTGCCAGCCCCCATCCAATCAGAATGGCTGCCCAGATCCCCACTTCTCCGATCCTTGTAGAAAGCAGATAAGCCAAAAGCACCCGCATCCCCAGAGAGATCACCGTAAGAACCACCGACATTTCCGGCCGCTTCACCCCACGGTAATATCCATACAATAAAAACAGACAGCCGATACCACAGTAAAAGGCTCCTTCTATCCGTAAATAGCCTACGCCACATGCGATCACCTCCGCCTCCCTGGCACTTATAAAGATTTTCATAAGGGGCTCCGCAAAAATACAGATCACCGCCCCGTAATTCTGCGCCACAAAGGTTGCATAGGCATTGCCGAAATCCTGCACCGCCGATCCGGCAAGAGCTCTTTGCATTTGAAAAAAACATAACAGGTGATCCCAATTCCGGAAAGGAATTGTGCAAGAATGGTTGCAAAAGCAGCCCCCCTTATGCCCCATCTCCAAACTGCCACAAACAAAAGGGCAAGTCCCACATTTACAAGGGCAGACACCGCCAAAAACCAAAGTGGGACAGCCGAATTTCCCAGCGCCCTGAGCAGGCAGGCAAAAAAGTTGTAAAGAGATGTTGCAAGAATTCCTGCAAAAATAATCAGCAGATATTCCCTCATGCCATCCCAGACTTCGGCTGGCACCTTCAGGAAATGTAAAATAGGTGCCTCTTTTTCTCCTTTTCCCTTATAAATGGAAAAAAGAGCTCCTGCTCCCATGCTGAGCCCCAGAAAGATAGAGGTCAGAAAGGTCAGCAGCGCATAGGCTGAGCCCACTGCCGCCAAGGCGTTTCTCCCCAGCACTCTTCCTACAATCAGTGTATCTGCAATATTATAAAGCTGCTGAAGCATATTTCCAGCTATCATGGAAAGGGCAAAAAGAAGCAGAGAACGTGAAATGCTTCCCTTTGTGAGATCGTGATATATATGGCTCCTCTTTCCTGTCAGGTAGTCTTAAGATATGACCATGATAGCACACTTCTGCTCCTATTACATCTTTTTCATTTCCTTCAGGTTCTGCCAGATGGTAAACAGCACTCCCACCCAGATAAAACCAAACGCAATCAGCCTGTGCATTTCAAGCGGTTCATGGAAATAAAAAAGTCCCATCAAAAACTGCAGTGTAGGATTTACATACATCAGAATTCCCGTGAGATAATAAGGGATCTGTCTGACGCCTCTGTTAAATAGCAGAAGGGGAATGGAGGTCACCACTCCTGCCGCCGGGAAAAGCAAAAGCCACGGCCCCTGTAAAACCTGTAAGCCGCTTGTACCGTTTATCTCACAAAAGGCACAGAACAAAAGGGCAAAGGGGGTTACCAGAAGCGTTTCCATGAAAAGGGAAAGCTCCGCATCCAGCTTCAGGCTTTTCTTGACCGCGCCATACACCGCAAAGCTCAGTCCGATCAATACTGCCATGACCGGCACCACCCGGTAAACAGCAATCAGATAGACAACGCCCACAATGGAAAAAAGAGCCGTCAGCTTTTCCAGCGTCTTCATTTTTTCTTTAAAAAGGGAAACGCCGATTACCGTTACAAAGATCGGTTCCAGGAAATAGCCCAGACTGGCGTCCAGCACATGGCCGGAGTTGATCGCATAAATATAAACGCCCCAGTTAATACAGACAAGCACTCCGCTGACCAGGCAGATCCCCAAAGTCCGCTTATCCCGGAAAACTGCCTTTACTTCAGCGAAACGCCGCCGCACCATCAGAAAGACCGCCATGAAGATCATGGACCAGATTACACGCTGTGCCAGAATATATACGGAATTTACCTCCCGCAAAAGATTCCAGAACACCGTCAGCATTCCCCAACACACATAACAAAGCACTACATTTACGGTTCCTCTTTTTTTTCTGTCGTTCATCTCTTTTCTCCTTTTGTTTTTTAATAAAAAATGGATGCTTTTTGCATTACAACATTGTAAAAAGCATCCATCCATTTTTCTATTTTATTTTTTGACTCTTTCGTTACTTGGCGGCTTCTTCTCCCTCTTCCTCGGCAGCCTCTGCTTCAGGAACCACATTGTGGACTGCGGTAACCGTCACAACCGGAGTATCCAGATCTGTCAGAATATCAATGTCCTTATTTCCGGCAATTTCCAGATCCTTTACTCTGATGGTATCTCCTATCTCCATGCTGCTGATATCAATTTTGATCTTGTCTACCAGTGCAGCAGGCAGAGCCTTGTAGGAAACCTCATGGAGCATTTCCTGGGCTACTCCGGCAGCCAGTTTATCATGGTTGATCAGAACGATCTCTGCTACGGAGTGAACCTTTTCATTGCTGACCAGAGCCTGAAAATCAATTTCCTCTACTCTTCTCGTAAGTGTATTGTAATCAATTTCCTTGATCAGCACATCATATTTCTCGCCTTCCACATCCAGCATCACCTGGCTACCCTTGCCGGCTGCTGCAAGAATACGATCCACTTCCAGCTTGTCCATTTTAACGGGAATGGAGCCTTTGATCTCCCTTCCGAATACGTTTCCGGTAACGTAACCTTCTCTTCTAAGTCTCTTGGCTTTCACATCCATGCTTCTTTTTTCAGCTTTTAAAGTATTCATTTGTCTTTTCCTCCAAAAATCTGATTTGCTTAGCAGCCTTCAACTTTATTTCATCGATAAAGAGGTTTGTTAAGTAGGTCTTCTTTGTTACAATGCAATTATAACACCTATAGCATGGAATGTTTCACCAAATTTTTCTTTTTTCCTTCGTTTTTTTTGTGCATTTTTAAACCAGGAGGTTAGCCTTCCTTTTGCTGCGCATACTGTCTAACGTACATATTCCGCATTTTTGCAACGTCGTTCAGGGACAGCTCTGCCTTTACTTTGCAGTGTGCCGCCCGCATGGCGCAGATCACCGCTTTTTCCACCAGAAGGGCGAGAGCCGTCACATCATCCTGTGTATTTCCTCTGACAATGGCGCCTACCCCCTGCACAAAAACTACATTTTTCTTTCGGAGAATTCTCAGCACCGCAGCTTTTTTAAGCGGTACCGCTCCAATGATCAGTCCGATCATCTGAGCCATATCATCCACCTGCGCCCTTAGATCTTTTCCTTCCTCTGCCCAACTGTATACCGGCGCTGTATTCACCACTTCCACACAGGGAAATACTTTGCGCAGCTCCTCTAACAGCTTTTCCCCCTCCGGGCAGAGCAAAGCTTCTTTCTCCCTCACCAGCCGTGACTTTTCTTCGCTGCTGATGCTCTCCTTGCAGATCTCCTCCAAAAGAAATGCCTTTTTGAGAGCTTCTTCCCCTGTCCTTGCACATAGCAGTGCGCCGTGATGCGCCATCAGGATCGTTTGCGCCCCGCTTTCCATGGCCTTTTTTACTTCCTGAACCAGTTTCTCAGAACCCGGAAGACCATATTCCGCCAGTGCGATTCCGCCAAGCTGCAGCCTTTGCTCCTGTGTCAGCATAAGCTCCTCAAATCCGGCAATGCCAAAAGCGGTTGCAAAGATCTGATGGGTATGGATCACATACTGCACTTCCGGAAACATCTGATAGGCAATACTGTGCACGCCTCTTTCGCTGGAGGGCTTTCTCCTTCCCTCCCATTCTCCGGTGAGGAGGCTTACCTTCACAATATCCTCCGGCTGCGTCCTTGTATAATCAAGTCCACTGGGCGTTATGAGAAAATCCTGTTCTCCGCATCTGCAGCTTATGTTGCCCCAGGTTCTTGCGACAAGTCCGGTGTCAAGCAGCTCCCGTCCTGTTTTTACCATCCATTCTCTTGTCTTTTGTTCCTTCACGTTCCTTATTCCTTCCCCTCATTCAATCATTTTACAAGGCAATCTTAACACAGGAAATGCCCCCTGTGCAACAACGGAACAGCTCCCCCATCTGCTACTTTCAGATTGACTTTCCTGCCACCGAAATTTATAATGTAGTCAATTCTAGCAAAGGCGGCTGAAAAACAACGATGGAAGCACTTCGCATTGCTGTCTGTGAAGACAGCGCAATCGAACAGAAAAGACTGATCTTTCTTATAAACGGCTGCGGCATTCCCGCTGTAGTTTCCGCATTTGACAGCGGAGAAGCCCTGTTAGCGGATTTTGGCCGTGGAAAATATGATCTGATCTTTATGGATATTTATATGGAGGGAATGACCGGTATTGACGCTGTCACAGCGATCCGCAAGATCGATTCCCATGTTCCCGTTGCCTTTGCCACCACAAGCACGGAATTTGCACTGGAAAGCTATCGCCTGGACGCCCTGAAATATATTGAAAAGCCCGTTCAGAAAAAGGCTGTCATGGAACTGCTTGAGCTTGCACGTTTTAAAAAGGAGCAGATTCCAAGCCTGCTCCTTCAAATATCCGGTAAAGATGTTTCCATTCCCTTTGATCAGATCACTTATGCTGAACAAATGGGACATGCTGTTGTCTTTCATTTACATGACGGCAGTTCCGTCAAAGCCAGCGGAAAGCTGGATGACTATGAAGACCGTTTTGATATGCAGCCCTTTTTCCGCTGCCACAAAAGCTTCCTGGTCAATCTCACCTATGCACAGGAGATCGACCCGGAATTTCACATTTTCACCATGTCAGATGGGACAAATGTCCATATCCGCCGTGAGGATTTAAGCGCTGCCAAAAAGGCCCTGCAGGATTTCAGATCCCAAGACCATTGATCGTATCTGCCGTCTTGGTAACCTGTTCCATACATAATTTCTTTGTATCACCAAATGCGCCGGACATGCTGCTGAAGCCTTCGGTGATCTTATCAAGCGCCAGATTAGCCGCCAGATTTCCAAGTCCCGCAGGCTGAACGCTTCTCTGTACAGAATATTTTCCCTTGCTTCCTAAAATCTGCACCTGATTATTGCGGTCAAGCTGTGGAAATGCAATCACCCATGCAAGGCCGTCCTTCACAAGCTCCGGTTTCCCTGCCTCAAAGTCTACATCCTTGATCGCTTCATACAGTTCTTTTATGGTTTCAAAGCTTCCCTTTAAATTCAGCTTTTCGATCCGTACACCAAACAAATCCCCAAGTCCCATGTTCCATCCTCGCTTCCTGCACTTTTGTCTTTGCCTTAAAAAATTGGCGGCATAGCACCCTATGCCGCCGAAAAAATTCCCCTTTTGGTTTAAGATTACATTGCATCAACGATGGTCTGAAGGCTGTCCATAAGGCTCATCATAGTATCGTTTAATGTAACGGCATCTTCCTCAGTAATAGTATCCTGGCTGATCTCGCCCATTTCATTGATTACATCTGCTGTCTGGTTTAAAATGTCCTCGATGTCTGCATCTGCTTCTACTTCATCAGACATATAGTAATCAGCAACGATATCATATGCATCAGATAAGGTCTTGAAGTTATCCTGAAGGATTGCAAAGGTCTCATCAGATACTGCGCCGTCTGCTGCTTCTGCGTCAGCTGCTCCATCTGCTTCCTGCATTCCATCTACAAGCATGGAGAGTGCATCCAGAATATCAACCATTGCGCTGTTTAAATCCTCTGCATCTGCTTCTGTCATGCTGTCCTGTGTGATTTCACCCATCTGGTTGATCACATCTGCTGCCTTGTTCATTGTATCCTCGATGTCAGCGTCTGCTGCGATCTCATCACTGCTGTAAAGCTCTGCTACCGCATTATAAGCTTCTACCATGGTTGCGTAATTATCCTGCAGGATTTCAAAGGTCTCATCTGATACCATATCGCCTGCATCTTCTGTATCTGCTGTGTCCTCTGCTGTGTCCTCTGCTGTGTCCTCTGCTGTTTCTTCCACTGCAGTATCCTCAGCAGCTGTCTCCTCAGAACCGCCGCCACATGCCGTAAGCAGCGCTGCTGCCATAACACCTGCCATGATCATTGCCAAAAACTTCTTTTTCATAATAACTCTTGTCCTCCTAAACTTTCTTTCTTTTTATTTGTTTTTGTTTCTGAAAGACATTCTATCCAAACAAGCGGCAGGTGGCAACTTCCAAAAAAGGAAATTCGGAATGCAAAATTCGTACTTGACTTTTTTATATTTTTATGATAACGCGCCTTCTTTAAATTTCGCAATTTCTTCCAGATATTTTTGTCCCAAGGGGCTGATAGAAACTCCCCTTCTCTTCAGATAACCAATGGTCATCACTTCATCTGACTTCAGCTTTACCGCACAGTAATCAGAGCCGTTCAGATCTTCGCTGATAATTCCGGAGCAGAGCGTATAGCCGTTTAATCCGATCATCAAATTCAGCATGGTTGCCCTGTCATTTGCCTTGATCAGCTGTTTGTAGGCATAGGTGCTGAGCACCTCCTCCGCAAAGTAAAAGGAATTGTTGGCTCCCTGTTCAAAGGAAAGGCAAGGGTATTCGGACAGCTCCTCCAGGGCAATCTCATCCTTGCCCGCAAGGGGATGGCCCTTCCAGATATACACATAAATGCCGCAGGGAAAAAGCTCGTGGAATTCCAGGGAAAGCTCCCGGAAAAGCTTTGTCAGCACCGCCCTGTTAAAATCGTTCAGATAAAGAATGCCGATTTCGCTTCGGAAATTCTTTACATCCTCAATCACTTCATAGGTTTTGGTTTCATGAACTGCAAATTCATATTCATCCATGCCAAACTGCTTGACCATTTCCACAAAAGCCTTCACCGCAAAGGAATAGTGCTGCATGGAAACGCTAAACCTCTTTTTGCTGTTCTTCTTTTCAATGTAACGATCCTCCACCAGCCGGTACTGATCCACTACCGCCCTTGCATAGCCCAGAAATTCCTCTCCCTCCGGAGTGATCATTACGCCCCTGTTGCTTCTGTTAAAGATCGTGATTCCGATTTCCTCCTCCAGCTCCCTCATTGCCTGGGAAAGGCTCGGCTGTGCAATAAACAGTTCCCTTGCCGCTTCGTTCATGGAACCTGTGTCTGCGATGGCTATTACATATCTAAGCTGTGTCAGTGTCATGCTGTTCTCCTCTCCCTTCATAAAATAAGGTCTTTCCTGTGAAATAAGAAAAGGCCCCGGAACTGTGGTTCCGGGGCCTGCCCTGTATTCTTCCGACTCTTTTATTATACACGATCAGAAGGGTTTATTCAAAGGGGATTACTGCACCGTCATAGGTGTCGTTGATGTAATTCTTAATGGTGTCGGACTTTAATACATCCACCAGCGCTTTGATCTTATCAGCGTTTTCATTTCCTTCCTTCACTGCGATCACGTTTACATAGGTTTTTGCTGCTTCGGAGTCGCTGCTCTCATATGCAAGGGAGTCCTTTGCTACGGAATAGCCAGCTTCCAGTGCGTAGTTACCGTTTAATACCACATAAGCAACCTCGCCTACTACTCTGGGAACCTGTGCTGCCTCCAATTCAACGATCTCCAGGTTGTAAGGATTTTCTTCAATATCATTGACAGTTGCCTCAAGTCCTGCACCCTCCTTTAAGGTGATCAGTCCGTTGTCCTGTAACAGAAGCAGTGCTCTTGCCTCGTTTGTGGTATCATTGGGTACTGCAACGCTGTCGCCGTCTGCTACCTCTGCAAGGTCTGACTTGGTTCCGGGATAAATTCCGAAGGGCTCGTAGTGGATGCCGCCTGCATTTACAAGGTGTGTTCCCTTTTCTGCATTAAAGCTGTCAAGGTAAGGGATGTGCTGGAAATAGTTGGCGTCAAAGTCGCCGCTTTCCACTACCTCGTTGGGCTGAACATAATCATCAAAAACGGTTACCTGAAGGTCATATCCCTGTTCTGCCAGGATCGGCTTTGCCTGCTCTAAGATCTCTGCATGAGGGGTTGCGGATGCGGCTACCTTGATCACCTTATCATCTCCGCCTGACTTGGAACCACAGCCTGAAAGGGCTCCCACTACAAATGCTCCTGTAAGTAAAATTGCTAAAAACTTTTTCATAATACTTCTCCTCCTAAGAATGTTTCTCTTTGTTCGATAGACAGAGTATAGCATCTCCCTTTTCTTTTGTACAATATTGAAAAAATCTGGCCAGTTATAGGAGATGCCTATGACAGACCAGATCATTTTTTCAGTATCTTTTTATTCTAATTCTGACAGCCCTGTATAAAGCTCGTAGTAACGGCCCTTCTGCGCCAGCAGATCCTTGTGGTCGCCGCGCTCTATGATCACGCCGTTTTCCAGCACCATAATGGCATTGGCATTTCTGACTGTAGAAAGCCTGTGGGCGATCACCAGCGTTGTTCTCTGTTCCATCAGCCGGTCCATTCCCCGTTCAATATGCTTTTCCGTCCTGGTATCTACTGAACTGGTCGCCTCATCCAGGATCAGGACAGGCGCCTTGGAAATCGCAGCCCTGGCAATATTGATCAGCTGTCTCTGGCCCTGGCTCAAATTAGCTCCATCTCCTTCCAGCATGGTGTCATAGCCATGCTCAAGGCGCATGATAAAGGAATGGGCGCTGGCAGTCCTTGCCGCCTGCTCTACTTCTTCATCTGTGGCGTCCAGACGTCCGTACCGGATGTTTTCCCGGACAGTTCCCGTAAACAGATGGGTGTCCTGAAGCACCATGGAAATATTTTTTCTCAGATCATCCCTTTTAATCTGGGTGATGGGGATCTGATCCAGTGTGATCGTTCCCTTGTCAATATCGTAAAAGCGGTTGATCAGATTTGTAATGGTGGTCTTTCCTGCGCCGGTAGAACCTACAAAAGCAATTTTCTGTCCCGGCTTCGCGTAAAGGGAAATGTCCTTCAAAATAGTTTTATCAGGATGATAACCGAAGGTCACATGCTCTAAAGTAACGGCTCCCCGCACAGGCTTATAATAATTCTGTTCATCCTCCCTGCACACATCTGCAAGAAAGCCCTCCTGCTTTGTCAGTTCGTTTTGTCTGGGGATCACATAAAAGCTTCCCTGTTCATCAGTTTCCATGCCGATGGCATTTTCAGGGTCTTCCTCCTCCTGCTTTTCATCCATGACGGCAAACACGCGCTCTGCGCCGGCAAGGGCTGAAAAAATGGTATTGACCTGCATTGCCACCTCGTTAATAGGCCTGGAAAACTGCCTGGAATAATTGACAAATACGGTAAGTCCGCCTACATCAAAGCCTCTAAGGACGCAGAGGATGCCTCCGATACAGGCCGTCAGGGAATAGCTGACCTGACTTAGATTCCCCATCACAGGCCCCATGATCCCTCCAAAGAACTGGGCCCCGATCTGCTTTCTGCGCAGATCCTGATTTAAATATTCAAACTCTTCCTTTGCCTCCTGCTCATGGCAGAATACCTTTACCACCTTCTGTCCGGTAACAGTCTCCTCAATGTAACCGTTCATGGTTCCGATAGCGGCCTGCTGGGCCTGATAATATTTCCGGCTCTTTCCTCCCACCAGCTTCACAGCCTTAAGCATCAGGGGGATCATCACGATCGTGATCAGGGTCAGCCATACGTTGGTATAGAGCATCAGCGCGAAGGTACCGATAATGCTGATGGTTCCGGAAATCAGCTGTACAACGGTATTGTTCAGCATTTCCCCTACTGCATCCACATCATTGGTAAAGCGGCTCATCACATCCCCGTGATTGTTGGTGTCATAATATCTCACCGGAAGCTTTTGCAGCTTTTCAAACAGCTCGTTTCTGAGCTTCTGAATGGCATTCTGGGAAATGCCGATCATGATCTTCTGCTGCAGGTACTGTGCCAGCACTGCCGCCACATAAATAGCAGCCATGACGCTGATCCCCTGCAAAAGCTTTGATACGCTCCCCTCGTCAGAGGTCAGTCCGTTGATAATGGGACGAAGCATATAGGAGCCGGCCAGGTTTGCAGCCGTTCCGCCTACCACGCATAACAGCACGATAAAAAGCTTCCATTTTTCATGGGCAATATAGCCAAACAGCCTTCCCACCGTAGCGCCAGCATTTTTAGGCTTTCTGCCTCCCATGGCAGCGCCCTTTCCGGGTCTTCCCATTCCCCTTCCCCTGCCGGGCGGCATGGGCGCATCTGCATTTTGGGCGGGATTTAATTTCTCTTCATATTTCTTTTTCAGATATTCCAGCTTTTCCGGTTTCATGATGCGCTCGCCTCCTTATCCATCTGGGAATAATAGATTTCCTGGTAGGCCTGACATCCTGCAAGCAGTTCCTCATGGCTGCCCTTTCCCACGATCTGACCTTCCTCCAGCACCAGAATTTCATCTGCCTCCATCACGGAGGTAATTCTCTGGGCGATCACGATCTTGGTGGTATCCTTCAGGGTAGTGCCAAAGCTTTCCCTGATCTTTGCCTCTGTTGCCGTATCCACTGCGCTGGTGGAATCATCCAGGATCAGGATCTTTGGCTTTTTGATCAGCGCCCTGGCAATGCAGAGTCTCTGCTTTTGTCCTCCGGAGACATTTACGCCTCCCTGCCCCAGCTCTGTCTCATAGCCTTTTACAAAGCCCGACACAAAGCCATCTGCCTGGGCGGCTCTGGCCGCCTGCAGAATTTCTTCCCGGGAGGCCTCTTCATCCCCCCACATTAAATTCTCCATAATAGACCCTGAGAAAAGCACATTTTTCTGTAATACCATTCCCACGCCCTGACGCAGGTTCTGAAGGGAATAATCCTTTACATTTACGTCGTCTACCAGGATTTCGCCCTGATCTGCGTCATAGAGTCTTGGGATCATCTGCACCAGCGTTGTCTTTCCGCTTCCGGTGCCGCCGATAATTCCAAGGACCTTCCCGCTTTCGATCTGAAAGCTGATATGGGACAGCACTGCTTCCTTATTATCCTTATAATAACGGAAGGTTACATCTTTAAATTCCACCTTCCCGCTTTCTACCTTTTTATCCGGTTTTGCACAGCCTTCATCTGTCAGGGTGACCTTTGTATCCAGCACCTCCGTAATACGATGAAGGGACGCCATGGCCCTGGAGCACTGCAAAAGCACCATTGCCAGCATCATCAGTGACATCAGGATCTGCACAATGTAAGAGGTGAAGGCGGTCAGATCTCCTACCGGCATGGTGCCTGCCAGGATCTGTTTTCCTCCAAACCACACAACTCCAAGGGTTGTCAAATTCATGATCAGCATCATAATGGGCATATTTAAGATCACCACATTAAAAGCGCTCAGACTGGACTCCTTCAGTTCCTCATTGGATCTGGCAAATTTCTCTTCCTCGTATTCTCCCCTCACAAAGGATTTGATCACCCGGACATTGATCAGCACCTCCTGAATATTGGAATTCAGGGCGTCCAGCTTCTTCTGCATCATATTAAACCGGGGAAAAGCAGTTTTGATTACCAGTCCGATCAAAAGTACCAGCACCGGGATCACCACCAGGATCACAAGGGCAAGCTCGGCATTCATCATAAAAGCCATGATCAGCGCTCCGATCAGCATTCCCGGCGCCCTGAGCATCATACGGAGCGCCATGTTGATCAGATTCTGCACCTGGGTCACATCATTGGTCAGCCTGGTCACCAGGGAGCCTGTGCTGTACTGATCCAGATTGGCAAAGGAGAACTGCTGTACCTTTTGAAAGGTATCGCTGCGCAGGTCAGCTGAAAAGCTGATGGCTGCTTTGGCTGCAAAATAAGCGCCTCCCACGCCTCCTGCCATCATAAAAAGCGCCGTGAGCACCATCACCGCCCCCATGGAAATAATATAGGGTACATCATGGTTTGCAGCCCCGATATTAATGATGTTGGCCATAAACTTTGGTAAAAGCACCTCACCGACCACTTCCACGATCATTAAAATAGGCCCAATGATAAATGCGGAAAGGTAAGGCTTAATATACTTCCAATAACGTTTCATAATCTCCTCCTGTTCTTTTTATTTTAAGAGAGAGTCATAATAATTCTCTCCATTTTTCATAATTCTTTTCAGATAATCGGAAAGAGCCTCCATCTCCTCACAGGAAAAATCCTGAAGAAGGAAGTCCTCGATCTCCCCAAAATACCGGTGGCTGATCTCAATGGCTTTTTTCCCTTTTTCCGTGATCACCACCCGGTTCATCCGGTTGTCCAGTTCATCACAGGCTCTGCTGATATGCCCTGACTTTTCCAGCTTCTTTAAGGAAACGGCCACTGCGGCCGGAGACACCTCCAGCTTTTCCGCCAGCATGGTCTGGGTAAAATCCGGGTGAGCTCCCAGCATCATCAGGATCCTGTGCTGGCTCCTGTAAACCCCTGTATCCTTCACCTTTCTGTCAATACAGCGCTTCACAGCCTGATCCGACTGCCGGAAAAGGTTAATGATCTCTCTTTGTTTTTCCTTCCGCTCTTCCTTTTTCATGGTCTGCTCCTTTGTTAATTAGTTAATATTTAACTAGTTAACTTTTTAAGTAGTATACTCCTCTTTTTTCTGAAAAGTCAACCACTATTTCTATTTTTTTGCTACACACCGGCCGCATGTTTCTATAAAACGCAGGCCACCAAAAGCTTTCTCAGTCCATAAAAAGCCAGTAAATGAAGGGGATAATACAGATAAAAGAAATACCGCATGGAAAGCCCTCTTTTTCCATTGTAAAATGCAATGGGCACAAAGGAAAGACAGGCCGTCGGCTCCCAGAAAAAGCTGGCGCAGCCCATGATAAGCTGGGTGCCTTTGTTTTGCCTGAACAGGTACAAAAGCGCTATGGACAAAATGCCCATATAACGATAATCCGCATGGATGGCATTACTCAAAAAAGCAGCGGCGCTCATGCAAAGCAGGATGCACAGCGTGCGCAGCACAAGGTTCCGTATCCTTTTTTCCAGACTCTCAATGCCCCAGAGCATCAGCATTCCGATCAGCAGGGTAAAAAACACATTCTGCCCCTTCATGCTTATGGGTTCCCGGTAAAAAGCCAGGTCAAAGGGCACCTCTGAAAGCAGGGCAAACAAAAACAGTCTTGCTGCATAGCGGCTCCTGCTTTTTGTATGTAAAAAGCCCTCTACCAGAAGAAAAATAAAAATGGGAAAGGCCAGTCTTCCTATAAGCAGCCTGCAGATCTGATAAGCCAGATAAAAAAAGCCCACGCTTCCCTGCTGCAGCAGTCCTCCTATATAGGTCAATGAGTAATCGCTGACCGAGGTAATTCCATAATAGGCAAGCATGGTGCCTAAAAGAGTATAGGCCCCATGATCTACTGTCATCGAAATCAATGCAATTATTTTTAAGGCGCTTCCGCTGATCCCTTTTTTCATAACACTCTCCGTCACACAAGCTCTTTGCAGTTCTCCTTCATACTACCAAGCCTTTTTCGCTTTCGCAACTGAGACTTTTGGCGGATATTCCAAACTGGTATTATAAAAAAGTTTCAAATTGGTACTTTTTGATATGCCACTCCTGTGTATAATTAGGTTTCATAAAATACATAACGAAATGAGGAGGCACATGATGAAAAAACAAACAACACAGAAAATTGCATTAACCGGACTGATGGCAGCCCTTTCCTATGTGGTCTTTACCTTTTTACAGATTAAGATCCCTCTTCCCGGAGGAGATGCAACCTCCATCCACCTTGGAAACGCCGTCTGCGTTCTTGGCGCTTTATTGCTCGGCGGTGTTTACGGCGGCCTGGGAGGCGCTATCGGCATGACCATCGGCGACCTTTTGGATCCTGTTTATATTGTATATGCTCCCAAAACCTTTTTATTAAAGTTCTGCATCGGTCTGATCACCGGTCTGATCGCACATAAGATCGGAAAGATCACCATCGAAACAGATACCAAGAAAGTAGCTCTCTTTACCACCCTTGCCGCAGCAGGTGGCCTGCTCTTTAACGTGATCTTTGATCCCCTGGTTGGCTACTTCTACAAGCTTGTCATTCTGGGAAAGCCTGCCGCAGAGCTGACGCTGGCATGGAACGTTGCTGCAACCTCCATTAACGCAGTGACCTCCACCATCGTATCTGTTCTGATCTACATGGCCCTGCGCCCTGCCTTGAAGAAAGCGGGTCTTTTCTTTACCTTAAGCAAATAAGACTGACAGCTCCCATTTTCGGGAGCTGTTTTGTTTCTTCTATTTAAAATACACGCTTATGTTTCCCATATTGCAGGTCAGCCTGTAAGTGTCTACAGCCTGGTGATCCAGGGTTCTTTCTGTAGAAAAGGCGGAAAAGCTGTCGCTTCCAATGTCAATATTGCCCATGGCACAGTCAATTTCATAGTTATGATCCGTTTCCTCTCCTTCCAGAATAAAATCCAGATTTCCCATATCGCAGGTTGCATCCAGTTCTCCGCTGATTGCTCCTTCAAAGGAGCAGTCTCCCATACCGATCTCCAGCCTTGCATCCTGCACCTGCATCCGGTCAATCTGCATACGCCCGGCTCCAATTTCTCCTTCAAATTCACCGGTCTCCATGTCTGAAAGCGTCATCTCTCCGGCGCCTATGACGGCATGGATCTTCTGGAACGTGAAACCGGAAGGGATCTCCACAATGATCTCATTTCCGCTCTCCCCTATATTTTCAAACCAGGAACGGTTTTCATCCCTTGCAAAACCTTCTATATAAAGAGTACCATCCTTCTCATAATAGCTGCATTTTCCTCCGCCTGTCATGCTGATATGGATCTGCCCGTCCTCTGTATCCTTTTTCTGTACCTGCAGATACCCCATGGACAGATCAAGATCCAGATTTTGCACTGCCTCCGGATCGATCTTATCCTCCACGATTTCTCCGGCGCTGTAAGTTTTTTCATTAACCGTCAGTGTCTGGAAAAACGGATCATTGTGACTGTCCAGATTATCAACGCCGTTAAAAAAAGAGTCTATCGCTGTTGCAGCCTGCTTTCCGATCCTGCCCGGAAAAATATCACTTCTGAGCGTTCCCGCCGCTCTGCCTCCTCCGGCTGCCAGGCAGATGGCAAGCATGATAAATCCTACTGCAAAGAAAACTCCTGCCGTGATCAGGCTTCCTTTTATAAACTTTTTCATTTAAGCCGCCTCCTTTTTTCCAAAAATTTTGCGGAAGATATATCCGATTCCCTGACAGATGGCCGGTATGAGCTTTCCTACTAAAAGCACCGTCAGGATCATAAACAAGACCCCAAGTGCGGCGCAGATAAATCCTGCCCCGATCATGCCGATGGCCGCTGCCGGGTTCTCAAGGAAAATTCCAAACCCGACGATCACAAGAGCGATAGCCGTAACATAAAGCGCCAGCGCTGTGGCTCCAAAGCCGATCACCAGGCCGATCACTGCCATGAAAATGCTGAAGATGACGCCGATCACAGATCCTGCAATTCCCAGGATCACGGGAGATAAGAAAATACCTCCTATTACAAGCAGGACAATAGCCCAGCCGGGCAGCGGATCTTTTTTCTGATCCTTTGGAGGCGTTTTTTCCTGCGTCTTCGCTCCGCTCCCTTTCTGCTCACCGGAGGCTGCCTGAACCTTTTCCAGCATAAATCCGTTTTCTGTAAATTCTCCTGCGCCGGTGTTGTCCCCCAGACCATCCTTTACGATCTGTGCAACCTGTCCGGGACTTCCAAGAGCCTTAATAACCTCCTGCTCGTTCTCCTTTCCGGCATCATTAAAATAATCATTATAATATTGAAGTGCTTCTTCTCTCTCACTTGGTGAAATATCAGACAGCAGTTCTTCCAACTGCCTCATGAATTCCCATCTGCTCATTTTATTTCCTCACTTTCATCCCTCAAAGATTTTATTGATTTTTGCTGAATATCTGTGCCATTCACTCTCATACAGATTTAACTGCAAGCGTCCCTTTTCCGTGACCTTGTAATACCGCCTGTTCCGTCCTGCGCACTCCATGTCATAGACCTCCAGGCATTCCTCCTTTAGCAGCCGCCTCAGTACCGGATATAACGTAGATTCCGAAAGCTCTATGACCTGTCTTACATCCTGGGTGATCTTGTAGCCATAGGCTCCTTCCGGCTCCCGCGAGACAACAGCCAGCACAATGGCGTCCAAAAGTGCCGCTCCTGTATTAAAAACCATACCCTTGCTCCTTTCTTCCTGATGAATATTCTTTCCTGGATCCAAAGCTTATGTTTTATAATATTATATGCTGTATAATATTGTTTCTTGTTTACTTACTATACGCCATATAATATTGTTTTGTCAATAGCTTAAGAAGAAAAAAATAAGCAGGGAACAGCCGGCCTCAAAAGTTTACTTTTGGAAGCGGTTACCCCCTGCCTATTTTATGTTTATCTTTCTTCTCTTATTTGCCGCCTATCTTTCCATTTTCCAAAAGGCTGCACTGTACGGCTCAAGCTGGCTGCCGCCTCCAAAGTCATGGAGCTTTCCGGTGATCAGATCCACTGCCTGTCCGCATCCCGCATCAAAATGAGCGGTATAGGGCTGATCGTCCGCATTGATGGCTACAAGCACTCTTTCTCCCTCTGTCTTTCTCTCAAAGATACACTGCCTGTTGGTCAGAACCACAGAACGGAAATCTCCGTAGTTTAATGCCTTTGACTGCTTCTTTGCCTCTGCAAGCCTGCTGATCCATTCGGACAGCTCATTAAACACAGGCGCTTCAAAGCAGGCGCGGAGCGCCGGATCTCCCTGGTTCTTTTCTGCCTTTGCTCCCCATTCGCTTCCATAATATACACAGGGAATTCCCGGCATGCCAAAGCAAAGCGCATAAATCAGGGGCAGATGCTTTTCATTGTTTAAGATACTGGCTACCCTGGTCACATCATGATTGTCCACAAAGGACAGCATATGCTTTCCTTTATAAAGAGTCCAATTCTCCGGCCCAAACTGACGGAGCAGGGAATGTACGATCTCAAACAGGTTCATGCTGTTAAAGCTGGAATACAATCCCTTATAGCATTCGTAGTTGGTAGCTGAATGAAGCATGGCATCATTGACCATCCGGTTATAATCTCCGTGAAGCATCTCTCCCAAAAGGTAAAAATCCTCCTTCAGCCCATCCGTAAAGCTCCTCAGCCTTCTGACAAAGTTTTCGTCCAGACAATACGCCACATCCAGTCTCAGTCCATCTATCTGAAATTCCTCTACCCAATATCTCACAGCGTCAAAGATATGCTGTACCACCTCTTCATTTTGAAGGTTCAGCTTCACAAGATCATAATTTCCTTCCCAGCCTTCATACCATAATCCGTCATTATAGCCCGAGTTGCCTCCCAGATTGATATGAAACCAGTTAAGATAAGGGGAATTCTCCCGGTTGCGGATCACATCCTGGAACTGGTAGAAGCCTCTGCCCACATGATTAAATACTCCGTCAAGCACTACACGGATCCCATTTTCATGAAGCTTTTCACATACCTGCTTAAAATCCTCATTGGTTCCCAGTCTGACATCAAGCTTCTTATAATCTCTGGTGTTATAGCCATGTGTGTCGGATTCAAATACCGGTGAAAAATAAACTGCATTGATCCCCAGCTTTTTCATATGGGGGATCCATTCCTCCACCTTGCGGATCCGATGCTCCAACACTCCGTCATTTTCAAAAGGCGCCCCACAAAATCCAAGGGGATAAATCTGATAAAATACACTTTCATATGCCCACATTTCTTACGTCTCCTTATTTTATCATTTTGTATTTCTACCGGTTCTTATTTTATCATATTCTGCATTCAGGGTATATATTTTCCACCAAAAAACTGTTTTGACTATTCCGGACAATTTTCAGGTTCTTTTGATTGACTAACCAAGTATTTTCTTTAATTTGCATTTCCGGTCTTGCAGTTTTTTCCTTTTTCCTTTTTTCTATCCACAAATAAAAAAAGGAGATTTTTCGAGAAATCCCCCATTTCCACAAAGTTATCCACAATGACACAAGTGTCATGTTTGGTATAATTCGGCGTCATTTCATCTCATGTCCTTCATTTTTCAAAGCCATTCATCCCAGAAGCGCTCCACCCGTCTTGCAATAGCCTCCAGGGAAACCTGTTCATAGCTGTCCCATTCTCTTGGGAACATCCTGAGATACTGACTGGTCAGGAAACGTTCATCCAGAAGGGCCACGATCCCCACATCCTCTACGGTACGGATGACCCTGCCTGCCGCCTGTAATACCTTATTCATACCCGGATATTTATAGGCGTAATCAAAGCCGTTTTCTCCCTGTTCATCAAAGTATCTCTTCAGGATCTCTCTTTCATTGCACACCTGGGGAAGGCCGGTTCCCACGATCACCGCTCCGATCAGGCGGTCATGCTTTAAATCGATCCCTTCACTGAAAATCCCTCCCAGAACGCAGAAGCCAAGCAGCGTTTCCTCCTCCCCCTCCTTATCAAACCGGGACAAAAAGGCTTCCCTTTCCTCCTCATCCATATATTCCTCCTGGACAAGGCACTTTTCTTCCCCTGAAAAATTTCTCACATAGCTGTCATAGACACTCTGCAAAAAGGCATGGGAAGGAAAAAAGATCAAATAGTTTCCTGCCCGCCTTTGCGTGATCCTATGAATATAGGCTGCAATATTATAATATTCCGTTTCAGATCTTCTGGTATATTTGCTGGTCACATCCTCTGCAATAAAAAGTCCCTTGCGCCTTTGGTCAAACACTGATCTGGCATAGACCTCGTAATCCTCCTGATCTCCCCCCAGCAGGCTCTTATAATATTGAATGGGCAGAAACGTAGCGGAAAAGAGAATGGTGCTCCGCCCCCTGCTCATACATTCCTTCAGATTTTTAGATGGATTTACACAAAACAGGCGGAAGGAAAAGCCTGCATCCGACTCCATCTGAGTATAAATCACATAATTGCGGTCAAGCTTATCGCTTATCAGCAGAAAATGGGAGATCTCAAAGTAAAAATCAAGCACCTCCTGTTTAATGGGACTTTCCTCATGATCCTCCAGATAGTCGCTCATTATCCCGGACAGTCTCTGCACCGCCCCGATAAAGGGCGCCGCCTGTTCGCTGTCCAGATAACGGTAGGTCTCACACTCCCTTTTTAGCTCCAGCAGCTCCCTGTTGCAGCGCTCAAGCTGACGGTACATCCGGCCGTCATAATCCTTCACCGTCCTTTTCAGCGCCAGAAAGTCCTCCTTTAAAAGGACAGCGCTGTACATCTCCCTTCCTCTGTCCACCAAATTGTGGGCCTCGTCCACCAGGAAAAGATAATCCTCCTTTACTCCTTCCGAAAAGAAACGCTTCAGATACACATGGGGGTCAAACAGATAGTTGTAATCGCAGATCACCGCATCTGCAAAAAGGCTCATATCCAGACACATTTCAAAAGGACACACACTATGCTTTCTTGCATATTCCTCAATAGTCTCCCTTTTGAAGTTGTCTGATTCAGTCAACAGGTCGTAAATGGCATCATTGATCCTGTCAAAGTGTCCCTTGGCATAAGGGCAATACTCCGGATTACACTGGGTTTCTTCCATAAAACAGATTTTGTCCTTGGCGGTCAATATCACAGACTTTAAGGATAAGCCCTGTTCCCTCATCAAGGAAATGGCCTCGTCTGCCACTGTCCTTGTAATGGTCTTGGCCGTCAGGTAAAAAAGCTTCTGTCCCCGTCCCTCTCCCATAGATTTCACTGCCGGGAACAGTGTGGAAAGGGTCTTCCCTACTCCTGTGGGCGCTTCCAGAAAAAGCTTCCTGCTGTGGTAAATGGTCTGATATACATAGGTGACCAGTTCCTTCTGTCCTTCCCGGTAAGGAAATGGAAAGCCCAGCTTCTTAATGGAGTCCTGCCGCTTTTTCTGCCATTTGGTCTGATAATCCGCCCATTTACGGTATTCCTTCAGGACATCCATAAACCAGTCCTCCAGTTCCTTCATTTCATATTCAAAATGGAAATAACGGATTTCCTCTGTTTCTATATTGCAGTAGGTCAGCCGTACCCTGACCCTTTTTAACTGATTTTGGCTTCCGTAAATATAAGCATAGCATTTCGCCTGGGCTACATGGACGGAGGCTGCCTCTTTCATCTTATGGATATCACGATAGGTTCCCTTGATCTCATCTACCGTTACTGTCACCACATCTCCATAGGCAGGCGGAATATCTGTCAGGGCAAGCTCCGGAATGGCAGCCGCTTCTCCTATGGGCTGTATAATGATCCCATCTGCCCGTCCCTCAATGCGGATATCATAATCCTCTGTATGCATCACATAACGAAGGGACACCTCCGCATGATAATCCGGCCCCATTCTTCGCTGGATCATGCGGTGAATTCTTCCCCCCTCTAACATGCTGTTATCGGCAGTGGTCACTCTTCTGTTGTCAATATCACCGGAACGCAGAATAAATTCTACCAGATTCCTGACTGAAATTCTGATCTCCACTATCCTTTTCCTTCCTGCCATCAAGCGCTTTCTGCTTATCCAAAATCAAGATCTGCCTGCTTTCCTGCCATAAGGTATTTCCTGCAACAAAAAAACTCCCTATGAAGATAGTACGCTATCTCACATAGGGAGTCAATGATGCGTGCAGGGGATTGCCTGCTATCAGCAGGCAAGTGCCAGGCGGTTCATAAACTGTTCAAAGCCTTCGTCATATCCGTTATAGGATACGGTCAGCGGATGCTTTAAATCAAGTCCCAGAACCCCTACAATGGATTTGGCATCTACCACAAATCTGTTATAGGATATATCAATGTCAAAATCACATTTGCTGGCTGCTGCCACAAATTCTTTGACTTCATCAAGTCTCAGCATGATCTTTCGCTGCATCATAAAATCATCACCTTTCTTTAAAATCACTTAAACTAAACTAAAATTTAAGTCAAAAAACGTTTTCCGGTGTTTTATTGAGATTAGCACCATTATCAGTATTTGTAAAGTACTTTTTTTAATACAATGCGGCAGCTATTTTATTCCTCTTTTTTCAAATTCCGTCATATATTTCCGGTACCTGATCGGCAGCATATTCCTTTGAAGAGTTGCGTTTCTGCGCTCCTTAATTGCTATACTATGGAAAAAGCTTGTAAAAAGTTCACTATACCTTTTCTCTCCCTCTGAAAAGGCATGGTCAAATTCAAGCTTCTCCTCTCCTCCCGATATCAGATACCAGTCCTTTCCTGCCGGGTGCATGGCAAATAGGTTGCGTACCTGATCATGGATTACGAAATTTTCAAGGGGCAGTCTGTCTGCAAAATGGGGAACCACAAAGGTAAGCACGTTATTCTTAGGGCCGATAGGCGCATACAGGATTCCATTTTCCAGCTCCCTAAAGCGGATAAACTCAATATGAAAATGAACCTCATTTGCCGTAAACCTGGCAAGCTCAAATACCCTGTGCACATAAGGGTCTGCCAGATTTCCCATAACCTGTCTGCCGTCCCTCATCTTAAGGCCGGTTACCACGGTCTTATAGACCGCCTCTGCCTTATCTGCCTCCCTGCTTGCAAGAGCGCGGCAGATTGCCAGATAGGTCTCTGTTCCCAGCCTGTTTCCTATGGTTCTGGCTACCTTTGCCGCTTTGCCTTCATCCACCTGGCATTTCTCATAGACGGCAAACAGTCTGGGATTTTCTTCTTCTCCAAGGCACAGGTGAAGGGTGCTGTGGGGCCTGCGCCTGAGGTAGGCATCATAGATCCCGGAAAAAACGCCCTCCAGGGAATCCGTACATTCCAGATATAGTTCTTCCTCCATATTCATCACCATGCCTTCCAAAATCTGCAAGCTTTGTCCGTCCCGCTCATGCAGGATGTCCTCTGATTGCTGTCCTGTCTCCTTCAGCTGCCTGCGGCAAGTTTCCACTTCTCTTCCAGGGTATCATCAAACAATGAAAGCTGGCGGTACGTCATTCCATCCCGGTCAAAGGGCAGTCTTTCCTTGGGGTTGATCAGGTTTCTTGTAATATAATCCTCCTCCAGCTTGGTGGAATACATCATCCTGCCGCTGCAGGTAATAAAGTAAAGCGCCCTCTTTAAGGTTACCCCGATCTTCTTCAGATCCTCAAAGGTCAGGTTTCCGTTTCTCCTGGCTCTTACAATTCTCTGGGCGCTTTTCACGCCGATCCCGGGTACCCGCAGGATCGTCCGGTAATCTGCCCGGTTGATCTCTACCGGGAACTGTTCCAGATGTCGCAGCGCCCAGTCTGCCTTGGGATCCAGCAGAATATTAAAATTAGGCTTGTCCTCGCTTAAAAGCTCTGAGGCCTGAAATCCATAAAACCGCAGCAGCCAGTCTGCCTGATACAGTCTGTGTTCCCTGAGAAGGGGCGGGCCTCCGGGCAGTGCCGGAAGTTCCTTATCCTCATTTACAGATACAAATGCGGAATAATAAACTCTCTTTAAATCAAATTTCTGATACAGATTTTCTGCCACTGTGATCAGCTGGTAATCGCTTTCCGGGGTTGCTCCCACGATCATCTGGGTGGACTGGCCTGCCGGTACAAAGGACGGAGCATTCCGGTACAAGGTCAGCTCATTCTTATTCTGGCTGATGCCCTGCTGTATCTGCCGCATGGGCAGAAGGATATTCTTTCTGTGTTTATTGGGGGCCAGTCTGGAAAGCCCCTCTGCTGTGGGCAGCTCCAGATTTACGCTCATACGATCTGCAAGCAGCCCCATACGGGCGATCAGCTCCGGATCTGCCCCGGGGATCGTCTTCACATGAATATATCCCTGAAAGCGGTACTTCGTCCGCAGCTTGTAAACTGCTTCATAAATCAGCTCCATGGTATAAGTAGGGCTCTTAATGATACCGGAGCTTAAAAATAACCCTTCTATATAATTTCTCCGGTAAAACTGGATGGTCAGCTCACAGATCTCATCCGGTGTGAAGCTGGCTCTCGGCACATCATTAGACCTTCGGTTAATGCAGTATTTACAGTCATTTTTACATTTGTTTGTAAGCAGTGTTTTAAATAATGGTATTTGACATCCATTATGACCTGTAGCATG